>Ga0196963_10002071_pt1 | contig 12430 bp, 10 predicted proteins | sample S1_5metaG_FD_148600 | JGI IMG/M metagenome (GOLD analysis project Ga0196963, IMG submission 148600) | Soil microbial communities from Anza Borrego desert, Southern California, United States - S1_5 | ecosystem: Environmental > Terrestrial > Soil > Desert | place: USA: California | collected... | reverse complement strand
GGTCTGGATCGGGCAAGGTGCGTAGAAAATTTCCGCCCACGCAATAGAGCAGATCCAACTCACCACGTCCGGCAGCCTCGACCATGTCCACGGCGGTAAGCCCGGGCCACTCGGGAATTTCGAAGCCGTAATGATCGCTGAGGGCTTTCGCGGTTTGGGTGTTGATGGGCTTTCCACCTGGGAAGGCAGTTGAATACGCGCCCATTTCTGCGCCGCCCTGGACTGAAGAATGCCCGCGAATGGGCATCAAGCCACAGCCTTCACGACCCACGTAACCGCGCAGCAGGCCGAGGTTCAAAATCATGCTCACACCATCAGCGCCATAGGTGTGTTGGGTGATGCCCATGCTCCAGACGAGCACGGCGCGATTCGCGTGGCGGATCAACTCCGCGAATTCAACCATGCTTTCGCGCTTCAGACCGGACTGCGCTTCCAACGTCGCCCAATCGAGCTGGGCGACTGCGAGCCTTAGTTGCTCAAGATCCGCCGTGTGTTTTTGAACAAATTCTGAATCAACCCACCCGTTCTCCAGCAGCACACGGATAACACCGTACAGAAATGCAATGTCGCCGCCCTGGCTCACCGGGAAGAAATAATCCGCGATATCGGTGCCGAAAAGGGCGCTGCTCATCGTGCTCGGCACCCAGTAGCGTTCCATCCCAGGTTCGCGGAAAGGGTTCACCATGACGACCTTTGCGCCGCGCTCCTTGGCTTCGTGCAGGTACTTCGTCGTGACTGGCTGGTCGTTGGCGGGATTTGCCCCGAAGAAGATAATAAGATTTGCGCTGTACCAATCAGAGTAGCTGCAGGTGGTCGCAGCAACGCCAACGGCGTGCTTCATGGCGGCAGTGGAGGGCGCATGGCATAGGCGGGCGGCGTTATCCACATTGTTGGTGCCGAGGAATCGGGCGACCTTCTGCGCCACGTAATAGACCTCGTTGGTGACCCCGCGCGACGTGATGAAGAATGCCAGCCGCTTCGGATCGCTGTTGCGGATCCTTGCAGCCATCCGTTCGTGCGCTTCGTCCCAGTTGATGCGCTTAAAGCCAGGGGCGCCCTTTTGACGGAGCATCGGATAAGCAAGCCGGCCGAGTTCACGCAGCTCCGCGTTGGTCATTTTCTCAAGCTTAGAAACGTCCGAAAGCAGCGAATGGTCCAGTTCTGCCACGGTGTTCAGACGGAGCAGGTTCAGCCGCGTCATGCAGAGATGAACGCCCTCAATGGTCCAGTCGTGAAACCCGGCGACGCCAAGCGCGCAGCCATCACAGACACCACGGCTTAAGACTTTCCATGCGTAAGGAAGGTTGTCGCGGTTGGCCCAAATGACTTTCAGCATGTCGGTGAAGTGCCTCGGCTTGCGGCTGCCCAGCCCGAAAGGAATGAGCGAGCGGAGCTTTTCGCGCCGGGTTTTGACGATTCGATGCGACATGCAGTGTGCCTTCACAATGGAATCGCGCGGTGGCTCCGTCAACATCAGCAGAGTCTTCTCGGCGACCGGTCTGGCCGCTTCGCGAGGAATTTTGAAAGGTTACCAGAATTCCACTTGAAATGCGCGCTAGCCTCGGCGAATCCTTTGCTCGGAATTGTCTCTATGAACCTGGGCGACATCCTCCAAAAGGAGCAAATCGTAGAGGATTTGCGCGCGAACAATCGCTGGGAAGCGATTGAAGAGCTGATTGGCGTCCTGATAGAGAGCGGGAAGATCAAACCCGAGCATCGCGAGGCCATCACTGCTGTCGTTAAAAAGCGCGAAACCTCAATGAGCACTGGCATCGGCTTCGGCATTGGCATCCCGCATGCCTCGACCGAATTGATCGGTGAAGTGACGGGCGCATTCGGCCGCTCGAAGAAGGGTGTGAACTTTGACGCGCTCGACAACCAGCCCGTCACGCTGGTCATGTTGTTCCTCGTTCCTCAAGGCCAATTCCAGAAGCATCTGCACACACTGGCCAATATCGCCAAGCTGCTTCACAACAAAGATTTTCGGCGCGCCCTTGAGGACGCCCCGGACGCGGCGGCCATGCTGCGCATCATTAAAAATCCCGGCGACGTTCGCCCTTAGGAGCTTCCCACGCTCCCTTCATCACCGTGCTCCACGAAGTTCTAGAATCTGCTCTCCGGCAGGCTGTTCTCGCTGTCATTCCTGACGCGCAGACCCAGGCCCTGCTCGTCCGTCCAACCACCGATCCGCAATTCGGCGATTATCAATGCAACGCTTTGATGAACGTGGCCAAAGCGCGGAAGATGAACCCGCGCCAACTCGCCACCGATGTGCGCGCGAAGCTCGACGTCGCCCAATGGTGCGACACGGTTGAAGTGGCGGGCCCAGGTTTCCTGAACTTCCATCTAAAGCCCGAGGCTCTCGGCCAGGCGCTCATGGATGCGGCCCAGGGAAAGAACCTTTTCTTCACGCCAGCGGAAAAGCCGCGCACGATTGTTGTCGATTTCAGCTCGCCCAACGTCGCGAAGGCCATGCACGTCGGGCACATCCGCTCAACCATCCTCGGTGATTGCCTCACGCGCACGCTTCGCCTGCTCGGCCACAAGGTCATCACAGACAACCATCTGGGCGATTGGGGCACACAATTCGGCAAGCTGCTTGTTGGTTGGAAGGAGCGCCTTGACTCCACCGCCTTGTCGCATGAGCCGCTGAGTGAGTTGGAGCGCCTCTACAAAGAAGTTCATGCTGCCAGCGAGCAGGATCCCGCTGTGCTCGATCGCGCGCGGCAGGAATTGGTGAAGCTGCAAAATGGCGATCCCGAAAACCTGCGCATCTGGCAACAGATGATTCGCATTTCGCGCCAAAGCTTCGACCGCATTTACCATCGTCTCGGCGTGAAGTTCGACCACACCCTTGGCGAAAGCTTTTACAACCCGCTGCTCAAGGATGTTGTCGCTGATCTGCAGCAGAAAGGGATCGCCACCGAAAGTGAGGGCGCTTTGGTCGCGTTCTTTGAAGGTGAAGCGGACGCAGAGCTGAAAGGCACGCCCGCCATCATTCAGAAACGAGATGGGGCGGCCAATTACACCACGACGGACCTCGCGACGCTTCAGCATCGGCTGAAGGAGTGGAATCCGCAGGAGATTGTTTACGTCACGGACTCGCGCCAGCAACTTCACTTCAAGCAGCTCTTCGCTATCTTCCGCCGCTGGCATCCAGAAGCTGATGTGCGCCTCGCGCATGTTTGGTTTGGCATGATCCTGCGCGATGACGGGAAACCTTTTAAGACCAAGTCTGGCGAGAACATTAAATTGAGCGAGCTGCTCGACGAAGCCGAGGAGCGCGCGCTCGCGGTCGTTACCGAGAAGAATCCGGATTGGCCGGAGGCTGATCGGCGCGAAGCAGCCCGCATCATCGGCCTTGGCTCGATCAAATACTCCGACCTGCTGCCCAATCGCCAAAGCGACTACGTGTTCAGCTGGGAAAAGATGCTCGCGCTCAACGGCAACACGGCTCCGTACCTTCTCTACGCCTACACACGCATCCGCAGCATCTTCCGCAAAGGCGCTTCGGCAGAAGCTGAGACCAAGTTCGAGACCACCGGGTTTGTCCTGCGCGCGCCGGAGGAGCTGCGGCTTGCAAAGCATCTGCTAAACTTCGGCCTCAGTCTGCAGTCCGTCGCAGATGAGTACCGCCCGAATTATCTCTGCAACTATTTGTACGATCTCGCGGGTTACTTCGCGCAGTTCTACGAAGCATGCCCCGTCCTTAAAGCTGAAGGGGACGAGCGCGCGACGCGCCTTGGGTTGCTGAAGCTCACGGGCGACGTGCTCAAGACAGGGTTGAACACGCTCGGCCTGGAAACGATCGAGCGCATGTAGGCCATGAAATCCATCCAGCGACGCTGCCCCGTTTGTGACGGTTCCGAGTCGCAGCCGGAACTCACGAAAGCAGAGCTGGCGCTGGTTCGCTGCATGAATTGCAGCATGGTTTACGCTTCGCCTGTTTCCGCCGCTTACGTGGACGGCTCGTACTACGAAGACGCTGGCCGTCCGTTTTATCTCTCGCCCGCAAAACTCCGCGGCGACTACTCCCCCGTCCGATTCGCGCGCGAGCTGCGGCTCTTCCGCCGCTTTTGCGTGAGCGGGCGTGTGCTCGATGTGGGTTGCTCCACCGGCGCTTTTCTTTACCAACTGAACCAACGCTACCCTGGCGCTTATGATGCGATTGGCACGGATGTCTCCTCACCCGCGCTCGATTACGCGGAGCAGCAAGGTGTCACCATCCGTCGGAAAAGCTTCCTCGATGCCGACTGGGCCACCGGTGAGTTCGATGCCGTCACTTTCTGGGCGGTTCTTGAGCATGTGTCCGAACCCCGCGCTTTCCTCGAGCAAGCTGTGCGCGTTCTAAAGCCCGGCGGCATATGCTTCGTCCTCGTGCCGAACTACAGGTCACTGGCAGTTCGCATCCTGGGAGCGCGCTACCGGTACATCCTCCCGCAGCACCTCAACTACTTCACCCGAGAGACACTCCGTCGCGCCGCCCCGGCTGGATTGCACCCGGTGTATTTCACGACAATGCACTTTAACCCAGCGGTGATCCTAAAGGATCTGCGTGGCCAGGCTGCTCCCTCGGACTCAGAGCGCGCCGAACTCCTCACAAAGACGACTGCGCTGAAAGAGAATCGTTGGCTGTTGCCGTTGCGCTGGGGCTACGCCGGAGCGGAACAACTTCTGCAACTGGTCGGGCTTTGTGACAACGCGGTTTGGGTGTTTCGGAAGAGCTAACCTTTCGTTTTGACAAGGTGCGGGAGGGTCGCCATTTTAGGCCTTTCTGGTGGATGGGGTCGTAGCTCAGTTGGTAGAGCGTCTCGTTCGCAATGAGTCCATCATCGCCTTTGTACAAAGGTGTTACGCTAACCTCTGCGTAGTGCTCGCGCTACGCAAACAGGCCGCGTTTTTCCGCAATGAGCTCTTTCACATTTCAACACTGTTTACCAACCAAGGCGCAGCGTGTGGCAGCGCTGTTTGATGGCCTGCAAAGCAATCTCGCCACGACGTTGGCTCTCTATCAATCCAAACTCATTTGGAGTTTTCAAATTAAGAGGCTCTCTGATGAACACTTATTCGCAATTGACGTCGTCGACGAAAGCGTCATCCCGCCGACGTTGGCGATGCGCATCGCTCTGAATGGGCATCAATTGAAAAGTCTGGATCTTGCCCATCAAAATGAGAGTCGCCGCAGTTTCCTCAATGACGTTTATCTTTTGACATCTCGTTTTCAACTCCTGATCGATAGTCTCCTTAAAAACCGGCAAGAACTGCGCCCAGAGTTTGCCCGTGAAAAGATGGATGATGGCCTCAACTGCCTTAATCGTTTCTTCACCAGAGAAGAAAAACTTTTTTTGACTTCTTCACAAGGTTGCGGAACTCCTTGATTCACTACGACGGCAACCACAATCGCCGCAACGCGCTGAACTATGAGTTTTTAGGAAGAACGTTTTTCACCAGCGAGCAGAACCTTGGTCAACAAATCGAATATAGCGTGCATGAAGTGCTAGCCCTCGGGCGGAACGTTGCAGAAATCATGACCTTCCCACGCCTATCAGCGCGGAGTCACTTCGCTTCGCAACTGAACGATAGCGCGTAGCAAGCAAGGACAGAGAACTGCGTGCAGGTTCACCTATGCCTGAAGGTTTCCGCACTCTCAGGAGGTCAAAGCGGCCACACGCACTAGCCAATAGGGCCCGCGCGCGGGGGGCTACGCGTGGATGATGAACCGCCCTTATTGCAGATGACCATGTATTGATCGCCCGTTTCGATAAGGCGCATATTCAGCTCTTTCACGCGTGTGAGCAATTCGTTAAAGCAACCCAACCTGGGCAACGGTCGCTTTGTTTCGTCTAACGATTCCAGCCTTCTGCACAATTTGTGCACTAAACAGGTGTTCAAAAAGTATGAACCAATTTCCCAGTCATCCCATAGCGGGGTGAGGTCGGGCTAAATCCTTCGTTTTCCTCGGGAATTGAGAGCCTCCGGCCGGGAAGCTATTCCTAAATCTCCTCCTGCCCGCTTCTCTTGGTGTCTGTTTAGCGCATGTGCTGTCCCATGGTTCTCTAAAATCCTGCAAAATAGACCTGTTCCGGCGTGGCCAAGTGGCGGTAATGCCCGCCTGCTGTCCCATAGCCCCGCAGGAGCTCCAAGCGGCCAATTTTGCGCCACAAAACCGCGCGCGTGACTGTGAAGAGCCGCGTGAAGCTGTGAGGCCACTTCGCCAGGTGGCTCAGGAAGCGCAGGAGCACGTAAGCCAGGAGCGCCATCCAGACCTGCCAGCGCACCGCGTTGGCGTTGTGCCCGAGGAAATCGGCGATCTGGAGCGTCTGTTTGATTTGCTTGAAGAAGACTTCGATCTCCCAGCGGCAGCGGTAAGGATCAGCCACGGTGTTGGGGCTCCACAACAGGTTGTTGGTCAGGAAGGCCATCTCGCGCTCCTGCCCGTCGACTTCCACTCGCGCAACCACTCGCCGCATCACTTCGGGCGCGGCTTTCTTTTCGTCGGGCAGGGTGACCAGCTCGTCGGCCACGATCCTGCCGTATTGCTGGATGGGCAGCTTCTTGACCACCGACGGTTGTCATGCTCGCGGGCGGTGTCCACGATCACGCATTGCGGCAGGAGGCGCTGCAAGTTCAGGCGCATGTGCGTTTTGGCCGCGGCTTTGCGGCGGCGATGCCTGGCCCAGTCCAGCGCGTTGGCCACGAGCTCGATGACAGTCGTGTCCACGATGTGAATGGGAACTTTGAACCGGTGGGCGCGCCCGCGGGCCCTGCCGCGAATGAACTCAGGCGAGAGTTGCCCGAGATGCTCGAGCACACACAACAAGAGCCTCTCGGCCAAGTCAGCGGAGCGCGCCGTGTTGGCGTGGGAAAGGCCGTTGCGGCTGGGAGGAACAGCTCCGCGAATGCCCGCCAGGGCTCCGCGATGAAGCTGCAAAGCGTCGGCCACATCGTTGAGGCCGATGGAATGCGCCAGTTGGGCGAAGAGGAGCGACACCACATGGCTCCAGTTGGAGAAGCTTCGAGCCTTCTCGGCTGCGCCCGTCTCCCGGGCCAGATTGGATACCAGGTGGCCCGGAATGAGGTTGCAAATCTGTTTGAGAACCGAGAGCTTGGAACCGGCTGGAGATGCTTTGGTATTCACACCCGCCGTGTGGCGGTTAACAAAGGATCAATCCAGCCAATTTTTTTGCCCGCTGTGGGATGGCTGTGAGGAAGGTCTATTATGAGATACACGGTTGGACTTGTGCTGGCGCTGTCGCTTGGGTTTGCAGCCGGTTGGTTTACGGGCGGCAGGCGGATGCAGCAATCCCACGCCGCGATTGGCCTGGGCGAGGCATTGCCGCTGTATCGAGACCTTTTAACGAACAACATCGCCGAGGCGCGAGCGCAGGTAGAATCTCAGATAGAATCGCTGGTCATTGAAGCGTGGGGCAGCGGCCTGTTGAGAAAGAACACCAACTACATCCGCAATGTAAGAGCGGTTTCGACGAACTTCGCGGATCACGAGATCAAAGCACGAGTCGAGCAGTGGTTGAACGAAGCTTATCCATGAACGTTGTCATTGTTGGGCAGGAGAACTAAATCCGTCCATACTCGCTCGGTGCACCTTACCGCAGCCATCACCGCCCTTTGCCCCCGCAAGCATTCATCGTGAAGCTCACGTGGATTTTGCCCACTCTCTACCTGGTGCTCGCCGCTACCTTCGTCATAGTTCTCGGCGGAGGAGGACACGGCCCTGGCCTGCGAATGTTATTTTTCGTTGGCCTCCCATCCTCACTGCTTGAGACGGTTATTCCACCGAGCAACGTGGTGCTTTGGGTGGTTGGAGCAGGTCTAGTTCAGTGGCTTTTGATTGGGATAGCTCTTGATCGCTGGCTTCGTCGGAGGAAAGCAATTCTTGCCAGACGCTCGAAAGTGTAGTGATCCAGCCCTAGCAATCCCCGCATATCACAGCCACTTTTTGAAACGTGGGATCAATCTCGCCAGTGCCTGAACAAGCGGAGCTAAATGCGACCTCATCTTCACAGTGTCCAGAAGGTCGTGAATGTGCTCCTCCGACATGAATCCCGCAGACTTCATCGTTTTCACCACATCACACGTCTCGTAAGAAGAAAGTTCCAGCAGGCAGGAGCGCAAATATCCAATCTCTTTCGCGTTCGCTGGCCTCCAGGTTCTGCCTAGTTCAATGACTGCATCGAGTTTCCGCTTTAGATCGTGTGACGTGCCCCATTTTGCGTTGCCCAAGGTTCCAAAACAGCATGCCAAATCCTGTCCGGCCTTCTTTGACGAGTGCATTGGGGTCGGCCCGTCTCCCGGGCCAGATTGGAGACCAGATGGCCCGGAATGAGGTTACAAATCTGTTTGAGAACCGAGAGCTTGAAACCGGCTGGAGATGCTTTGGTATTCACACCCGCCGTGTGGCGGTTAACAAAGGATCAATTCAGCCAATTTTTTTGCCCGCCGTGGGATGGCTGTGGCTGAAATATACTAAGACAACGCTTTGCTATTCGTTCTCTGCACCGGTCGGGCGGCCTGTTTAGCCCGGGTAGCCAGCAGACCCACAGCCTAAGTCGCCGCGTCCGATCGGAGTTCCAAAGGGCACCTACCACTGGCCGCCGCTAATGCACGCTCGCCCAACTTAACGTCCCGCTTCGATCTGTGGTGGCGATGAGCCGAATGCCGCTCCAAGCTTACCGCTTTCCGAAAAGTGGAGCGAACAGTACCGACTTGGAACGCGGCCCAGGCAGCGCACGCCCCGGCGCGGCGGCGGCCAAAACCTCGATGAACCGAATGAACCGGCTCCTATGAGGCGGGCGTGTCGAACGCGTGATCGCCAGCCTCCAAATCGAACGGGCGCAATGCCAACTGGAACAGAGGCAAACGCTGGCCAGAGAGCTTACTTCAGGAACACCGGCACCAGAATGATTACGTGGAGGCGGCGGATCGGAACGAGCCGAACGGCACCGGTGCCATTGAATCGACCTGCAAAAAATCCAGCACCGCTTCCAATGACCGGGGCAGTTTTGGTCGCAAGCAGGTGACCACGCGCGCCTATGCCTAGAAACGTTTTGGCGAAACGCCCGCTGGCACGTCATCTTCCCACATCACCGGCCTGGAACCGTCAAGAAACCGAAATATGCCCCTGTTTCGATGCGGCTAACCTTTCGTTTTGACAAGGTGCGGGAGGGTCGCCATTTTAGGCCTTTCTGGTGGATGGGGTCGTAGCTCAGTTGGTAGAGCGTCTCGTTCGCAATGAGAAGGTCAGGGGTTCGACTCCCCTCGGCTCCACCATTCCTTCCTAAATCGAGGGTCTTCTGTGAAGTGATCTATAACGGTAAAGTCGGAAGGGGAACACGCCTTATTAAAGGTTCCGGCCTCAACCTTTAATAACGAAATTCTTTATTAAAGGTTGGACCGCCAATCTTAATACGCTCAGTCCACGAATAAACGGAAATACCGCTGGAACTCGTAAATGCGTCCACGACGACGCCCAGTTTTCTCGACGAGCAGACCCAGGCCGACGAAATCGACCAGCAACTTGTCCGAAGTCACAATGCTGAGGCCCAACTCTTCACTGGCGGCTCGAGCCGTTAATCTCGGGCGTCGGTAGAGAAGTTGCACGAGTTGGCGAGCGTTTGCCGACCTCTTGCCAAATTGTGGGAGGAGATCGTCCACTTCTTTCTGGATCTGAACTATCTTCCGGAACGTTCCAATTCCCCGTGTCGCAGTGGTGTTCACCGCCACCAAGAAGAACTTCACCCAATGAGCCAAGTCGTTGGAAACGCGCACTTGAGTCAAGGCATCGTAGTATTCACCCCGGTGCTTTTCAAAAAACTCTGACAAGTACAAGCAGGGTTTGGCGAGAAGCCCCTTGCTCACAAGATACAGAGTAATCAGCAACCGCCCGATGCGGCCGTTGCCGTCCTGGAATGGGTGAATCGTTTCAAACTGGTAATGGCTGATCCCCACGCGAATCAGGTGCGGGACATCGATGGTGGCGTTATGCCAGAACTTTTCGAGATCACTGAGGAGGTCGGGGAGTTCTTCATGATGAGGTGGGATGAAGCTGGCATCCGCCAGGGTTGCCCCGCCGATCCAGTTTTGACTGCGGCGGAACTCGCCTGGAGTTTTGTGCTGCCCACGCACACCTCGCATGAGGATGGCATGGGTGTCCCGCAGCAAACGATTAGAAAGTGGAAGGGTTTCCAGCTTCACAATGGCGCTGTTCATTGCGTCCACGTAATTCTGAACCTCCTGCCAATCGTCCCGTTTCTCTGGATCGATATCCTCACGGCGGGGCATCACAGCTTCCGCCATTGTGGTGACTGTTCCCTCAATTCTACTGGAAGTCTGCGCTTCGCGCAGCACATGCATGCGGATGAAGAGATCAATATCCGGGATGATTAGGGATAATCCGTTCAGCTCGCCCAGGCTGCGGGTGGCCTCTTCGAGCAGTGTGTTGATTTTGGGGTCGTCCCAAATCCAAGTTTGGTTCACCAGCGCAGGCGAGAAACTCCTGTACTCGTACTGCTGCTTTAACACCCCGGATTTAAAGTCGCGGAAATTCATCCGTTGACCATACAGAGACATCTAGCGCTTCGGCGGTGTCAATCATTTAACCCTTGGGCTCAAAGCTGAGGTGAACACGGTTGGGGCATAGGCCTAAAGACCTAGAGCTGAAATTCAAGTTGGCCGGGAGAGTGCTTCTGAGCTTCTGCTCGCCTTTAGCGGGCGTGATTAACAAATATGCGACTCCTCTCCATCCTGGTTCTCGTCCTTGCTTCTCTCAAAGCTTCGGCGGCTGAAGTGTTGCCGAACCCGATTCTGTTCGTTACTCAAACGCCTTCGCCCTCGGACTTCACCACCGTGGCGGCTCTGTTCGGGAACCATCGCGGGGATGTCGGCCGGGCGCCGAGAGGTGGCGCGCTCTGGATTCGTTATGAGGATGGAACCGTTCGCAACTTGACGAAAGCTGCTGGCTACGGGTTGGAAGGGCCGCAGCACACCAATGGGATTGCTGTGCGCGAGCCTTCGGTGCATTGGGACGGCAAAAAGGCGATTTTCAGCATGGTAATCGGCGCACCGAAGAAGCAATACGACTACCAGACTTATTACTGGCAGCTTTATGAGATCACGAACTTCGCGTCCAATCAGGTTCCGGTGATCACGAAAGTTCCGAATCAACCCACGAACTACAACAACGTGTCGCCCATCTATGGCACGGATGATCGCATCATCTTCACGACGGATCGCCCTCGCGATGGGCAGCGGCATCTTTATCCCCAGCTAGATGAATACGAGGAAGCTCCCGTTGTGACAGGACTTTGGTCACTGGACCCAGCAACTGGGGACTTATTCCTCATGCAGCACTCACCATCGGGATCGTTTTCGCCGATCGTCGACAGCTACGGGCGGGTGATTTTCAGCCGGTGGGATCACTTGCAGCGGGACCAGCAAGCGGATGCGGATAACGCGAAGGGCGGCAGTTCTTACGGCACGTTCAATTACTCGAGCGAAGCGGCGAGTGCGCTCATCCTCACGAACAACCGCACGGAAGTGTTTCCTGAGCCTCGCTACAAAAGCGGAACGGCGAACGCCCACACGTTCAACCATTTCTTCCCGTGGCAGATCAATGAGGATGGCACCGAGGAGGAAACCTTAAATCACATTGGGCGGCATGAACTGGGGGGAAGTTATCGCAGCGCGGCGTTCAATGATGATCCGAATGTCGGTGAGCTTTATTACTTTGGGAACAAGCCGAACACCAACACGCTGATGAATTTCCTGCACCCCAAGGAGTCCGTTACGGAACGTGGGCTATTCTACGGCACGGACGCGCCAGAGTTTGGAACGCACTCCGCGGGGCAGATTGTGGCGATCGAGGGAGATCCTGCAATCAACCCCGATCTGATGAAGGTCTTCTACATCACGCATCGCGACACTGCGGGTTACGATGACACTCCTTCCACGAATCACACCGGCCTTTATCGCAATCCACTTCCATTAAGCGATGGACGTCTGCTGGCAGTGCACACCACCGAAACCCGCAGCGATCGCAATGAAGGGACAGGGGCCGCGCCCGTGTCGCGTTATAAATTCCGCCTCACGCTTCTGAGAAAGGAGAATGGCTACTGGCGCGCGGATAAGCTTCTCACCCCCGGGTTCAGCGCGACCCTGAGTTGGTGGCAGCCTGACTATGCGATGACCTTCAGCGGCGAAATGTGGGAGCTGGACCCGGTGGAAGTTCGCGCGCGCACCCGCCCGACGCGGCGGCATGAGAAGCTCGAAGCTCCTGAAGCAATGATCTTCGCGCAAGAAGGTGTGGATCCACAGGTTTTCAAAACTTACCTTGCACAAAGGGATCTCGCGCTTGTCGTCAGCCGCGATGTGACAGGGCGCGACAAGGGAGATTTCCAACAGCCATTCAACCTGC
>Ga0196963_10002070_pt1 | contig 12434 bp, 8 predicted proteins | sample S1_5metaG_FD_148600 | JGI IMG/M metagenome (GOLD analysis project Ga0196963, IMG submission 148600) | Soil microbial communities from Anza Borrego desert, Southern California, United States - S1_5 | ecosystem: Environmental > Terrestrial > Soil > Desert | place: USA: California | collected... | reverse complement strand
CCCGCCGGAGTTGCCAAAGGTCGGCGTCGACCGAAGCACACCGGCCGTCGAACGCCAGCCCCACCTGCGCCGACACCACCGACGAATCCACTAACACCGACTTCGCCCCGCGCTCCGCCAGCCCGCGCACCACCTCCCCCACCACCACCATCTCCTGGTCCTGGCGAAGGGTGCTGAGCAGGTTCGCCGAGTACCCGCGCACGTCGTCCGCCGCCGCCTCGGTGTTCGGCTCGTTCGCCGTCCACAGCACCGACCGCCCGTCGGCGAACAGCACCATGCCCGACTGCTGCAGCGGGTGCGCCAGGTGGGCCGTCAGATAGTAAACGTGATGCGGCGCGCCGATCACGACGGCGTCCGCCCTCCGATCGTGCAGGACACGGAGCAAACGCTGCTGGCGGGCGCGCGACTGTTCGGGCGAGAGCATCGGCGCACTGTCCGACCGCCCGGGCGCGAAGTCAACCGCGGCCCGGGGTTTGCCTCATCCCTGGCGCACCTCAGGAGACTCGTCTATGGGCAACGTCACATCCAAACGCATCCTCGTGGTCGGGCATTGTGGCATGGACGGCCCCCGCCTGGTGCGCATCCTGTCGGAGCAGTTCCGCGGGGCCAGTGTCGAGCGCATTAACTCCCCTGACGACCTCGATGCCGCCTTGAAGAACGAGGACGCCCTGCTCCTGGTCAACCGCGAGCCCGTCGGGTTCGACTCGACCGGCCTGCAGATCGTGCGGGACGTGTGCAAATCCCACCCCGAAGCGACCGTCATGCTGATCAGCGACCACGCCGACGCTCAGGAAGAAGCGCGACAGGCCGGTGCCGTTCCGGGGATCGGCAAGAGCAAGATGGACAGCCCGGAGTTCACGCGCGCGGTCTCCGCGGCGCTCGGCCGCGACGCGCGATGAACAGCGCGCCCCGTCTGTGAGCACGTCCCCACTCGCAGTTCGAATCTCCCGGCGCGCACCTCCCAATTGCATTGCCTCTTTCCCCCCTTTGGGATAGGACAACGTGGGCCCAACGAAAGGACCCATGCTGCCCCCGCCCAACCCCGGATTGGCCCGGGACTACGAGAACGCCATGACCGTCGCCCGCCGGGCGAAGAACTGGCTATTCCTTCTCCTCCTGTTAATGCTCCTGGGCCAGATCGGGATCTTCTTTTTCGCTCGTAACACGGCCCACGTCGTCCCCGACACCTTGGCGAGCGAGCCGGCCGTCCGCCCGGCCGCCGCCGCGACCCAGCCCGCCCCCGCTTTGCAAGCGCCCGAACCGTCCAAACTGGCGCGCGACGTCCTCTGGTACCTCACGGCCGGCATCAACTTCCTCGGCGTCGTCCTCGGGCTCGTCCTCCTCGTCTGCCTGTTGCTGATCGTCAACATCATGATGATCCGCCGCCACATCGGGTTGACCCAGGTGACCAGCGCCTGGGTATGGTGTCTCCTGCTCGTACTCCTGCTCTTCCCGTGGCAATCGTTCATGGCCGGGACGTTTACGGCCGATTTCAAGATCCCCGGCGTCCTCTACTCGTGGTCGGAACTCGAACACCCCACACTGGGCGCGAAGTTCGGAAAGACGTCCCCCCTGCCCTTGGACCAGACCATCTTAAGATGGGCGCGGTTCGTCGTCTGGCCCGCGGTCGCGCTCATCCTGCTCCTGATGGTGCAGGCCAAAAGCAGCCGGGGCGTGCGGGCCGCACTGGGCGAGACGGAATACGAACCCTCGGGCGAAGTGATTTCCTAGGGGGCCCGGAACAAGCCGGGGCAGAGCGTACGGGCTCTGCCCGCAGCGCCGTACCGGATCCGCGACCCTCGATCGGACGTCGAACGTCTGCCCGAATGGTGAAAGGTCGAGTCGCATGCCGTTAGACGATCGCGACGACACCGCCGACCAGCCCGCCGCGCGGGTGCGACGCAAGCGCGTGATCGCCCGCGAGGTCGAGGCCGAGAACACACACGCCGCCCACCTGACGCCCGAGGCCCTCGGCGACACCGTCGATGCGACCGTCCTCGGCGGCGACGAGATCGTTTGGCCGGGCCACGGATTAGACCGCGACGCGCCGGTCGTGGTGGTCGAGGACGCGCTCGCCGACGAGTTGCGAACGACCCCGCCGGGCGGCGAGGCCCGCGCGATCGAGGCCGACCCCCTGCCCGTCGTCGACCCGACCCTGCTCGGGTCGCGCCGCCGCCGGTCGTCCCACCAGCGACTGTACCGCTGGACGCAGGTGCTCACCCTCGCCTGCGCGGCCGTCACCGTGGCGGGCCTGATCTGCACGATGCTGGACGAACCCCTGGTCGGCCGCTGGCTCGCGGGCGGCGCGGCGCTTCCGGGCATGATTGCCTGGCGCATCTCCGGTCAATCCGACCTCTCTCGCCGCTGGCGAGGGTGGGCCGTGGCGGCTCTCGTCTTCGCCGTCGTCACCGTCGGCATCACCTTCCTGCACGAGCACATGGTCGAGCACGACGCGCCTGCGACCCAAGACCCGGGACCCGCGATTAGGAAAAAGTAGCGCGTGCTGTGACCGGCGCACCCCGACGCGGCTTGATCACTTCCGGTGACCATGTCCTCCGCCCCGATCTCACACGAATCGCTCGACCACCGCGCACTTGGACGTGCGCCGGCGCGAGGGTACAACTCCCGTCATGCGAGAAGAACGGGGCCGGTTTGCCGGTGATCTGGTCGTGAACGAGCCCATGGAACTGTGGGGCTCGGTCGCCGGGACCGTGCGCGTCGTCGAGGGCGGCAAGTTCTACATGCGGGGCGCCGTCTACGGCGACCTGATTGTCGAGAGCGGCGGCCGCTGCCACAACTTCGGCAACATCTCCGGCAACCTGATCGTCCACGAGAACACGAAGGTCATCCACAGCGGCGTCGTCGGCAAAGACGTCATCAACGAGGGCGGCCGCCTCGTCGTCGACGCGACCGCTAAGGTCATGGGCAAGATCCGCAAGAAGGCCGGTGAGACCAAGCTCGAAGGCCCCCACCGTGAAGTCTGACGGGTGACCCGCAAGGGGGGCGCGGGGGGTGCCCACTTCAGTGAGCATGCCGAAGACCATTCGTTTCCCGAACAAATCACGCAACGCGCCATCGGCCTTCCGGTATGATCTACCGACCGGGCGCTTGCGCCCGTCCACGTCTAGACCGGTCTCGACTCAACCCGACGCACTCTCATGATGTTTCGGCGCGCCGCATTTCATGCCCTGTGCCTGATCGCCGGGAGTTCCGCACTCCCCACCCTGGCCGACAAGCCCGTCAGTTTCGAAAAGGACGTCCTCCCGATCCTCAACGCCAGTTGCGCCGGCTGCCACCAGCCCGGCAAGCTCAAGGGCGGCCTGGACGTGACGACCCACAAAGCCGTCATGACTGGCGGCAAGAACGGTATCGCCGTCAAACCCGGCGAGGCCACCAAGAGCCCGCTCGTCACCATGACCCTCGGCGACCCGCCCGAGATGCCCAGCAAGGGCGACCCGCTTTCGAAGAAGGAAATTGCGACGCTCACCCGCTGGGTGAACGAAGGGGCCAAGGACGACTCGACCGCCGTCGCCGCCACCGCGAGCGGCGCGATCCCCGGCCCCGCCCCCCTGCCCGCGCCGCCCACGTACTCCGCCGCCCCCGTCATCGGCGCGATCGCCTACTCACCCGACGGCAGCCTCATCGCCGTCGGCGGCTACTACGAAACGATCCTCCACAAGGCCGACGGCACCGGCATCGCCGCCCGGCTCGTCGGCGGCTCCCCGCGCGTTCTAGCCATGTCCTTCTCGACCGACGGCAAGCGCCTCGCCACCGCCGGCGGCGCACCCGGTCAGTACGGCCACGTCCAGATCTGGAATCTCGAGACCAAATCCCTCGCCGGCTCCTGGAAGTACACCGCCGACACCGTCTTCGGCATCAACTTCTCCCCCGACGGCTCCCAACTCGCGTTCGGCTGCGCTGACAAATCCGCCCGCGTCATCTCCGCCGCCGACGGCAAGGAACTCCTCAAGCTCGACCAGCACACCGACTGGTGCCTGGGAGCCCTCTTCACCGTCGACGGTAAACGCCTGCTCTCGGCCGGTCGCGACCAGGCCATGAAGCTCACCGCCATCGCCAACGGCCAGTTCATCGACGACGTCAACAACCCGCTCGACCCGATTATGGCCATCGCCCGCCACCCCAAGGAAGACCAGGTCCTCTACGGCGGCGCCAACGGCGGCGTCCGCGTCTACAAGATCGCCGACAACCAGGCCCGAACCGCCGGCCGAAACGACACCAATCTCGTGAAAGATTTCGAACGCCAACCCGCCGGAGTCCACGGCGTCGCCTGGAGCGCCGACGGCGCCCGCATCGCCGTCGGCAGCGTCGGCGAGGCCCGCGTCTACGATGCCAAGTCCGGCTCGAAGGTCGCCACCCTTCCCGGCCACGACGGCGGCGTATTCGCCGTCTCCTTCAGCCCCGACGGCAAGCGCCTCGTCACCGGCGGGTACGACGGAAATGTCCGCATTTTCGATGTCCCGAGTGGTAAGCTGGTGACGAGCTTCGTGCCTGTGCCCATAGGCAAATGACGGCCCGCCACGGGCTTGCCTCTTCGCGGAATCGGACCCTCGCAACCCAGGACGCAGCAAGATGAGCGCCCGTTGAGGTGACCGCATGACGACGTTCGCACGATTCGCAATCCTCCTGATCGCCGTCACGTCGGCCGCCCGCGCCGATTCCCCACCCGTCACCGCCCTACGCGTCCTCCCCGACTCCCTCACCCTCCGCGACGCCCGCGACACCCAGCGCCTCCTCGTCCTCGGCAAGCTCCCCGACGGCCGCGAGATCGACCTCTCCGGCGAAGCTACCCTCCGCGCCGAGGGCGACGCGATCGCCATCGGCGAAGGCCTGTCCGTCCGCCCCGCCAAAGTCGGCTCAGCCAGCGTAACGGTCACCGCCCGCGGCCAAACCGCCAGCGTTCCCGTGCAGGTCTCCAGCATCCTCACGGCCCCCGTCGGTTTCGTCCGCGACGCCCAACCCGTCCTCGCCAAGATGGGCTGCAACCAGGGCACCTGCCACGGCGCCGCCAAGGGCAAAGAGGGCTTCCAACTCTCCCTCCGCGGCTACGACCCCGAGCACGACTACAAGACGTTCACCGAAGAACTCGGCGGCCGCCGAATCGACCGCGTCAACCCCGACAACAGCCTGATGCTCCTTAAGCCCTCGGGCGGCGCGCCCCACGAGGGCGGGCGCATCCTCCAAAAAGATTCGGAGGACTACGCGATCCTCAAACAGTGGATCGCCGAGGGCGCCCGCCCGCAATCCCTCTCCGCCCGCGCCGTCGGCGTCGAAGTGCTGCCCGGCAACCTCCATCTCTCCATGCCCGGCGAATCGCACCGCATCCTCGTCCGCGCCACCTACGCCGACGGCACCACGCGGGATGTGACGAGCGAGGCGGTCATCTCCAGCAACAACACCGAGGTCGTCGAGGTCACCGGCAACTCCGCCAAGGGCCTCCGCCGAGGCGAGGCCGCCCTGCTCGTCCGCTACGAGGGCAACTACGCCGCCCGCGAAGTCTTCGTCATGGGCGATCGCTCGCAATTCGATTCGAAATGGGTGACCGAAGCGCCCGAGTACAACTTCGTCGACAAGCACACCAAGACGAAGTGGCTGGAGATGAAGATCCGCCCGTCGGAGCTCTGCACGGATGCGGAGTACGCCCGCCGGGTCGCCCTCGACCTGACCGGCCAACCCCTCGACGCCGAGCGCACCAAAGCCTTCCTCGCCGACCCCACGCCCAGCCGCGAGAAGCGCGAAAAGCTAGCCGACGAGCTCCTAGCTTCCGACGCGCTCGTCGAGTTCTGGACCAACCGGTGGGCCGACCTCCTCCAGGCCAACGCCAAGGCCCTGGGCGGCAAATCCCTATTCATGTTCCGCGCCTGGGTGCGCGAGCGCATCGACGCCAACGTCCCCTACGACCAGTTCGTCCGCGAGCTGCTCCTCGCCAAGGGCAGCAGCTACGCCAACCCCGCCGTCAACTACTACCGCGCGCTCCAGACCCCCGAGAAGACGCAGGAAAAGACCACCGAGGACGTGACCCAGACCTTCCTCGGCATCCGCTTCAACTGCAATCACTGCCACGACCACCCGTTCGAGCGCTGGACGCAAAAGCAGTACTACGACTTCGCCTCGTACTTCGCCTCCCTCTCCTTCAAGAAGGGCCAGCTCCCCGACGAGACGATCGTCTACACCAACCCCGACGGCGGCGCCCAGCTTCACCCCAAGACCAAGGCCCCGGTCGACCCGATGGTCCCCTACGGCTCTACCGCCGACGCGAAGACCGCCCCCGACCGCCGCGGCCCCATGGTCGCCTGGCTCACCTCTCCCGAAAACCCGTACTTCGCCAAGTCCTACGCCAACCGCGTCTGGAGCTACTTCTTCGGCCGCGGGATCATCGACCCCGTCGACGACATCCGCGCCGGCAACCCGCCCAGCAACGGCGCACTCCTGGACGCACTCACTAACGATTTCGTTTCGAGCAAGTTCGACGTCCGCCGCCTCATGCGCACGATCGTCACCAGCCGAACCTACCAGCTCTCGGTCGCCTCGAACGACTGGAACAAGGACGACCTGATCAACTTTTCCCACGCCCTTCCCCGTCGCCTGTCGGCCGAGCAACTCGTGGACGCCGTCGCCGTCGCCACCGGTTACCGCCCCAAGTTCAAGGGCCTCCCCGCCGGCACCCGCGCCGCCGAGGCCCCCGACGCCGTCGTCGAAGGCTCCGACACCCTCGCCCTCTTCGGCCGGCCCAAGCGCTCCACCGCCTGCGAGTGCGAGCGCACCAACAACATCAGCCTCTCCCACGCCATCAACCTCGTCAACGGCTCCACCATCGGCGAAGCCTGCGCCCGCCCCGACAGCAAGATCGTCCAGATCGTCAAGGCCCACCCCGACGACAAGGCCGTCGTCAACGAGCTGTACATCGCCATCCTGAACCGCCCCGCGACCGACATCGAGAAAAACGTGTCGCTCGGCAAACCCGACGAGCGACTCGGCACGGCACAGGACCTCGCGTGGGCCCTGATGAACAGCCCCGCGTTCCTCTTCAACCGATAGCGAACGGCATCACGCCAGTGGCGCTCACCGTCATCCCGAGCGCAGCGAAGGACCTAGCCGCGAACGTTCAACGCCTTTCGCGAGCCGAACGGCCCACGACGATCCAGCAAGATCCTTCGGAGTACCTCAGGATGACGGTCGAGAAGCCCCGCGAGTACATGACGAGGTAACCCCATGCTCTCCATCCCCGGCACCCCCGGCTCCACCTGTGACGGCTTCTCCCGCCGCGAACTCCTCCGCGTCGGCGGCGCGGGCCTCATGGGCCTGTCCCTCGCCCAGATCCTCCAGCTCCAGGCCGCCCAGACGGCGATCGCCGCGGAGAAAGGCCCCGGCGCAGACAAGCCGCGCTCCGGCTTCGGTCGCGCGAAGAACGTCATCCTCATCTTCCTCCAGGGCGGCCCCAGTCACATCGACATCTGGGACCCCAAGCCCGACCAGCCGCGCGACATCCGTGGCGACTTCAACCCCATCAAGACCTCCGCCGACGGCGTCTACCTCTCCGAGGTCATGCCCAAGCTGGCGAAGCAGATGGACAAGGTCACCCTCGTCCGCTCGCTCAACTACACGCCCGCCGGCCTGTTCAACCACACCGCCGCCATCTACCAGATGATGACCGGCTACACGCCCGACCGCGTCAGCCCGTCCGGCCAGCTGGAGCCCCCCGCCCCGAACGACTTCCCCTGCGTCGGGTGCAACATCGCCAAGATGAAGCCCAACGAGGGCGCGATGCTCCCGTTCGTCATGCTCCCCCGCCCCCTCCAGGAGTCCAACGTCGTCGGCAAGGGCGGCACCGCCGGCTTCCTCGGCGCGGCCTACGACCCGTACTACATGTTCCAGGACCCGGCCGGCAAGGTGAAGCTGGACGACCTCGCCCTCCGCGCCGACGTCTCGCAAGACCGCATGCGCCGCCGCGCCCGCCTGCTCGACCAGGTCAACAAGCAGATGCCCGAGATCGAGAAGGCCGTCGCCGGCACCGCGATCGACACCTATTACGCCAAGGCCCTCGATCTGGTCATCTCCGGCAAGGCCCGCAACGCCTTCGACCTCGAACAGGAGAAGAAGGAGACCCGCGAGCAGTACGGCGCACACACCTTCGGCCAATCCCTCCTGATGGCCCGCCGCCTCATCGAGGCCGGCACGCGCTTCGTCCAGGTCAACTGGCCCGCCGTCGCCAACGGCAACCCGCAGGTCGACGCGTTCGACACCCACGCCGCCAACTTCGCCCCGCTCAAGAACCTGCACTGCCCCAAGCTCGACGCCGGCCTGTCGTCGCTCATCGAAGACATGGACGCCCGCGGCCTGCTATCCGAGACCCTCGTCGTCGCGATCGGCGAGTTCGGCCGCTCCCCGCGCCTCGGCGTCTCCACCTCCGGCAACTCCAACGGCAAGGACGGCCGCGACCACTGGCCCTACTGCTACACCTGCCTCGTCGCCGGCGCCGGCGTCGCCCGCGGCTCCGTCTACGGCGCCTCCGACGCCACCGGCTCCGCCCCCAAGGACAAGCCCGTCCACCCCACTCAGATCCTCGCCACCATCTACCACGCCCTCGGCATCGCCCCCGAAACCATCGTCTACAACCACCTCAACCAGCCCAGAGAGCTGATCAAGGCCGAAGCCGTCTACGACCTGTTCGGGTAGCACCGCACGTTCCCAAACGCCCCGCCCCCCTCTCCCGGACGCGCCCGCAACCGCATTTCCCGCACCGCGCGGCCGCGTCCGGGCGAGGGCGGGGGCGGGGGTGAGGGCATACACGAACCGCCGACCAACTAACGGCATCGATTCCCGCCAGACTCACGCATCTCCCATGACCCGCCTCATACTTACCTCCCTCCTCTTCACCGCGCTTCCCGCGCTCTCCCAGCCCCTTCCCACCGTCCAATCCGCCACCCCCGATGTCCTCCGCCGCAACGCCGACACCCAGATCACGCTCGCCGGCAGTCACATCGGCGCCACGACGCAAGCCCTCATCATCGGCCCCCCCGGCGTCACCGCCCGCCTCAAACCTGCCGCCAAACCCAACCCCAAATCCCTTGCCGTCACCCTCACCGTTGCCGCCGACGCCCCCCGCGGCCTCCGCGAACTGCGCCTCGTCACGCCCCACGGCGTCACCAGACCGCTCCTCCTCCTCATCGACGACCTCCCCGCCGTCGCCGACGCCGAGCCCAACGACGCCCCCGCCGCCGCCCAATCCGTCACCCTCCCGGCCATCATCACCGGCAAGGCCCAGGCCGAACTCGACATCGACTGCTACGCCTTCGACGCCCGCAAAGGCCAGCGCCTGATCTTCGACGTCAACGCCAGCCGCGCCGGCTCGAAGATCGACGCCTCCCTCGCCCTCTCCACCGCCGCCGGCAAGCGCGTCGCGTCGGACGAAGACACCAACGGCCTCGACCCCCTCATCGACTACACCGTTCCCGCCGACGGCCGCTACGTCCTCCGCGTCCAGGACCTCCAATTCCGCGGCGGCCCCGACTACGCCTACCGCATCCGCGCCGGCGAGCTCCCCCACGTAGACGCCGTCTTCCCCCTCGGCGGCCAACGCGGCAAACCCGTCGACCTCGAACTGACCGGCCAAAACCTGCAGAAAAACACCGTCCGAATGGACATGCCTGCGGGCGACCCCTCGCCCGCGCGGCGCATCGAACTCCCCGACGCCGCGCCCGTCACTCTCGCCCTCGGCGACCACCCCGAAGCCCGCGAGTCCGAACCCAACGACACCAAAGACCAACCCACCGACGTCACATCTCCCCTCACGATCAACGGCCGGATCGACAAGCCCGGCGACGTCGACGTCTTCCGGTTCAAAGGCCCCGGCGGCCCCGTCGTCATCGACGTCGACGCCGCCCGCCTCGGCTCGCGCCTCGACACCCTCCTGACCCTCACCGACGCCGCCGGCACCGTCGTCCAGCGCAACGACGACGCCCCCGGCGAAGGCCCCGACGCCCGCATCCAGCTCACCACCGAAAAGGACAAACCCTACCTCGTCTGGGTCCGCGACCTCACCGATCACGGCGGCCCCAACTACGCCTACCGCGTCACCCTCGCCCCGCCCAAGCCCGCCGCCGCCGCCGACTTCACCGTCGCCCTCCGCGCCGACACCTACCGCGTCAACCGCGGCGCCCGAACCGTCGTCTTCGCCGACGTCAAACCCCGCGGCGGATTCAAGGGCGACGTCACCGTCACCCTCACCAACCTCCCCGCCGGCGTCACCAGCAAGCCGCTGATCGTCAGCACCGCCCAGCCGAGCAGTGGCGTCTTCACGATCGACGCCACCCCCGACGCCACGCTCGGCTTCGCCCCCCTCTCCGTCACCGCCACTGCCACGGTCGCCGGCAAGACTGTCACCCGCACGCCCGCCGCCAGTGCGCTCACCGGGACCATCCCGCAGGCCTACCTCAGCATCCACGACCCCGCCCCCTTCGCGATCGAGCGCCTCGGCCCCGCCTCCGAGAAGGACCCCAAGGCCCGCAACCAGCGCATCGCCGCCCTCGAAAAACAGCTCGCCACGCCCACCCCGGAGCTCGAAGCCGCCCAGGCCGAGTGGGAGCAGACCGTCGACCTCTCGGCCGCGTGGGAAGTCGTTGATGTGACCGACGCCAAGTCGGCCAGCGGTGTCAAGCTCGTCCGCGAGCCCGACGGCTCCCTCCGGGCCCAAGGAGCCCCACCCGCCAACGACACGTTTACCGTCAAGACCAACACGCCCGCCGCCGGCGTCCGCGCCATCCGCCTCGAGGCCCTCGCCGACAACGCCACCGGCCCCGGCCTCGCCGAAAACGGCAACTTCGTCCTCAACCGCTTCACCGTCACCCGCGGCGACGCCAAGCCGCTCGAACTCGCGTCCGCGAAGGCCACCTTCACTCAGGCCTCGTTCGACGTCGCCGAGTCGATCACCGGCGCCCGCAAGGACGGCGGATGGGCCGTCTCGCCCGAGCTCGGCAAATCCCACCACGCCACCTACCTCGTCAAATCAGCCCCACCCGCCGGCGCCGACACCCTCGCCTTCCGCCTCGAACAAACGACCAAGTACGCCTACCACGTCCTCGGCCGCTTCCGCCTGCTCGTCTCCCGCAGCGAAAGGTCCGCCGACGGCGTCGCGCTCCCCGCCGACGTCGCCTCCGCCCTCGGCACACCATCGGACAAGCGCACGCCCGCCCAGCGGACCACGATCGCCGCGTATTACCGCTCGATCTCCCCCGAGCTTGCCAAGCTCCGCGACCAACTCGCCAGCCTCAAATCCGCCGGCGACACCTCCGCCTTCCCCCCCGTCGTCGCCCCCAACGCCACCGCCAAGCTCGACGTCAGCCTCTCCCGCGCCCCCTCCTTCAAAGGCGACATCACCCTCGCCCTCGAAGGCTACTCCACCGGCGTCGACCCCAAGACCAACCTCCCCAACACCTTCGACCGCAACTTCGACCTCAAACCCACCCCCCTGCCCGCCAACAAGTCGACGATCACCCTCAACCTCAAGGCCCGCGGCAACGCCGAAAAGGGCACCCGCCTCGCCATCCTCCGCGCCGAAGCCACCCTCGGCGAATCAAAGTACGTCGTCTACTCCGAACCCTTCCCCATCACGGTGAAGTGACCTCACGCAGGGCACGCGTAGGGCTCGCGTAGGGCTCGCTTCAGCGAGCGGAACGATTACCAGAGGGCGTTCCGCCACGGGCGCTCGGAGTTCACGCTTCAGCGCGTACGGGGGGACGTTCCCGCGCGCGGGCGCGCTCGCTGATCCACGAAACACTCCCCCCTTGCACGCTAAAGCGTGAACTCCGAGCGCCGCGGACCGGCGCCCTCACACCCCATGCCTCTGCCGATGCCTCCCCAACAATAACTCCACCGGGATCGCCATCACCCCCGCCTTCCCGTACGGCGATAGCTCCGCGTCCCCCTCATCATTGAGACGCCGGTTCCACTCCACCGCCTGCTCCCACGTGTCCACCAGCAGAAAACTCACGTCCTCCACCCCGAACCGCAGCACCTCCCCCTCGGCCGGCGGGATGTACCGCCACTCGTTCTCGTCCCGCGTCTTGATGTCCTGCATCGCAGCCACCCGCCGCCGGTCGAACTCCGCCAGCTTCTGCGGGAAGTCCCACTCCGCGTCCACCGCCCCCTCCCGCTGCAATTCCCGCAGCCGCCGAATCCCCGCCTCGAGAAACTGCCCCGCCTGCAGCGCCGCCGATTCCGCGTCCACGTAATGCACCGGCGAACACGCCCCCGCCGGCCCCGACTCCTTCCGCAGCGCGATCGCGAACGCCCCGAACTTCTTCACGTGCACCAGCAAATCCTGGAACCGCAAGTCGGTGAAACAAACCATGTCCGCCCACGACTGCCGCCCGCACTTCTCCAGCCGCCCCTCCGGGTCAAAAAACAACGGGCACTTC
>Ga0196963_10002069_pt1 | contig 12441 bp, 9 predicted proteins | sample S1_5metaG_FD_148600 | JGI IMG/M metagenome (GOLD analysis project Ga0196963, IMG submission 148600) | Soil microbial communities from Anza Borrego desert, Southern California, United States - S1_5 | ecosystem: Environmental > Terrestrial > Soil > Desert | place: USA: California | collected... | reverse complement strand
ACGCCCGCATTGCCCTAGGGAAAGAAACGCCGCATGCCCAATGACATAGACTCGAAGTTTACCCACAAACTTGAGGAAGACGCCCTCAGCTTCCATTCCAGGGGCCAGCCGGGGAAGATCGCCCTCGCCCCGACAAAGCCGCTCACCACCCAGCGCGACCTGACCCTCGCCTACTCTCCCGGTGTTGCGTGGCCCTGCCTGCACATCGCGAAGAATCCCGACCTCGCCTACGACTACACGGCCAAGGGCAACGTCGTCGCGGTGATCACCAACGGCACCGCGGTGCTGGGACTTGGTGACATCGGCGCGCTGGCCGCGAAGCCGGTCATGGAAGGCAAGGCCTGTCTGTTCAAACGTTTCGCCGACGTCGACGCGTTCGACATCGAGGTCGACACCAAGAATGTCGATGAGTTCGTCAACTGCGTGCGCTTCATCGGCAAGGCTTTCGGCGGCATCAACCTCGAGGACATCAAGGCGCCGGAATGCTTCATCATCGAGCAGCGGCTGCGCGAGCATCTCGACATCCCGGTCTTCCACGACGACCAGCATGGCACCGCTATCGTCGCCACGGCCGGCCTGATCAACGCGCTGCACCTCACCGGCCGTGATCTCAAGACGATCAAGATGGTGGTCAACGGGGCGGGTGCCGCCTCGATCGCCTGCGTCGAGCTGCTCAAACGCATGGGTCTGCCGAACGACAACGTCCTCATCTGCGACACCAAGGGCGTCATCTACCAGGGCCGCACCGAGGCGATGAATCAGTGGAAGTCGGCGCACGCCGCGCCGACCAAGGCGCGCACCCTGGCCGAAGCGATGGTCGGCGCCGACGTGTTCTTCGGCCTCTCGGCCAAGGGCGCTGTGACGCAGGACATGGTCAAGTCGATGGCCGCCAAGCCGATTATTTTCGCCATGGCCAATCCCGACCCCGAGATCACGCCCGAGGACGTACGCCTGGTACGCTCCGATGCGATCATCGCCACCGGCCGCTCGGACTACCCGAACCAGGTCAACAACGTCCTCGGTTTCCCCTACATCTTCCGCGGCGCGCTCGACGTGCGCGCCAGCACGATCAACGACGAGATGAAGATCGCCGCCGCCGAGGCGCTGGCCTCGCTGGCCCGCGAAGAGGTGCCCGACGAGGTCGATGCCGCCTATTCCGGCACGCACCTGCGCTACGGCCCCGAATACATCATCCCGGCGCCCTTCGATCCCCGGCTGATCTCCGTCGTGCCCGCCGCCGTGGCCAAGGCGGCGATCGATTCAGGCGTCGCCCGCCGGCGCATCAGCGACATGCCGGCCTACCGGCGTCAGCTGGCCTCGCGCCGCGATCCCACGGCCGCCGCCCTGCAGCTGATCTTCGAGACCGTGCGCGCCAATCCGCGCCGCGTCGTCTTTGCCGAAGGCGAGGAGGAGAAGGTCATCCGCGCCGCGATCAACTTCCGCGATGCCGGTTACGGCAAGCCGGTCCTGATCGGCCGTGAGGAGCGCATCGCGCAGACCATGGAGGCCATCGGCTTCGGTCGCAGCGTCGCCGGCCTGGAGATCCACAATGCCCGGCTGTCGACCGACAACCGGCGCTACAGCGACTTTCTCTACGGTCGCCTGCAGCGGCAGGGCTATCTCTGGCGCGATTGCCAACGCATGATCAACCAGGACCGCAACGTCTTCGCGGCGGCGATGGTCGCCTGCGGCGATGCCGACGCCATGGTTACGGGCGTGACGCGCGGCTATTACGTGGCGCTCGACGAAATCCGCCGCGCCATCGACCCGGCCCCCGGCCAGCGCCTGATCGGCGTGTCGATCATGCTGACCAAGGGTGGGACTGCTTTCGTCGCGGACACCACGGTCACCGAGCTGCCCACGCCCCGCGACATGGCGGAGACGGCCGTGATGGTCGCCGGCCTCGCCCGGCGCCTCGGCCATGAGCCCAGAGTCGCCATGCTGTCCTTCTCGACCTTCGGCAACCCGGTGCGGGAACTGGCACTGACGGTCCGCGAGGCGGCGGTCGAGCTCGACCGCATGAAGGCGGCGGGCCGCGGCGGGATCGATTTCGAATACGATGGCGAGATGTCGGCCGAGATCGCACTCAACGGCGACCTGATGAAGAGCATGTATCCCTTCTGCCGGCTTTCCGGGCCGGCCAACGTGCTGGTCATGCCGGGCCTGCATTCGGCCAACATCACCAGCCAGGTGATGGAGAATCTGGGCGGCGGCACGGTGATCGGGCCGCTCCTCGTCGGCCTGTCCAAGCCGGCGCAGATCGTCACCCTCGGGGCGACGGTCGGCGATCTGGTGAACACGGCCGCTCTTGCCGCCTACGACGCGATACCGGCCAAGCGGTAACGCAGCGAACAGTAGCGACGGCCGAGAGCCCGCGCTATCGCGGGGAGCGGAGCGCTGCCGCGCCACGCAGGCTCGCGTGCCCTTTATCTACGCCCTATCCAAGAGAGGTACGCCGAACGCGCCTGGTGTGCATATTCTTGACAGGGTGCAGGCATGGGCACCGCGCATAACATAAGTGTCATCGAAGGTTCGCAAGGCCGCAATCCACGGCCTCAACGGAGCGGTGCCATTCCATGTACGACGTTGTGCGCGACCAGAGAGCGGAGGCAGTCCGCTACTTTGCTTTTCTCGGTGGAATGCTGCTGCTCTTCGGAGCCGTGTTCGGCGGTCTCTCGCTCTATGAGAGAAACGTGCTCGGTGAGTACCGGCTCGGGATCGGCAACGCCCCCTACTACACCCCCTACTACCTGGGGCGGCTGCTTGTAGCGTTCCTGCTGTCCCTGGTTTTCGTCGCCGGGGTCTACCGGCTCAGCGAGCCCGAGGCGCCGTTCCACGTGGCACGACTGCCGGCCGGAAAGCGAAAAGCCGCATGGATGATGCTCGCTGCCGCGACCGTCTGCCTTCTGCTCTTTGGGGTCAGCCCGCAGCTTTTCTACGAGATCGCGCTTGAGGACCGGCCGTTGGAATGGGCGTCGGCGCTTCTTCCGCTCGTCTCAAGCCTGGCCTTTGCCTACGCGTTCTACCGCATCTTGACGGCGGAGCAGCGCGATACGCGCCGCAGCGTGTCGCTGGTTCTCGCCGCGCTCTTTGCTCTCACGCTCTTCGTGATCGGCATGGAGGAGATCTCCTGGATGCAGCGGATCTTCAACATCGAGACCCCGGCCGCCTTCGCGGGCAACCAGCAGCAGGAAATGAACCTGCACAACATGCACAGCATCCTTTTCGGCAACGCGCATAAGCTGGCCATGATCTTCGGGCTGATCGTGCTGCCGTTCCTGGTCGACACGGCACCAAAGAATGCACTGTTCGACTCGATCCGCGATTTTCTGCCCGGCCGCTTCGTCCTGATCGTCAGCGCACCGTTCATGGCGTTCAATTACAACGGCTGGAACATGTTTCTCACGCCTCTCACTGTGGCGCTCGCCGTGCTGATCTTGCTTTACTACGCACGCGCAGCGCACGAACGTGGGGACCGCGCGGAACGGCGCCTGTTCCGCGCCCTGGCGTCGTTCGTCGTCATCGCCCAGACCCTGTTCCTCGCGGCGGGACACACCTTCGTCCGGCCGTGGGACACCTCGGAATACGGCGAGTTGTTCATGGCGATCGGTCTCGCCCTGTTCACCTGGCAAAGCACGTCACGGCTGATGGCGCGGTACGGTGCGACACAGGCCTCGCCGTTGAACGCCGTTCCCGCCGGTCCCTAACTCCATCCGCCAGCCTGCGGTGGCGGGATCGCTCGAATCCCGCTACCTAGAGGCATGTCCGAGAACGGCCCAGCGGCCCGGGTTCCCCTGGCGCGTCTCATCCGCGCCTCATCCGCCATCATCGGGCCTGTCACTGTCGTACTGGCGGCGCTCGTCGGTTATGCGGATCTCGCGCCGGGCGCCGCGCTGGCCGCGTTCGTGGCGCTCTCCGGCGCCGTCGCCTTCGTCGTCCGCCAGCATCTCATGACTCTTGAGGCGGTGCGTCGCCATGTGGACAGCTTGGCGCGTGATCAGCCGGGCAGCAGCCTTACCGACACCGCAGACACGCTCGGGCTTGCGGAAGCGGTGGCGGCGCTCGATCGGCGTTGGGCGCGGCATGGCGGGGCGTTGCGCGCCGCCTCGGCGGCCAATGACGCCATCCTCGAAGCAATTCCTGAGCCGCTGATCCTGGTCGATCGGGCACGGCGCGTCGTCCGGGCCAATGCCGCCGCGCGGACCTTGTTCGGCGAGTCGGTTGCCGGCCGCGATCTCGATACCGTTCTGCGCTACCCCGATGTCCTCGAAGCGGCGGAAGAATACCTGGCCGGAGCGCCGAGCGTGGCGATGGTCGATATCGCCTGGCCCGGGCCGCCCGAGCGCCATTTCGCCGTGCGGCTGGCGCGGCTGCCCAATGCCGACAAGGATGCCGACGATCCGGCGATCCTGCTGGTGCTCCACGACGTTACGGCGCTGAAGCGGGCCGAGCGCATGCGGGCCGACTTCGTCGCCAATGTCAGCCACGAGCTGCGCACGCCGCTTTCCGCGCTCCTGGGCTTCACCGAGACCTTGCAGGGTGCGGCGCGCGACGATGCGCCGGCACGCGAGCGGTTCCTCGGCATCATGCACGAGCAGGCGCAACGCATGACTCGGCTCGTGCGCGACCTGCTCTCCCTGTCACGGATCGAAGAATTGGAACACACGCCGCCGGTCGAGCGCACCGGTATCGGCCAGGTGCTCGGCAGCGTGATCGATACGCTCGCGCTGCAGGCGAAGGCGCGGAACACGACAGTCGAGCTCGATATGGCCGGCGATCTGCCACCGGTCATTGGCGATGGCGACCAGTTGGCGCAGGTCTTCCAGAACCTGATCGATAACGCCATCAAGTACGGCCGGGCAGGCGGCAGCGTGCGCGTGGCGGTTCGCGCCGCCGCAGCAGCACCCGCCCGCATCGTGTCCGTGGGGCGCAATCGCGGGGCCCCGCCGGCGCAGTGGGTATCGGTCGCCATCGCCGATGACGGCGATGGCATCCCGCCCGAGCATTTGCCGCGCCTGACCGAACGGTTTTACCGTGTCGATGCCGCGCGCTCTCGCCAGCTCGGCGGTACGGGACTCGGCTTGGCCATCGTGAAGCACATCCTCAATCGCCATCGCGGCGGAGTCGCGATCACCAGCGAGCCCGGCCGGGGCTCGGTGTTCACGGTCTGGCTACCCGCCGCGGGCCCACAAGCCCTTGATTCAGCTCAGCTCTAAAGAGATACACACCGGTCCGAGGGAGTGTCATCAAAGCGTAACGCGTTCGTAGCATAAGTGCCCTTGGGCAGGATTAACGTCGCCCTCGTTTCGGAGGGGTCCTGCCCTTCCGTCCTCTCTCCCCTGCTACGGAGTGTGACGATGCTTAAAAGAATCCTGACTGCCGCGGCCGTCGCGACGGTGCTCTGGTCGCCCGTCAGCGCCCAGCAAATTGCCGGCGCCGGCGCCACCTTCCCCTATCCGATCTATGCCAAATGGGCCGAGGCGTTCCACGCCAAGACCGGCGTCAAGATGAACTACCAGTCCATCGGCTCGGGCGGTGGCATCAAGCAGATCAAGAGCAAGACCGTCGATTTCGGCGCCTCCGACATGCCGCTCAAGGTCGAGGAGCTGCAGGAATCCGGCCTGATCCAATTCCCGATGGTGATGGGCGGCGTCGTGCCGGTCGTCAACGTGCGGGGCCTCGCGCCCGGCCAGCTCAAGCTCACGGGCCCGGTGCTCGCCGACATCTTCCTCGGCAAGGTCGCCAAGTGGAACGACAAGGCGATCGCCGCCCTCAATCCGGGCGTGGCGCTGCCCGACCAGGCCATTGCCGTGGTCCATCGCTCGGATGGCTCCGGGACCACCTTCATCTTTGCCGACTACCTCGCGAAGGTCAGTCCCGAGTGGAAGGACAAGGTCGGCGTCAGCACTGCCGTCAAATGGCCGACCGGCCTCGGCGGCAAGGGCAATGAAGGCGTGGCCGCCATCACCAGCCGCACCAACGGCGCCATTGGCTATGTCGAATACGCCTATGCAAAGCAGAACAAGATGGCGCATGCCCTGATGGCCAACCGCGACGGCGAGTTCGTGGCGCCCAACAGCGAGAGCTTCCAGTCGGCGGCGGCAAGCGCCGCGTGGGACAAGGCACCTGGCTACAACCTGCTGCTCACCGACCAGCCCGGCAAGAAGAGCTGGCCCATCACCGGTGCCACCTTCATCCTGATGTACGCCAAGCAGGAAAAGGCGGAGAGCGCCAAGCAGGTCCTGCAATTCTTCGACTGGGCGTACAAGAATGGCGGCGCCCTCGCCGAGGAGCTCGACTACGTGCCGATGCCGGGAGCGGTCGTGCAGCTCGTCGACCGGACGTGGCGCACGATGACCGGTCCCGACGGCAAGCCGCTGTGGACCGGCTCGGCGGGCATGTAAGCCACAATCACGAGATCGGCGGTCCGGTGCTCTAGTGCCGGACCGCTGCTCCGGAACCCATGACCGATATCCCCGCCAATCCTGTCAGCCTCGATCTGCGCATCGCCCGCTGGGCGCGCGGACAGCGCCGGCTCGACACTGCATTCCGGCTGGCCACCGGCTTTTTCGCGGTTGCGGTCCTGCTGCTGCTCGGCGGCGTCATCGTCGCCCTGGTCGAAGGGGCCTGGCCGGCGCTCCGGCAGTTCGGTACGGCGTTCATCGTCACCGAAGAGTGGAATCCGGTCACCGACGAGTTTGGCGCGCTGGCGCCGATTTATGGCACGCTGGTGACCTCGGCCATCGCCATGCTGGTTGGCGTGCCGATCAGCTTCGGCATCGCGCTGTTCATCACCGAGCTTTGCCCGCGCTGGCTTAAGCGCCCCGTCGGCACCGCCATCGAGCTGCTCGCCGGCATCCCGAGCATTATCTACGGCATATGGGGTTTGTTTGTCTTCGCCCCGTACCTGCAGGAGCATGTGCAGCCGCTGCTCACCGACGCGCTGGGCGGCGTCCCGGGCATCGGATTCCTCTTCGCCGGGCCGCCGCTCGGCATCGGCGTGCTGACGGCGGGCCTGATCCTGGCGATCATGGTGCTGCCGTTCATTACGTCCGTGATGCGGGACGTTTTCGAGACGGTGCCGCCCATGCTCAAGGAATCGGCTTACGGCCTGGGCGCCACGACCTGGGAAGTGATGTGGAACGTCGTGCTTCCCTATACGCGCGTCGGCGTGGTCGGCGGCGTGATGCTCGGCCTCGGCCGCGCGCTGGGTGAGACGATGGCGGTCACCTTCGTCATCGGCAATGCCCACGACATTCACGCCTCGCTCATGGCGCCGGGCACGACCATCTCCGCCGCCCTGGCCAACGAGTTCACCGAGGCGACAACGGAACTCTATCTTTCATCGCTAGTGGCCCTCGGCCTGATCCTCTTCGCCATTACCTTCGCGGTTCTCGTCGTCGCCAAGATCCTGCTGCTGCGCTTGCAGCGCCGGGTGGGCACATGACCCTCTATCAGCGCCGCCAAGCCCTCAACCGCCTCGTGCTGTGTCTGGCCCTGGCGGCCACGGCGACCGGCCTCTTCTGGCTCGGCACGATCCTGTGGACGCTGCTGACGCATGGCGTGAGCGCCCTTACCGCTGATCTGTTCACCAAGATGACGCCGCCGCCCGGCAGCCAGGGGGGCCTGCTCAACGCGATTTACGGCAGCGTGATCATGACGGCGATAGCCACGGCTGTGGGAACCCCGGTCGGCATCCTGGCCGGCACCTATCTGGCCGAATACAGCCGCGGCAGCCGCCTGGCCGAGGTGATCCGCTTCGTCAACGATATCCTGCTGAGCGCGCCGTCGATCATCATTGGGCTCTTCGTTTACGAGGTCGTGGTGCTTCGCTTTGGCCATTTCTCGGGTTGGGCTGGGGCAGCCGCACTCGCCATCATCGTCATCCCGGTGGTGGTTCGCACGACCGAGGACATGCTGCGCCTCGTGCCCGACAGCCTGCGCGAGGCGGCGGCGGCGCTGGGCGCGCCCAAATGGCATAGCATCGTGCAGATCTCCTACCGTGCGGCGCTGCAGGGTCTGCTGACCGGCGTCATGCTCGCGGTGGCGCGCATCAGCGGCGAGACGGCGCCGCTGCTCTTCACGGCTCTGAACAACCAGTTCTGGAGCACGGATCTGAACGGCCCGATGGCCAATCTGCCGGTAGTGATCTTCCAGTTCGCCCTCAGCCCCTATGTCGACTGGCAGGCTCTCGCCTGGGGCGGCGCCCTCCTGATCACCGCCGTGATCCTCACTCTCAACATTGCGGCTCGCGTGGTCGCCAGCTGGAGCAGCGTCAAGAAATGACTGTCCTCTCTCCCGCCCGCCCGACGGATGCCCTGCCGCCTCTGGCTCGCCCCGTTGTGCCGACGGATCGCACCCAAGTCAGCGTCACGGCACCGACGACCAAGGTGGAGATCCGCGATGTCCGCTTCTACTACAAGAAGTTCGAGGCGCTGAAGGGCATCAGCCTGCCGCTCTACGACCGGCGGGTCACGGCGTTCATCGGGCCGTCGGGCTGCGGCAAGTCGACCCTGTTGCGGGTGCTGAACCGCATCTACACGCTTTACCCCGAGCAGCGCGCCACGGGCGAGGTGGTGATCGACGGCCGTAACATCCTGTCCCCCGACTACGACGTGAACCTGCTGCGCGCCAAGGTCGGCATGGTGTTCCAGAAGCCGACCCCCTTCCCGATGTCGATCTACGACAACATCGCCTTCGGCATCCGGCTCTACGAGAAGCTGGCCCCCGCCGAGCTCGACATGCGGGTCGAGGAAGCCCTGCAGCGCGCCGCTCTGTGGAACGAAGTGAAGGACAAGCTCCGGCAGAACGGGTTGGGCCTGTCGGGCGGACAGCAGCAGCGCCTGTGCATCGCCCGCGCCATCGCGCTCAAGCCGGAGATCCTGCTGCTCGACGAGCCTGCCTCCGCGCTCGATCCGATCTCGACCTCGAAGATCGAGGAGCTGATCCACGAGCTGCGCTCCGACTACTGCATCACGATCGTCACCCACAACATGCAGCAGGCGGCGCGCACCGCGGACTATACCGCCTTCATGTATCTGGGCGAGCTCATCGAATACGATGAGACGGCCAAGATCTTCACCAAACCCGGCAAGAAGCAGACCGAGGACTACGTCACCGGCCGGTTCGGCTGACGGCAGAGGAGATCCGGGACATGCCGATGCAACACACCGCGAAATCGTTCGACGAAGAGCTCAAGCGCCTGCAGAGCCTGGTGGCGCGTATGGGCGGCTTGGCCGAGCACCAGCTGGCTGACGCCATTCAGGCCGTCGCCGATCGCGACACCGAACGCGCCACGGCGACGGTGCGTGGCGACCAGAAGGTCGACGATCTCGAGCGCGAGGTGGACGACCTCGTCGTCCATATCATGGCGTTGCGCCAGCCCGTTGCCGTCGATCTGCGGACCATCCTGTCGGCGCTCAAGATCAGCGCCGATCTCGAGCGTATCGCCGATTACGCGGCCAATGTAGCCAAGCGGGCCATTGCGCTCAATCAGGTCGCGCCCTGCCGGCCCGTCCACGCGATCCCGCGCATGGGCCAGGTAGTCAAGGAGATGATCAAGGACGTGCTCGACGCCTATGTGAACGGCGACGTGCCGAAGGCCGTACGGGTATGGAACCGCGACGAGGAGCTCGACGAGATGTATTCGAGCCTGTTCCGGGAGCTTCTGACGTACATGATGGAGGATGCGCGCAACATCACGGCCTCCACACACCTGCTTTTCATCGCCAAGAACATCGAGCGTATCGGCGACCACGCCACGAATATCTCCGAGACGATTCACTTCCTTGTCGAAGGTCACCCCTTGCGCGAGGCGCGGCCCAAGCACGACGAGACCAGCTTCGCGGTCATCAAGCCGGCCAACGCCGGCGGCGGGCAATGAGGGCAGCCATGGCGGATTCGGGCGTTACCACGACCAAGCTGCAGATCCTCGTCGTCGAGGACGAAACGGCGCTGGTGGAAATCCTGCGCTACAACCTCGAGAAAGAGGGTTTCACCGTCAACGCCGCGACTGATGGGGAAGCGGCGCTGGAGGCCATCGCGGATCACAAGCCGGATCTGGTGATTCTCGACTGGATGCTGCCGCATGTGTCCGGCCTGGAGATCTGCCGGCAATTGCGCCGCAAACCGGAAACCCGCGACCTGCCGATCATCATGCTGACGGCCCGGGGCGAGGAGGCCGACCGGGTCCGCGGTCTCGAGGTCGGCGCCGACGACTACGTCGCCAAGCCGTTCAGCCCGTCGGAGCTGATCGCGCGTGTACGCGCCGTGCTGCGCCGCGCCAGGCCGTCGACCACCAGCGACCTGCTGACCTATGCCGGCGTGGTCATGGATCTCGTATCGCACCGCGTGCTCCGCGACGGCCGCCCTGTACATCTCGGCCCGACCGAATACCGGCTGCTGCGCTTCCTGATGGAGCGGCCGGGCCGCGTCTACACCCGCGAGCAACTCCTCGACGCCGTCTGGGGCCGAGACATCTATGTCGAAGCCCGTACGGTCGACGTCCACATCCGTCGTCTGCGCAAGGCGCTCAACGGGCCGAAGGACACCGACATCATCCGCACCGTCCGTTCCGCCGGCTATGCCCTCGACGAATTGTCGCAGTAATCCAATAGCGTCTTCCTTCGGCCGGGGCTAAACTCCGGCTGTAACAAAAACTTCATAATCCAGCCCCCGAAGGGCGGGCCGGAGCGTTGGGAGACGCCATGAGCCATATCGATCGCCGCGACACCCGGTCCAATCCCTCGGCCCACGAGCCGATCAGCAGCTTGATCGAGAACCGCCTGTCGCGCCGCGACCTGCTCAAGGGCGCCACGGCCATCGGCGCCGTCGGATTTCTCGGCGGTCCTTTGGCGGCCTGCGTCACAACGCCCGATCAGGCCACCGGCTTCACCGAGATCAAGCACGCGCTCATCGAAGGGCAGGAAGTCCCGCCAGGCTACTCCGTGCAGACCGTCATCCGCTGGGGCGATGCGATGTTCCCGGACTCGCCGCCCTGGAACCCGCAGCGCCAGACCGCCGCGGCGCAGGTCCGTCAGTACGGCACGGATAACGACTTCCTCGCCTTCATGCCGCTGCCCTACGGCTCGAAGAATTCCGAGCATGGCATCCTCTGCTCCAATCACGAGCGCACGGCGCCGCAGCTCATGTTCCCGGGCGTAACCCCGCAGAACGCGCCGCAGCTCAGCCGCGAAAACGCCGAAGTCCAGATGGCGTCGCAGGGCCATGATTTCGTCGAGATCCGCAAGACCGCCGGCAAATGGCAGGTGGTGACCGACAGCCGCTACAACCGCCGCTTCACCCCGTGGAATGCCGATTTCCGCGTCGGCGGACCGGCGGCCGGGCATGCGCGCCTGCGCACCAGCGCCGATCCTGCGGGCATGACCGTGCGCGGCACGCTCAACAACTGCGCCGGCGGCAAGACCCCGTGGGGCACGGTATTGTCCGGCGAAGAGAACCTGCAGAGCTATTTCACCGGCGACGTGACCAAGGGGCCGGAGGCGAACGCGTGGAAGCGCTACGGCATCACCGGCCGCGGCAGCTATATCTGGGGCCGCTACCACGATCGTTTCAATCTCGACAAAGAACCGAACGAGACCAACCGCTTCGGCTGGATCGTCGAGATGGACCCGTACGATCCGACCTCGACTCCCGTAAAGCGCACCGCGATGGGCCGCTTCAAGCACGAAGGCGCCACCACGGCGGTGAGCCATGACGGCCGCGTCGCGGTCTACTCCGGCGACGACGAGCGCATGGAGTATGTCTACAAGTTCGTGACCGCTGGCCGCTACGATTCCAACAACCGTGCGGCCAACCGCGACCTGCTCGACAACGGCACGCTCTACGTCGCCAGGTTCAACGCCGACGGCACGATGAACTGGCTGCCTCTGGTGCACGGCCAGGGCGGCCTCACCGCAGCGAACGGCTTCCACAGCCAGGCCGATGTCGTGATCGAGGCGCGCCGGGCCGCCGATGTCGTCGGGGCGACGCCGATGGACCGGCCCGAGGACGTCGAGCCGCATCCCGTTACCGGCAACATCTTCGTCTGCCTGACGTACAACGAGCGTCGCACGGCGCAGCAGGTAAATCCGGCCAACCCCCTCGCCAACAACCGTTACGGCCATATCATCGAGATCATCCCCCCGGTCGTTGACGGCAAGGCGGACCACACGGCCACGACGTGCCGCTGGGATTTCTTCCTGCAGGGTGGCGATCCGAGCAAGCCCGAGCATCGCGCCAAATACGGCGCCCCGGTCAAAGAGGGCTGGCTGGCCTGTCCCGACAACGTCGCTTTCGATCCGCGCGGGCGGGTGTGGATCTCGACCGACGGCCAGGACGACGCGATCGGCTTTTGCGACAGCCTGTACGTGGCCGAGACCGCCGGTCCGCGGCGCGGCGCACCCAAGCTGTTCTACAACGCGCCCCGCGGTGCCGAAGTCT
>Ga0196963_10002068_pt1 | contig 12446 bp, 10 predicted proteins | sample S1_5metaG_FD_148600 | JGI IMG/M metagenome (GOLD analysis project Ga0196963, IMG submission 148600) | Soil microbial communities from Anza Borrego desert, Southern California, United States - S1_5 | ecosystem: Environmental > Terrestrial > Soil > Desert | place: USA: California | collected... | reverse complement strand
TATAGCCACCAGAATCGCTAATTTTAAATAGGTGTCGCCCATCCAACGTGATCGGTACTGTGGATTTTGTCTGAGCAAAAACGGGCAACATTAGCAGACAACTGAGAGCAAGCGTAAGAATAACAGTTGGGAGAGAACGATGCATTTCGCGGAGATAGATAAAATTAACGAAACGATTACCTAGGATGGGGAACTGCCCTCAAGTGAAGTTTGCTAGACATAGTAGTGGAACTGCTGTCTTCAGCAATCTATCTGGGGCAATTAAAATCACCACACCTAACAGAACCTCTTGAGAAAGTCATAATCCCGCAGGTGGGCGATCGCGCATTGCCTGTTTTCCAGTTCTAGTGCTGCATAATCCTTGAAAAATAAGTTTTATCGCTAGTTGTCAAATGTCATCAGAGTTCAACTTCTTTCAACACTGGTATCCTCTCTCGCCGCTTGAAGACCTTGACCCAACGCAACCCACTGCGGTGACGCTTTTAGGAATGCGTTTAGTTATCTGGAAACCCAAGTCTTCTGAGAATTACCGAGTATTTTTAGATCAATGCCCTCATCGTCTTGCGCCTTTAAGTGAAGGACGTATCGATCCAAAAACAGGTCATTTAGCGTGCAGTTATCACGGTTGGCAATTTGATGCTGAAGGAGTTTGTACCCAGATTCCCCAAGCAGAGAATCCCCAAATCCTTGTCGAGAATCAACAACTGTGTGCAGTAACGCTACCAACTCGTCAGGAACAAGATTTGCTTTGGGTTTGGGCTGATCCAAAATCCGCCGCACTCGCCGCTACCGTAGAGTTACCCCTTTCGCCGCAAATCGATGCTACTAAAGGGTTTATCTGGTCTTCGTTTGTGCGCGATTTAGAGTATGACTGGCAAACCCTAGTTGAGAATGTTGCTGATCCCAGTCATGTTCCCTTTGCTCATCACGGAGTCCAGGGAAATCGAGACAAGGCTGCACCCATGCCGATTAAGATTGTGCAATCAACCCAAGATTTAGTGGAGGCGACCACTCCCAGAGCAACGATTACGTTTCAACCCCCTTGTCACTTGGAGTACGCGATTAATTTGGGCAAACCTGGTCAGCAGGTGGGACTCGTCACCTACTGTATCCCGGTAGCTCCAGGGAAATCTCGGATTGTGGCTCAGTTTCCCCGTAACTTTGCTAAAACCCTTGCTCAGTTCACACCGCGTTGGTGGAATCATATTCAAATACGCAATCCGGTTCTTGATGGCGATATGATTTTGCTCTGTCAGCAAGAGTATTTTCTGCAACAGCGGCAACCCCAAGAAAACTGGAAGACGGCTTATAAATTACCTACCAGTAGCGATCGCCTAGTCATAGAGTTTCGCAAGTGGTTTGATAAATATTGTGATGCACAGTTACCTTGGCAGGAAGTTGGAGTCACAGCGCCCAACAAAGAAATTTTCTCTGAGGATCGTCAGTTTTTCCTAGATCGCTATAAACAACACACTCAGCATTGCCATAGCTGTCGCAATGCGCTCTCAACTGTACAACGTGTTCAGCAGGTATTGTTAGCTTACTTTGCGATCGCGGTTTCTGTTGTAGCAGTTATGCCTGATTCTCTCCGGTTGCGGTTCGGCATACCGTTTATGGTTGTCGCTTTATTGGGTTTAACAACTTACACTTGGCTCAAATTTTGGTTAGAGCCAAAATTCTATTTTGTTGACTATCTACACGCTAAACAATAGCCAGATTCAAGTATAAGGTGCAGATAGATATCTGCACCTAGAGAAGTAAAAACCGCTGAAAACCCTTAAAATTCTCGATAGAAGTGCAAACGTCCAACGCCGAGATATAAATCAGCAGCTTTCTCACCAGCAGGAAATGCCCTCACGCCAAACAAATAAACGCCTGGATCAAAGGGATTACGGACTGGATTGAGCGCAACGGTCACAGTTTTACCGGGAGCTACTGGCGGATCAAAGATAACAGAAACCGTGCCTGCATCGGGGTCTCTACTTACCTCTTTTAACGTTAATTTTTTACCTTCCCTCCAACCAGTTCCTTCAAAGGCGTAGGTACGTTTGAGATTAAATCGGATATCATCTAAACCTTCACGTTGGGTAATTGTAACCCTTTGCAATGGTTCCCCGGCATTTTCAGGTAAGCTGATCGTGAAATAGTAAGTAGCTCCCCAAGCATTAGCCGTATTAAAAGTTGTGCTAGCAGAAACTAAACGCGGCGGTTTGGCAAACCAAACCGTTCCATCGCTAGTAGGAAAGGCTTGAGAGGACAGAGGAGAAATTCCTAAAATTTCTGCCGTTGCTGTTAAAGTTACGGCACAGATTGTTAAAAGACGCATAGAGGAATATTAAAGTTTAAATGCTTTAAGAGGTGAATCTTCAAGATTGTTGTTTTTGTAATCAACTGACTCCAAGAGTTGATTCAAATTCAGAGGCTTAATTCCTTGTAATATGGGGTCTCCCTGAAAAGCCATCAAACCTGGGCTAATTTTTGGTTAGGTGCTACGCACAGGCTGCGGCTAAACTCCTCAATCTCCACCTACATTATATTTTTAGTTGAATTAGGTTGACTTAGTTAACCGCGCAAAAGCTAGCAAAGGCTCGTTAATACAAATCTGTCAGCCTAGCCAAGGTTATGATACTGGCGAATTAGTGGGGAAAGGATTTAACTGATCAGACTGGGAATCGTCTGTAAGGTTAAGTTTTCCTTCTTCTATGAGTTTCGGTTTTAAGTAAAGATTCTCTAAAAGTACAGCCGCACCTGCTATCCAAGGGGGAACAATTAAAGCCCCTACAATGCCTAAAACTTGGGTTCCTCCCAGGACTGCCAAAAGTTGATACAACGGATGTACCCTGACCGAAGAACCAACTAACAATGGGTCAAGAACATAGGTTTCTAGATTCTGGATAACCACGAATAACAGCAGCACCCATAAAAATGTCCACCCGTCTTGAGAAACTGCCACAATCAGGGCAGGAACTGCACCCAGAATAGGCCCAACAAAAGGGATTAAATCCGTAAAACCTGCGATCGCTCCTAATCCTAAAGCAAATTCGGACAAACCCAAAAAACTTAAGCCGATAGTAATGGCTATTCCCAAAATTGCAGCCACCAACACTCGCCCTTGAATGTAGCGTCCCATACGTTGGCTGACGGAGGGTACTTGAGCCGCTAGTCGTTCATCCCAAGGGTAGGGAAATAGATTCACTAAGCCTTTAATTAAGCTTTCACTACCCGCCAACATATAGCCGGAAATCAGCAGGGCTAAAATCAGGCTCAAAATGCCTCCGATAATGCCTCTCGTCAAGCTGTAAGACCGTACCACTAATTGTTGACTAGAACCAATCACCCAACTGGTCAGACCCTGAATATCAAAGATTTGGCGCAGCAATTCTGGTTGACTCATGCCGAGACGCACCGCTAAATCTTCCGCTACAGTCCGTAAGAGTTCTAAATAAACGGGTAACTGACGAATTAAGCGTTCGATTTGAGTCACGACTGGGGGGCCAATTAATACACCCGCACCAATCAAGCCAGTAATCAAGCTGATATAAACGGCAACAACCGTCAACCAACGGGGAATATTCCAACGGTCAGCCCAATCAATGATCGGCGCTAAAGCGGCTGCTAGCACCACTGCAATCATGAGGATCACTAGCAGACTCCGCAGTTGCCACAGCAATACCAAGAGTAAACCAGTAGCAACAATCAGCAGGATATTAGACAGGGTAATTGCAGTGCGCCGCTCAAACATATTCTTTTTTAAGTTGGGATAACACCTTTAACCGCGATGCCATCGCGTTCCCTCTGGAGTATCAATCAGTGTAATGCCTTGGGCTTGCAGCTCGTCGCGGATGCGATCGCTTTCCGCAAAATTTTTGGCGTTTCGGGCTTCTTGCCGTTGTTGAGTCAAGGCTGCAATCTCAGCATCACTGAGTCCATCTTCTTCTGTAGCTTGCTCAGTCTCCGCTTCTGGTTGGGCTTCTAAACCCAATACCTGCGCCAAACTTACCAGTGTTTGCCACTGCTGCTTTAAAACTGCTGGCGGGGTCTCAGTTTTCCCTTGATGCACTAAGAGATTGCCTTCTTTGCGTAACTCTTTAGCCAGTTCAAACAGAACCGCTAACCCCCCGGCAAAGTTAAAATCATCATCAACAGCCGTCTGAAATCGCTCAACATAAGCGGAAGCATCAAAACTCTCTGTAGGTTGAGTCGCTTTCCCTGGCAATGCAGGGCTATCTGTTTCTTGCGCCACAGGTTTGAGTTGTAATTGTTCTAAGGTAGCCGTTTGCTGGCTGGGTTCTGCCAGCAGTAAAACTTCCTTCATTAAAGTTTTGCCAACCGTAGGACGGAATAAATAACGACCCACCACACCAATACCCACTATCTCTAAAACGGTTGGTAGTAGGGGCACGCTATGAGAAATCTTGAAAACTTCTGAAGTTCCTCTGAGGGCAATTAAGGAAATGATAGACAGAAGGGTGACGACGACTAATCCTTTGTAATCTTGCAAAAACTCGGCTAAATATCGAGGCGATTTCTGGAAGGGTCGTAAAGCGTGTGCTAAAGCTTGTTGCCACGTCGTTGTATTGGTAGAAACTGATTCAGCGGATTGCGTCTCTAAAAGCGGTGAACTCGCTTCAGCGACATCCTCATTGACTAAATCCGTATTAGGGTTATCCGCGTCGTTTGTCTCAGGGTTTTTTTCAACCTCTGTCCAACCAAGTTGGGCAGCATATTGATCACCAAATAGTAACCCTTCCTTTAGGGTATTCCATCCATTTTGAGCCGCCGCGATCGCTTCATCAGTAAAATCAATCGGCTTGCGGTATTGTGCCATCAACACAAACAACCGGATTGCCATCGGGTCTACAGGTCTATCTAGTAATTCCCGAATGGTGATGAAGTTGCCCAAAGACTTGGACATTTTCTCACCGTTTACCGTCACCATGCCATTATGCAGCCAGTATCGCGCTAAGGGCTTCTCAGTCACGGCTTCCGACTGAGCAATTTCATTTTCATGGTGCGGGAAAATCAGGTCAGCGCCCCCTGCGTGGATATCTATCGTTTCACCCAGGCGATCGCGTACCATGGCAGAGCATTCAATATGCCACCCTGGACGACCTGCACCCCAAGCAGATTCCCAAGCAGGTTCCCCGGCTTTTGCTCCCTTCCACAAAGCAAAATCAAACGGATCTTGCTTCTTCGACTCTTCCGCCTCTTCTGCATCAACTCGACCACTCGCCCCAGCCTGCATATCTTCTAGCTTGCGCCCTGATAGCTTCCCATACTCTGAAAAGCGACGCACTGCATAATAAACATCCCCTTCAGCAGGATAGGCATAGCCTTTTTGTTCCAACTCATGAATCAGGCGCTTAATCCCATCCAAGCTATGAGTCGCACGTGGGTACTCATCAGCTTCTTTGATCTGCAACCGCGCCATATCCTCAAAATAAGCTTGGATGAAGCGTTCAGCCACCGCTTCCATTGAGGAATCTTCTTGCCTTGCCCGATTGAGAATTTTGTCATCAATATCCGTAAAGTTCTGCACAAAGCGAACTTCATAGCCTCGCCATTGCAGATACCGACGAACAACATCCCAAATAATGCAAGCCCGTGCATGACCCAAGTGGCAATAGTCATACACCGTGACGCCGCAGTAATACATCCGCACCTTACCGGGTTCTAGCGGCTCAAAAGATTCTTCGCGACGATTGAGAGTGTTATAAAGCTTTAGGGCCATGACGCTGCAATTAATAAAATCAGCCGTGACAGATCAGCAATAATAGGGGAGGACAATGGGGATGTCTACCCATCCTCATGCCGATTTTTATAGCACGATAAAGCTATACTCCTATATTCTGACGTTTCAGGGCAGCCACCCTATGCAATCAGCAAGTACTGAGTCCGCACTTTCTCAAGCAATGGATGCACCTAAACAGGTTTTGCCCGTCACAATTATTACGGGTTTTCTGGGTAGCGGTAAGACCACACTCCTTAACCACATCCTGAGTAATCAGGAAGGCGTCAAGACAGCCGTTTTGGTGAATGAGTTTGGTGAGATTGGGATCGATAATGAACTGATCGTTACCACTGGCGAAGATATGGTGGAGCTGAACAATGGTTGTATTTGCTGCACCATTAACAATGATTTGGTGGAAGCGGTCTACAAAGTGTTAGAACGCGAAGAAAAGCTAGATTATCTCGTTGTGGAAACCACTGGATTGGCAGATCCTCTCCCTGTGGCGCTGACTTTTTTGGGCACAGAACTGCGAGATATGACTCGCCTCGACTCTATCATTACGGTCGTAGACGCGGCAAATTTTAGTCTAGATCTGTTTAACAGCGAAGCGGCTTATAGCCAGATTTCTTATGGGGATATCATTCTGCTGAACAAAGCTGATTTAGTCGATGAAGCAGATCTTGATGCGTTGGAAGTTCGGATTCGGGATATCAAGCAAGGTGCCAGAATTTTACGAACCACCAAATCCCAAGTTTCTCTCCCGATGATTCTCAGTGTTGGTTTGTTTGAGTCTGACAAATACTTTGAGTCTGAAGCGCCTAAACATGATCATCACCACGATCATGGACATGACCATAATGAGTGTGATCATGATCATGGGCATTGCACACATGACCATCATGATCATGACCATCACGATCACTCTCATCACCTAGAAAATGATGGCTTTACTTCCATTTCCTTCCAAAGTGACAAACCTTTAGCGATTAGGAAATTTCAGTATTTTCTAGATAATCAACTTCCTACTAATGTTTTCCGGGCTAAAGGTATTCTTTGGTTTGATGAAAGTCCCAAGCGTCATATTTTCCACCTCTGTGGCAAACGTTTTAGCATTGACGATGAGGACTGGAAAGGCGAACCAAAAACCCAACTGGTGCTGATTGGTCAGAATCTTGATCATGAGACCTTGCGATCGCAACTGCAAAAGTGCGTCTGTATGCCTTCTAGCAATCGCGGCAAGGGATTTGGCAAAGCTTAAAATCTTGCCCCTGGCGGTAAAACCGCAATTGCCCATACGAAGCCTGCCTACGTGGACTAATCTGCATAGGCTGACTTCGTTTGTGTCCCCATGAACTAGCGCACACAATTGAGGATAAAAACCCTCTTTTTTTCCCTAATTCCTGATCCCTATTTTCCAGCTAGATGCGCGTTATTATCCAGCGAGTTAAATCTTCTCAAGTTGAGGTTGCCGGTGTTGTTGTCGGTAAAATTGGACGCGGATTAAACCTGCTAGTCGGTATTGCTGATACGGATACCGAAGCCGAACTCGACTGGATAGCTCGTAAGTGCTTAGAATTACGCTTATTCCCAGATCCTGAAAAGGACTCAGGGCGCTGGGACAAGTCCATTCAGGAGATTGGAGGTGAGTTACTGGTAGTCAGCCAGTTTACTCTCTATGGCGATTGCCGCAAAGGGCGTCGTCCTTCCTTTGACCGCTCTGCTGCTCCTGAAGCGGCTCGACACCTTTATGAACAATTTGTGGCTAAATTGCAACAGAGTGGCTTACGGGTAGAAACAGGTGAATTTGGAGCAATGATGCAGGTATTGATTGATAATGATGGCCCAGTCACGCTGCTACTAGAGCGAGAGGCATCTGAGGTTTAGTCATCTGTCAACTATAAATTTGCAGTTTGTACTCATGGCGGCTACTTTCTAGACACGGTGACCAATACTGGAACAAAGTTAGCGATCGCCACTTAGCAAGCAGCAACTGACTACTTTACCCAGAACCGCGCGATCGCAGTATAGAAGCCGATTGCTGACTACTTTAATAATGTTTTACAATCAACAGGCAGTTTCGGTTATCTTCTGTACGTCTATAACTGAGATCATCTGCAATTTGATCCAAAATTGCTAAGCCACGTCCGCCCTCAACATTCTGATTCACTATTTCAGTATTTTTGAGCCGCTGTTCTAAATCAAAAGGTGCTCCGTGATCCCAAATTCGCATTTCTAAAGATTCAGAGAACAGAGTCACTTCAACATCAATCGTCACGTCTGATGAGCAATATTTATGGGCATGACGAACAGCGTTAGTGAAAGCTTCAGCCAGCGCTAATTGGCACTGTAACCAAACCTTTTTGGGAATAGAGGGTTGATTAAGCTGATCAAACCATAACAAAACCTTGTCTAACACTTTAAGGTCGGAAGGAAATTGGAAAAGACTTTTTTTGATAACCTTCACCTGCTCAAAACCTTTGAATCAATGATTCCGAAGCTTTATCTTTAACACAAAAAATTAGAAATCCAAATCCAGTTTATCCTGTAACTCAAGGTTTCTCTATCCAAGATCACATCAAGGCTACGCTTGTCCCTTTAAAATAAGCTCAACCCAGTCTAGGAAACAATTACAGTAGATGATGACAAAGTGGTAACGGCTCTAATACAGTCCTGAGCCAGTTGTACCTTAGAAGGGAGTCCGGAGAAAGCGTTAGCCTACAGGAGAGTCCCCTCCAGGTTACGCCTCCCAAGTTTGGGGGTTTGCCTTATCCCATTGTTTAAGGAATTCATGATTGGTGAGAATTAATTGGGTGGACTCTTTAAGGTATCACCCGTATCCCTAGCCAGCACACCCCTTTTTTAGGCGACCTTATAATATCTGTCTTCCATGCTTGAAATCTTGATTATTGATGATGACCCTGCCATTCAGTTATTGCTCCGCAAAACACTTCATAGTCAGGGGTATAACGTTACAGTAGCTAGCGATGGACAAGAAGGTTTAGTTCATGCACGACAAGTGCGTCCCGCACTCGTAATTTGCGATTGGATCATGCCCCGAATGAATGGGCTGGAAGTCTGTCGTCAAATCAAAGCAACACCTGAACTTTCAACCACCTTCTTTATTCTCTTAACCTCTCTAGGCTCCGTTGAAGATCGGGTAAAAGGCTTGGATGCAGGTGCAGATGATTTTTTATGTAAACCGATCGAGATGAATGAACTAAATGCACGAGTGCGATCGGGCTTAAGATTGCACCATCTTAGTCGTGATTTACAAGTTCAAAAACAACTCCTAGAAGCAGAATTAGCAGAAGCTGCTGCATATGTTTGTTCTATCCTTCCAGATCCGCTGACTGAACCGCCAGTCAAGATAGATTCACAGTTTATTCCCTCCCGGCAATTAGGAGGAGATGGATTCGATTACTATTGGCTTGATCCTGATCATTTAGCCATCTATTTATTAGATACCGCTGGGCATGGTTTGCGAGCAGCTTTACCTTCGCTGTCGGTTCTTAATCTGCTTAAGAGTCGGGCAATTCCTACGATTAATTACTATCAACCCAGTGATGTTCTCAAGGGGTTAAATGAAACTTTTCAAATGACTCAGCGCAATGATAAATACTTCACGATTTGGTATGGCGTTTATAACCGAGTCAAGCGCCAGCTAGTTTATTCAAGCGCGGGTCATCCACCTGCTGTGTTATTTTCCGGAAATTCAGCAACCCCTCAAAACAAGCGTTTAAAGACTGTCGGACTCCCTATCGGCATGTTTCCGGAAGCCCAATATATTGATGATTACTGCGATGTAGAGGAATCTAGTATCCTCTACATCTTTAGTGATGGGATTTATGAAATTAACCAACCTGACGGAACAATTTGGGGACTAGATGCCTTCATTCAGGTGCTCACAAATTGTTGGAAAACCCGCAATTATCGTCTTGAAAGAATTTTAAATTCTGTTCAAGCTTTTAACTCTAAAGACTATTTTGAGGATGATTTGTCTTTGTTGCAAGTCCACTTTAGTTAATCAAGTTTTAGTTGAAAGCAGAATCGCTTAGTTGGTTGAAAGGATTGCCTTTGTCAATTCCTCTCGATTAGGATAAATCTCAAAAACTCGATCCATACTAGTGAGTTCAAACAACATTTTAACTTGCTCATTAATTGAGCAAATTAATAGTTTGCTTCCGGTTGATCTGACTGTTTTCAGCGCTAGTACTAACGCGCCTAGACCGGAACTATCCATGAAAATCACATCTTTAAAATCAATCAGAACAATATCAGCCCCTTCTTCTATTAAAGAGATAATCTGTTGACGAAATGACGTTGCATTCGTACTGTCTAAAATTCCAGATGGTTGAATAATCTTCACCACAGGACTCATCTTCATTTATCTCCTACTAATCTGGTTTGGGACTATTGCAAGCGTTAATATTGTCAACATTTAAGCTTATTTTTGCTGGTATTGCCACTTATTTGGATTTCTAGCAGCGAGTTTTTTCCTGAATCCAATCTTAACCCTGCCTGAATTAACCCTAGATATCCGCTGTCAGCTTACCAGAAACCTCAGAGAGAGATTTTACTAGCTCCTACCGGTTGACTTGCCTAATTTCTGATTCTTAATCGAGCCAGCTAAGCAATCTCTTTCGTGTGGTAGAACCTTCATAGTTCTTAACTTTCTAGAATCTGGGGTAGATACAGGTCTTGGAGCATTATTCATGGAATCTTACGATGTCGTTATTATTGGTGCGGGTCACAATGGGCTAGTCTGTGCTGCTTATCTGCTGAAAGCAGGATACAGTGTCTTGCTTTTGGAAAGGCGTTCAGTTCCAGGTGGTGCTGCAACCACTGAGGAAGCTATGCCGGACAAGGCTCCTGGTTTTAACTTTAACCTCTGTGCGATCGACCACGAGTTTATTCATCTAGGTCCTGTAGTTGAGGAATTAGAACTGACTAAGTATGGCTTAGAATATCTGTTCTGCGATCCGGTAGTGTTTTGCCCCCATCCCGACGGTAAATATTTTCTAGCCCACCGTTCGCTCGAAAAAACTTGCGCCGAAATTGCGCGCTTCAATACTCGTGATGCCGAGAAGTATGCTGAATTCACCGACTTCTGGCAGCGCGTAATCGGCATGATGATTCCTATATTCAATGCACCACCCAAGTCGGTGTTCGATATGGCGGGTAATTATGATCCTGCCAAGCTCAAAGATTTATTTTCTATTATTGGAGGACCGGATAAGACGCTGGACTTTGTGCGGACAATGTTCACCAGTCCTCGCGACATTTTAGAAGAGTGGTTTGATTCAGAATTTCTCAAGGCACCCCTATCGCGGCTAGCCTCAGAACTCGGTGCGCCTCCTTCCCAAAAAACTATTTCCGTTGGTGCCATTATGATGGCGATGCGTCATAAACCCGGTATGGCAAGACCGAGAGGGGGTACGGGCGCATTGGTAAAAGCATTGCTGAATCTGGTTCAGAGCTTAGGGGGTGTTGTCCTTACCGATAGTCCCGTTGAGAAAGTCTTGATTGATGATGGTCGCGCCGCAGGCGTCCGTGTTGTCGGTGGCAAAGAATACCGGGCGAATAAGGGAGTCATCTCCAATATTGATGCCAAACGTCTTTTCTTGCATCATATGGATGCGAGTGAAGTCGATGATGCTGATCCAGATTTACGGGAGCGGCTAGAACGTCGCATCGTCAATAATAACGAGAGCATCCTTAAGGTTGACTTGGCTCTATCTGAGCCGCTGCGCTTTGATCGCTACAATCATCAAGATGAGTACCTAATTGGTTCAGTTCTGATTGCTGACTCTGTAGACCATGTAGAGGTGGCTCATAGCGAGCCTACGGTTGGCAAGATACCGGAAGACCCCTCTTTGTATGTGGTTGTCCCGACTATGCTAGATCCATCAATGGCTCCAGAAGGAAAGCATACTGCCTGGATCGAGTTTTTTGCTCCTTACCAAATTGCCGGGAAAGATGGGACAGGGATGAAAGGCACGGGTTGGACAGAAGAACTCAAGGAACAAGTCGCCGATCGCATTATTGATAAGCTGGCTGATTATGCGCCGAATGTCAAAAATTCTATCATCGCTCGACGTGTGGAAAGTCCTCCGGAACTAGCTGAACGGACTGGATTCCTCAAAGGTAATCACTACCACATCGACATGACTCTCGACCAGATGGTGTTCTTCCGCCCCTTACCAGAATTAGCGAATTATAAAACTCCGATTGATGGCTTGTTCCTTACGGGTGCGGGTACCCACCCCGGTGGTTCGGTTTCAGGGATGCCAGGACGCAACTGTGCTCGTGTCTTCCTGCACACGCAACAGCCCTTTGCCCAAACGCTGAAGGATGCAGGAAACGCGATTAAATCGACGGTTAGTTCGGTCTTCAAAAGCTCAGAGAGCTAATCGCCTCAGTCAGAAAATCATCCTTTCTGTATAAAAAAAGGTCAATCTTGCTACCGATGGAAAGAAACCCGCAAAAATGATGAACTGTAGAGGTAGGTTTCAAACCTGAGCAAATGACAGATCGTGTATTGATTATCGGAGGCGCAGGGCGAATAGGTAGCAGTGTGGCGCAAGATCTGATTGCCCACACTGATGCCAAAATTACCATTACTGGTCGCCACCTAGATGCTGGAATGGCGCTAAGTTCCAAGCTAGGGTCAAAGGTAGAGTTTTTGGCTTTGGATTTGGCAGATAAGGAAGGTTTG
>Ga0196963_10002067_pt1 | contig 12446 bp, 11 predicted proteins | sample S1_5metaG_FD_148600 | JGI IMG/M metagenome (GOLD analysis project Ga0196963, IMG submission 148600) | Soil microbial communities from Anza Borrego desert, Southern California, United States - S1_5 | ecosystem: Environmental > Terrestrial > Soil > Desert | place: USA: California | collected... | reverse complement strand
CATCCGGCCGGAAGGCTGGCCGAGGGCGCTGGGCTGACAGGCTCCTCCGCTTCACGGCCTGCGGCCCGGCCCCGTCGGCCCTGCGTTCACTTCACGAACTTCCCGTTGCGAGAGAACACCGTCAGGTCGACCTGTGCCGAGGTGCGCCGCGAACGCCCGTAGAACGCACCGACGAAGCCGCCGAAGTCGCGCGGTGGCAGGCCGTCCAGCACCTCGGCCAGCCGCGCCGGCGACGGCTCTCGCATGCGCCGCAGGCCATCGACCAGCAGCTGCGCAGCCAGGTAGGCCTCCATGCTGGCGAACGAAGGGTCGATGCGGTGGCGCGCGCAGAAGGCCTGGAAGCTGCGCCCCAGCACCGACGAGGTGGTCCACGGGAACGGCACCACCTGCGTCACCGACAGGCCGGTGGCCTCGGCGCCCAGGCGCTCGGTGAGCGCGGTGCCGCCGACCGTGGACAGCGTGTAGAACAGCCCCGTGAAGCCGGCCTTGCGCACCGCGTCGACAAAGCGCGCGCTGGCCACGTAGTCGGCCCCCAGCAGGATGGCCTGCGGCTGGCCGGCCAGCACCGACGAGACGGCACCGGGCAGGCTGTAGCGGCTGCCCTCGTGGTCGATGCTGCTGATCGATGCGGCCGTGGCGCCGCGCGCCTGCAGCGCGGCCAGCAGCGCGTCACGCAGCTCCCAGCCCTGCGAGTTGTATTCAGCCACCAGCGACACGCGCTCGATGCCGATCTGCCGCGTGTGGCGGGCGATGTAGTCGATCTCGTCGACGTGGCCGGCGCGCAGGTGGTAGACCCACGGCAGCAGGCCCGAGCGCAACTCCTGCGAGCCGCTGAAGGGCGCCACGTAGGGCAGCCCCTCGGCGGCGGCGGCGCGCGCGCCCGCCCGGTGGGCACCCGCGCCCACGCAGGCGAACAGCGCGATCACCTGGTGCTGCGAAGCCAGCAACTTCACGTTGACCGCCGTGCGTTCGGCATGGTCCTCGTCGTCCAGCGTGATCAGCTCGATGTCGCGACCGCCAACGCCACCTTGTGCGTTGGCCTCCATGAAGACCGCACGCGACGCGTCGCGGCAAGCCCGACCCACCTGCGCCAGCGGACCGGTGACCGGGGCGGACTGGCCGAGCCGGATCGGCTCGATGGCGGATGCCGTGCGTGCCCGCAGCGGGCGCGGCAGCACGGCCGCGGCCGGCAGGCTCACCAACAGGCTGCGCCGCTTCATGGCCGCCGCTACCAGCGCAGCGCCGCGGTGTGCACCGGCGCGTCCCACAGCGATTTCAGCTCGTCGTCCAGCAGCGTCACGGTCAATGACGCGCCGGCCATCTCCAGCGCCGTGGTGTAGTTGCCCACGAGCGAGCGCACCGGCTTCAGGCCCTGGCCGCGCAGGCGTTCGGCGGCGCAGTGGTACAGCAGGTACAGCTCCATCATCGGCGTGCCGCCGAAGCCGTTGACGTGCAGCAGCACCTCGCGTCCCGGCTGCGGCTTCAGGTCGGCCAGGATGGCCAGCAGCAGGTCGTCGACGATCAGGCTGGCGGGCTTGACCTTCTCGCGCCGGCGCCCCGGCTCGCCATGGATGCCGACGCCGATCTCCATCTCGTCATCGCCGATGTCGAAGGTGGTGCGGCCCGCCGCCGGCACGGTGCAGCTGGTGAAGGCCACGCCCATCGACGCGGTGGCGGCATTCACGCGGTCGCCTACCGCCTTGCATTCCAGCAGCGCCGCGCCGGCCTCGGCCGCGGCGCCGGCGATCTTCTCGACGATCACCGTGCCCGCCACGCCGCGCCGGCCGGTGGTGTGGGTGGAGTTCTCGACCGCGACGTCATCATTGACGAGCACGGTCGCGTTCTCGAGGTCCATCATCTCGCTGGCGATCTGGAAGTTCATCAGGTCGCCGGAGTAGTTCTTGACGATCATCAGCACGCCCTGCCCCGAGTGCACCGCACCGGCGGCGGCCAGCATCTGGTCGGGCGTGGGCGAGGTGAAGACTTGGCCCGCGCAGGCCGCGTCCAGCATGCCGTGGCCGACGAAGCCGGCATGCAGCGGCTCGTGCCCCGAGCCGCCGCCGGAGATCAGCGCCACCTTCTTCGCCGCGCGCTCGGCCCGCGCGACGAAGGTCGGCTCGAACTCGACGCGCAGCAGCCCCGGGTGCGCATCGACCAGGCCGCCGAGCGACTCGCGCATGACCGACTCGACGTCGTTGATGAACTTCTTCATGCGGCCTCCTGCCGGACGGGCGTTGCGGTCCCTAGCTCAGAAAATGGTTTGAGAATCGATTCGCACACGGCGGCGATCGCCACCTCGCAGGTCTTGCAGCCGGGGTCGATGTGGCCGAGCGCGCGCTCGCCGAGGAAAGACGCGCGGCCCTTGCTGGCGATCATGTCCTTCGTGGCCAGCATGTTGTGGCTGGCCTCCTGCGTCAGCTGCGCGCACAGCGCGGGCAGCGGCAGGTCCTCGTCGACCAGGCGCAGCAGGAGCCGCGACACCGGGATCAACACGTCCAGCATCGTCTTCTCGCCGACGTCGGCCTTGCCGCGGGTCTTGATCGCCTCCACGCCGGCGGCGAAGGCGGCGGCGAACTGGCGGCGGTCGGGCTCGTCCACACCTTCCAGCGTCTTGCCCATGGCCATGAAGAAGCTGGAGATCAGCGGGCCCGAAGCGCCGCCGATCGTGCCCAGCAGCTTCATGCCAATCTTGTGCAGTGCCAGGCCAGGCGGCACGTCCTTCAGCGTGGGGCTCATCACCACCAGCACTTCGCAGCCGCGCCGCACATTGATGAAATGGTCGCCGTCGCCGATGGCGCGGTCCAGCGATTCGATCTGCGCCTCGTTGGCGAGGATGGCGCGCTGCACGGCGGCAAGCGCATCGGTGATCATGGGGGTGTTCAAGATTTCTCCTTGTCTCGTGGGGCCTGCGTTCAGCGCGCGCCGAGGCGCTGGCCGGACGCGTCGAAGAACAGGCAGCGCTCGGGCGGAAAGCCGAACTGCACGCGCGAACCGGGCACCAGGGCCTGGTCCAGCATGGTTCGCGCACGCACCTCGATGCCGGAGCGTTCGGCGACCACCAGGTGCTTGACCAGCGAGCACTCGATGACGGCGAAGGCCTGCTCGCCGTCGCCGGCGGACAGCACCACGTCCTCGGGCCGGATGGCCACGTGCTTCACGTGCGGGTCGACGCGGCCGGCGAACCAGGCGGCGGGCAGCACGTTGACCGCCGGCGAACCCAGCCGCTGCGCCACGTCCAGCGACTGCGGCTGGTCGTAGATGGCCAGAGGCGTGCCCACCTGCGCGATGCGGCCGTGCTCCAGGATGGCGATGCGGTCGGCCAGCGTCGTCGCCTCGACCTGGTCGTGCGTGACGTAGACCACCGTCGCGCCGCTGGCGCGCTGCAGGCGCTTCAGCTCCACGCGCAGCTCTTCGCGCAGGCCGGCGTCCAGCGAGGACAGCGGCTCGTCCATCAGGTACACCCGGGGCTCGCGCACCAGCGCGCGGCCGATGGCCACGCGCTGCATCTCGCCGCCGGACAGCGCGGTGGATTTGCGTTGCAGCTTGCCCTCGATGTGCAGCATCGCGGCCACGCGTTCGACGCGGCGGCGGATCTCCGCCTCGTCCAGGCGGCGCGACGGCGCGCGCAGCGGGAAGGCCATGTTGTCGTACACGCTCAGATGAGGGTATAGCGAGTACTGCTGGAAGACGAAGGCGCAGTCGCGCAGCGCCGGCGGCGCATCGGTCAGGTCGGCGCCGTTCATGCGCACGCAGCCGCTGTCCGGCGCCTCCAGGCCGGCGATGAGCCGCAAGGTGGTGGTCTTGCCGGCGCCACTGGGCCCCAGCAGCACGAAGAACTCGCCGTCGGCGATGTCCAGGTGCATGTCGTCGACGGCGCAAACGTCGCCAAAGCGCTTGGTGATGCCTTGCAGGGAAATGCTAGCCATGGCGCATGCTCGGTCGGTGGGCGGTGGTGGTGGCGCTGGGCAGCAGGCGCTCTGTGGCGGCGTCGAACAGCACGATGCGCGAGGTGTCGAAGCGCAGGCCGACGCGCTCGCCTTCGGCCGGCCGGGTGGCCTTGTCGACCACGGCCTTCAGCATGCCTGCCTCGGTCTGCAGCTCGGCGATCCAGTGCGAGCCGAAGTACTCCACCCGTTCGACGCGGCCGCCCAGGCCGGTGCCGGCGGGCGTCAGTCGCACGTGCTCGGGCCGGACGCCCAGCAGCGCGCGCGCCGCATCGCCCTGCATCGGCGGCACGTCGATCGAATGGCCGTCCAGCCACACCTGCGCGTCGCCGCCGGCCACCGCGCCGTTCACCCGCAGCAGGTTCATCGGCGGCCGGCCGATGAAGCGCGCGACGAAGACGCACGACGGGAAGTTGTAGATGCCGTGCGGGTCGTCGGCCTGCAGGATCTCGCCGCGGTTCATCACCACGATGTGGTCGGCCAGCGCCATCGCCTCGTTCTGGTCGTGCGTGACGAAGACAGTGGTGGTCTTCAGCCGCTCGTGCAGCTTGCGCAGCTCCACGCACATCAGCTCGCGGAACTCGGCGTCCAGCGTGCCCAGCGGCTCGTCCATCAGAAAGGCCTTGGGCTCGCGCACGATCGCGCGGCCCAAGGCAACGCGCTGGCGGTCGCCGCCTGCGAGGCCGCCAACGCGTGAACCCAGCAGGTGCTGGATGCGCAGGATGCCGGCCACCTCGTCGACGCGGCGCTGGATCTCGGCGCGCGGAACGCCTTCGTTGCGCAGCGGGAACTCCAGGTTCTCGCGCACGCCCATGTGCGGGTACAGCGCGAAGAGCTGGAACACCATCGCGATGTCGCGCTCGCGCGGCCGCAGGTAGGTGACGTCGCTGCCGCCCAAGGTGATCGTCCCTGCGCTGGGGAACTCCAGCCCGGCGATCATGCGCAGCGTGGTCGTCTTGCCGCAGCCCGACGGCCCCAGCAGCACGACGAACTTGCCGTCTTCGAGCAGCAGCGACGAGTTCTTCACCGCGGTGAAGTCGGCGAAGCGCTTCTGCAGGTTGCTGATGCGGATCTCGGCCATGGTCAGTCCCGTGGCGCCACCGGCAGCTTGCCGGCGATGGAGTAGCCGATGACGCCCGCCAGCAGCACGGTGAAGCCGTGGCTGTACACATCGATCGACCAGGGTTGCATCAGCATCGCGAGGCCGAGGCCGATGAGCGCGGTGGTGCCGTGTTCCCACGGCGCGCGGCGGAAATAGCGCTTCATTTGCGAATGGCTCCGAAAGTGACGCCACGCAGCAGGTGCTTGCGCAGCAGCACGGTGAACAGCAGCACCGGCAGCAGGAACAGCGTGGTGCCGGCCGCCATCGCGGGCCAGTCCAGGCCACCCTCGCCGATGATGGTGGGGATGAAGGGCGGCGAGGTCTGCGCGCTGCCGCTGGTCAGCAGCAGCGCGAAGGCGTACTCGTTCCACGCGAAGATCAGGCAGAAGATCGAGGTGGTCGCGATGCCGGTGGCCGCCTGCGGCAGCACCACCTTCAGGAAGGCCTGCCAGCGCGTGTAGCCGTCGACCATCGCGGCTTCTTCGTATTCGCGCGGAATCTCGTCCATGAAGCCCTTGAGCAGCCAGACCGAGAGCGACAGGTTGACCACCGTGTACAGCAGGATCAGGCCGAAGTGGGTGTCGTTGAGCCCGACGTGGCGGAACATCAGGTAGATCGGGATCGCCACCGCGATCGGCGGCATCATCCGCGTGGAGAGGATGAAGAACAGCAGGTCGTCCTTGCCCGGCACCCGGAAGCGCGAGAAGGCATAGGCCGCGAGCGTGCCCAGCACCACCGACAGCAGCGTCGACCCGAAGCCGATCAGCAGCGAGTTGGAGTAGCGGTCGATGAAGCGCGACGGGCCGGCCAGGATCATCTGCTGCTCGCGCACCAGGCCCTCGTACCAGGTGGCGGGCGGCGGCAGTGCGGCCAGTTCTTCGGCCGAGACGCGCGAGCGCGTGGTGAACAGATTCACGTAGCCGACCAGCGACTGCTCGGCCACCACCTTTGGCGGGTAGGCGATCGCGTCCTGCGGCGTGCGGAAGCTGGTCATGAAGATCCAGGCCAGCGGGATCAGCGACACCAGCGCATAACCGATGACGACGATGCCGGCGAACCACTTGGAGCGCGCGCTGGGCTCCAGCGGCGAATGGGGAATGCTTCTCATCGCTGCTTCACCTTGTCCAGGAAGCGCACCGCGACCAGCGACAGTCCGTAGATCGACACGAACATGATGATCGCCAGGGCCGACGCATAGCCGGTGCGCCATTTCTCGAAGGCCTCGCGCTTGAGCTTGATCGAGGCCAGCTCGGTCACCGAGCCGGGGCCGCCATTGGTGAGCTGGTCCACCAGGTCGAACATCTTGAAGTTCTCGATGGTGCGGAACAGCAGCGCCAGGATGATGAAGGGCAGCACCATCGGCAGCGTGATGCGCCAGAAGGTGGTCCACGCGGACGCGCGGTCAATCTCGGCGGCCTCGTACAGGTAGGGCGGAATGGACCTCAGCCCGGCCAGCAGCAGCAGCATCACGTAGGGCGTCCACATCCAGGTGTCCACCAGCACGATGGCCCAGGGCGAGAGCTGCGTGTCGCCCAGCATCGTGAAGGTGCCCGGACCGCCGAGGAAGTTGACGATGGCGTTGAAGATGCCGTACTGCGGCTCGAAGAAGTACTTCCAGAAGGTGCCCACCACCGCCGGCGCCAGCATCATCGGCAGCAGGATCGCGGTGCTCCAGAAGCTGTGCGAGCGGAAGCGCTTGTTCAAGAGCAGCGCCAGCGCAAAACCCAGCAGCAGCTGCAGCGCGATCGACGCCACCAGGAAGTGCGCGGTGGCGCGCATGTTTTCCCAGATGGCCGGGTCGTTCAGCACGCGCTGGTAGTTGCTGATCGAGACCCACGCCGTATCGGCGTTAGGCCGGTTGGCCCGGAAGTTGGTGAACGACAGCCAGATCGTCCACAGCAGCGGAAAGATGTTGAAGGCCAGCAGCAGCAGGATCGTCGGGCCAACGAAGAGCCACGCCAGCGCGCGGTCGGACAAGCCGCGCTGGCCGGTGAACGATGCGTGCTTCACTTGGGGAGGTTCCTGGGAAAGGAGGGCCAGGCCCTCCATTCCGCGCGAACCCGCCGTGGGCGCCATTTCTGGTCGCGTCGCCCACCGCGCGAACGCGCCCGGTTTCACTTCGTCTTCCCGTCTTCCTTGAAGATCTCGGCCCAGTCCTTCTCGAGCGCGTCGAGCGCGGACTGCGGCGTGCCCTTGCCGGCGACGACGTAGTCGTGCACCCGGTTCTGCATCGCCAGCATCAGCTGCGCATAGCTCGGCTCGGCCCAGAAGTCCTTGACGATCTTCATCGAGTCCTGGAACACCGGCGCGTACGAGGTGCTCGTCGCGAAGTTCGGCTGGTTCAGGATGGCGTTCAGGCAGGTGAAGCCACCGCCTTCCCACCACTTCTGCTGCACCGCCGGCTGGGCGAACCACTTCATGTACTCGAGCGCGAGGTCCTTCTTGTCCGAGTACTTGACGACCGAGATGCCCTGCCCGCCCAGCTGCGCGTGGTGCTTGTCGCCACGCGGGATCGGGAAGAAGCCGGTCTTCTCGCCGCCGACCTGCGGATCCTTGGAGATGCCGGGGAAGAAAGCGATGAAGTTCATCTGCATCGCCACCTGGCCCGACTTGTACGAGTCCAGGTTCTCCGTCATGTAGGCGTTCGAATGCCCCGGTGGCGTGACGGTGTCGTACAGCTCCTTGTAGAGCGCCAGGCCCTTCAAGGCGCCGGGCCCGTTGATGAAGCCTTTCATGTCGTACGCCTTCTTCGGGTTGGCGTAGTCCATGCCGTAGGCGTACATCGTGTTGGTCACGCCCATCGTGATGCCTTCGGAGCCGCGCTCGGTGTAGAGCGCCGCGCCGTAGACCTTCTTGCCGTCGATGCTGCGGTTCTGGAAGAACTGGCCGACCTGCTTGAATTCGTCCCAGGTCTTCGGCGGCGCCAGATCACGGCCGAACTTCTGCTTGAACTCGGCGCGCAGCTCAGGCCGTGCGAACCAGTCCTTGCGGTAGGTGAAGGCCACGGCGTCGCCCATCGCCGGCAGCGCCCAGTAGTTCTTCGTGCCCTTGGGCCAGGTTGAATAACCTTCAACCGTCGCGGGCGCGAAGTCCGTCATCTTGATGCCGTTCTTGTCGAAGAACTCGTTCAGCTTGACGTAGTGCCCTTCGGTGGCGGCTGAGCCGATCCACTGGCTGTCGCCGATCAGCAGGTCGCACAGCTTGCCCTTGCTGTTCAGCTCGTTGAGCATGCGCTGCGCGAAGTTCGGCCAGGGCACGAACTCGTATTTCATCTGGATGCCGGTCTTGGCAGTGAAGTCCTTCGACAGCTCGACCAGCGCATTGGCCGGGTCCCAGGCCGCCCAGCACAGCGTCAGCTGCTTCTGTTGCGCCTGCGCGGCGCCGGGCATCAGCGCGGTCACCGCGAGCGTGCTCGCGGCGATGGCGAGGCTCTTGTTGAAGCTCATCCTCGGTCTCCTGTTCGACGTGACATCGCGACCCTCCGGCCGCGGGGTAAGGCTTCGGGCTCGGCTCGAAGGCCGGCTCCGGCTGGAACCGCCGCAGGCGAGACCTGCTGCGATCTGGGATGAAGTCTAGGCACCTCAATAAATAAATCACTCAATAAAAACCCTAAAGAAATCAATCACGCCTTGATGTCGTGATGTGATGCCGCTTCCGCACCTTGACCTTGGGCACGCGCCCTCCTCGACCTGGAGGCTCGCGGCCTGCTTGGCCGCCGGGCGCCCATCGGCGACACTCCGATCGATTTAGTTGCTGGCGCCATTCAGCGCCCGACCCATGACGAACCCCGTCACCATCACCAGGATCGCCGAGACGGCCGGCGTCAGCACGGCCACCGTCGACCGGGTGCTGAACAACCGCCCGGGGGTCAATCCGGCCACCGTGCGCAAGGTGCGCGAGGCCATCGCCACGCTGGGCGGCGGCGCGCCGATGCGCGGCCGGCCCCGCTCCACGTCGAACTACCGCTTCGCCTTCGTGCTGCCGGCGGCGCGCCTGGGCTTCTTCGACCTGGTCGACCGGGTGGTGGCGCAAACGGCCGGCGAATTCCGCCACCAGCACATCACCGAGGTCACGCACCGGCTGCCGGCGACCGATCCGCTGGTCTTCTCCGCGGAGCTCGCCAAGCTGTCCGACCTGGACGGCATCGCGCTGCTGGGCCCCGACGTGCCGCCGGTGAAGCTGGCCATCAACGAGCTGGTGCGCGCGGGCGTGCACGTGGTGACGCTGTTTTCCGACGTGCCGGGCTCGCTGCGCGAAACCGCCATCGGCGCCGACAGCCGCGCCGCCGGCCGCACCGCCGGCCTGCTGCTGGGCCGCTCGCTGCCGCGCGACCGGGCTTCGCTGTGCGCCCTGCTGTCACCGGCCACGCGCTACGCGGCGGAGATCGATCGCCGCATCGGCTTTCAGCAGGTGCTAGAAGAGCGCTTTCCGAAGGCCCAGGCGCTGCGCCTGTTCGAGCTGCCCGAATCGGAGGACGAGGCCTATGAATACGCGCGCGCGCAGCTGTCGCCCGAAGCCACCGGTGCCCGGCTGGATGGGCTGTACAACGTCGGCCCCTGCAGCTTCGGCGTGGCGCGCGCGCTGGCCGAACACGGCTACGGCCACGACCTGATGTTCGTCGCGCACGACCTGCTGGAAGTGCACCGCTCGATGCTGCTGTCCGGCGCACTCAGCTACCTGCTGCACCAGGACGTGCAGTACGCCGTGACGGCCGCCACCCGCGTGCTGCGCGCGCTGTGCGACGGCGTGCGCGGCGCGCTGGCCATCAACAACCCGCGGGTCGAGATCCTCACCGCGGAAAACTTGGCGTGAGCCCGCGTGACACCGAGTGAGCACGCGCCCACAATCCCCGCGAAGGATGGGTCTCGCCCGATGAAGAAGTTCATCAACTCGTTCGACGACCTGGTCCGGGACAGCGTGGCCGGCCTCGTCATGGCACACGAAGGCCTGCTGGCACTGAACGAATCCCCGCTGTTCGTCTGCCGCCGCACACCGAAGGCCAAGCGCGTCGCGCTGATCGCCGGCGGCGGCTCCGGCCACGAGCCGCTGCACACCGGCTACGTCGGCCCCGGCATGCTCGACGCGGCCTGCCCGGGCGAGGTGTTCACCGCCCCCACGCCCGACCAGATCGTCGCCGCGGCCCGCCGTGTCGAGGCCGGCCAGGGCGTGCTGATGATCGTCAAGAACTACGCCGGTGACACCGCCAGCTTCCAGATGGCGGCCGACATGCTGGACATGGACTGCGCCACCGTGCTCGTCAACGACGACGTGGCGGTCGACAGTTCCGTGCGCACCACCGGCCGGCGCGGCGTGGCCGGCACGCTGGTCGTCGAGAAGATGGTCGGCGCGGCCGCCGAAGCCGGCGCCGACCTGTACGAGTGCAAGGCGCTGGGCACGCGGGTGAACGGCTGCACGGCCTCGATGGGCGTGGCGCTGAGCAGCTGCACCGTGCCCGAGGCCGCGGCTCCCACCTTCGAGATCGGGCCGTCGGAGATCGAGGTCGGCGTCGGCATCCACGGCGAACCCGGCCGCCACCGCCAGCGGCTGGTGCCGGCCGACGACATCGTCACCCTGCTGCTCGAGCCCGTCCTGAAGGACTTGGTGCTGGCGCCGGGCCGCGAGCTGCTGCTGCACGTCAACGGCTTCGGCGGCACGCCGCTGATGGAGCTGTACCTGCTGAACCGCCTGGCCACGCAGCGCTTGCAGGCGCAAGGATTCACCGTGCGGCGCTGGCTGGTCGGCAACCACACCACCTCGCTCGAGATGGCCGGCGCCTCGCTGACCGTGACCGCGCTCGACGACGAACTGCTCGGCCTCTGGGACGCCAGCGTCACCACGCCCTCACTGCGCTGGTAACGCGGCGCCGGCCTGCACCGGCACGCCCTTTCCCGCGCCCTTCCCCGCGCCCTTCCTGCAACCCTCGTCCGCGCCCTCGCGGCGGCCATCGCCGCTCCGCTCGGCGTCGTCAAGCCTGAACTGCGACACCGCCGCCACCAGCGCCGCCGCCTGAGCCTTCAGGCTTTCCGCTGCCGCGGCCGATTGCTCGACCAGCGCCGCGTTCTGCTGCGTCATGCGGTCCAGCGTGGCGACCGATCCGTTGATCTCGCCCAGGCCGTCGGACTGCTCGCGCGTGCGGGCGCTGATGCTCCCTAACGTGCTATTGACGCGTCTCACGCCGGCCAGGATCTCCTGCACCCGGCCGCTCGCCGCGTCCGCCAGGCGCGAACCGCCCTGCACCTCGTCGACGCTGCCGGCGATGAGTTGCTTGATCTCGCGCGCCGCCGCGGCCGAGCGCTGGGCCAGGCTGCGCACCTCGGCCGCGACGACGGCGAAGCCGCGGCCGCTGTCGCCGGCGCGAGCGGCTTCGACCGCGGCGTTCAGCGCCAGGATGTTGGTCTGGAATGCGATGGCGTCGATGGCGCCGGTGATCTCGGCGATGCGCTGGCTGCTGGCGCTGATGCGGGCCATCTTCTGCACCACGTCGCGCATCGCGGCGCCGCCGCGCTCGGCCGCGGCCGAAGCGCTGGAAGCGAGCTCGTCCGCACTGCGCGTCGCCTCGGCGGTGTGCTGCACGCTGCCGTGCACCTGCTCCATCGCCGAGGTGGTCTGCTGCAGCCGCGCCGCGGCCTCTTCGGTACGGCGGCTCAGGTCCTGGTTGCCGCTGGCGATCTCGGCCGAGGCCAGCGCGATCGCATCGGCCGACGAACGCACCGCGCCCAGCATGTCGATGAAGCGCAGCCGCAGGCGCTCGACACCCTGCGTCATCAGGCCGATCTCGTCGGCACGGCGGGCATCCGTCACGGCCGACACCGGCCGCGACAGGTCGCCGCCGGCCACCCGGCCCAGCGCCCCCGCCAGCGCCTGCAACGGCCGCGCCACCCAGCGCCGGATCAGCAGGTACTGGCCCGCGCACAGCGCCAGCGTGGCCGCCGCGAACAGCGCCAGGAAGGGCAGCAGCGTGGCCCACTGCTGCTGCATCGCTTCGCGGCGCGACGCCTCGCCAACGACGATCCAGCCGGTGCCGGCGCTGGTTCGCGCCACCGCGAAACGATCGGTCGCCCCAGGCACCAGCACCCCCCTTGCGTCAGCCAGTTCGACACCGGGCCGGGCCGACTGCAGCGCGGCCAGCCATGCCGGTGCCGTGGCTGGCGCCGTGCCGGGCGCGCTGGGGGACGCCGTGCCCGGCGCCGCGGCAGACCCCGCGCCGGCGACTTCCGCCAGCGTGCGGCCGCGCAAGGCCGGCGGCGACATCAGCATGGCCTGCCGCGCATCGCCCCGCGGGTCCAGCACGTAGACGCCGCCGCTGTCGAAGAAGCGCGCGCCGGCCACCATCTGTTCGAGCGCCCGGTCGAAATCGCCCAGGTCGAAGGCGACGAACAGTGCCCCCACCACCTCGGCGA
>Ga0196963_10002066_pt1 | contig 12447 bp, 6 predicted proteins | sample S1_5metaG_FD_148600 | JGI IMG/M metagenome (GOLD analysis project Ga0196963, IMG submission 148600) | Soil microbial communities from Anza Borrego desert, Southern California, United States - S1_5 | ecosystem: Environmental > Terrestrial > Soil > Desert | place: USA: California | collected... | reverse complement strand
GGTGCGCCGGACCGGCGATTGCGGCGCGATCCAGCCTTCGTCCCAGCCCTTGTCGACGATCGAGCACTCGATCGATTTGATGGTCACCGGCTTGTCGTTGATGTTGAGCGTGCAGGCTTCCTCGCAAGGGGCGGGGCAGATGCGGCCGGTAAACTCGGGGAAATTGTTGGTCGAATGCAGGACTTCGAGTGCGTTGCGCCAGTCGCTGAGATGAACCAGGTGGTTCCAGTCCGGGATCATGTTGTTGACTGGGCAGCCGTTGTGACAGAACGGCACGCCGCAATCCATGCAGCGCGCACCCTGCTTCGATACCTCGATGTCAGGCAGCGGCTCGACGAATTCGTGCCACGTCTTTATGCGCTCCTTGACCTTGAGGTAGGGGCGGTCGCGACGCTCGTATTCCAGGAAACCGGTCGGCTTACCCATCGTCAGTGAACTCTGAAAAGAAGAGAAGAGGCGCAGCGGAGCAGGGGTCAGGCGCGTATTTTTGCGCCACCCGCCACCCGCGTTTTAGCCGGCGGGCGGGTTGCCTGGGCCTCGGCGGCGGCAGACAAGGCCTTGCGGTAATCGATCGGCATGACCTTGACGAACTGAGGCAGGTATTCGTCCCAGCGCGCCAGGATGTCGCGCGCACGGGCGCTGTTGGTGTAGTGCAGGTGCCGCTCGATCAGCCGGCGCAGACGCCACGCGTCATGGCTGAGCATGTCGGCCATGATGTTGTCTTCGTCCATGCCGGGTGCGATGCGCTCGGCCTTGACCGCCTCGAAATCGACCATCGCGCGGTTGCACAGACGGTCGAAGCGACCGGCCTCGTCGAGGACGTAGGCGACGCCGCCGCTCATGCCGGCCGCGAAGTTGCGCCCGGTCTTGCCGAGCACGACCACCACGCCGCCGGTCATGTACTCACAGCCGTGATCGCCCACACCTTCGACGACGGCAATGGCGCCGGAATTGCGCACGGCGAAACGCTCGCCGGCCACACCGGCGAAGTAGCATTCACCGCTGATGGCGCCGTACAGCACGGTGTTGCCGATGAGGATGTTGTCGGTGGCGTCGCGGGCGCTCTTGGGTGGGGCGAAGACGGCGAGGCGTCCACCCGACAGGCCCTTGCCGACATAATCGTTGGCATCGCCGACGAGCTCGAGCGAGACGCCGCGAGCGAGGAAGGCGCCGAAGCTCTGTCCGGCCGTGCCGGTGAAACGCACGGAGATGGTGTCCGGCGCCAGGCCGGTATGGCCGTAGCGCCGCGCCACTTCGCCCGACAGCATCGTGCCGACGGTACGGTTGATGTTGCGCACCGGCATCTCGATGCGCACCGGCTTGCCCTCTTCGAGCGCCGGCCGCGCGTGGGCGATGAGCTGGTGGTCGAGCGCCTTGTCCAGGCCGTGATCCTGACGTTCGCAATTGTGGATCGCGACATCAGGGCCAACATCCGGGCGGTGCAGAAGCTTCGACAGGTCGAGGCCGTGCGCCTTCCAATGGGCTTCGGCCCGCTTGGTGTCGAGCTTGTCGGAGCGGCCGGTCATCTCGGCCAGAGTTCGGAAGCCGAGCTTCGCCATGAGCTCGCGTACTTCCTCGGCGACCATGAAGAAGAAGTTGATGACGTGCTCCGGCTGGCCGGTGAAGCGCGCGCGCAGCACCGGGTCTTGCGTGGCGACGCCCACCGGGCAGGTGTTGAGGTGGCACTTGCGCATCATGATGCAGCCGAGCGCGATCAGCGGCGCCGTCGCGAAGCCGAACTCGTCGGCGCCGAGCAGGGCGCCGACAACGACGTCGCGGCCGGTGCGCAGGCCGCCATCGACCTGCACGGCGATGCGGCCGCGCAGCTTGTTGAGGACCAGCGTCTGCTGGGTCTCGGCGAGGCCGATCTCCCAGGGACTGCCGGCATGGGTGAGGGAGGTGAGGGGCGACGCGCCCGTACCGCCTTCGTAGCCGGAGATGGTGACGTGGTCGGCCTTGCACTTCGACACGCCGGCAGCGACGGTGCCGACGCCGACCTCGGAGACCAGCTTCACGCTCACGCGCGCCTTCGGATTGGCGTTCTTGAGGTCGTGAATGAGCTGCTTTAGATCCTCGATCGAATAGATGTCATGGTGCGGCGGCGGCGAGATCAGGCCCACGCCGGCCGTGGAGTGACGCACCCGCGCGATGTTGGCGTCGACCTTGTGCCCGGGAAGCTGGCCGCCCTCGCCGGGCTTGGCGCCCTGGGCCATCTTGATCTGCAGCTCGTCGGCATTGACCAGGTATTCGGCCGTGACGCCGAAACGCCCCGAGGCGATCTGCTTGATCGCCGAGCGCATGGAATCGCCGTTGGGCAGCGGCTTGAAACGATCCGGCTCCTCGCCGCCTTCGCCGGTGTTGGATTTGCCGCCGATGCGGTTCATGGCAATCGCCATGGTGGTGTGCGCCTCGCGGCTGATCGAGCCGAAGGACATCGCACCGGTGGCGAAGCGCTTGACGATCTCCTTCGCCGGCTCGACCTCGTCGAGCGGGATCGGCTTGTCGGCGAACTTGAAGCCGAACAGGCCGCGCAGCAGCATCAGCCGCTCGGTCTGGCCGTTCACCAGCGCCGCGTAGGCCTTGTACTTCTCCTTGGCGTCGCCGCGCACCGCATGCTGGAGGTTGGCGATGACGTCCGGGCTCCACATGTGCTCTTCGCCGCGCAGGCGGAGCCCGTATTCGCCGCCGACATCGAGCAGCGAGCGGTAGACGGGCGAATCGCCGAAGGCCAGCGCGTGGCGCTCCAGCGTCTCGGCGGCGATCTCCGGCAGGCCGGCGCCTTCGATGGTGGTCGCGGTGCCGGTGAAGTACTTCTCGATGAACGGCGTGGCCAGGCCGACGGCGTCGAAGATCTGCGCGCCGCAATAGGACTGGTAGGTGGAGATGCCCATCTTGGCCATCACCTTCAGCAAGCCCTTGCCGATGGCCTTGATGTAGTTCTTGCGCACCTTGTCGGCGTCGTACTTCCAGCCGCGCTCGAGGCGCATGGCTTCCAGCGTCTCGAAGGCGACGTACGGATTCACCGCCTCGGCGCCGTAGCCGGCGAGGACGCAGAAATGATGGACCTCGCGCGCCTCGCCGGTCTCAACGACGAGGCCGGCCTCGGTGCGCAGACCCTCGCGGATCAGGTGGTGATGCACCGCCGAGGTGGCGAGCAGAGCCGGAATCGCGGCACGATCGGCCGACACGGCGCGATCGGAGAGGATCAGGATGTTGTTGCCGGCCTTGACCGCTTCGGTGGCGCGCGCGCACAGCGCCGTGAGCGCCGGTTCCATACCCGCCGCCCCTTCGGAGGCCGGGTAGGTGACATCGAGGGTCACGGTGCGGAAGGCATCGCCCACCAGCTTGCCGATGCCACGGATCTTCTCGAGATCCTCGTTGGTCAGGATCGGCTGGCGCACTTCCAGACGCATATGCGTGCCCGCGCCATGGCCGAGAAGATTGGGGCGCGGCCCGATCAGCGAGACCAGCGACATCACCAGCTCTTCGCGGATCGAATCGATCGGCGGGTTGGTGACCTGGGCGAAGTTCTGCTTGAAGTACTTGTAGAGCAGCGTCGGCCGGCGCGAGAGCACGGCCGGGGGCGTGTCGGTGCCCATCGAGCCGATGGCCTCTTCGCCGGCACCGGCCATCGGTTCGAGGATGAGATTGAGGTCTTCCTGCGTGTAGCCGAAGGCCTGCTGGCGGTCGAGCAGGGTCTGCGGGTCGGGGACGGCCGCGTCTTCGACGGAGGGCAGGTCCTCGAGCACGATCTGCGTCTTGCTCAGCCACTCCTGATACGGATTCGAGGCGGCGATCTGGGCGCGCAGCTCGGTGTCGTCGAGGATACGGCCGGCTTCGAGGTCGATCAGCAGCATCTTGCCCGGCTGCAGGCGCCACTTCTTGACGATCTTCTCGTCCGGAAACTCAAGGACACCCACCTCGGACGACAGCACGACGAGATCGTCGTCGGTGATGACGTAGCGCGCCGGCCGCAGGCCGTTGCGGTCGAGCGTGGCGCCGATCTGACGGCCGTCGGTGAAGGCGATGGCGGCCGGGCCGTCCCACGGCTCCATCAGGGCGGCGTGATATTCGTAGAAGGCGCGGCGCTTCTCGCCCATCAGCGGGTTGCCGGCCCAGGCCTCGGGAATCATCATCATCATGGCGTGGGCGAGCGGATAGCCGCCCCGCACCAGGAGCTCGAGCGAATTGTCGAAGCAGGCGGTGTCCGACTGGCCCGGCGGGATCAGCGGCCACAGCTTGGCCATGTCGCTGCCGAACAGGTCGGAGGCGATGGAATGCCGGCGCGCCGCCATCCAGTTCTGGTTGCCGCGAACCGTGTTGATCTCGCCGTTGTGGCAGACCATGCGGTAGGGGTGGGCGAGCCGCCACGACGGGAACGTGTTGGTCGAGAAACGCTGGTGGACGAGGGCAAGCGCGGAGACGAGACGCTTGTCGCGCAGATCGGCGTAAAATGAACCAACCTGGCCGGCCAGCAGCAGACCCTTGTAGACCAGGGTGCGGGTCGACAAGGACGGGATATAGAACTGCTCGATCCCCGCCGGCTCCTTGCGCAGGACGAACTCGCGCACCGCGTTCTCGATTTGCTTGCGGATGACGAAGAGCTTGCGCTCGAAGGCGTCGGTATCAGCGCAGTTGGCGCCGCGGCCGACGACAAGCTGGGTGATGTAGGGTTCGCGCCCGAGAACGGCGGCGCCGATGCCGGTGCGGTCGACCGGCACTTCCCGCCAGCCGAGAATGTCCTGCCCCTCGGCCCTGACGAAGCGCTCGACGATCTCGCGTGCCACGTCGCGCGCGGCCTGGTTGCGCGGCAGGAAGAACATGCCGACGGCATAGCTGCCGACCTCCGGCAGGGAGAAGCCCAGGCGCGTCGCCTCGTCGCGCATCAGCGCGTCGGGCATCTGGATGAGGATGCCGGCGCCATCGCCGACCAGCGGATCGGCGCCCACGGCGCCGCGGTGGTCGAGATTGACCAGGATCTTCAGACCTTGCTGGACGATGTCGTGGCTTTTACGGCCTTTGATGTGCGCCACGAAACCGATGCCGCACGAATCGTGCTCGTTGGCGGGGTCGTACAATCCTTGCTTCGGCGGCAGCGGCATCAAACTAAGTCCGTTGTTCGTCTTTTCCCTAAACCACGCCCCTTTTGGGCGCAGCAAACCGTGCCGTTCGGTCAAAAGGACCGCAAACGGCGCAATTTGCGACTATGCCCGAAGTGTTAGGGGATGGCGACGGATTTTTGCAGCGCTAGGAATGGGTCGCAACCCATTAAAGCTGCACGTTTATGTGCCATTCCGAGGTCAGCCGCGAGGGGCTGTCGGGGCCGCCGTCGGCGGGGCAGCCGGGGCGGTCATCGGGGGTGTCGCGGGAGCCGCCATGGGCGGTGCTGCCATCGGGGCGGCGCGGGCCCGGGCCGGCCGCGCGGGAGGCGGCAGCGGCGAGGCCATCATACCGTCGGCGCTTAGCTGCATCACCGCGCAGTACAGGTTCTGCTGCTTGGCCCAGATGCAGAAGCGGTTGGCTTCGTCGAGCGTCGGAAAGTCCCCGGCGATCAGCCGGAGCATCTTGCCCTTGGGCGTGTCGGCCGGGATCAGATGGCGTTTCAGCGTTCCGATGCTGCTGTGCTGCCGCACCGTGTTGTTCCAACCGCGGATCGCGTCGGCTTCGCGGCTGTAAGAGGCCAAGTGACCGCCATACATCGGCCCGCTCGGCGGCGGCGGTGCGGCCATCGGCGGGGGCTCGGGCGGGGGTGGCGGCGGAGGCGGCGGCATCATGGCCACGGGCATGAGCTCGGCGAATTGCGGCGGCCCTTTCATTTCGGGGGCGCTGCCGCTGCTGCAGGCCCCTAGAGCCAGCAGAACCAGCGGCGTGAAGCGCCAACGCGTACGAACCATCATGACTTTCTCCCGGTCCCCGTCCTGGAGACCGAATCCGGCAGACGACGGTAGTGTGCCTCAATCGCCGTCTTCTGCCCACGGGCCGGAGCGTAGCGGTAGGGCGGCACCCTTCCTAAGTAGGAGTGGGTCACGTTCGGTATAAAATGGGTGCGATGAGCACAGCGACCATCTTTGTGGGCTCTGCAGCGTTGCGCGCACGCTGGCCGTTGCCGACGGCGGCGCTCATGTCGCTGCTGCTGCATGCCGTTCTGGCGTGGTGGCTGCTGCATACGCCATGGCAGCGCGACCTTCCGGCGGAGCCGCCGACCATGGTGATCGAGGTCGTGAGGGCGCCTGAGCCGGCTCCGCTGCCGGCCCCGCCACCGCCCCCAGAACCGACGACACCGCCGACGGCACTGATCCCGCCGCCACCGCCGCCGCAGCTTGAGGATGCCCCCCTTGCCGAACGCTCGTCGCCGCCACCTGTGCCGCGGCCCAGCCCGCAGCCCGCACGGCCGCGGCCGGAAACGCCGGCGCCCACCGCGAGCCCGCGCTCGGTTCCGGCCTTGCCACGCGCCGATGACGGTCAGTCAGCGCCCTTCGAAGCGGGGCGGGCGACGCCGGATGGCGGACCAAAGGAGGAGACGGCCACGCAGGCCGTTCAGGACTTCATCCTCGCCCAGATTGCGCGCCATTGGATCATCGATGTGCGCAGCACGCGCTTCAATAACATCGTCCTGAACGGGCGCTTCGTGCTGCTGCCGAATGGAATGCTCGCGCCGCCCTTCGGGCGCAACGATCCGTGGGATCCGCAGAGGATGGTCCGGGGTTACGACCAGTTGCTGAAGCCGGGCAACGAGGCGCTGCGCACGGCCATCGAGACCTTCATCCAGGCGGCGCGCCTGGCCCAGCCCTTCCGCCTGCCGCCTGACGGCAAGGCCGATGAGCCACGCCATCTGCCTCTCTCGTTTCGCCTGGGCGATCTTTGAGGCGAATGCCGACGCGACATCAAGTACGGCCGGTGGCGGTTCCCATGTCGACGTAGCCGCGCTCGATGGCGCGCTCCAGCGCCTCGAAAGCAGCGCGGCCTTCCTCGTAGAGCTGGCGCTTATTCTTTAGATCGTCGAGACAGCCTTGATCGCAGGAATTGGGCGAGGCGCTCAGTTTGATGGCCGCGTCGAGGTAGTTGGCCCTGAAACGAGCCACCATCACGGCGAGCTGCTGGAAGGTCTGGGGCGAGAGGTGAGGGATCTGGTTGTGAATGACCTCGCGGTTCGCGACCGCCACGGCCATCTCCAGCTTCTCCATGAACTGGCGCTGGGCCTGCAGTTCCTTGGGGTCGATATCCCGGCCCCAGAAACCGGACTGGTTGCTGCTGCCGGCGACGTACTTCTTCATGGCGTACCTCCCGTGGGCTGTGAGCTTCGCCCGATTAAACTATGCAAACCCAAACAAATACTTATCTGTAGCTCCTAAGGTTCCTGCAGAACCTGAAGTGCCCCCTTGGGGACTCCACGCGCCGGGGAATCATGACCGCGATCGCGGCCGGCGGGAAGAGCGGATGGAAAACCGGAAGCGGCCGGCCACGTTGTACAGACATGGCAGCCCCTTGGATCCGGCCCACCCCGGCGGGCCTCTATGTCGAGCCCGGGGATTTCCATATCGACCCGACCGAGCCCGTCGCCCGGGCGGTGATCACCCACGGCCATTCCGACCATGCCCGGGCGGGTCATGGCAAGGTGCTGGCGACGGCGCCGACCCTGGCGATCATGCGGACCCGCTATGGCGAGGAGGCGGCGAAGGCGAGCCAGGTGCTGGGCTACGGCGAGACCCTCGACCTTGGCGGGGTGACGCTTCGCTTCGCCCCCGCGGGGCATATCCTGGGATCGGCCCAGGCGATCCTCGAGCACAAGGGCAAGAGGGTGGTCGTCTCGGGCGACTACAAACGCCGGCCCGACCCCACCTGTCCGCCCTTCGAGCCGCAGCCTTGCGACATCTTCATTACCGAGGCGACGTTCGGCCTGCCCGTGTTTCGCCATCCGCCGGACGGCGATGAAATCGCCCGCCTGCTTGATTCGCTGCGGGTGTTCCCCGAGCGTGCCCATCTCGTCGGCGTCTATCCGCTCGGGAAATGCCAGCGCGTGGCGGCGCTGCTGCGCCGCACCGGGTATCAACAGCCCCTCTATCTGCACGGCGCCCTGCAGGCCTTGTGCGATCTCTACCGTGCCGAGGGGGTGGAGCTTGGCGAATTGCGGCCGGCGCTCTCGGCAAAGAAGGAGGAGCTACGGGGCGCCATTGTGCTTGCTCCCCCTTCGGCGCTGGCGGATCGCTGGTCGCGGCGCTTGCCCGATCCCGTCGTCGCCTATGCCTCCGGCTGGATGCGGGTGAAGCTGCGCGCCAAGCAGCGCGGGGTCGAGCTGCCGCTGGTGATCTCCGATCATGCCGACTGGGACGAATTGACCGGTACGATCGCCGAGGTCGCGCCAGGCGAAGTCTGGGTGACGCACGGGCGCGAGGAAGGCTTGGTGCGTCACTGCGAACTCGCCGGCATCAAGGCGCGTGCGCTGCAGCTCGTGGGCTTCGAGGAAGAGGAGGAGACGTGAAGCGTTTCGCGCGCCTCCTCGAAGACCTGGTGTTTTCGCCCTCGCGCAACACCAAGCTGCGGCTCCTTCAGGACTATTTCAGCGTCACGCCGGACCCCGACCGCGGCTACGCGCTGGCGGCGCTGACCGGCACGCTCAAATTCCGCTACGCCAAGGCGCACGTCGTGCGCAAGCTGGTGGAGGAGCGCGTCGACCCGGTGCTTTTTAACTACTCCCGGGATTTCGTCGGCGACCTCGCGGAGACGGCAGCCTTGATCTGGCCGGCCCCGCTTGCGCCGCCCAACGCGCCCGCCCCCTCCGTTGCCGAGATCGTCGAGGCGCTGGCGGATGCAACGGCAGTCCAGGCCCAGCGACAGATCGGTTTGTGGTTCGACCGTCTGGATGCAGGCGGTCGCTGGGCGTTGATCAAGCTCGTCACCGGCGAGTTGCGGGTTGGCGTGTCGCAGCGCCTGGCGAAAACGGCGCTGGCGAGTCTTGGCAAGGTCGAGCTCTCGGCGGTCGAAGAGGTTTGGCACGGCCTCGAACCTCCTTACGTGCCGCTCTTCAAATGGTTGGAGAAAGGCGGCGAGCCGCCACGGATTGATCGCGCCGCCACGTTCTCGCCATTGATGCTGGCGCATGCGCTCGATGAAGCCGATCTCAAGACGCTCGACCCGCGCGATTTCAGCGCCGAATGGAAATGGGACGGCATCCGTGTCCAGGTCGTGGCGCGCGGGGGGCGTCGGCGGCTCTATTCGCGCGCGGCCGAGGATATCGGCAAGGCGTTTCCCGATCTGCTTGAGGCCGCGGCGTTCGATGCCGTGATCGACGGCGAGCTGCTGGTGCGTCGCGAGGGAAGCGTCGGTTCGTTCAACGAGCTGCAGCAGCGTCTCAACCGCAAGACGGTGACGCCGGCGATGCTCAAGGACTATCCCGTCTTCGTGCGAGCCTACGACATCCTTTTTGAAGCCGATGAGGATTTGCGCGGTCTGCCGTTCGTCGAGCGCCGCAAGCGTCTTGAACGCTGGCTCAAGACGGCGATCGGACGTGGCGGCAGTGAGCGTTTCGATCTCTCGCCGCTGGTGCGCTTCAAGACGTGGGAGGAACTGCGCCTGCAGCGCGCCGAGCCGCCTGCGAGCGCCATCGAAGGCGTGATGCTCAAGCGCCACGACAGTCTCTATGTCGGCGGCCGCCCCAAAGGCCCGTGGTTCAAATGGAAACGCGACCCAAAGGTGGTCGACGCCGTGCTGATGTATGCCCAACGCGGCAGCGGCAAGAGATCATCGTTTTACTCCGACTACACGCTCGGCTGCTGGCGTGCCGGCAACGACGGCCGCGAGCTGGTGCCCGTGGGCAAGGCGTATTTCGGTTTCACCGATGAGGAGCTGAAGCAGCTCGACAGCTGGGTCCGCAACCACACCGTCAACCGTTTCGGCCCGGTGCGCGAGGTCGAGAAGGCGCTGGTGCTGGAGCTCGCCTTCGAGGGCGTGCAGCGCTCTACCCGCCACAAATCCGGCGTGGCCCTGCGCTTTCCGCGCATCAGCCGCATTCGCTGGGACAAGCCGGCCGCTGAAGCCGATGACGTGTCGGCGGTTGAGGCGCTGATCGGCGCTTAGCCCGGCAAAATTTGCCGGCGAATCTCGTGTGCCGCGCCGTCGATCACACGCTGACCAAGCGTGTTGTGACTTCGTTATGTCAACGCGCAATCAACGTGTGAAAACGCACGTGTGTGTCCGTGAAATTTGCGTAGACGGTAGATCGATACACCGACGTTTCGGGGGGCCGAATTATCGTCAGCTTGGCTGTCGGTGTGACTCGCGCGATCGCGCGCGGGGGGATTTCATTTGGGCTTTACAGGGGAACTCACATGCCAGCTCCAGTTTATGCGCGCAGCGGCACACCAAGCCGCTATTTGAAGTATTCCACCTACGGCGGCTCGCTGTATGGCGGCGACGGTAACGAGCATCTGCAGGCTTATGCCAAGAACGTCACGCTGTCCGGCGGCAAGGGCGACGATACCTACGCCGTCTACGACTCCTCGACCAAGATCGTCGAGGCGGCAGGCGGCGGCATCGACACCGTCATTACCTACAGCAGCTACACGCTGTCGGCCAATCTCGAGAACCTGTTCATGCTCGGCGCCGGCAACGATGTCGGCACGGGCAACTCGGGCAACAACCTGATCATCGACAAGGATGGCAACGACCGCATCATTACCGGTGGCGGCAACGACGTTCTGGTCTCGGGCAACGGCTCGAACACGTTCGTGGCGACCAAGCAGACCGGCAGCGTCACCTGGGTGCAGAACTTCAAGGCGACGGGCAGCACGCTCGACCGCCTCGAGCTCACCGGTTACGGCTTCCAGGGCTTTGCCAGTGTCCAGTCGAAGATGACGCAGGTCGGCAGCGACGTGCGCATCGATCTCGGCAGCTCGCAGTATGTGTGGCTCGAGGGCCGGACGGTCAGCCAGATCACCGCTGGCAGCGTCATCGTCGAGGCGGCGCCCGCCGGCGGCAGCACAGGCGGCACGACGGGAGGGACGGGCGGCAGCACGGGCGGTACGACGGGCGGGACTGGCAGCACAGGCGGCACCGGCACGACCACCCCGGTCCTGCCAGCGCCCAACGCCCCGCTCAGCGGCATGAAGCTCACCTTCGACGAGGAGTTCAACAGCCTCTCTCTGCGCACCGGCACTGCGGCGACGGCCAACGGCATCTGGAAGACTTCCGATGGCTGGGGCAACCGCACGCTCAGCGGCAATAACGAGCTGCAGCTCTACGTCGACGCCGACTACAAGGGCCTCGGCCTCAACCCGTTCTCGGTGCAGGACGGCGTCGTCACCATCACGGCGAGCAAGACGCCGGACTGGGCGAAGTCGCAGATCGGCTACAACTACATCTCGGGCGAGCTGACCACCGCGGGCTCGTTCGCCCAGCAGTACGGCTACTTCGAGATGAAGGCGCAGATGGCGCCGGGGCAGGGCATGTGGCCCGCCTTCTGGATGCTTTCGACCAACGGCAAGTGGCCGCCCGAGATCGATATCGTCGAGGCGATCGGCGATTTGCCGAACCACGTCTATGTCAACACGCACTCGGCAACCAACGGCAACTCCGGCAAGGATGTGTGGTCGAGCGCCGACATTACCCAGGGGTTTCACACCTACGGCGTGGACTGGACGGCCTCAACAATCACGTTCTACTACGACGGCAAGGCGGTCTTCACGCGCGCCACACCGGCGGACATGCACACGCCGATGTACATGCTGCTCAACCTCGCGGTGGGTGGCAACTGGCCGGGCGCGCCGGACGCCACCACCGACTGGTCGAAGACGCAGTACAAGATCGACTATGTCCGCGTCTGGTCGCACGACCAGAACGCCGCCGTGTACTCGAACGTGCCCACCGGCACGACGGGGACCACGTCAGGCAGCGGCAGCACGACCACGCCGGCGCCGACCAGCGCGCTGGCGGCGGTGCTGAGCAATGCCACCAACCCGCTCGATCTCGCCGACAGTTTCACGGCGGCGGTCGGCGCGAATGGCAGCTCAGCGACCTACAGCGGCAGCCAGATGGCGATCAGCGGCGTCTCCTCATCGGCCTCCGTCACGGTGTCGTACGATGCCAATGGCGGGCTGACGGTGACGAACAACGGCGAATGGAATGCCGTGAAGAACGCCACCGTGGAGTCGACGTCGAGCGGCAGCGTGACGGTGCAGAACTTCGTCGATGCCGAGATCGCTCTGGGCGACGGCGCCGACACCGTGACGGTGTCGGATGCCAAGCGCGGCTCGATCTCGACCGCCGGCGGCAACGACACGGTCACGGTCAACGCCTACAACAGCACGGCCTACAGCAACCTCGCGACTGATAACCTCATGATCATCAATGCCGGCGACGGCAACGACGTCGTGAGCTTCACGGGGGCGTCGAACACCCGCGCGACGATCGACGGCGGGGCGGGCGACGACCGTCTCGATGCGAACACCACCG
>Ga0196963_10002065_pt1 | contig 12449 bp, 11 predicted proteins | sample S1_5metaG_FD_148600 | JGI IMG/M metagenome (GOLD analysis project Ga0196963, IMG submission 148600) | Soil microbial communities from Anza Borrego desert, Southern California, United States - S1_5 | ecosystem: Environmental > Terrestrial > Soil > Desert | place: USA: California | collected... | reverse complement strand
CGTGCGCATCGTGCGGCGGCGTGTTCGACAACTACGCGATCGTGCAGGGCTCCGATCAGGTGGTCCCGGTGGACGTGTTCATTCCCGGCTGCCCGCCGCGGCCCGAGTCCGTGATTTACGGCATCGTGCAGCTGCAGAAGAAGATCGCCGCCTCCAAGCTGGATCAGACGCCGAAGGCGCGCATCGCATGAGCGCTGCGGAGATCATTGCCGCGATCGCGCCGGTCGTGCCCGGCGCGACGTACGAGGCGCTCGTCTCGGCCGACGCCGCGGTGACGCCGTCGATTCGCGTGCCCAGGGATTTCATTGTTGCCACCTGCCGGGCGCTGCAAGGCCCGGGGCTCGAGTTCGTCGCGTACTCGAACATGACCGCGGTCGATTTTCATCCCAACCGCAATCCGCGCTTCGATCTCGTCTATCACCTGGTGTCGCCGCACCGTCGCGCGCGGATCCGGCTGAAGGTGGGCATCAACGCCGATGAATCGATCGACTCGTTGACCAGCGTGTTTCCGGGCGCCGGCTGGCCGGAACGCGAAGTCTACGATCTGTTCGGCATCGTGTTCGACGGGCACGCCGACCTGCGCCGGCTGATGATGCCGGAGGACTGGGAAGGCCACCCGCTCCGCAAGGACTACCCGGTGCAGCTGCGGAAGGACGCGCAGACCTATATGCCGTTGCAGGTCACCGAAGAAGAGTTCAAGGCGAACATGGAGCGCGATCGGTATCAGCGAGGAGCGCGGAAGCCGTAGTGAGCGCCGACTTGCGCTCGGCGCACGTGGTTCGCGTACTGAAGGACGCCGCGGCCGCGCATGAGCGGATGACCGCCAACGTCGCGCCGGTGGTGGCGGTCGCCGAGGCGATCACGAAGTCGCTCAAGCGCGGCGGCGCAATCCTGGTGTTCGGCAACGGCGGCAGCGCCGCCGACGCCCAGCACTTCGCCGCGGAGCTGCTCGGGCGGTTCGAGAAGGAACGCAAGGCGTACCCGGCGGTGGCGCTGACCACGGATACGAGCGCACTGACGGCGATTGGCAACGACTACGGGTTCGATCGGGTGTTCGCGCGGCAGCTCGAGGCGCTTGGCAAGGCGGGCGACGTGGCGATCGGCATCACGACCAGCGGCAACTCGCCGAATGTGTTGCGGGCGATCGAGGCCGGCAACCAGCGCGGGTTGATTACCGTGGCGCTGACCGGACGCGGCGGCGCGGCCGGCTCGATCGCGACGCATCACATCGCGGTCGAGGAAGCGCGCACGGCTCGGGTGCAGGAAGTGCATGCGACGGTGCTGCATGCGATTTGCGAGTTGGTAGAAGAGGACCTGCAGGAGTAGCGACGAAAATACGAGGCCGCACAGGCGTGGCACGGCCTGAGCTGGTGTCGGGGCGGCGGTAGTCAATCTATGGCAGACGTTCGAACGGAAACGATGACGGTCAACATGGGACCCCAGCACCCGAGCACGCACGGCGTGCTGCGGCTGGTGCTGGAGCTCGATGGCGAGACCGTCGTGTCCGTGTCGCCGACGATCGGGTTCCTGCATACAGGCATCGAGAAGACCGCCGAGCAGAAGAAGTGGCAACAGGTGATCCCGCTCGTCGAGCGAATGGATTATCTCGGCGCGCAGTCCAACAGCCTGGCGTTCTGCCTGTCCGTCGAAAAAATCCTCGGCCTCGACGAAAAGATGCCGGAGCGCGTCAACGCGATCCGCGTGCTGATCGCCGAGCTGCAGCGCCTCAGCAGCCACCTGGTGTGGTTCGGCACGCACGCCATGGAGATCGGCGCGATCACCGGCATGCTCTACGCGTTCCGCGAGCGCGAGCAGATCATGAACCTGAACGAGCTGATGGCCGGCTTCAGGTTCTTTCCCAGCTTCATTCGCGTCGGCGGCCTGCGCGAGGACCTGCCGCGCGGCTTTACGGACGCGGTCAGGGATTTCATCGGCCGATTTCCGAAGAAGCTCGACGAGTACGAGACGCTGATCACCAAGAACCCGATCTGGTTGGACCGCACGCGCGGCGTCGGCGTGATCTCGTACGAGGATTGCTGCAAGTGGGGGCTGTTCGGCCCGATCGCCCGCGCCGCCGGCGGCGACTACGACGTGCGTCGTGCCTTTCCGTACATCGGCTACGACACTTACGACTTCGACGTGATTGGCGCGTCCAACGGCGACGTCTATGACCGGTACCTGTGTCGAGTCGCCGAGATGCGCGAAAGCGTCAAGATTTGCCAGCAGGCGCTCGAGCGGATTCCGGCGGTGGGCCCGTGGGCCGTCGACGACAAGCGTGTCGTGCCGCCGCCGAAGGACCAGGTGTATACGGAGATGGAGGCGCTGATTCAGCACTTCCTGATCTACTCGCAGGGCTTCAAGGTGCCTGCCGGCGATGCTTACGTGCCGGTCGAGGGCCCGCGCGGCGAGCATGGCTGCTACGTCGTCTCTGACGGCACCAATCGTCCCTGGCGCGTGCACATGCGATCGCCGGGACTGATGGCCTGCCAGGCCCTGCACAAGTTCATCGTCGGGGGCATGATCGCGGACGTCATCGCGGTGATCGGCTCGCTCGACGTGGTGATGGGAGACGTGGATCGATGAGCTTTCATCCCACCATGCCGTACGGCACCGAGCAGTGGCATCGCTCGCTGCGCGCGACGCTGCCGGAGGGCGCCGATTTCGCCTACACCGCCGAAAACCGCGCCCGGTTCGAGGAGTTCGCGTCGCACTACGCGCCCGAAAACCGCGCGTCGGCCGTGCTGCATGCCTTGTATCTCGTGCAGGAGCAGCAGGGTTACATCACCAACAACGCCGTGCGTCACGTCGCCGAGGTCGTCGGCATGACCACCGCGGACGTCGAAGACGTCGTTTCCTACTACGTGATGTTTCACCGCGCGCCGGTCGGCAAGTTCGTATTGCAGGTGTGCACCACCTTGTCGTGCGCGCTGGCCGGAGCCGAGCGGGTCGTCGAGGAACTGCAGAGCAAACTCGGAATCAAGGTCGGCGAGACCGATCCGACGGGCATGTTCACCATTCAGCAGATGGAATGTCTCGGCGCCTGCGACCGAGCGCCGGTGATGATGGTGAACAACGATCACTGGCACGAGCATCTGCAGCCGGAGCAGGTCGGCGGCCTGATCGATCGCATGAAGACCGATGGTCTGCGCGCCCTGAACGACTGCCACCTGTGCGAGCGGCGGATCACCGAGGGCGTCAAGACCACGACGCCGGCGAAAGCGAAGGCGCTGCCCGATTACGAGCCGGTGCTGACGCGGTTCGCCTTCACGCCGGGCGGCGCCGGCCTCGACCACTACGAGAAGAACCAGGCCGGCTACCAGGGTTTGAAGAAGGCTCTGTCGATGACGCCTGACGCGGTCATCGAAGAAGTGAAGAAGTCAGGCCTCCGCGGCCGCGGCGGCGCCGGTTTTCCGACCGGGCTGAAGTGGCAGTTCGTCGACAAGAAGTCACCAAAGCCGAAATACATCGTCTGCAACGCCGACGAGTCCGAGCCGGGCACGTTCAAGGATCACCTGTTGATGGAGCGCAACCCGCACCTGCTCGTCGAGGGTTGTCTGATCGGCTGCTACGCGATCGGCTCGAACGCCGCCTACATCTACATCCGCGGCGAGTTCTATCACCTGTTCCCGACCATGCAACAGGCGATCGACGATGCGCGCAAGGCGGGGTACCTCGGCAAGAACATCATGGGCTCCGGGTTCGACTGCGAGGTCTACTTGCATCGCGGCGCCGGCGCGTATGAAGCGGGTGAAGAGACGGCGCTGCTCGAATCGCTGGAGGGCAAGCGCGCCCAGCCGCGTTTCAAGCCGCCGTTCCCGGCGGTGGAGGGCGCGTGGAAATGCCCGACCGCCGTCAACAACGTCGAGACGCTGTGCAATGTGCCGCTCGTGATGACGCGGGGCTCGGACTGGTTTGCCGCGCTCGGCCCCGAGAAGAACGGCGGCCCCAAGCTGTTTTGCGTGAGCGGGCAGGTGAAGAATCCCGGCGTGTTCGAAGCGCCGATGAAAGTCACGCTCAAGGAGTTGATCTACGACTACGCCGGCGGTCCGCTCGACGGACGCACGATTAAGGCGGTGATTCCGGGCGGGTCATCGGTGCCGATCCTGATGCCCGATCAACTCGACATTCCGGCGAGCTTCGACGACGTGCAACGCGCCGGCTCGCTGTTGGGATCTGCCGCGATCATGGTGCTCGACGACACCACCGATATGGTGTGGCTCGCCGAAAACCTGCTGCACTTCTACCGACACGAATCGTGCGGCAAGTGCACGCCGTGCCGCGAGGGCACCGACTGGCTCTACCGCATCCTGAACCGCATGATGCAGGGGCAGGGCAGCGCCAAGGACATCGCGCTGCTGCAGAGCGTCGCCAACCAGATCAACGGCAAGACGCTCTGTGCGTTCGGCGATGCCGCCGCGACGCCGGTCCTGACGACGCTCAAGTGGTTCAAGTCTGAATACGACGCGTACGCCGCCGGCACGCCGCCCGCGCCGGCGGGCTATCGCGCGTCGCACAAGCGCACCGTGGAGACCCATTAGTGTCCGGTTTGATCGAGTTCCTGACGGCGCCACAGACGATCGCCTACAGCGTCGTCGTCGGCATTGTCTTCATGGGCCTGCAGATCATGGCCGCGGTCATGGTCTATGCCGAGCGCAAGGTTGCAGCGTTCATGCAGCAGCGTTACGGCCCCTACCTGGTCGGGCCCAGAGGGCTGCTCCAGCCGATCGCCGACATCGTCAAATTGTTTTTCAAGGAGGAGCTGCGGCCGAAGGCGGCTGACGCGTTCCTGTTCTCGCTGGCGCCGATCATCTCCGTTGCGGCCGCCTACCTGGCATTCGCGCCGGTGCCGTTTGGCGCGCCGACCACGTTTTTCGGCCTGCTCGACGAGCCGATTGCGTTGCAGGTGTCGGACGTCAACGTCGCGGTGCTGGTGATCTTCGCGGTCGCCTCGATGGGCGTCTACGGCATCGTGCTCGCCGGCTGGGCGAGCAACTCGAAGTACTCGCTGCTCGGCGGGTTGCGCAGCTCGGCGCAGATGATCAGCTACGAGCTGGCCTACGGGATGTCGCTCGCGACGGTGGTGATGTTCGCCGGGTCGATGTCGTTGCGCGAGATCGTCGATACGCAGGCCGGCTACTGGATGATTGGCGGCGTGCCGGTGCTGCCGAAGTGGTACGTCTTTCCGCAGTTCGTCGCGTTCTTCGTGTTCGCGTGCGCCGGTGTGGCCGAGACCAACCGCGCGCCGTTCGATTTTCCGGAAGCGGAGCAGGAGCTCGTCGCGGGTTATCACACCGAATACAGCTCGATGCGTTTCGCGATGTTCTTCATGGCGGAGTACATCAACATGGTGACGGTGTCGGCGGTCGCCGTGAACCTGTTCCTCGGCGGCTGGCACGGCCCGTTCATTCCGCCCGAGTACGGCTGGATCTGGTTCGTGATCAAGCTGGCGTTCCTGTTGTTCGTCTATCTGTGGCTGCGCTGGACGTTGCCGCGCTTCCGCTACGACCAGCTGATGTCGTTCGGCTGGAAGGTGCTGCTGCCAGTCGCCACCATCAACCTGCTCGTCACGGCCGCGGGGGTGCTCTACTTTGGCCTCTGACGCGCTGCTGTTCTACACCTTCGCGGCGGTCACCGTGATCGGCGCGCTGATGGTCGTCACTCAGAAGAACCCGGTCTACAGCGTGCTGTCGATCATCGCGTCGTTCTTCGGCCTGGCGGGGCTCTACGTGCTGCTCGAAGCGCCGTTCGTGGCGGTCGCGCAGATCATCATTTACGCCGGCGCGATCATGGTGCTGTTCCTGTTCACCGTGATGCTGCTGAACGCCACGCGCGAGGATGCCGCGGAGTGGGATCGCGCGCACCCGCTGTACCGGCCGATGGCGGTTCGCGTCGGCGCCGTGCTGGCGGTGCTGCTGGCGCTGGAACTGGGGTGGGCGCTGTCGCGCACCTCCGGCCTGGCCGTCGGCGTGGCGGACGAACGGCCGGCGGCGTCGTCGGTCCGGGAGCTCGGGCGAATTTTGTTCACCGATTACATGTTTGCCTTTGAAGTCACGTCGATCCTGATCATCGCGTCGATGGTCGGCGCCGTCGTCCTGGCGCGGAAGAGGGAGGAGTAGCATGCCGCTGGGCCACTATCTGGTGCTCTCCGGCCTGCTGTTCGCGATCGGCACGGCCGGGGTCTTTCTCCGCCGCAACCTGATCACGCTGCTGCTGTCGGTTGAATTGATGTTGAACGCGGTCAATCTGGCGTTCGTGGCCTTCGGCCGCCAGTTCGGCACCGTCGACGGACAGATCATTACCTTCTTCGTGATGACGGTGGCCGCCGCGGAGGCGGCGGTCGGCCTCGCGCTCGTGATTGGGCTGTTCCGCCACCGCGAGTCGCTCAACCCCGAAGCCTTTACGTCGCTGAAATGGTGAAGCAGATGTTTGATGGCCGAAGGCTGAAGGCAGAAGGCGGAAGGCGACCGTGTTAGCGCTCATTCCACTTCTCCCGTTCGGCGGCTTCCTCGTCAACGCGTTTCTCGGCAAGCGTCTGCCGAAGCCGGTCAGCGGCGGTCTGGCGACCGCGGTCATGGCGATCTCGTTCGCGATCGCGGTGATGCAGGTGATCGCCCTGGCGGGCATGGCGCCGGAGAACCGCCAGATCACGCAGACGCTGTTCAACTGGATCAGCGTCGGCGATTTCAGCCTGGACCTGGCGTTCCGCCTCGATGCGCTGTCGGCGGTGATGATCCTCGTCGTCACCGGTATCGGCACGCTGATTCACCTGTACTCGACCTCGTACATGCACGAGGAAACCGATCCGGAGTACGCGCGCTATTTCTCGTACCTCAACCTGTTCTGTTTCTTCATGCTGGTGCTGGTGCTCGGCTCGAACGTCCTGGTGATGTTCGTCGGCTGGGAAGGCGTCGGCCTCTGCTCGTATCTATTGATCGGCTACTACTACGAGAAGAAGTCGGCGTCTGACGCCGCAAAGAAGGCGTTCATCGTCAATCGCGTCGGCGACTTCGCGTTCATTCTGGGCGCGCTGCTGCTGGTCGTGACGTTCAACTCGCTGGATTTCACGACGATCGCGCTGGCCGTGAAGCAAATGCCGCCGGAGGCGACCTTCGGCACGCTGTCGCTGATTACGCTGCTGCTGTTCATCGGCGCTACCGGCAAATCGGCGCAGCTGCCCCTGTATGTCTGGTTGCCGGACGCCATGGAAGGTCCGACGCCGGTCTCGGCGCTGATCCACGCCGCGACCATGGTGACCGCGGGCGTCTACATGATCGGCCGAAACGCGCTGCTGTTCGAGCACGCGCCGATCACGCTCGGCATCATCGCGGCGGTTGGCGCGGCGACCGCGCTGTTCGCGGGGACGATCGGCCTCGTGCAGAACGACATCAAGCGCGTGCTGGCGTATTCGACGGTGTCGCAGCTCGGTTACATGTTCCTGGCGATGGGCGTCGGCGCGTTCGGCGCCGGCATCTTCCACCTCTATACGCACGCATTCTTCAAGGCCTGCCTGTTTCTGGGCTCCGGCGCCGTCATCCACGCGCTGCACGGCGAGCAGGACATCCGCAACATGGGCGGACTGAAGAAGCACATCCCGATTACTTACTGGACGTTTGTGATCGCGTCGGTCGCGATTGCCGGCGTGCCGCTGCTTGCCGGATTTTTCTCGAAGGACGAAATCCTGTTCGAGACGTTCCTGCACGGCCACCAGGTGTTGTGGGCCGTCGGCGCGCTGACGTCGTTCCTCACCGCGACCTACATGTTCCGGCTGGTCCACCTGACCTTCCACGGCGAAGAGCGGTTTGCCGCTCACGCTCACGGTGCGCACGGAGACCACGGCACGCACGGCGAGCAGCCAACCGGCGAGGAATCCGCTGCCGCGGCGGCGCATCACGCGACGCACGGTCACGATCAACCCGATCACGGCCACGGTCATGGCACCGGCCACGGTCATGGTGCACCGCACGATGCGCCGTGGCCGATGGCCACCGCGCTGATCGTGCTCGCGATCGGCTCGATCGTCGCCGGCTACATCAACATCCCGCATGCCCTCGGCGGACATACCGCGCTCAACGCGTGGCTCGAGCCGGCTTTCAATGCCACCAACTGCGGGGCGCCGGTGACGACCGGCGAGCTGGCCGGCCTGGCCCTGGAAAACTGTGCGCCCGGCGAAGCTGCCGAAACCGGCGATCACACCGCGCTCGAACTGACCTTGATGGCGGTGTCGTCGCTGCTGGCTTTCGCGGGCATCGGGCTGGCGACGTTCCTATGGCTGAAGAACCGGCAGATCCCGGCGAAGCTGGCCGCGCAATATCCCGGCGTCTACAACCTGTTGCTGAACAAGTACTACGTCGACGAGCTCTACGACGCTGCGATCGTGCAGCCGGTGAAGGTCGTCTCCACCGAGGGATTGTGGCGCGGGTTCGACGTCAAGCTGGTCGACGGCGCGGTGAACGGCGCCGGCTATTTCGTGAGCGGCATCAGCATCGTGCTGAGGCTGCTGCAGAACGGGTCCGTGAAGACCTATGCCGCGTCGATGTTCGTCGGCGTGGTCGCGGTCCTGGCCTATTACATGTGGAGATGACATGGAGATGAAGACTGCTATGTCGTCTGCGCGTTTCGAGGCCCCGCTGTGCTGACCCTCGCCATCACGTTGCCCATCGTCGGCGCACTGCTGCTGATGTTCGTCGCCAACAAGGATGGCGCGAAGGACGCCCTGGTGCGTTACGCGGCGCTGGCCTTCTCGCTCGCGACGTTTGCCGTGACGCTGGCGCTGTGGGCGGGCTTTGACGCCTCGGCGGCGGCAGCGCCGTTCCAGTTCGTCGAGCGCGTGCCGTGGATTCCGGCGTTCGGGATCGACTATTACGTCGGCATCGACGGTCTCAGCCTGATGCTGATCGTGTTGACCGGATTCCTGACGCCGATTGCGCTGCTCTCGGGCTGGCAGAGCGTCGACAAGAAGGTCAAGGAATTCTCGATCTTCATGCTGCTGCTCGAGGCGTCGATGATTGGCGTGTTCTGCGCCCTCGACATCTTCCTGTTCTACGTGTTCTGGGACTTCGTGCTGATCCCGATGTACTTCATGATCGGCATCTGGGGCTACGACCAGCGCATCTACGCCGCGATCAAGTTCATCCTCTACACGATGGCGGGCAGCGTCCTGATGCTGGTCGCGATCATCGGGCTGTCGTGGCTGCACCAGACCATGACCGGCGAGTACAGCTTCGATCTGTTGAAGTTGTACGAATTGCAGATTCCGGAATCGACGCAGTACTGGTTCTTCCTCGCGTTCACGCTGGCGTTCATCATCAAGGTGCCGCTGTTCCCGTTCCATACCTGGCTGCCGGACGCGCACGTGCAGGCACCGACTCCCGGTTCGGTGATCCTTGCCGGCGTCATGCTGAAGATGGGCGGCTACGGGTTGATCCGGCTGGCGTTCCCGCTGTTCCCGGAGGCGGCGCTGTACTTCGCACCGCTGCTGGCCACCCTGTCGGTGATCGCCATCGTCTATGGCGCGCTGGTGGCGATGGTGCAGCCTGACATGAAAAAGCTGGTGGCGTATTCGTCGGTCAGCCACATGGGCTTCGTGATCCTCGGCATCGCGGCGATCAACGTCCAGGGCATTCAGGGCGCGTCGTATCAGATGATCGCCCACGGCGTCAGCACCGGCGCGTTGTTCTGCATTGTCGGCATGCTGTCGGATCGCCGGCACACGCGGTTGATCAGCGAGTTCGGCGGCTTGAAGACGCTGATGCCGCGGCTGACCGCGGTGATGCTGATCATCACGTTGTCGTCGATCGGTCTGCCCGGCATGAACGGGTTCATCGGCGAATTCCTGATCATGCTCGGCGCCTTCAAGTGGGATCCGCGGTTCGTGGTGATCGCGGCGCTCGGCGTCATCCTGTCGGCCGTCTACATGCTGTGGATGTTCCAGCGCGTCTTCTACGGCAAGATCACCAACGATCGCAACCGCGGGCTGCCGGATCTGTCGTTCCGCGAATGGGCGATCGTCGGACCGCTCGCAGCCGTGGCGATCGCCACCGGCGTCTACCCCAACATCGTGCTGAAACCGATGGAGCCGGCGGTGCAACGCATCGTCGATCGCATTCAGGCGCGCCAGCCGCTGCAGGTCGAAGCGGTGTTGCCGCCGTCGATGCGGCCGAAACCGACAGCTCCAGTTCCCAAGACGCCTGGCGCCACGTCCGCGGTCGTGCGCGTCGCCGAGGTCAGGCCATGATTTCCGGCCAGTTCGACGCCATCATTCCCATGCTCTGCGTGACCCTCGCGGGTCTTGTGGTGCTGCTCGCCGAGGCGTTTCGCGGCCGCGGCGAGAAGATGCCGCTCGGCGGCTTGGCGCTGATCGGCCTGGTCGGCGCCGGCATCGCGTCGGTGCTGCTGTGGGACAACGGCGCGGAAAGCTTCAACGCCGTCACCGCGGATCGATTCGCGCTGTTCGTCAATCTGATCCTCGTCGCCGTCGGCATTCTTACGGTGGTGTTTTCGTCGCAAACCATCGAGCGCGACGGCCTGCCAGCCGGCGAGTACTACGCGTTGATCCTGTTCGCCATCGTCGGCATGATGCTGATGGGGCAGGCGACCGACCTGCTGGTGATCTTCCTCGCGCTCGAGACGATGTCGATCTCCGTGTATGTGCTGACCGGGATGAAACGCGATCAGCAACGCAGCACGGAAGCGGCGTTCAAGTATTTCCTGCTTGGCGCATTTGCGAGCTCCTTCTTCCTCTACGGCATCGCGTTCCTGTATGGCGTAACCGGGACGACGAATATCGAGCGCATGTCCACGGCGATAGCGGCGCAGTCGATGAGCGGCAATCCGATGATCCTGCTCGGCATCGGGCTGCTGATCGTGGGTTTCTCCTTCAAGATCGCGGCGGTGCCGTTCCACATGTGGTCGCCCGACGCCTATGAAGGCGCGCCGACCGTCGTGACCGCATTCATGTCGACCGGCGTGAAGGCCGCCGCGGTCGCGGCCTTCGTGCGTGTGTTCCTGAAAGGGCTCGACCCGATGATCGCCGACTGGGCGCCGGTGTTGTGGTGGATTGCGGCGGCGACGATGATCGTCGGCACGGTCGTCGGTCTTGCCCAGACCAGCCTGAAGCGGATGCTTGCCTATTCGAGCATCGCCCATGGCGGCTACATCCTGGCCGGCCTGGTCGCGGGCAACGACGTCGGCAAGGCCTCGATTCTGTTCTACCTGGCGGCCTACGCATTGACCAACCTCGGCGCGTTTGGCGTGATCGCCCTGCTCGGCACCCGCGACCGCGCCAACGACGATTTGCGCGACTACGCCGGGTTGTGGCATTCACATCCCGGCCTGGCGACGCTGATGACGTTTTTTCTGTTGTCGCTGGGCGGCTTTCCACCGACGGCCGGCTTCATCGCGAAGTGGTATGTCTTTTCGGCGGCGATCGGCGCCGGCTACTACGGTCTCGCGATCATCGGCGTCCTTTCGAGCGTGGTCTCGGTCTTCTTCTACTTGCGGATCGTCGTGATGATGTACATGACCGACCGCGACGCGCGTCCGGTGCCGCCCCCGGTGCCTGCAATCGCGATGGCCGCGCTGATCGTCTCGATGCTCGGCGTGCTGTACCTTGGCGTGCTGCCGACGCGACTGATCGACTTCGCGCAAGCGTCGATTTCGACGATCTTCTGATTGCGCTCGCATCGCGTTGGGAGGACCTTGGTCCTCCCGACGATCGCAGCAATTTAGGCGAGGACATAGTCCTCCCTCTAGTCGTCGTTGCTCAGGACGTGGCGTTCTTCGTACTTGAGGTCCTTTGCGCGGACGAAACCGACCTGCTTGTGCTTGGCGTCGGACCGCAGAACCCAGGCGATGTCTTCCAAATGCCACAGCGACGCCGTAGCTTTGTCGGAGTAATTTGAGCACGAGGAAACGGCGAACCTGACGCGCTGGTTGTCGAGGCGACCGCAAGCGATGATCTGTTCGGACAACCGCCGGCCGTGGACGACCGTGGCGGAGCGGCACGACAGACACAGTGACGTGTTCTGGTCGGAGGCGGTGCCTCCTTGAACCTTAAAACGCATTTGCTGAGCCCTCCCCTAGGCTATCGAATGCATCGGTGCCTCCTTTTCTGAGGTGTCCATCTCAATTTCGTTCCGACGACGTTGCCATCGGCGCCATCCCTTGTCAAGGAGCCAGGTATTTGCCAGGATGCGCTATCGATGGCGCAAGGGTTGCGCCGCTCAGGCATAGTCGTAGCCAGGCAGACGGGATGACGGACCGTCACAGATTATGAACGGCCTGCTGATACAGGCGTTGCTCGCCTTCGTTGCCCTGCCGGGATTAATCGCGTTCTTGATCCCGGTCATACTGCTGGCGCCAGATGAGGGCTCGTTCGCCGACCTGCGTGCATTCATCCCGCTTGGCGCCGGCATCGCTTTATTGCTCTGGTGCGTGACGGAGTTCTACCG
>Ga0196963_10002064_pt1 | contig 12455 bp, 12 predicted proteins | sample S1_5metaG_FD_148600 | JGI IMG/M metagenome (GOLD analysis project Ga0196963, IMG submission 148600) | Soil microbial communities from Anza Borrego desert, Southern California, United States - S1_5 | ecosystem: Environmental > Terrestrial > Soil > Desert | place: USA: California | collected... | reverse complement strand
GCGGCGGCGCCGCGACTCCATAACCAGCTCGTCCACCGCCGACCAGTGCCTGGTCCAGACCGCCTCGGCACGCTCGAACTCGTCGTCGCTGAGCGGCGCGATCGGTTCGCGATCGCGCATCTCGAGATTGAAAGCATCGGCCAGCCAGCTGTCGTTGCGGTCCGCCTCGACCGGCAGACGCTGCAGCACCTCGATCAGCTTCAGCGGATGCAGCAGCGCGAGCTGCTCACGATATTCGAGCTGGATCAGCCCATCGCGCAGACGCGGCTGGTGCAACTGCCCGGTGGCACTCAGCCGACTCAGCACGTAGCGCAGCGCCGCCGTCGCCTGGCTGTCGGCGTTGAGCGCGGCCAGCACGACGCGTACGTCCAGCGCATCGTCATGCTGGCGAAGATGCACGCGCGCCGAGCCCTGCACGAGACAGAGCGGCTGCGTGCGCAAATCGGCAGCGGGCTCGGCCTGGAGCAGATAAATCAGGGTTTCGCGCAACGCATCGTGATACTGCTGCGCCTCGAACAGCTCGATGGCGCGGTCGCGCCGTGCGTAGTCGCGTGGCTGGAATGGCAAGCGGCGACGGATCGGCTGGGCGCAGTGAAGAAACGCTAAAGACATGAATCGGGTGTGCCGCAAAAGCGTCGGAGTGTTGCAGGCGCACCGGGATGGCGCAAGCGTGGAACCCCCTGCCCCGCCCGTCGCTGCGATGCCGTCGAGCTAAAGCGGGCTTCCCGCGGATCGGCGCATGGTGCCGATCAGGTGAGGGGCAGGACCGCGTAAGTGCGCTCGAGATAAGCGAGAATCTTCGCCGACTCGAACAACGACTCGCCGGTGTTCGGGTCGATCAGATAGGGCACCTGCACCTTGCCGACATGCTGCAGCAGTTGCTCGCGCCGGCTCCCGGCCACCGGACGGTACGGGCCGACATGCAAACGCGCGTTGGCCGGGCCGTAGTCGGCGAGCTGCTGTTTACCGAGCGAGCGCAGCACGTAGCTGAGCTCCAGCTCGCACAGGCGCTCGCGCACCAGCCGCGAGAACGGGCTGGATTCGAAGCTGTACAGCTCGAGCGGCTTGCCGGCGGGGCGCGACGTACGCGCGCAGCGGCCGGCGTCGCCGCGGGCGAGGCTGGCCAGATGCGAGCTGAGCTTGGCCGGCCACCGCCCTAACAGAAGACTCAACCAAGAACGCTCCGCGTAGGTTCCCAGCAGATGGTCGAGGCTCGCGCGCAGGCCTTCGTGCCGGCTGTCGGTATTGGGATCGACCAGCACCGGCAGCCTTGCCTCGTCGATGTCGCGGCGATAGCGCGTGCCGCCCTCGGGACAGGGCTTGATCAGCACGTCGAGGTCCAGCTCGGTGACGACCTCGCGCAACAGCCGGCATTCGGGATCGGCTTCGCAGTCGTAGATCTCCAGCAGCTGCGACGGCTTCTTCGCGCGACGCAGAATGTGCGTGCCGCGCCAGGCACGCAGCGTCGACGCCAACGTGGAGCGAGTCAAATCGCTCGCGCGCGACGGCATCAGCACGTCTCCTCGGCATCGAGACTGGCGAAGAACTCGCGCAGCTTCTCGCGCTGCGGCTCGGCCACGTAGTCCATATTGATCCGCCGCTCGTTGATTTCCCAATAGTTCTCGCGCTTGATCCGGATCAACTCCTCCGCCAGCGCCTGCCGCGTCGCCGCTGGAAGCTCCCGCAAGGACGCACGTACCCGCTCGACCGGTCCCTGCTCGCCGTGGAGCAGGAAGTAGCTGGCCAGGATCGCCTGTGCCCGACGCACGCCGGGCAGCGTGGCCTTCGACAGTCGGTCGTAGTTGAGGAAACGCTCGAGCAACGCGTGCCGGATCGCGTGTCCAGTCTGCCAGACGTTCTGTACCAGCGCGCCAAGATCGTGCGCGACGGCTTCGACGACGAACGGCAGACCGGCATCGCGCGCGACCTGCCCGTAGTACTCGAAGTAGTAGGCGATCTCCTCGACCAGCTCGGCGTCGTGCGCGAGCAGCGCCTCGGCGAACTGCCGGTACTGATCGAACAGGATGAATACGGCGCGCGGATCCTTGCGGTTGATCGCCAGGCGGATGCAGGTGTTGAAGTATTCGGTGACCAGCTGGCGCAGCGCGGGATCCGCCTGCGTCGCCTGCGCCGTCGCGGTGCGCCGCATCACCTCGGCCACGCTGCTGACCACTTCCGGCAGCTTGCCGACCGCGCTGCCGAGCAATTGCCGCGCCTCGGACAGGATTTTCATCTCGACCCAGGCGCGGCTGTCGCTCAGCTCGTCGAGGGCACGCGGCGAGTAGCCAAGGAACACCGCGGGATCGGCGACGAACCAGGCGTCGGCGAGGCGTTGCTTGTGCTGCCAGTAGTCGTGCAGCAGGCGCTCCAGCGCCAACGCGCTCTCGATCGCCGTGTTGCGGTCGCCGCGCTCGATCGAGCGCGTGCCGATGTTGCCGAGATGTTCGATGGCCTCGGCCAGGCGGCGCCGACCGGCCTTGCCGGCACGCCCGTCGACACAGGCGGCGAGTTCGCCGCGGAAGCCGCCTTCGAGGCGCGCCAGCAGCGTGTTCGGATGCAGGAAGCGGAACACGTAGTAGAGGTACGGCACCACCAGTGCGAAGCACAACGCCATCAGCAAGCTGCTGAACTGGATCCCGACGTAGGGGGTGAACCCGTCGCGGATCGCCGCACCCCAGGCGCTGTTGCTCCAATTGGCGAGCACGACAAGGCCGAGCGCGGCGGCGTTGACCGGATCCTTGACGAAGAATTCGAGAAACTTCAGCGAATACATGTTGGCGGTGAGCGGCACCGCCAGCGCGACCATCGTCAACACGATCGCCAGCAACTGATTGAAGCTGCGATTGAACAAATTGTTGAGGTGGCGCGCCTGTTCCGGCGGAAATTGAAGCACGCGGGCGAGGGGCACTTCCTGCAGCCACAGATCGATGCCGAGCTGCAGCAGGGACAGGGCCAGCAATGCGGCGAAGAACACCAGCACGCCGCGCGTCAGATGTTGTGCGTTGCCGTTCATCGGGCTTGCGGAGCGAATTGCAGGCGGAAACTGGCGCCGCCACCGTCGCGCAGCGAAGCGGTCAGCGTGGCGCCGTGCAGCTCGGCCAACGCGCGGGCGATGGCGAGACCGAGGCCGGTGCCGCCGCTGCCGGCCTTGTTGGCACTGCTTTGCACGAACTTGTCGAAGATCGACTCCAGCTCGCCGGCCGGGATGCCCGGACCGCGATCATCGACTTGCACGCAGTAGCCGCTGGCCTGATCACCGCGAAGACTCAGGTCGATGCGTCCACGCTCGGGCGAGAAGCGCACCGCATTGGAGACCAGATTGCGCACGATCTGGCCGATGCGCTCGGGATCGGCGTCGATCCACGCCTCGGCCGGCAGGCTCAGTGCCAGGCTCAGCTTGCGCTTGGCCAGCAGCGGATCGAACTCGCCGGCCAGCTCGCGCAACGCCGGCACGAGGTCGAAGCGCTGCCGGCGCAGTTCCAGACGACCGGCCTCGAGCTTGGACAGATCGAGCAGCCCGTTGACGAGGAACAACTGCCGCTCGCCGGCTTCGACGATGCGCAGCAGGAAGCGGCGCACCTCGTCGATATCCATGCTGTCGAGGTCGTCGAGGATCAGCTTGGCGAAGCCGATGATGCTGTGGATCGGCGTGCGGATTTCATGCGACATATTGGCGAGAAATTCCGATTTCGCCCGATTGGCGCGCTGCGCCTCGTCGCGCTGCCTCACCAGCAGTTCGTGCTCGGTCTCCAGGGCGCGCAACGCACGGCGTGCCTGCTCGGCCTTCAGGCGCAATTCGGCCTGATAGGCGATCGATTCGCTGATCAACACCGCCCCATCCTCGGGCGAGGCGAGCGCGCGCGCAGCGGCGTCTTCGGCACGGCCTTGCCGGACGAGGTCGCGCAGGCGGGCTGATGTCTCGTCGTTCATGCTGCAGTCGCCGCGAATGGAAAGAACATCACGAAGCGCGCACCGCCCTGCGCACGGTTGCAGGCCCAGATGTCGCCGTCGTGCGCGCGCATGATCTCGCGCGCGATCGGCAGACCGAGCCCGGTGCCCGAGCTGCCGCTCTTGTTGGCCTTGGTGCTGCTGCTCTGCACGAACTTGTCGAAGATCGACTCGAACTCGCCGTCGGGTATGCCCTGTCCGGCATCTTCGATGCTGACCTCGACGCCCGCGACGCCGTCACGCCGCGCCGGCAGCACACCGATGTCGATCGTGCCGCCGTCCGGCGAATACTTGGCGGCATTCGACAGCACGTTGCGGAATACCTGGACGATGCGGTAGCCGTCGACCAGCAACTGGATCGGCTGCGGCGGGTAATTGCGCTGGAGCTTGATCCGGCGTGGCAGCAGCAGCGGCTCGAAGTCCTCCAGCGTGCCGTCCAGAAGGCGCAGCAGGTCGTTAGGCTCGCGCTGCATCTCCATGCGTCCGGCTTCGAGCTTGGCCAGATCGAGCAGGTCGTCGACCAGCGCCAATAGGCGTTTTGCCGCGACCGCGGCGCGGCCGAGCTTGGCCCGCGACCAGTCGGCGATGGGACGCGCCTCGCCCTGCACCTCGTCGAGCCGCTCGTCGGCCAGGCCGAGGAATCCGATGATCACGTGCAGCGGCGAACGCAGCTCGTGCGAGACGCTGGCGAGGAACTCCGACTGCAACGCCGCGACGCGCAGCCGCGCCTCGCTGGCCGCGAGCGCGGCCTCGGCGCGGCGCCGCTCGGTGACGTCGAAGCCGAACGACAGATTGCCGGCCAGCTCGCCCTTGGCGAGCAGCAGCGAGTTCTGCCAGACGATCTGCCGCTCCTCGCCGTCACGAGTCAGGATCGGGTATTCCCAATTGGCCGGCACACGGCCGGCGGCATAGCGGTGTTCGATATCGGCGCACAGCTCCGGGTGCGCGGCACGCGGCAGGCCAAGATCGAACCAGCGGCGGCCGCGCAGCTCCGCGAAGCTGTAGCCGGTGCAGCGCTCGGCGGCGCGGTTGAACACCACGACGCGGCCGTCGAGATCGAGACCGATGACGATCGCATTGGCGCCGGAGATCCATTGCTCGGCATAGTCCTTGGCGTCCTGCAGATCGATCTCGGCCAGCTTGCGCCGGGTGATGTCGATGTGCACGCCGGCTGAGCGTGCCGGACGGCCGTCGGCATCGCGCTCCAGCACCTGGCCGGATTCGAGCACCCAGACCCAGTGCCCGTCGCGATGGCGCATGCGGTATTCGAGCGCGTAGCGGCCATCCGCATCGCAGGGCGGCGCGTCGCCGATCGCCTCCCGCAGGCGGAACAGGTCCTCGGCATGCACGCGCTCGACCCAGGCCCGCGCCGGATCGCCGTATTCCTCCGGACTGAAACCCAACATGCCGGTCGAGCAGGCATCGACGAAAGTGCTGCCGCTGCGATGGTCGCGCAACCAATAGCCGACGCCGGCAGCCGCGAGGCAGCGGCGCATGTCCTCGTGCGCGGCGGCGCCATCCGGCCCATGACCGGATGCGCCTGGCGGCGGCGAGTGACTGCCTGGGTCGCGCATCGGATGCTGGTCCCCCTTCGAGCCGAAAGCTCAGGTTGCCATGCCGCGCCGAGGCAATCCATCGTCGAAGGTCACGGCGCGCCACATCGGCACGAGGCTGCCGAGCTACCCGGTGCCCCCGGTCCGCCAGGCGCGTCAGTAGCCGTTCCGGATGCCGGCGCAAGCACGCGCGGCAGCGCCTTCCCGGGTAATCGAGCCGGCTGCTGGGACTCGACTCGGCGCAGCCCGTCCGCGACTCGGCAGGCTTTAGGGCAGCTCGAACGTGAAGCGCACCGGCCGGGCCACGAGGACATCGCAGAGCGCTGCGGCCAGGGCGAACTCGGCGACGCTGCCGAGCAGCACATGCGAGAGACCGGCACGGCCATGCGTGCCGAGCACGAGCAGATCCGCGTGCAGCTTGCGCGCCTCGACGGCGATGACGCTGCGCGGGTCGCCATCGCGCAGCCGCGGCCGCCATTCGATGCCCTCGCTGCGATAGCTGCGCAGCCAGGCGCGCAGTTTGGCGGCGGCCTTTTCCTGGAAGCTCTTGCGGTAGTCGGCCGCGGAACGGGCGCCGCTGGCGGGGGCGACCAGCCCCTCGAACGGCACGTTGAATACGTGCAACACCTCGGCGCAGCCGACCTCGGGGCCGAGCACGCTGCGCGCGAGATCCAAGGTACGCAACGACGCATCACCGAGATCGGTCGCGATCAGCGGGACTTGATAAGGTCGGGTCGGCCGCTGGCGCACGACCAGCACGGGCAGATCGCCCTTGCGCACCACGCGCTCGGCAGTGGTGCCGATCAGCATGTCCTTGAAGCCACCGGCACCGTGCCGGCCGAGCACGATCAGGTCGGACTGCTGGCGGCGCGCGCAGCGGATGATTTCGACGAAAGCCTCGCCATCGAGCACCTCGTCGCTGGTTTCGAGCCGGGGCAGGCGCCGGCATTGAGCGGCGACCGAGGCCCAGGCATGCGCCAGCGCCTCGCGAGCGATCCGTGCCTGTCCGGCGCGCTGCTTGGCCGACAGCCCCTCCGGCAGCACATGCAGCAAGTGCACCCGGGCGCCTTCGGCCAGCGGCAGGCGCAGCGCCCGGCGCAAGGCATAGCCGGCGCCGCGGGAGAAATCGCTCGGAACGAGTACGTTGCGGAGCGCTGCGGGGGCGGGTTGCCGCGCCTGTGCCATGCCTATCTCCTGGGCCTCGAGCCTGGATTGGCATCGATCTTCCCGACCGCTGAGCGACATCGTCAAGCCTCGAGTCTCTGTCGCGGACGGATGCCCGACTTGCCGGCGGCCGCCCCGACCATGCCCTATCGTCGGTCCCGGCATTACGCCAACTAGCGCGCCGGCAAGCCCTTGTGGCTGAGGCAGAATCGGGCCATGCCGCGCCGCGCCGCCACGCCCGCTCCAACCGCGCCCGTCGGCGCACGCGGCGGCGGCATCGCCCGCTACATGTTGATCGGTTTCTTCACGGCGGCCCCGCTATGGGTGACCTGGCTCGTGTTCGATTTCCTGCTCGGCGTCCTGGCACGCGTCGGGCGGCCGTTGCTACGCGCGGCGGCGGGATTGATCACGCCGTTCTCGTCGGCGCTGTCCGACTGGTTGCAGCACCCCGGCCTGCAAACCGCGCTGGCGATACTCCTGACCCTGCTGGTGCTGTACCTGGTCGGCCTGCTCGCATCGCTGGTGCTGGGGCGCCGGCTGATCGCGGCGATGGAAGCGATGCTCGGCCGTCTGCCGCTGGTGCAGACGATCTACGGCGGCACCAAGCGTTTCCTGCACAGTCTGCGCAGCTCGCCGGTGAGCGGGCAGCGCGTCGTGCTGATCCGCTTTCCGACCCCTGAGATGAAAGCGTTGGGCTTCATCACCAAGGTCATGCGTGATGCGCGCAGCGGGCGCGAGTTGGCGGCGGTGTACGTACCGACCTCGCCTAACCCGACATCCGGGTACATCGAGATCGTGCCGCTGGACCAGGTCGTGCATACCGATTGGACGGTGGAACAGGCGATGAGCTTCGTGATGACCGGCGGCGCCAATGCGCCGGACCAGGTGCACTACGAATCGAGCGACACGCTGGGGGCGCGCTCATGATCGCGGTGCTGGCGCGTCGCGGTATCGTGCTGAGCCTGCTCTGGTGGGTGCTCGGCGAGGGCCGCGCCGACAGTTGGGGCTTGGGCGCAGTCGGCATTGCCGCCGCGCTGGCGGCCAGCGCATGGCTGTTGCCACCCCGACCCGGCCGACTGTCCTGGCGCGGGGTGCTCGGCTTCCTCGGCTACTTTCTGGTCAATATGACCCGTGCCGGCATCCAGGTGGCTCGGATCGCGCTGCGCCCGCGCCTGGATTTGCAACCGGCGCTCGTGGAGCTGGCGCTGGATCTGCCACAGCCGGGCGCGCGCCTGCTGATGGCGGGCGCGATGGGCCTGATGCCCGGCACCGTCAGCGTCGACCTCAACGGCAACCTGCTGCGCGTGCATGTGCTCGACCGCCGCCTGCCGATGGCGGCCGAGACCATCGCGCTGCGCCAACACATCGAGCGGATGTTCCCGTGATGACCACGATCCTGTCGGCGATCGCGCTGTTCCTGATAGTGAATCTGCTGGCGACGCTGTGGCGCGTCGCGCGCGGGCCGACCGCGGCGGACCGGATGCTCGCCGCGCTGCTGTTCGGCAGCACCGGCGTCGCATTGCTGGCGCTGCTGGCACGGCTGCAGAACGACGCCAGCCTGATCGATGCGGCGCTGGTCCTGGCGCTGCTGGCCGCGGTCGGCGGTCTCGCCTTCGCCGAGCGCGCCTGGCGCGAGATTCGCGACGATGACCGCGCTGCTTGACGCCTCGAGCCTGGTGCTGCTGGCAATCGGCGCGTTGTTCTTCGCCGCCGGCACCATCGGCCTGCTGCGCTTTCCCGACGTGTACACCCGGCTGCACGCGCTGGCCAAGGTCGACACCCTGGGCCTGGGCTGCGTACTGCTCGGCCTCGCGCTGCAGGCGGACAACCTCGCCCAGGCGTTGAAGCTGCTGTTGATCTGGCCGTTGGTACTGGCCGCCAGCGCCACCGTCGGCTATGCGATCGCGCGGCGGGCGCAGCAAATCAGCATGAGACCCTGGCGCGGAGACGACGCATGATCCTGGCGTTCGACGCGCTGCTCGCACTCGGCCTCGTCTGGTGCGCCTGGCGCGCGCTCAGCGTGCGCGATCTGACCCATGCCGTCGTGCAGTTCGTCGTGTTCGGCCTGCTGCTGGCGCTGGCCTGGGCGCGCCTGGCGGCACCGGATATCGCATTGGCGGAGGCCGCGATCGGCGCCGGGCTGACCGGGGCCCTGCTGCTCGATAGTTTGCGGGCTTCGAATGCGGGTGCGGCGCCGTCCCCTAGCGGCGCCGACATCGCTGTACCGACCAGCAATCTCGCCGGCGCGGTGAGACTCGCCGTCTGGGCCGCGGCCGTGGTGGTCGGCGCGGCGCTGTTGCTCGCGATCGCGACCTTGCCGCCGCCGCTGATCGACCTGCGCGCGCAGGTGGCCGGCGCACTTGGCGCCAGCGGTGTCAGCCATGCGGTCACCGCCGTCCTGCTGAACTTCCGCGGTTACGACACGCTGCTCGAGGTGGTCGTGCTGTTGCTGGCGCTGCTCGGCCTGCTCGCCTGCCGCGGCGAGCACGATCCGGTCGCCACCGCGGCGGACGCGCCGGCGGAACCCTTGGCCAGGGCGTTGTCGCGCCGTGCCACGCCGGTGCTGACATTGACCGCGGTGTACGTGCTCTGGGCCGGCACTACCCAGCCCGGCGGCGCGTTCCAGGCGGCGGCGCTGCTCGCCGCGACCGCAGTGCTGCTGCATATCACCCGTATCGTGCCGGCCTGGGAGCGGCTCGGTTTCGCGCGTCGCCTGGGTGCCGCCGCCGGCGTGCTGCTGTTTCTCGGCATCGCCGCGGCATTGCTGGCCGAGGGCGCGTTGCTGCGCTATCCACCGGCCTACGCGGGCAGCCTGATCCTGCTGATCGAGTCCGGCTTGACCGTCTCGCTGGCGCTGATCCTGGCCGCGCTGTTCCTGTGCCAGACGGAGACGCAATGAGCACCGGTCTGCTGTACGCCGCTGCCGGCGCCATGCTGTTCGTGCTGGGCGCGACGGCCCTGATCCTGCCGCTGGCGCCGCTGCGCCGCGTGCTCGGCTTCAACGTGATGGGCAGCGGCGCGTTCCTGCTGCTGGTCGGCCTCGCACAGCGCGACGGCGCGGCCGACGCGGTGCCGCAGGCGATGGTCCTGACCGGCATCGTCGTGTCCGTGGCGGCAACCGCGCTGGCGCTGGCGATCATCCGGCGCATCGCCGCGCTGGAGCGCAAGGCGCCCGCGGATGACTGACGGCCTCGCCGACCCGCTTGCCTGGCTGGTGCTGCTGCCGCTGTTCTGGGCGGTGCTCGCCTTCATCGCCGGGCCAGGCCGCGGGGCTGGCCTCGCCCTCGCCGGCATGCTCGCGCAGACCGGCTGGGCACTGCACCTCGCCGGCACGCTGCTGGTCGGCGGGCCGCGCGAGCACGCGGTCGGCGGCTGGGCGGCGCCGCTCGGCATCGCCCTGGCCGTGGATGGATTGTCCGCGCTGATGCTCTTGCTGGTGCAAGCGGTCGCGTTGCTGGTGCTGCTGTACGCGCGCGGCTACTACCCTCGTGGCAGCGCCGACGGCGCGTACTTCTGGCCGTTGGCCGGCTGCCTGGTCGGCGGCATGAATGCGCTGCTGGTCTCGGCCGATCTGTTCAATCTCTACGTGGGTCTGGAGCTGATCGGCCTGTCAGCCGTCAGCCTGGTCGCGGCGAGCGGCGATGTGCAGCCGCTGCGTGCCGCGCTGCGTTATCTGTTCGCAACCTTGCTCGGTTCCGGCGCCTACCTGCTCGGCGTCGCGCTGATCTACGCCAGCTACGGCAGCGTCTCGCTCTCGACGCTGACCCCGCTGATCGAAGCGCAGCCGCCACTGTCCGTGCAATTGGCCGCCGCGCTGATGCTCGCCGGTCTGCTGCTGAAGACGGCGCTGTTCCCGCTGCACTACTGGCTGCCGCCAGCGCACGGCGGCGCCCCGGCGCCGGTGTCGGCGCTGCTCTCGGCATTGGTGGTGAAAGCCTCGTTCTACCTGATCCTGCGCCTCGGCCTGGGCCTGTACGCCCCGCTGATGGACGCCGCCGCGGCGCTGCTCGCCGTGCTCGGCGCCGGCGCGATCCTGTGGGGTTCGTGGCAGGCGTTCCGCAGCATCCGCTTGAAGATGCTGATCGCGTATTCGACCGTGGCCCAGCTCGGCTACCTGTTCCTGATCTTCCCGCTGCTGGACCGGCCCGATGCATTGCAGGCCGGCCTGCTGCACACCACCGCGCATGCGCTGGCCAAGGCCGGCATGTTCACCGCCGCCGGCGTGGTCGTGAAGGCGACCGGCAGCGATCTTATCAACGGCCTTTCGGGGGCCGCATCGCGCCTGCCCTTAACGCTGTTCGCGCTGGCCCTGGCCGGCATGACCCTGATGGGCTTGCCGCCCTCGGCCGGCTTTCTCGCCAAGTGGCTGTTGCTCGGCGCCGCGATCGATGCCGGCCAGTGGCCCCTGGTACTGATCATCCTTGCCGGCGGGCTGCTCGCCGCCGTCTATGTGTTCCGCGTACTGCGACAGGCGTTCATGCCGGCGCAGCGCGAGGGCGCCATCGTGCATGTGTCGCGCCGCATGCAATGGCTCGCGTTCGTGCTGGCCGCGGCCAGCGTCGCCCTCGGCCTGCGCGCGGTCGAATTCGTTCAATTACTCGGCGTGGGATGGCAGCAATGACGCTGGCGCAGATCCTGCCATTGGCGGTGCTGGCGTCCTCGCTGCTGCCCGGCCTCATCATCTTTGCCTTGCCGGAAACGCAGCGCTGGCTACGCAGCGCGCTGAACATCGCCGGTGCGCTGGTCAAGCTGGCGTTGGTGGCGGCCCTGCTGGCTGCGGTGGCGGCCGGCCAGGAGTTCGGCGTGCGCTATTCGATACTGCCCGGGCTCGACCTTGCGCTGAAGGCCGACGCACTGGCGTTGCTGTTCGTCACGCTGTCGACGCTGCTGTGGCTGGCGACGACGCTGTATGCGATCGGCTACCTCGAAGGCTCGCCCCATCGCTCGCGCTTCTTCGGCTTCTTCAGCCTCTGCGTGACCTCGACCATGGGCATCGCCATGGCCGGCAACTTGTTCACGTTCTTCATCTTCTACGAGCTGCTGACGCTGTCGACCTATCCCTTGGTCGTGCATCGCGGCACACCGAACGCGCTGGCTGCCGGCAATCGCTATCTCGCCTACACGCTGAGCGGCGGCGCTGCGCTACTCGCCGGGTTGGCCTGGCTGCACAGCCTGGTCGGCTCGGTCGAATTCGTGCCCGGCGGCCTCGTCTCCGGCCTGGACGAAACACAGCAGCCGATCCTGCGCTGGATCTTCGTGCTGCTGATCGCCGGCACCGGCGTCAAGGCCGCGCTGGTGCCGTTGCACGGCTGGCTGCCGCAGGCGATGGTGGCGCCGGCGCCGGTCTCGGCGCTGCTGCATGCCGTCGCCGTGGTCAAAGCCGGTGCCTTCGGCATCGTGCGCATCGTGTACGAGGTCTACGGCGTCGAATTCGCCCAATCGCTCGACCTGCTGCAACCGCTCGCGGCTGTCGCCGCGGCGACGATCCTCTGGGGCAGCCTGCGGGCGCTGCTACAGAGCGACCTGAAGCGGCGCCTCGCGTATTCGACCGTGAGCCAGGTGTCGTACATCGTGCTCGGCGTCGCGCTGTTCGGACCCATCGGCACCGCCGCCGGCCTCGCCCACCTCGTGCATCAGGGCATCATGAAGATCACGCTGTTCATGTGCGCCGGCAACTACGCCGAAGCGCTCGGTGTTCACAAGGTCGGCGAGCTGAACGGCGCAGCCAAGCGCATGCCGGCCACCAGCCTCGCCTTCAGCATCGCCGCGCTCGGCATGATCGGCACGCCG
>Ga0196963_10002063_pt1 | contig 12463 bp, 4 predicted proteins | sample S1_5metaG_FD_148600 | JGI IMG/M metagenome (GOLD analysis project Ga0196963, IMG submission 148600) | Soil microbial communities from Anza Borrego desert, Southern California, United States - S1_5 | ecosystem: Environmental > Terrestrial > Soil > Desert | place: USA: California | collected... | reverse complement strand
ACGAGCACGCCGCTGCCGGCCGAATAGAGGAAGTCCTGCTTGCCGTCCCCGTCGACGTCGGCGACGGCGAGTTGGAAGCCCTTGGCGCCGGCGGCGACGCCGGACTTGCCGAGGTTCCACTTGTCGGAAAGGTCTTCGAACGCGAGGGCGACCGGGACTTTCGCGTTGGCGGGCGCGCCCGGGGGCGTGGCGCCGGGGACGTTGCCCGTGTTGCGGTACAAGCGGAGGCCGAGGTAACCGTTGGCGAGCAGGACGTCCTGCTTCTTGTCGCCGTCGGCGTCGATCCACGCGGCCGACGTGAGGGCGTAATAAGCCTCCTTCGGCAGCAGGGAGGAGTCGTCCTTAAAGGTGCCGCCGCCGGTGTTGGTCAGCAGGACCGGCCCGGTGGGCGTGGCCAGGAGCAGGTCGGGTTTGGCGTCGCCGTTCCAGTCGCCCCAGGACGCCGCGCGGGCGCCGCCGCCGTAGGGGATGGACGTCTCGTCGAACGACGACCCGGCGTTCTTGAGGACCGCGACCTTGCCCGCGCCGTAGACGGCGACGTCGGTCTTGCCGTCGCCGTCGATGTCGGCCGTCGCGACGCCGCCCGCCTCGGGGTCGGTCCGCGTCAGGGCCGTGTACTGGCTGAACGCCGGCATCCCGGCGATCGCGCGGAAGTCTTCGCTCCCGAACCCGGCGAAGTCGCGCTTAAGGTTCCAGTCGAGTAGCTTGGTGCTGACCTTCATCCGCTGGACCTTCGCGGATTTCGTGTGCAGGGCGTTCTTGTCGGTGTCGACCATGCACGGGACGATCACTTCCTGCCCGGCGAGCATCGCCGTGACGACGGTCGCGAGTTTATCGACCTTGCCGGAATACGTGCGGAGCAGGAACGGCTCGCCGTGGCTCATCGCCCACCAGTCGCCCGGGTAGGCCTGGTACCAGTAGCCGTTGTAGGTCTCGCTCGAGCTGTTGTTGTGGAAGAAGATCGCCGAGTTGCCGACCTGTGCGCCCTCCATCGAGAACTGCCACTCGCGCGGGTGGAACCCGGCCTTGGCGATGTTGTGCTTGATCACGTCCGTCGGGTGCGTGCCCTTCAGGTCCTTCACCTTGCGGTAGATGATCAGGTTCTTCTCGCGGTCGACCTTCTCGACCTTCATCAGGACGATGTTGGTCGACTGGGTGACGATCGTCCCGAGCGTGTGCGGGGCCTCGATGTAGGCTTGCGCGGGGGGGGCGAAGCAGGCGGCGGCGGCGGCGGTGATCGCGGCGGCGGCGAGCCACTTGGAAACGCGGGTCTTCATAGCGGGATCCTTCCGGTCGGTCGGTCGTCTGCGTCCGTCCTGAACATTCCGTGATAGCCGGGAGTTCGTTTCGCTCGCTGAAGCGAGCCCTGCGTCAGCCCTACGCGAGCCTCGCGCGTGCGCTACTGAATCTCTTTGATGCGCTTGGTGGCCTCGGCGGCCCAGGCGGTCTCCGGGTGGTCCGTCACAATCCGCTGGAGCACTTCCTTCGCCTTGGCGTTGTCCTTGAGCTCGCGCAGGGCGCTGGCGGCCGCGAGCGAACTCTGGGCGTTAAACTCCGCGTAGTCGTAGGTCGCCGGGACGGCCAGCAGCTCCGTGGCGGCTTCCTTCCAGCGCTTCTGCTCGGCGCGGCACAGGCCGACCTGCATCTGGGCCCGCGCGGCGAGCTCGCCGGACGACTTGCGCGTCAAATCGGCGAACGTCTCGGCGGCGCGGTCGAACTGCTTTTCCTGCTGCAGCGACCAGGCGATGCCGAACCGCGCCTCGTTCGCGAACCGGCTCGCGCCGAACCGCGCGAGCAACCGCTCGTACGCCTCGCGGCTCTGCGGCCAGGCGTTGCTGGCGGCGAACGCCTGGCCGAGGCGGAAGATACCCTCCTCGGTGACCGGGCCGGCGTTGGTGTACTTCTCTGCGCCGCCGATGAAGCGGCTGAGCACCTGCTGTGCCTCGCCCGGGTTCTTCGCCTGAAGGAGCGCGACGCCCTTGAGCAAATACGCCGCGGCGCGGACCGGATGATTGGCGTCGGCGAGCGCCGTCTGCGCGTGTCCGAGCGCCGCGTTCGTGTCGCCCTTGACGAGGTACGCGTGGCCCAGCCCGACGCGCAGGAACTCGAGCTGCGGCTGGGGCGGATCTTTGTCGAGCGCGGCCGACAAAAGCTGGATCGCCGGGTCGGCCTCGCCGCGCGACAAGTGCGTACGGGCCAGCTCGATGCGGAGCTCGTCGCACACGCGGGAATCGGGATTGGCCTCGAGCGCCTTGTTGTAGTACTCGCGGGCCTTGACCTCGGCGGGCGTCAGCGAGATCGCGGCGAGCTTGAGCTCGGCGGGGCGCGGGGCGGAGTTGCTCTTGCCGACCGGCGGGGTCTTGGCCAGGCGGTCGGTCAGCTTCTTGAGCGACTCGGCGGCCTTGGCGCGCCGGACACTCTCCACCTCCGCCTCGCCGATCGCCGCCCACGTCGAGCCCGCGTCGCGCAGCGTGCGGACGTGCAGGTCGGAACCCGCCGACTTTTCCTCGATCCGCTCGGCGTGCTTGACGAACGCCGCGGCGATGTCGGCCGCGACCTTCACCGCCTCGTCCTGCTGGGCCTGCACCTTCGTGTCGACGGGCTTGTCCAGTGGTTGACCGGCGACCGCCTCGCGCGCCTGCCGCAGCTTCGCGACCGCGTCCGCCTTGCGCACCTGGATCGACGCCAGCGACGCTTCGGCCGCCTCCGGGGTGCTCGCGTAATCCTTCGTTACCGTCTCGAACAGGGCCAGCGCTTCCTTGGGCTTGTTCGACTCCTTCAGCGCGAGCCCGTGGGCGAGGATCAGCTGCGCGACGACGCCCGCCTTGGCCGGGTCGGCCTTAAGTGCCGGCTCGTACTGCTGGCGCGCCTTCTCGAGCATGACGGCCGCGTCGACCGCGCGCCCGTGCTGGGTCATGATCTGCGCGAGCTTGACCAGTGCGACCGGAGCAACGTCCGTCTTGGCCAGCACCGCGTCGTTGCGGAAGCGATTGAGCTCATTGATCGCGCCGCCAGCGTCGCCCACCGCGGCGATCAGGCGGGCGCGGTCCATCACCGCCTGCGCGAACGCCGGGTGCTTCGGGAACTTCTGCAAAAGCTTCTCGTACGTCTCCCGCGCCGATTGGTACGTCTGCTTCTGCGCCTGCTGGTCGGCCAGCAGGGCCGCGGTCCGCTGGTACACGTCGGCCAGCTTGAGCATTGCGTCCGGCGTCTCGGGCAGGTTGTCGTTGGACGCGACAAACCCGGAGAGCAGCCGGGAGATCTGTTCCAGCCCGCCCGCGAGCCGCGCGGCCGACAGCGCGTCGTCGGCGGGGCCTTCGGGGAGCGTCTTGAGCCGGGCCTCGGCCTCGTAGTACGACGCCATCGACAGCTCGCCCGAGCGATCCGACTCGGCGATCGCGCCCAAAAACTTGGCGGCCTGCTCCCAATCGCCGCGGCGGTAATACGACATGCCCACGCCGAACCGCGCGGGGCCGGCCTGGGCGGACTCGGGGTACTTCTCGGCGACGGCCTGGAACTGGGCGGCGGCCTTCTCCTGAAGCTGCTTGGCCTGCGGTTGAGTCTCCGGCTTCTTGGCCAGCTCGACCCCCTGTTGGTAGGCGTTCTGAGCCTGCCAGTAGAGCGCGGTCGGGCGGGCCATGCTCTTGGGGTACTTGGTCAGGAACGCGGTCGCGGCGGCATCGCTCGCGGCGAGGTCGCCGCCCTTGGCGAGCGCCGCGATCTGCCGCTCGGCGGCGATCTCGGCCCGGTCGGCGTCCAATCCGTCCTTCGCCAACTCCGCATAGATCGGCGCGGCGGCCTTGTAGTCCTTCTGTAGCACGAGCGCGTCGGCCTGCTCGAGCAGCGCTTCGCCGCGCCGGGACTTACCAGCGTCGCCGAGCTTCTGCGCCAGCTCGGCGGACTTGGCGAAGCTGGAGGCGGCGGCCTTGTACTGGTTCTGCGACTGGCCCGCGTTGTTCGCGTCCGCCAGGCTCCGCTGCAACCGGCCGATCCAGAGCAGCGCCTGGTCGCCGAGCGGCCCGGACTCCAGTGGCCGCAGATGCTTCTCGGCCTCGGGCGACTTTTGCTGGGCGAGGCACGCGCCGAGCATCAACTGGGCTTTTTGTTTGGCCTCCCCTTCGGGCGAATGCTGGGCGGCCACCAACAGGCGCGGCTGAGCTTCGCCGAACTGGCCGAAATCGAATGCGATCCGCCCGCCCTCGTACGCAGCGAACAGGACGTACTCCGGAATCCCGCGCACCATTTCCTCGGCCCGCCGCTGCTCGAGCGCCTTGCCGCGCCACGCCTCGCGGTTACGAAGCGATTCTTCCGTAGCCTTGCGGAGCTTGGTCGTGTACTCGGCGACGATCGCCCCGTACTCCGCGGCGGCTTCCGGTCGCTCTCCGGTCTCGGACTTGATGCGGGCGAGCAGAACCCGCGCCTGGACGCCGATCGAGCTCGGCTCGAACGGGGCGAGCTGCGCGAGGGCGGCGAACGCCGCGGGATAATCCTTCAGTTCGACCAGCGCCCGCCCCAGCGCGAGCAGGCCGACGTTCCGCTGCGTCGCCTTCGCAAGCGCGGGGTCCGTCACGAACGGCTTGGCGCGCTCGGCGGCTTCCTTGTAGTTCCCCGCCTTGCACAGCGTCTCCGCGCCCTCGGCCCGGGCCTTGGCCGCCAGGTCCAGCGCCGGAGGCAGTTCCTTCGCGTCCGGCGCGGGCTTGGGCGCCGACGCAGTCAGGGCGGCCTCGGCGATCGAGTAGTGGTGGGCAGACTGGGCGAGCCGCTCGGTCGCCTTGGCGAGTTGTTCCTTTTGCGCATCGCCCTTCGCGCCGCGCGCGCCGTCCAGCATCTGCTCGCCGGTGATCCGCAGGGCGACGCCCAGCCAGTAGTGGGCGCTGCCCCGGTCGGGGAGGTCCTTCAGCTCGACGACCTGCTGCAGTTCCTGGGCGATGACGTTCCAGTCCTTGTCGATGTGGTCGACCATCGCCTGGGCCATGCCCCACTTGGCCTGGGCGTACTCGGGCCGCTTGGGGAACGTGCCCGCGAACTCGCGGTACTTGTTGATCGCGTGGGGGAAGTTCCGGCCCGCGGCGGCCTGCTTCGCCTCGTTCAAGATCGCGGCGGCGCGGCGGTCCTCGTCCTGCTGCTTCTTGAGCGCCTCGGCGGCCTTGCGCTCCTCCTCCTTGCGCGCGGCCTCGGCCTTCTTCGCCTCCGCCTCCTTCTGCGCCTTGGCGGCGGCCTCGGCCTCGCGGGCCTTCTTCGCTTCGGCCTCCTTCTGCTTGAGCGCTTCGGCCGCTTTGGCCTTCTGGGCCTTGGCCTCGGCCGGGGTCGGCTCGGCGGCGAGCAGCGGGACCGCCCCGGTCAGTTGGGTCGCCGCGAGGGCGGCCGCCATCGCCAGGGCACCCCACGTGCGAGCCTTGCCGTCACCCACGCGCTTATGTCGCTGCATCCAAACCTCCATGTATCCCCGTGCGAGGCGCTTGCGGTTTTTTACCCGATGCCGTGTGAGCCGTTGAACGAAACCGGCGAGCGAACGTCCGACTGCCGGTCGGGTATTGACCAGCAGAGGATACGCGGGCGCGGGACGGAAGATAGGGGAGAAACGATGCGTCGCCTCCGTCGCGACTGTTGCGTCGCCCGCGCCGCCGCGGTACCCAGTGGGGCGCGGGCCCAATGGCCGTGAGCCCCGAAGAGGTTCCAAGGAATGCCGATGCCGCCCGTGGATCTGGCCGTCGTCCCGATCGTCGTCAACGCCGGCGCCGCGCTCGGCCCGCTCCTGATCGCGCCGATCGCGACGTTCTTCGGCATCCTCTTCAAACCCGCGGCCCTGCTCGCCCTCCTTCGACGCAAACCCTGGCTGCCGGTTCCCATCGTTCTCGGCGGGGTCGGCCTCTACTTCCTGCTCGCCTGGGCCTTCGCCCCCGCCCCGGCGGCGGCCGCGCGGGGCACGGCCGCGGCGAACACGTCCTCCCTTCCCATCCCCGAGGGGGACTGGACCAAGCTCGCGCTCAAACTCCTTCGGGATGAGCAGTTCGCCGCCAAGACGACGGGCGTCAAGCCCGTGCGCGAGTACAACCCCGAAGACGGCATGATGATCCTCACCTGCCCCGCGACCGACGCCCAAGGCCGCATCTTCGCCGGGGCCGCCATCCAGGACGTCGGCAGCTACATCGGCCAGCTCTTTGCTTTGGACAAGGACTTCCAGCCCCTCTGGAAGATCGAAAAGCACGATGACGACGATCTGAAGGCGTTCTTCTCGTCGCCCGTGCTGTCGCTGGACGGTAAATCGCTGATCGTCGGCCAGGGCCTGCACGACGACAAGGACTGTGCCCTGATCTGCGTAGACGCCGCGACCGGCGCGGCCAAGTGGAAGGTTCAGACCCCCCTGCACATCGAATCCTCCCCGGCCGTCTGGAACGATTTAGTCGTCGTCGGCGCCGGCGCGATCGAGGACGCCAACCACAAGCCCACCGGCGACCCCGGCTTCGTCCTGGGCGTGCAGATCTCCACGGGCAAGACCCTCTGGAAACACGCCGTCAACGACCCCGAGTCGTCGCCGGCGATCCACCCCGACGACGGTACCGTCTACATCGGCGCGGGCTTCAACGGCAACGCCGTCGTCGCCCTGCGCCCCGAGTCAGACGAGGACCTCAAAGGCGCCAAACGCGAGCTCTGGCGCACCGCGGCCCCGTATCCCGTCACCGGCCCGGTCACCCTCGCCGGCGACCTCGTCCTGGTCGGCGGCGGCACGAGCGACTTCGTTAACGTCTCCCCGACCCCGGCGGGTGTCGTCATGGCGTTAGACCGCAAGACGGGTCAGGTGAAGTGGCAGACCAAGACGCCCGACTCGGTGCTCGGGCGGATCGTCGTGGACCGGGGCGTCGCCTACTGCCCGGTCCTCAGCGGGCGAATCCTCGCGATCGACGTCGCCACCGGCAAGGAAATCTGGAGCAAGCAGGTCGCCGGCACGTCGCTGCTGAAGGCGGGCCTGGCCATCACCCCGGCCCCCGCGCGGCCGACAACTCCCGCCGTGCCCGCCACCCTGTTCGCCGTCAGCGCCGACGGCTACCTGATGCTGGTGAGCACCGCGGATGGGACGGTGGCCGAGAAGCACGCGCTGGGCGCGCCGGGCAAGGCGAGCAAGAAGGGCCTCAACCTCTCGACCCCGACCGTCCGAGGGGCGGACGTGTACGTCGGCTCGGAGACCGGCGGCCTGCGCCACTTCCGTAAGATCGATTCGAAATAACGAGGTGGGCGGGTCGGGACGACCGAACGACCCCGCGCACGGCCGGCCCCTTCAACGCCGTGAGGCGCGGCGGTAGAGTGACCCGGCTCCGCGAGCGATGCGCGCCCGCGCTCGGGTGACGTATCGCGCGGCGCGCGATGACCCGCGTCCCGGCCCCCATATCATGATCCTCACCGCGACACACCTTCAGGCACTCCAGGATTGTCGCGACAAGGCACTGACCGGGGGGAAGGCCGTCAACCTCGGCGTGCTCCTGCGGGCGGGCTTCGACGTGCCGGGCGGGTTCTGCGTGACGACCGAGGCGTATCGCCACTGGGCGGAGCACGGCAAGGGCGAGGAGATCCCGGCGGACCTGACCGAGGCGATCGTCACCGCGTACCGGCAGATGGGGTCGCCGGCGGTGGCGGTGCGGTCGAGCGCGACGGCCGAAGACATGGCCGAGGCGTCGATGGCGGGGCAGTACGAGACGTACCTCGACGTCCGGGACGAGCAAGCGCTGCTCAACCGGATCCGCTGCTGTTGGGCGTCGGTCGACTCGCCGCGGACGCGGGCGTATTTGGCCCGGCACGGGATCGACATGACCCAGGTCGCGATGGCCGTCGTCGTGCAACGCTTGGTGCCGAGCGACGTGGCCGGCGTGCTGTTCACCGCCAACCCTCAAACCGGCTCGCGGGACGAGATGCTCGTCGAGGCGAGCTGGGGTTTGGGCGAGGCGGTGGTGAGCGGGCGCGTTCAGCCGGACGTGCTGCGCGTGCAGCGGTCGACGGGCCGTGTCCTTCAGGCGCGGATCGCGGACAAGCAGATCATGATCCCCGCCTCCGGCGAGCCAGCTTTAGCGGGCGGGTCGCCCAGCGATGGTCACGAGGTGCCGGTCCACGACGACAGGCGCCGCATCCCGTGCCTCAAATCTCAACACGTCCACGCCCTCTGGAAGCTCGGCCTCAAGGCCGCCGACCATTTCGGCGGGCCGCAGGACATCGAGTGGGGCTTCCACGCCGGCCGGCTCTACCTGCTCCAATCCCGGCCGATCACGACGCTGGGGGACGCCGAGCAGTACGAGCGGGTCCTCACCGGCGCGCGGCAGCAGTTGCGAGAACTCTCCGACGCCGGGCGCGGGCCGTGGGTCGTGCACAACCTCGCCGAGACGCTGCCCCACCCGACGCCGCTCACCTGGAGCGTGATCGGGCGGTTCATGTCGGGGGTCGGCGGGTTCGGGCAGATGTACCGCCAGGCCGGGTTCGAGCCGTCGCCGCAGGTCGGCAAGGACGGGTTCCTCACCCTGGTCGCCGGCAAGATCTACATGGACGCGGCGCTGGCACCGGAGATGTTCTTCGAGGGCTACCCGTTCAAGTACGACGTCGAACAGCTCCGCCGCAACCCCGATGCGGCGCAGGCCCCGCCGGGCGTGCCGGTCGGGTCGGCGGTGGCGCGGATGAAGATGCTCAGGCGTGCCGGGCGCGCGGGGGCGACGATCAAGGCGCTGGCCGAGACGTACGACCGGCGGCTGGAGGCCGACGCGATCCCGGCGCTTGTGAAGTGGGTGGCGGAGCAAAAGGCGATTGACCTGCGGGCGCTGTCGGCCGCGGAACTGGTCACGTTGTGGCACCACCGCGAGCACCGCGTCATGGACGACTTCGCGCCGCAGTCGCTCTTGCCGAGCCTCATCGGCGGGACGGCGCTGGGGGAGTTGCGGGGGCTGCTCGAACAGACGCTGTGGGACGACGATGCCGACGAGCTGACCAATCTTCTGTCGTCCGCGCACGCCGCCGACAAGACCCTGCGGGCGAACGCGCTGCTGTACGAGGTCGCCCAGGGCGAGGAGACCGTCGAACACTGGCTCGACGCGTACGGCCACCGCGCGCCGGAGGAGTTCGACCTGGCGACGCCCCGCTGGCGCGAGCGGCCGGACGAGCTACTCGCGATGGCCCTGCGGCTCAAGGACGGGGCGAGTCCCGAAGCCCTGCACCGCGAGCACGCGAAGAAGGTCGACGCGCGCCTGGCGGAGCTCAACGCGCGGCTCGCCCCGCGCGACCGGGCCGAGCTCGAAAAGCGCCTTTCGCTCGCCCGTCGCTACATGCGCTTTCGCGAGGACGGCAAGTACTACCTCATGCTCGGGTACGACCTCCTGCGCGACCTGGCGATCGAGATCGGCCGGCGACTGGAAACCGGCGACGACGTCTTCTTCCTCACCCGCGAGGAGATGATCGACGCCCTGCACATCGGCTTCGCCCCGCACAACCTCATCGCCGGGCGCAAGGCGCAGCACAAGGCCGAGCGGCGCGTGCCGCTACCATACGTGATCGACGCGACGAATCTGGAGGAGCTCGGGTCGCCACCCGCCTCGCAACTCGCAACCGGCAACTCGCAACTCGAAGCCTTCGGCATCTCCCCCGGCGTCGCGACCGGCCCGGCGCGGATCGTCCGCTCGCCCGAGACCGCCGGCGACCTCGGCCATCGCTACGTCCTGGTCTGCCCGAGCACGGACCCGTCCTGGACCCCCCTGTTCACCAACGCCGCCGGGCTGATTCTCGAATGCGGGGGGACCCTGTCGCACGGCGCCGTCGTCGCCCGCGAGATGTCGATCCCGGCGGTCGTCCTGCGGGACGCGTGCTCGCTCCTGAAGGACGGGCAGACCGTCACCATCGATGGGCGCAACGGGCGCGTGACCTGCGAGGCCTCGGCGGGGGAAGACGCACGCGGGGTGCACGACGAGACCGGGCTGACGGCGGGCACGGCGGTCCGTGAGTCTACAACGCCCGTCGCGCTCTCTTACCCGACCCCGGCGGGCCTCCGCGGCTCGACGCACCGGGCGGCCGACACGCGGATCGACCGCGCCCTGCTCCCGCCGCCACCGGGGCGCAAGGAGCGCGCCGGGGCGCGCGTGCGGTCGTGGTTCCTTCTGTTCTGGATACCCTTCCTCGTGCTCGCGATGGCGCTACCGGACACGGTGCTCTTCGGACCGAGCCTGAGCGTGCTCGACGCGGTGCTCTGGCCGCTCGTGCGCGCGTTGGGCAAGCCGGGGGCCGTCGCCGTCATTGCCGCGGGCCTGGCCGTGCTCACGATGCTCGGCCAGAAGTTCCTGACCGACAACGACCGCCTGCGCGTCGCCAAGCGGCGGGCGACGCTCCTCCAGCGCGAGGCGGCGCAGTTCCCGGCCGACTCGCCCCGCGCCCGGGCCTTGCGCTCTGCCGCGGCGCCGGTGCAGTCGCGCATCCTCGGCGCGGCGATGCTCCCGATCGCCCTGCTGCTCGGCCCAATGGTCATGGTCTTCTTCTGGCTGCCCGCGCGCGTCGACCCGCTCACGTGGAGCCCACCGGCCGGCAAGCCGGTCGCGGTGGACGTCGTGGCGACCGTGAAGACCGGCCCCACGCTCGAGCGCTTGACGATCGAACTCCCCGGCGGGCTGACGCTCGACCCGACGACGCCGGCGACTCAGCCCACGCCGCAGGTCCGGCGGGTGCTCGAGAAGTTCCGGGACACGCAACTCAAGCCGTCGGACGTGTCGACCCTGCCGTGGGAACTGCGGCAGCCGGCCGAGCAGTACCGGCAGGCACTGCTGGCAGACCTCGCGAAGTACCTGGAGCAGGTCCCGCCACAGGCCGTGACGTGGCGCGTGGTCACGCCGGAGAACGCGTCGGACGCCTGGCCGATCACCGTGCGCGGCGGCAGTACCGCGGGCGGCACCAAGACGCTTTCGGCAACGATCGTCGTCGGCGACCGCCACCCGCCCGCGCCGTCACAGGTGGACAACACGGCGGGCGACCCGCTGCAATCGCTGGCGATCAACTACCCGCCGCCCGAGTCGGAGCGGCACTTCTGGACCGGCCCGATCAAATGGCTGGGCGGGTTCGACCCGGGGTGGCTCACGGTGTACCTGCTCGCCTATCTGCCGGCGATGTTCGCGCTGCGGGGGGCGTTGCGGATCGCGTGACGCCGGAGAGCGGGGTAGAATGAAGCTAGAGGTGCGATATGACCCTTCGCCTGACCCCCGAGACGCAGCGATTCGTCGATGAACAGTTAAAGGCCGGCGCATTCCCGTCCGTGGAGGCCGTCGTCGAGGCGGCGCTCGAGCAAATGCGCGAGTCGGCCGAGCTGGACGATGCGACGGTCGCCGCGATCAACGAGGCCGACGAGCAGGCGGACCGGGGCGAGGTGGTCGACTACGAGGCGTTTCGCACCGAGATGCTCGGCCCTGACGCGAAGCGATGAACCCGTATCGCCTGGCGCTGACGAAGCGGGCCGCGGACGACATTCGCGCGATCCGGGGCCACATCCGCGAGTCGTCTCCGCAGGGCGCGTCGAGCATGATCGCCCGCATCTTCGACACGATCGACCTGCTCCTGATCTTCCCCCATCGGACGGTCGTCGCCCCCAATCACCCAAGCTCAAACACCCGGTTCGTTCCGTCGTCGTCGAGCCGTACGTCGTCTACTTTCGCGTGCTGGAGAACCAGCGGACGGTCCGAATTCTGCACGTCAGGCACGGGGCACGCCGGCGACCTCGCTGGTAAGTCCCGCGACACAATCCTTCCCCTCGCCGGTTACTCGCATGTCCCTATCCCGCCGCTCCCTCCTCGCCGCCTCGATGTCCGCCGCCCTCCTGCCCCTCGCCGCCCGCGCGGCAGACAAGCGCCCGCCGCGCATCCTCCTCCGCTCGTCCTGGCAGACGGTCAACATCGGCGACATCGCCCACACGCCCGGCGTCCTCGCCCTCCTCGAAAAACACCTGCCCGACGTCGAGATTTGGCTCTGGCCGTCCAATGTCGATAACGGCGTCGACCAGATCCTCGCCAGGCGCTTCCCCAAGGTGAAGATCCTCAAGCCCGGCGAGTACAAGTCGGCATTCGTCGAATGCGATTTCCTCCTGCACGGGTCGGGGCCGTCCCTCGTCGCCGAGAAGCACGTGGCCCAGTGGGCCGCCGAGACCAGGAAGCCCCACGGCGTCTACGGCATCACCTTCTCCTCCACCAAGCCCGAGACGATCGAACTCCTGACCAACGCCAAGTTCGTCTTCTTCCGCGACGGCGTGTCGCTCGCCTTCGCCAGGGAGCACGGCGTCAAGTGCCCGATCATGGAGTTCGGCCCCGACGGCGCGTTCGCCACCGACATCCGCAACGACGCCGCCGCCGACGCGTTCCTCAAGGCGAGCGGCCTGGAGGAAGGCAAGTTCCTGTGCGCCATCCCGCGCTACCGCACCACGCCCTACTGGCAGATCCACGGTAGGGCAAAGACGCCGACC
>Ga0196963_10002062_pt1 | contig 12464 bp, 12 predicted proteins | sample S1_5metaG_FD_148600 | JGI IMG/M metagenome (GOLD analysis project Ga0196963, IMG submission 148600) | Soil microbial communities from Anza Borrego desert, Southern California, United States - S1_5 | ecosystem: Environmental > Terrestrial > Soil > Desert | place: USA: California | collected... | reverse complement strand
CGCGTCGCCCGCCATCCACCGCCCGTCCGCCGAGATCGCCAGGTGCCCCGGGCCCGGCTCGGCCGGCAGTTCGTGCAGCGGCTCGAGGGTCCTCGCGTCGAAGATCACCGGCCCGCTCCGATCGCCCCTGCTCACGAACCGCGCTCCGTCCGGGAAGAAGCTCGGCGCGCCCCACCGGCCCACGCGCGACGCCAGCAGCGCGCCGGACCCGACGTCGGTCACGTCCAGCAGTCCGGTCCACGACGACGACGACAGGGCGTACAGCCGGCCGAAGTCCGCCGACAGCCAGCACCGCTCGGCCGTCCGCGTGACGTCGAAGAGCAGCGCGCCGCCGTCGACCGCGTGAACGCGCGTCCGCACCCGGCCGTCGCCCGTCGTGTGCAGTACGGCGATCCGCCGCCCGTCGTCCGAGAAGCAGACCTCGAACCACCCTCGGCCGTCAAACCACGGCCACGGCACGCGCGAGCGCGTCGCGCCGTCCGTCGCATCGATCACGTGGATCGCACCGTCGTCGGCGGCCAGCGCCAGCCACCGCGAGTTGCGCGAGAACGCGGCCACCCGGTAGGCGGACGGGGCCAGCCAGGCGACCAGCCGCGGCGACGAGTGGGCGGGGTCGCCGACGTCCCACAGCGCCGGCCGGCGCCGGGCCGAGCGCCCGCCGTCGTCGGCGGGCGGGAACGTCATGCAGACCATCCGCCGTCCGTCGGGCGAGAACCCGGCCTGGTCCTCGAGCGGTCCGTCGGCCGCCGGCGGCAGGAACGAGTCGTGCACACCGGTGCGCAGCGACCCGACGCGCCGCCCGGTCCGCGTCTCGTAGTGCCCCGCCTGCGGGTCACCGCGGACGATCGCGTACCGAGTCCCGCCCTCGTAGAACCGGCACGCCCGCCAGTCCGCGTGCCGTGCCGTGCCGAGGCGCTTCCGCGTCGCCGGGTCCCATACCTCGACGCCGCGCCGCTGGTCGCGCGTGACAATCAGGCCGTCGGCCGTGAAGAACGGCGTCTCGTAGGTCGCGTTGAAGCGGTACGGCCCGACGGCGTGGCCCTGCGGGATCTCCATCACCCGCTCCCACGCCGCGTGCCGCCACCACAGCCACGCCCAGAACGCCGCCGCGAGGCAAAGGAGCAGCACGGCCCGCCGCGACGGCGCGAACCACCCCGGCCCCCACGGCACGCGCGGCTTCCGCGGGTCGGGGCTCGCGTACGAGAGCATCACCGGCGCGTCGCGCATCCCTTGCCTCCGCCCCCCAACGCTCACACGCGCCGGGCCTCGTTTGGTTTCATCCGGCGGGCGATATGGCGCCGGGGCGAAACCGATTAACCCCGGGCACGCTTTAACGCGCCCGGGGTCGATCGGTTTGCTTCTGTCCACTGACTACTGACTGCTGACCACTCGCTTCGCGACCCGCCCGCTGAAGCGGGCTCGCCGAAAGCGCGCCGGCTACCGGTACCGGTACACCGTCTTGTACTCGTACCGGTAGTTGCTCGACCCGATGTTGTTGATCACCGTCATGTTCGTCCGGTGCTGCATGGCCATCATGTTCGAGATCATCGCGACGTTCTGCTGCTGGCGGTAGTACTTCTGCAGGGCCGCGAGCTGGTCGGTCGGCTTGCTCTTGGCGGCCTCGGCCTTGGCCTTGTTGATCGTCTCGATGATCGGCTTGATCGCGTCGCTCGTGCCCCAGGCCTCGGCGAGCTTCTTGCGCTCGTCGGCGGGGAGCTCGGGCCACTGCACCCGCAGGGCCGCCCAGTACAGCGGCATCTGCGCGATCTCCTTCTTCATCTCGGCCGGCACCGCGCCGTACGCGGCGACCATCTTCGCCGCGAACTCGTCCTTCTGCTCGCGGCTGGGCTCGACGTCGTACCCGGCGGCCTTGCTCGCCATGAAGTGCAGGACCTCGAGCGTGGCGTCGGCGCCCTGGCGGGTCAGGGCGGGCTCGTCGCCTTTGCCGGTGGCGATCGGCTTGTTCGCCGCATCGTAGATGCCGATCATGAACGCGGCCATCTTGTCGGTCGCGGCCTCCTTGCGCCACTGCTCCAACGCCTCCTGTCGGACCGCCTCGCGGGCCAGCTTCTTCTTGTCCGGCTCCCACAGCTTGGCGACCTCGTTGCTCGCCTTGATGATCTCCTGCAGGCCCTCGCGCTCCTCCTTCGTCTTGGCGTCGTCGGCCTTCCACAAATCGACCATGTACTGCCGCATCACGGCCCGCTGCTCCTGCGTGAACGGGACGTCCATGAACCACTCGCAGAAGTCGATGCACGTGTGGACGGTGTACATCGTCAGCGGGAAGCCGTCCTTCGGGTCGGCCAGCTTCTGGTGACTGGGGAAGGTCACGGTCTTGAGGAACTCCTGCCACGCCGGCCAGTGCTTTTCCCAGAGCTCAGCGCTGCTGGCGACGAACGCGAGGCCCTCGGCCCCGCCGGTCGGGCTGCCGTCGTTGACGCCGTCGACCTCGACGAACTGCACGCGGATCGGCGGCAGTCCCGCCTGCTTTTCGTCGGCCGTGCAGATCAGGGTGGCGATGTTCACGCCCGACGGGAGCTTGCCGCGCTTGGTCGGGTCGACGACCTTCACGTTGCGGAAGTCGCGGTGCAGGTTGTCGAGGCTGCCCTGGGAGTGCTGCTCGAGCGTCTTGGGCGTCTGGTCGTACGCCGACACGTGGATCTCGCACCGCTGGCCGTTCGGGATGCCCGGGGGCATGATCAGCAAGTTGCCGTCGACGTTCGACGCCCTGGTCCAGCCCTCGGGCATCACGAACTCGGCGTTGTGGGTCCGCGAGCGCCCCTGCGACGCCGTCTGGGCCACGAGCGGCCCGGCGTCGGCCGCGAACACCGAGGTCGACACCGGGCCCGCCATCACCAGCGCCAGAAGACCAGTGAGAATCCGCCGCTTCTTCATCGCACACCTCGTCCGAGCAATTTGATAATAGAGGACAACACCGAACGACCGGAGCCAGGACTCCGTCGGGGTTCGGTAAGTTAGTGACTCACCCACCGGAGAGGTATTGGCCTGAAGAGGGCACGGGGGGACGCACCAGACCCGCGATCGCTCGCAAGGTAGCTGCAACGCAACGCGTTGCTGATGCGTGCGGATGAGGCATGGCGTCCCTCTCCTCATTCCGGCAGTCCCGCGAATCGATCGTAGAAATAGGTCTCCTCAGTCGACTCCCCATCCGGCTCCCACCGGATCTGATTCGCCGACGGAGCCGGCCGGCCGCAGTAGGTCAGCAGCCACGCCTCGGCTTGATCGACGGTGTGTCCCTCCCACACCATTTCCTTTGCCAACGACGCGCGCTTATACGCATCGGGGACGTAGAGCGCGCGATCGGCGCCGACGATCCGCGCTATCCGCTGACAGACCCGTCGGATGAAAAGCCGGTATGCCCCGCTCTCGATGAACCAACCCCACCGCTGGCCGTCACCCGGAAAGTGCAGCGCCCGCCGGCACACGCTGACGTCGAGGCAGCGCGACCCGTTCAACCGCACCTCGTCACCCGCCCGCCAATCGGCCTCGACGTCTCCGGAACGGGAGAACTGCATGTCGAACGCCCATGGCAAATCAAACTCGGGGTTCCAGGTCCAAGGCCGACCGGCGATTCCGGAAAGTTCGGGAGGCCACCATGCGACGATCTCCCGGTTCATGCGATCGAACTGCGGAAGCAATTCACGGAGTCGTTGGATGCCCGTTTCAAACGGGATGAGCGCGCAAAAGTCGATCCCCATATCCGCTCCTCAATCGCCCTTCCCGTCGACCAACCCCTCGGCCTCCAACCACGTCTTAGTTGCGGTCGCGTCGACGCAGATCAGGAACACTTCCTGCACCGTGCCGGTCCCCGTGTACAGGCACTTGAGCCCCGCCTCGGTCGGGTATTGGACTTTGAAGCTGGGGGCGGTGTGGCCGCGGCGGGTCTTGATCCGGCCGGGGATGATGCGCGAGACGTGGGGGCACTCCTTGACGATCCGGTTGAGGAGGTCGTCGAGGCCGCCGACGCGCCCGTGTTGGCGTTTGATCCGGCCGAACTTCATGGTTCGGGAGTATAGCGGGGTTGTGCGCGGGATGGGCGTTGGCGTTGGTGCGGGCGCTTTGCCGGTCGCGGTAACGATTAACGAGTAATGCTTAAGCAGACCCATGCCCCCTTGCGCATTACGCGTTACTCGTTACCGCCCGTTCCCCATTGCCGCGCGGAACACCCCACCCTTATCATCCCCCACCAACCCAAGGAGACCTTTCATGCCCCTCAAGCCCGGCGACGTGGCCCCCGACTTTGATCTGCCGACCGACGACACGAAGAACAGGACGCGCGTGAAGCTGTCGGAGTTGCGCGGGAAGGACGTCGTGCTGCTGTTCTACCCGATGGACTTTTCGCCCACGTGCACCGAGGAGCACTGCACGTTCGGGCCGGCGCTGGGGACGATCGCGCCGTCGGCGGACACGGTCGTGTTCGGGGTGTCGTGCGACTCGCCGTACTCGCACGCGGCGTACAAGAGCCAGTACAAGATCCCGTACACGCTGCTGAGCGACCCGACGCGGCGGATGGCCAAGGCGTACGACATGTGGGCGGGCGAGGAGCCGTACAACTGCACGAAGCGCGGGACCGTGATCATCGGCAAGGACGGGAAGGTCCGCCGGTGGGAAGAGGTGAACATGCGCGAGGCGCGGAAGGTGAACGATCTGTCGATGGCGGTCGCGGCGGACATCGCGGAGGAGCAGCGCGCCAACGAGGGCGGGAGCGCTGTGGGCTGAGTCGAAATCGCCACAGAGGACACAGAGGCACAGAGATGAGAGTCAGCCACAGATTCGCACAGATGATCACAGATGGGATTCCTTGATCTGTGGCAATCCGTGTTCGTCTGTGGCTGATTTGTTTTCCCTTTGTGTCTCTGTGTGCTCTGTGGCGATTGTCCGCTTTCATTTCGCGCCCGGCGGGTACACGATGTCGAGCAGGCGCTCGCGCTCGGGGCGCGGGATGTTGTTGATGAAGGCGCACAGGTTGGGCGGCTGGACGCGGTCGGGGGCGTCCTGGCGCTTGACCCCGTTGGCCGCGACCTCGCGGAGGGCCTCGACGAGCTGTTCGTCCGTGTACTTGGTGGCGTATCGCATGGCCCGGAAGATACCGGGCGCGACCGACGCGGGGCAATAACGGTTTGTGTCACACGTTGCGGGGTGCGGTGGTACAACATGCGTGCGTCGATATGAATCGAATCGTTTAGCGGAGCGTGGATCATGAACCTGTCGCGCGTGCTGGGGATCGGGTTGGCGGCGGTGGCGGTGGCGACGCCGGTGTCGCGGGCGATGGCCGAGGAGCCGAAGAAGGCGGAGGCGCCGGCTCGGCCGGCGGGCGGGCGGGCGGCGGGGTTGTCGTTCGGCGACCGGATCAAGCTGATCGCGGGGCAGCTCGACTTGACGGCGGAGCAGAAGGCGAAGGTGGACGAGATTGCGGCCGAGGCGCAGAAGAAGGCGGACGCGATCCCGGCGGGCGCCGAGGGGCGGGCGGACCTGTTGGCGCTGCGCGAGGAGACGATCAAGAAGGCCAAGGCGGTGCTGACCGAGGAGCAGGGCAAGAAGCTCGACGCGCTGATGGCGGGCGGGGCGGGCGGGGCCGGGGGCGGGGCGACGATGATGATGTCGGTGCTCCAGGGGGCGGTGAAGGACCTGAATTTGAACGACGACCAGAAGAAGAAAATGACGGCGTCGTTCGAGGCGGCGCAGAAGAAGTTCGAGGCGCTGCGCGGGGAGCTGGCGAGCGGGCGGGCGACGCCGGAGTCGCGGGAGAAGATACGCGGGATCATGGACGAGCTTAGGGTGGACATGGAGAAGGTGCTGACGCCGGAGCAGCAGGAGAAGCTGCGCGAGGCGATGCAGCGGCGGATCGCGCCGGCGCCGGCGGGGGGCGGGAAGAAGGATTTGTAAAGGGGAATCGTCATCTTAGTGAGCGCGAGGCCCGTTCGATTCGGTCGGACGGGCCTCGTCGTTTTCGTGTGTTGTCCGCCAACGTCGATGGGCCCTTTCGTTCGTGGCTAGATCCTTCGGAGTACCTCAGGATGACGGTGAGGGACGCTTGGGCGCGGCGCCGTGCGGTGGTGCGCGGGGGGTGGTGGTGCGTCGGGCTTCGATCGCCGATAACTCTCCTGCGTGCGATACCTCCCTGTTCGTTCTGACCCGTGGCAGCTCGTTTGGCATTACGCCAACGGGCGGATGCCGGATTTCGTGAACGGGAAGGAGGGGGACGTCGGGTGGGTCGCGTGGGACCACCGGGGCGTTCAGCCGCTGGACGACATTCAGATTCCGGACGGGCAGAAGCGGTACGTGTTCTCGAAGAAGTTCGAGCTGCGGTTTAACACGGCGTTCGAGGAGGTCGTGCGCGGGTCGGCGGACCTGGGGCGGTTCGGGAAGACGTGGGTTACGCCGGAACTCGTCGAGGGGCTGATCGGGATGCACCGGCTGGGGTATGCGCATTCTTACGAGGCGTGGACGACGGACGACTCGACGCCGATCGGCAAGGGGCAGCTCGCGGGCGGGGTGTGGGGCGTGCAGATCGGGTCGTTCGTGACGGCGTCGTCGATGTTCAACAAGGTGAGCAACGCGACGAAGGCGGCGTACGGGCGGGCGCTGCTGCACTTGAAGGAGCGCGGGTTCACGTGGGTGGACACGGGGATGGTGCCGGAGCACGCGGTGAACTACGGGTCGCGGTACGTGCCGCGGTGGCAGTTCGAGGCGAAGCTGCGGGAGTTGGTGAGTACGCCGCGGACGATTGTGGACGGGTTGGCGGCGCCGGTGCTGCCAAAAGGGATGGCTTGGCGGATGGCGGCGGGCAGGGTGATGCGGGGGGTGGGGCGGCGGTTGGGGATGGGGGCGTGATTTTTTGAGCGCGCCGGGCTGGTTGGGGTGTTAACTCCTGTTTGCGCCGGGTGTTGATGTCATCGAAGGGGGCTGAAAAGCGGGACAAAGCGGTACCGAATCGGTACGTTTCGGTACTTTTCGGTACCGAACCGGGCACGGGGCTCGGATGGGAGCATGTCAAAGAGCGCCCGCATTAACGGGCGGTGTCAGGCTGGGGTGACGACGGGCGCGCATGGGAATGCGATGGGGTGCTGGGGAGACCGTATTTTTCGGGGTTTTCGTTGTGAGAATCGTGGCGCGCGGGTGACGGGGCGTGCGCACGGTGGGTTTCGGGGAAAGCCACGTGATGAACGCTCCGTGGTGTCACGTGCACCTTCGGTGCGACCGCTAAGTACCGCCTTGAGCTGCGGGGAGAGGGAGCGCGATGGAGGTCGCGCGCGATGTAGTGGAGATGACGGGGTGCACCGTGTTTTCAGTATTGGGGTGGGCGTTTTTCTGCTCCATTGCAGAATCTGCCGCCAAAAGCTGCCGAAGGGGTGGGTGTGGGCTTGACGTCTTGGGGCTAGTCCCTAAGGTGCGTTTCGCCTGACTCGTCCCGGGCCGGTTTTTACCGGACCGGCGGGGGTCAGGAGCGTTCATCCCGATTGGCCTTGCGATTCCCTTCCCGAGTGGGTCGCACGGCACGAGGCTTCGGCGGGTCGATCGTCAGTCACCCGCTCGGCTTCATCCTCTGGATCTCCGTACCCGGATCGCGGGAATTCGAACGCCCCCTGTTGTCACAAGTCGTTTTTCGGATCGCGACCTCGCGTGGTCGTCGTTCGCGCTCGAGCGGGTCATCCCGTTCTGGCGCAACCGTGAGCTTCCGCTCTCGGGTATGAAGGACGGTTCCGCGCGACGTTGCCTTGCACTCGGGATCGATGTTGAAGAATTCCAAGCTGTCGTCGTCGTCGTCGCGTGGGTCGGTGCGGGTCGAGTCGCTCGAGGAGCGGCGCTTGCTGGCGTGGGGGCCGGTGGACACGCAGATCGGACTGGACCGGGCGCGGGCGACGTACCCGGCCGTCACGGGGGCGGGGCAGACGGTGGCGGTGATCGACTCGGGGACGAACTTCAGCGCGCCGGTGCTGCAGGGGAAGTTCGCGGTGAACGCGGCCGACCCGGTCGACGGGCGGGACAACGACGGCAACGGCTACGCCGACGATTACCGCGGGTGGAACTTCGCCAACGGGAATAACAACGCGACCGACCGCCAGGGGCACGGGACGATGGTCAGCGGGACGATCGCCGCGGGCCACTACGTGAACACGGGGAACCCGTACCAGGCGGGGTCGGCGGACTATAAGGAGTACGAGGGCGTGGCGCCCGGGGCGCGGCTGCTGGCGCTGAAGATCGCGGACACGGGGCTGTCGTTCAACGTGGCCCACCTGGAAAAGGCGCTGCAGTACGTGGTGGCGAACCGCGTGAAGTTCAACATCACGGCGGTGAACCTGTCGCTGGGCGTGAGCTCGGCGCAGTACGCGATGGTGAGCGACGAGCTGACGGCGCTGGACAAGGCGGGCGTGTTCATCGCGTCGCCGAGCGGGTTCGGGCCGAGCATGAGCGTGGGGATGACGAACGCGTCGGGGGCGGTGATCGGCGGGAACGGGGCGCAGGTCGTGGCGCCGGGGAGCGGTGTGGTCGTGCTGGACATGTCGGGCCAGAACCGGTTCTGGGTGGGCGGGACGGGGTACTCGTACGCGTCGCCGTTCGTGACGGGGGCGGCGGCGCTGGTGAAGCAGATCAACCCGCGGTTCACGGCGGCGCAGGTGCAGGCGATTCTGGCGGACAGCGGGCAGGTGGTGTCGGGGTACAAGCGGCTGGACGTTGCGGCGGCGATCAGGCTGGCGTACCAGCGGGCGGGTGCGACGGCGCCCGCGCCGTCGCCGGTGCCGACTCCGGCCCCGACGCCGACGACGCGCAGCCCGTTCAGCGGGACGCCGGTGGCCGCGCCGAACTGGGTCGAGGCGGAGAACTTCGACAACGGGGCGGCGGGCGTGACGCACTACGACACGACCGCCGGCAACTCGGGCGGGTACCACCGGGCGACGAACGTCGACATCGGCAAGACGCCGGACGCCGGCGGCGGGTACGAGGTGCACACGGTCAAGGCGGGCGAGTGGCTCGAGTACACGGTGACCGTGCCGACGGCCGGCACGTACATGCTCGAGGCGCGGCTGTCGGGCCTGGGCACCGGCGCGACGTTCCACGTGAACGTGGACGGCGTGAACAAGACGGGCGCGATGGCGGTGCCGAACACGGGTGCGTGGTCGGCGTATCGGACGGTCAGCAAGGGCGGGATCAGTTTGACGGCGGGCAAGCACGTGGTGCGCGTGGCGTTCGACACGAACGGGTCATCGGGCTACGTGATGAACTTGAACAAGTTCCGGCTGGTGGCGCAGCCGCAGGCGCCGCTGCCGAGCGGGCCGGTGGCGACGACGGGGCGGTCGGCGTTCGGCGCGATCAAGGCGTCGACGTTCACGGCCCAGCGCGGGCTGACGTACAACGCGGGCGGGATCGGGTCGGTCGACACGGGCGACTACGCGGGCTACCACAACGTGAACTTCGGGACGGCCGGGGCGACGCGGTTCGACGTGAACGTGGCCGTGCCGGCGGCGTTCGCGGGGAAGAAGATCGTGGTCCGGCTGGGCAGCCCGACGGGGACGGTGGTCGGCCGGTTGACGGTGAAGTCGACCGGGGCGTGGGGCGCGTACCAGACGCAGTCGGTCGCGATCACGCGGGTGACGGGCGTGCAGAACGTGTACCTGACGTTCGAGGGCGGGGCGGGGGTGGGGAATGTTGGGTGGTTTAAATTCGCGTGAGCGGCGGGGGGCGGAATGACGAATGACCAAATTCGAATGACGAATCAATGACGAATGACAAAGGTCGAATGACGAAACGGGTGGTGGCCCGGGAGCGCGTTTCGTTTTGTCATTCGAATTTGAACATTCGTCATTGATTCGTCATTCGAGTTTCGTCATTCGTCATTGACTCGGAAATTTTCACTTGACGTGCCTCGACAACCGATTATCCTTTGCATCATAAAGCACGGCCGGTAATGGGAGGCGAGGTATGGAGCTGAACGAGGCGCTATCGCAGATCACGGAGATCCGGCGGCAAATGGCCCGTGCCGGGTTGTTCCGCGGGTACCGGTCGGTGACGGCGGCGTTCAGCGGGTGCGTGGCGATCGTGGCCGCGTGCCTTCAGTCCGTCCTGGTGCCGATGCCGCACCGGAACACGCGCGGGTTCATGTTCGTGTGGCTGGCGGCGGCGGTCGTGTCTCTGGTCGCGGCGGCGGTGCACATGATCGTGCGGTGCCGGCGGGCGGACTCGCCTTTGCAGAAGGACCTGACCGTGCTGGCGGCGGAGCAGTTCGCGCCGTGCCTGGCGGGCGGCGCGCTGCTGACGATCGCGATGAATTTGTTCGCCCGCGAGCACTTGTTCATGCTGCCGGTGTGCTGGGCGGTGCTGTTCTCGATGGGCGTGTTCGCGAGCAGGCAGGTGCTGCCAAGGGCGATCACGATCGTCGGCGGGTATTACATGCTGGCCGGGCTGGTGGCGCTTGCGGTCACGGCGAGCGAGAGTGGCGACCACGCGTTGTTGTTCAGCCCGTGGACGATGGGGACGATCTTCGGCGTCGGGCAGTTCCTGGCGGCGGGCGTGTTGTACTGGACGCTGGAGCGCGACCCGGCGCGGCGGGACTGAGGACGGTTCACCGCAGAGGCGCAGAGAAGACGAGTTTTCGTTGGGATCGGTTTGAGTTCCGGGTCGTGTAGGATTGTGTGATGCCCTCTCGCAAGTCGTCATCTTCGTCGCAGGCGCCCGAGTCTAATGAGCCCGTGCGCCCGGACGTGCCGGCGGACGGTGGGGCGGACAAGGAGTCTGGGCGGTACGCGTACGACCGGCTGGAGCGGGTGATTCACGAGAAGGCGCGGCTGTCGATCATGTCGTCGCTGGTGGCGCACCCGGAGGGGTTGTTGTTCAACGATCTGAAGTCGTTGTGTGCGTTGACGGACGGGAATCTGAGCCGGCATTTGGCGATGTTGCAGGAGGCGGCGCTGGTGGAGGTTTGGAAGGGGTTCAAGAACAACCGGCCGCAGACTCTGGTGCGGCTGACGGAAACGGGGCGGAAGCGGTTCGTGGAGTATGTTCAGGAATTGGAGCAAGTGGTCGCCGACGCGTTGTCGGCGACCGGCCGCGCTGTACCGCCGGCCCGTCTGCCGCTGACCGACAGGATCTCACCAGCGTAGGCAGTTGGTGGGCGGGCCGGCATTTTTTATTTGCCTGAAGTCTTTGTGTTGGAGAGTAGTTTTCGTCGGAGAGCGGGAGAGTTCACCACGGAGGCCGGAGGCACGGAGGAGAGGATTTGGAGAGTGGGATTGGCTTGTCATTCCGGTGTTGAGAGACGGGGAGATGCGTGCGCGGGGTGGGCACGCGGGACGGCGGTCGAACGCCGGTCCTCAACATCGGAATGTTGAGCTACAGAATGTGGTGCGAGCTTTTCCCTGGCGGCGTGGGGCGTGTCCTTCGGGAGGATGCGCCCCCGCCCAGGGGGAGACGGAATTGCCGATTGCCGATTGCCGATTGGGAGGGATGCGATGGAACGGATCGAGCTCGATTATGCGGGGCCGGGGCGGCGGAAGATTGAGGTCGATGTGAGCCCGCGGGTGGAGGCGGTGGTGACGGCGTTGTTGGCGTTGTTCGTGCTCGGGTCGCCGGTGTTGTTCGTGGCAATTCTGGCGGTGTTGATGCGGGTGATGTGAATCGGCGTGGAGCGAGTATGAGGCCGGCGATTTTGGAATATGCGACGCCGGATCGGAGACGGCGCGCGCGACGGCGGGCGGCGGTGGCGGACTGGGTGGGGAGCATTTCGGTTTTCGTTTTCGTGGCGCTGGTGGTGTTGTGGCCGGTGTTTTTTATGTGGTTGATGTTTCGGGTCGAGGTGGCGGGGTGAGGCGATTCCTCAGGTGGAATAAGAATCGCGACGAGGCGAAGCCACCGCCGTGGGCCGTTGGGGGGGTGAGCTTTCGGTGTGCGGGCGGGCTTGGGATTTAGATGACTGACGCTGTTTTCATTCTCGTTATTCTCGCGGCGGCGCGGGGGCTGCTGGCGGGGGTGCGGTGGGCGCATTTGCGGTTCGGGCTCTCGGCGGAGACGGGGCGGAAGTTGTTGCACGCGGGGATGGGGATCATCCTGGTGCCGCTGCCGTGGGTGTTTGATTCGGTGGGGCCGGTGGTGGTGTTGACGGGGGTGTTCGTGGGGTTGCTGGTGGCGCGGCGGTTCGTGCCGGCGCTGGACCGGCAGGTGGCCGACGTGATCTACGGCGTGGGGCGGCGGAGCGCGGGGGAGTTTTACTTTCCGGTGACGGTGCTGGCGCTGTTCGCGGTGACGGGGCCGGGGGATAAGGCCGGGTTCGTGGGGCCGGTGCTGGTGCTGGCGCTGGCGGACGCGGCGGCGGCGGTGGTGGGCCGGCGGTGGGGGTTGTGCACGTACCCGGCGCCGGGCGGGGGGCGCAAGAGCATCGAGGGGTCGCTGGCGTTCTGTGCGGTGGCGCTGGTGTGCGTGTTGGGCGCGGAACTGGCGCTGGGCGGGGG
>Ga0196963_10002061_pt1 | contig 12479 bp, 12 predicted proteins | sample S1_5metaG_FD_148600 | JGI IMG/M metagenome (GOLD analysis project Ga0196963, IMG submission 148600) | Soil microbial communities from Anza Borrego desert, Southern California, United States - S1_5 | ecosystem: Environmental > Terrestrial > Soil > Desert | place: USA: California | collected... | reverse complement strand
GTTTCCATCCACCTGCGTGTACCTCGCAAACCGATAATTTCGAACTGAAGATCGGCCTTTTCCCCACTACAGACCCGTTCGTTCATCCGTTTGAAAGAGGCGCGGTGTTCGGGGGCAATAAGATCAAAAACGCACGCGCCCGTTACTGCGTCAACATTAGGCGCTTCGATCAGCTCCAGGCCTGCTGCGTTCATGTCGAGCAGTGTCCCGTCAATGTCCACCAGCTTGATGCATTCGGGCGTGTTCTCAATAACGGCTCGGAGCTTTGCCTGGCTGCGCTCCAGTTCGTGCTGAACGCGCTTCAACTCAGTGACATCTTGGAAAACATTTACCGCCCCTGCAAGCTCCCCGCGCTCATCAAGTATCGGGTCAATGTTGACCAACGCATTGAAACGTGAGCCATCCGGCCGTTCAAATACGGGCTCCAAATTGCGGAAGGTCTCCCCATCATGAACAGCCCTCGCCATAGGCGTCTTCTCAGGGGGGATCACCTGCCCGTTGAACCAGCACTTGTAAGCAGCGCAAAACTTCCAGTGATCATTATTGGTGGACGGCTCCTGCTTCCAGAGTTCGGCAGCGCGTTTGTTGTAATAGTTTATCCGGCCGTCGCGATCACACGTATAAACGGCGGCCGGCATTAGGGCCATTAGCTGCTGCTGCCGTCTTTCACTCTCCCGAAGCGCGTTCGTAGCCCGGCGAACCTCCGTAAGATCTACAAGCAGGTTCACAGCCCCTGTTACTTTGCCCGCCCTGTCGAAAAGTGGCTCGGGGTGAGGTAGAACGGGGATCCGCCTCCCGTCTTGTCGCTCCACAAGTATTTCTTGGTTTCGTACGGCTCGGCCTTCCCGGAGGGCAACAGCCATCGGGCACATTTCTAGCGGCAAGGGAGACCCGTCCGGATTAAAAATTTTCCAAGAGCCACACCAAGACTCTTTACCGAGCTCGGGTGTTCGCCCCCAGAGCTCAACCGCCTTCTGATTGAAGTAGGTTATCTTCCCCGTTGCGTCGCAGGTGTAAACTGCCGCGGCTAAGTGGTTCAAGATGTTGCCGTCGAAGCTGATCTGAGCAGCGGTATGCGATAGCGGGTGCGATTGGCCGCCGTTGTTACCCCTGGCCTGGGGCGAGATCGCAGAAGTCGCGGGCTCGCTGACCGAGATTTGCTTTACCGGGTTTAGGTCCATAGCTTCTCCTTCGCGGCTCACGCACCGCGAGCCGGCAAGCGCGAAGCTTAAGAAGTGGGAGCGGATCTGGCAATGGGGGCAACAATTAGTATTTCGCAAGTTGAGCTGATCGCTTTTGGTTTGGTTTTTGTTCAGAGGTTTGCCGTGGTTAAAGAGGCAGAGCCGCCAACCGCACGCGACCCCTGCGGTCGGCTGACGGCTGACGGCTGAACTTAGCCAATGCTTCAGGGTTACCCTGATACCACAACAGGGATGCGAGGGTTATTTTCGCGTTCCGCAACCAAACGGCGGAGAAACCCACAATCCCAATGACCCAATCAGCAACAGGCCACACGAGCTTAAAAGACAGTCGGAAAGCAGGGCATGAACTTGGGGAGCGGATCCGCGCAGACTTGGGTGGAGAGCCGCCTGATGCCTTGATTGTTTTTTCCTCTGCACGCCACGATTTTGCGAAACTGCTTCGCGCCATCGTTGCCGCTTCTGGAGCAAAGGCGCTGGTTGGCAGCTCATCAGCCGGTGAGTTCACTGCGAATAGCTATGATGAAGGCGCGGTGTCAGCGGTTGGCCTGCGTTCCGATACAATGCGATTTCATGGAGCTATCGGGCGCGGGCTCAGAGCAGACAGATCTTCCGCAGCTCAGCAAATCACGGCCAACTTTGAAGGTCTAAAAAGTAATGATCTTCCCCACCGCGCCGCTTTGATCCTTACCGACGCTTTGGCCGGACACGCTGATGACTTCGTTGAAAAACTCACGACACTCACTGCGGGAAGGTACCAGCTGTTTGGTGGCGGGGCGGGTGATGATGCCAAATTTACCCGCACGCACGTTTTCTTTAATGAAGAGGCAGTGCCGGATGCCGCGGTAGCCTTGGAAATCCTTTCTGAAAAACCGATCGGAATTGGTGTCCGACACTCCTGGGAGCCAGCAACGCCGCCCTTCCGAGTCACTGAAAGTGATGGAATGCGGCTCATCAGCTTGAACAACGTTCCCGCTGCCGACGTTTTTGCTGAGTTCGCCGAAAGCTCGGGGCAAATATTCCATCGGCAGGATCCTATTCCGTTCTTTTTACACAACACTATTGGCGTCGCTACCCCCGCTGGTTATCGCCTTCGGGTTCCCCTTGCCGTAAACAATGACGGTTCGATCCAGTGCGCTGCGGACGTGGCAACGGGCAGTTTGGTCCATATCATGAGTCCAGCTGGTGGATCTGCAATGGCTGCAACCGTGAGTGCATTGGAGCAAATCCAGAACGAGGAACCTGAGGTTGCCCTATTCTTCGATTGCGTTGCGACCCGGTTGAGAATGGGGCGCGAGTTCGGGTTTGAACTCAAGGCTGTCAAAGAGGCTCTCAGGGGGGCGCAATATGCTGGCTGCAACACCTACGGCCAGATCGCCCGTGCGGAAGGGCAGTTTAGCGGGTTCCATAACTGCACAGCGGTGGTGGCAGTGGTCCCAAAATGACGAACGGCTGGCAGGAAAGGGTGCTCGTATTCGCTGCCGAACTGATCAGGTCTCGCCAACGTGCGAAGTGTGTCCGCGATTTCTGTCACGCCACAGGGCTCGAAAACCTTTTCGTTTTCATCCGAGACCCCGACCTGAACGTTTTGCTGGCAGCGCCTGGGTTTCCGCAGACCTTTCCGCGTGGGGTCCTCTGGCGGAACTTCGCAGAGCGGACTTCGAAAGAAGGTGAGGTTTGCGGCACGTTGCCCTGGCCAGATCAAAATAGGTTTTGTAACGCTCTCGGTTCCGGCACAGTTGACAACGTTGCCATTATTCTGGGTGAGGGGGTTTCGTCCGACCTGCTGAAAGCTTTGCATAGCGTTCTGCCGCTGCTGGGCTCAGCTCTTAGCGGGGAGCGCGCCTTGCTCTCGCAAGCGGCCCATGCTGAAGCCGCTTTCGTCGCTGCCCGCGAAGCGCACGCGCTTAGTCTTAGGTTGGATCAGGCGCGTCGACAGGCTCAAGAGGAAGCGGCGGCCAGGAGCAGGGCGGAAAGAGAGCTCGAACGTGAGCTGGCCGAACATATGCGGGCGGAGGAAGCCGTTCGTGAGGCGCGCGACGCACTCGTGAAGGCTAATCTCGAATTGGAATGTAGGGTGAAAGAACGGACTGCTTCACTGCAAGAGGCTCTCGCCCAAATGGAAGAATTTTCCTATAGCGTCTCGCACGATCTGCGGACTCCCCTGCGTGCCATGAGCGCCTACGCGGAAGTGCTGCTCCAAGATTACCGGGGACGCTTGGACGAGACTGCGGCTTCTTACCTAGAAAAAATTTGGCGTGGAAGCCAACGCATGGACAAGCTAACCCTCGGGCTTCTGAACTATAGCCGGATTGCGCGCGCAGATCTGAAACTGGCTCCGGTGGATGTCGAGCAGCTTATTGGCCATGTCGTCACCGATCACCGCGAATTGCAACCGCCCACACAAATTCATATCGACTCGCCGCTACATAGGGTGCTCGGGCATGAGCTGTCCCTCGGACAAGCGATAGCTAACCTCTTGAACAACGCTGTGAAGTTTAGGGCTCCCACGGTGACCCCCCATATCTATATTCGTTCCGAGGCCAAGCAGGAGCTCGTCCGCCTCTGGTTTACGGACAATGGAATTGGCATTGATCCACACGTTCAACACCGGCTTTTTTGTGCGTTTGAACGAATTCACCCGGACAAGGATATAGAAGGGACCGGCATCGGGCTTGCCATCGTCCGGAAAGCAGTCGAGAAAATGGGCGGGAAAGTAGGGGTGGTCTCCGATGGAGTAAACGGAAGCAGTTTCTGGATCGAGCTCCGCCAACCGAGGCAAATGGACGCTTTTGCACAGGAGCAACAAGCAGGCTCCTTCACCTGAGCAAGGCTACAGCCCAACATTGCAGAGGTGGAATTAACGCCCGCACGGACTAAAGATCTCCCATTACATTAGAAGCGCTCACCGCATCCTAAAACGGCGCACAATGCGATCCGGCGGATATGCTTCGGCAACTTCTTGATGGCCGGCAATAAAGCGCTCCCCAAGGCGTTTCGCTGTCTTTAAGATCATTCCTATCCGTTCGCAAACCGCAGGAAGGGCTGTTTTGTGTCAGATCCAGCACTCTTCAGTATGGCGGGTGGACGGCGTTGATCCTGTAGCGACGAGATTCGTTTTCCTTTGGGATGATCACACGCTTTTCATTCGACGCGAAGGGTCAGTCCGGGCCTTCGCTTCACTCATGGGTACAAGATCTCCCCAAGACCACGTTGCCCATGGAACTTCCTAAAAACTGGTCAGGAGGCGGGGCTTGCCAAGTGGGGGGAGGGACGGTTCACTTTCTTTGCACCCGAAGTGAATACGGAGCCTGTCAAAACTCTCCATTATAGGAAGTCGCGGTTTGTCACGCACTTGCCGATCGATTATCGCTACACGCCGTCCCACTACTGGGCGGCCCCAAGCGACGGCGGGGTGTGGCGGGTCGGATTTACGAAGTTTGCCACTCGCATGTTGGGCGACATGGTCGATCATGGGGTGGATGCGGCGCCCGGCACGAAGGTGAGCACCGGGGATGTGCTCGGGTGGATCGAGGGGTTTAAGGCCTTAAGCGATCTGTATGCGGTGGGTGAGGGGGAGCTGATTGGCTCAAACCCAGCTCTGAAGGAGCGGGTGGAGTTGGTGAGCAAGCGGCCGTATGACGATGGCTGGATTTATCAGTTTAAAGGGGAGTTGGATGAGCGGGCGATGGATGTGCATGCGTATGCCCAGTTGTTGGATGTGACGATTCAGCGCATCCTGGACAAGGAACAGGCGGAGAATGAGGAATAAAGCGCATTATGTGATGATCGGCGGCTTTTTAGGCGCCGGGAAAACGACGGCTGTGGCGCGCCTGGCGCAGAGCTTGAGCGATCGGGGCGTGAAGGTGGGGCTCATCACGAATGACCAGGGGAACGAACTGGTGGACACAGCAATGCTGAAGTCGCGCGGGTTCGCGGTGGAGCAGATTCCTGGCGGCTGTTTTTGTTGCCGGTTCAACTCGCTGACAGAGGCCGCGTCCAAACTGACGGAGGCCACCCGGCCAGAGGTGTTCATCGCGGAGCCGGTGGGGAGTTGCACCGATCTTGTGGCCACGGTGACCTATCCGCTGCGGCGCATTTACGGGGAGCAGTATTCGATCGCGCCATTGAGCGTGCTGGTGGACCCGATTCGGGCCTTGCGGATTTTTGGCCTGGAGAGCGGCGGGAAGTTTTCGGAGAAGGTCGTTTACATCTACCTCAAGCAACTCGCGGAGGCGGACATCATTGTGATCAACAAGATCGATCTGATCTCCGCAACCCAACGCGACGCATTGAGGAAGCGTTTGGAAACGGAGTTTCCGAAGGCGACGATCCTCGAGGTTTCAGCACGCAATGGTGAGGGGCTGGCGGAGTGGTTTGCCGCCATCACGGAATCGGAGCAGGAATCGCGCGCGGCCATGGAGGTGGATTACGAGGTTTACGCGGAAGGGGAGGCGTTGCTCGGGTGGCTGAATGCCACCGTGAATTTGCGAGCCGAGAAGCCATTCGATGCGGACGCGGCGTTGCAGTCGCTCGCGGAATCGATTCAAGGGACATTGCGCGCGGAAGGGGCGGAGATCGCGCACTTCAAGATGACCTTGAGCCCTGAGGGTGGATTTGCCGAGTTGGCCGTGATCAATGTGGTGCGGAATGATTACGTGCCCGAACTGTCGCAGACGCTGGACGAGCCGGTGACCGCTGGGCAGTTGGTGATTAACTTGCGCGCGGAAGCGGATCCAGCGCGGTTGAAGGCCGCCGTGGATGAGGGGTTGAAAGCTTTGGCCCAGGCGCATTCGGGGCTGGCGGTGGAGCTGGATCACCTGGAGCATTTCCGCCCCGGCAAACCGCAGCCGACGCATCGATTTACAAGCTGACTGATTTTATGAGCGCCCCGAAAATTTTATATTGCCACTGCGCTTACACGCAGGTGGTGCCCGCGGAGGTGAAGGACGCGGTGCTGCGAAAGTTGTGCGACTCAGGGGTTTCCTTCGAAGCGGTCGCGGATTTATGTGAAACTTCCGCCCGGCGTGATCCGTCTCTTAAACAGATGGCGGATGGAGCGGTGAAGATTGCGGCGTGTTACCCGCGCGCGGTGAAGTGGCTGTTCGCGGCTGCGGGCGCTCCTTTGAACATCGAGGCTGCGGAGGTGCTCAATATGCGGACGCAACCTGCGGCGGAAGTGATTGAAGCATTGATGAAGCCGGAGCTAACGCCAAACGTGCCTGCGGGCAAGGAGACCATTGAGGCGGTGGCGGAGGGAGTGGGCAAATGAGCATTCGCGACGAGAAGACACTTCGGATCGTCCTTTATGAGGGCGCAGGCGCCGAGCCGGTCCCGGCCGAAAGCCGTTTTGCCGCAGTGCAGGCGTTGCTTGTGAATGGGTATTCCGTCACCCGGACCACGGGTGAGCGACCGGTGAACGCCCACGCGCGCAATGATGTCCTGGCGTTGGGAAACTTCGGCGGGCGCGCTCCTGCTTCGGGCCCTGCCACAGATGGCGAAGCCCAGGTGCAGGTGGAGGATCTGGCTGATTGGGCGCCTGAGACTGTGTTGGGCAAGGTCCGCAGCGCGGGGGCGAGCAAACAGGCGATTGAGCCCGGAGCCTGGAAGCCGTGGTTCCCGGTGATCGATTACGATCGCTGCACGAATTGCATGCAGTGCCTGAGCTTTTGTTTGTTCGGCGTTTACGGCGTGGACACGGCCAACAAGATCCAGGTCCAGAACAACGACAACTGCAAAACGAATTGCCCCGCTTGCTCCCGTGTTTGCCCGGAAGCCGCGATCATGTTCCCGAAATACAAGGCGGGCCCGATCAACGGGGATGTCGTCAGCTCAGCGGATTTGCAGCGGGAAAAAATGAAGATCGATATTTCGTCGCTGCTCGGCGGCGATGTATATTCGATGCTTCGCGACCGCAGTGAGCGCGCGCGGTCCCGGTTCTCCAAGGAACGTGATTCCGACAAAGCGCTGAAAGAGCGCCAGAAATGTTTGGTGAAGCTGGCGGAATCTGGAGACATCCCGGCGGAAGTGCTGATGTCACTGCCTTCGCCGGAGGAAATTGCCCGCCGCGCTGAAGAAGCGAAGGCAAAAGCTGCGGCCGCGCTGCAGCAGAACGCGGCAGCGAGTTAAGTTATGTTTCCCCGCCTCGCCGCCCGCATTTTGCGCACGACCGATCCGCGCCTGCTGATGAAGTTCGGCTGGAACTTCGGGTGGAAGGGAATGCTGTCGGTGGAGAAGTTCAAGAGCCGCATCAAACGCGACGAATACTTCCCGCCGTTCCTTTACATTTCGATTCTGAACTCGTGCAACCTGCGTTGCCAGGGTTGCTGGGTGGATGTGGAAGCGGAGCGCACGCAGATCGATTTGGCGGCGCTGAACCGCTTGATCAACGAAGCGAAAGCGCATGGGAATTCCTTCTTTGGAATACTTGGGGGCGAGCCGTTCATGCACCCGGAGCTGCTCGATTTATTGCGCGCGCATCCAGACGCTTATTTCCAGGTTTTTACCAACGGGCAATTCATAACTGAGAAGGTTGCGAAGCAATTGCGGCAGGTTGGCAACGCAACGCCCTTGATCAGCATTGAAGGCCGCGAAGCCACGAGCGATCAGCGCCGGGGGAAGGTGGATGTTTACAATCGCAGTTGGCGCGGGATTCAGCATTGCCTGGACGAGAAGCTGCTGACCGGGGTGGCCACAAGCGTTTGCCAATCGAACATTAACGAACTGCTCACGCGGGAGTGGGTGCAGTACTTGATTGATCGCGGGGTGCATTACACCTGGTTCCATACGTATCGGCCAGTGGGCGCGAAGATGAACGCGCAGCTCGCGCTGCGGCCGGAGCAATTGGTGCAGGTGCGGAAGTTTGTGGTGCAAATGCGCGCCGAGATGCCGATCGCGATCCTGGATGCGTATTATGATGGCAAGGGGCAGGCGCTTTGCCCGATGACCACCGGGATCAGTCATCACATCAGCCCGAGCGGGCATGTCGAGCCGTGCCCGATCATCCAGTTCGCCACGGACCATATTTCTGATCAGCGCGGGATTTTTGAAACGATGCGCAGCTCGCGGTTCCTGAAAGATTTTCGCGAGCTTTCAGGCCAGGCGACGCGCGGGTGCGTGGTTTTGGAGCGGCCGGATTTAGTCAAAGCTCTCGTGCAAAAGCATGGCGCGCGTGATACAACACTTCGCAAGACAGCCTTGGAGGAGCTTGATGCCATGCAGCCGCGGTTCAGCCAGTGGCTGCCCGGCGAAGAGGTTCCGGAACAGCATTGGATGTACAAGTTCGCGAAGAAGTATTGGTTCCACGATTTTGGCGCTTACAAAAACGTGGAGCATGGCGCGGCCGAGAAGGCTCGGGCGCTTCGTGAATCAAAGAAAACTGAAGCAGTCGCAGTAGGGTAATCGTATGCAGCAGGTGACGTTAAATATTCCGCGGCCCATTCCGATCCAGCGTTTTCGCACGCCGAAAAAGAACATTCCGCAAACGGTGGCGGAGCGGAAATTGATCGCGGAGGTGGTGCGCAACTATGTGGCTGAGTTCAACCCGGTGCCACCCATGCCGGCGGACGAGCTGAAGGTTCACGCCGCGCGGATCATTGAGAAGCTGCAATGCGACCCGATTTACCGCGATTTCATTGGCGTGCTGCTGAACAACGAAATGTGGCGCGAGACGCTCGCGGCGGTGCCGTTTGAGCGCCGTCTGCTGCTGCTGCCGAAATGTTTGCGCATCGAGAGCAAGTGCCCGGCTCCCTTTGATGAATTTGGCCTGCTTTGCAAGCAGTGCGGCCTTTGCTCGATCCAGGATCTGCAACTCGAAGCGGAGCGGCTCGGTTACGCCGTGCTGGTCGCCGAAGGTTCGGCGATTGTGATGTCGCTCATTCAGACCGGGAAGATTGAAGCCATCGTCGGGGTGAGTTGCTTGAGTGTGCTGGAGCGCGCCTTCCCTTACATGGAAGCGGCAGCGATTCCGGGCGTGGCGGTGCCGTTGCTGCAGGATGATTGCATCGACACCACGGTCGATATGGATTGGGTTTGGGATTACATCCACCTGACCAGCGATGACAAAACGCGCCGCCTTGATTTGGGCGCCTTGCGGGATGAAGTGGATTTCTGGTTCACGCCTGCGGCTTTGGATTTGGCGCTCGGAAATGGAGAGGGCGAAACGGAGAAAGTGGCGCGCGAATGGCTCAGCCGCAGCGGCAAGCGCTGGCGTCCTTTCCTGACCGTTGCGGCTTACCAGGCGTTGCGCGCGGACACTGGCGGGCCGTTGCCGCAGGATCTGAAGAAGATCGCGATCGCTGTCGAGTGCTTCCATAAAGCCTCGCTCATTCATGACGACATCGAGGATGGTGACGCGGAGCGTTACGGCGAGAAGACGCTGCACGAAGAATACGGCGTCCCATTCGCGCTGAACGTCGGCGATTTACTGATTGGCGAAGGCTACCGATTGATTGCTTCCTGCAAAGCTTCACCGCAGCAGAAGGCAGCGATGTTGATGGTCGCGACGGAAGGGCAGCGGGAGTTGTGCCGCGGGCAGGGAGCTGAGCTTTCCTGGATGCGCGCGCCGAAGCCGCTGAGCAGCCTGGAAACTCTGGATATTTTCCGAAAGAAAACGGCGCCGGCTTTTGAAGTCGCGCTCCGAATGGGAGCGATTTACGCGGGCATGGATGCCTACGAGGAAGTTGAAGAGACCCTCGGCGCCTATAGCGAAGCGCTCGGGATTGCTTACCAGATCCGCGACGATCTTTCTGACCTGAATGTTGCCGATAAAACAAATGACATTTCGGCGTTGCGTCCTTCCTTGCTGCTGGCCGTTGCGCATGAGCGCGCCTCTGGTGAAGGCAAAGAGATCGTCGAAAAAATGTGGCATCGGCAATGGCCGGAAGGGCTGACGGCGGAGAAGGTTCATTCACTCTACATGGACTTAAAAGCGGACGAGCGGGCTCGCACGCTTTTGGAGACTTACAAGGAAGAGGCCGTGCGCGCGCTTCGCGATCTCGAGAACCCAAATCTCAAGGGCCTCCTGCGGCGCGTGATTGGAAAGATCTTCAACGACACCGAAATCAAAGGTTGGTGCAAAGAGTTCGAGCAAAAGAACGGCCGCGTTCCTGCCCTGCCGGAAGTGGCGGCTGCGCCAGTCGCGACGGTCGCTGCCTAACGCGCGCTTCTTGCGGACTGATTGTAGAGACTCCCGCGCATGAGCGTGCGTTTGCAAATGCTGCAGGTGGCGCGCTTGTCGCAAAAGGTTCTCGGGGACTCCTCGGAACTGGTGGCTGCGTTCTACAAACAGCATCTCACCCCCGAGGGCGGATTCGCCAACCGGTCCGGCGAATCGGATCTCTATTACACGGGGTTTGGCCTGGCTGGCTTGCTTGCATTGGATGCGGAGCTTCCCAGCGAGCCTACGCTCAAACATCTGGCGGGCTACAATCCTGCCAAGCTCGACCTCATCCATTTTTGCTGCTGGATCAACTCGCGCGCGGCTCTGCATCAGGCGTCACGAACCTCGTTCACGGCTGAAGAGCGTGAGTCACTGCTCCAGGCTTTGAATCAGTTTCGTTCGAAGGATGGTGGCTTTAACATTTTTCCCGGGTTGCCAACGGGAAGCGCTTACGGCGCTTTCCTGGCCTTAAGCGCTTATGGCGATTTGCAAACCGAGCTGCCCAACCCGTTGGGGGTGGTGCAAAGCTTGAAGTTGCTCGAGACGAAAGACGGGGCGTGGGCGAATGATCGCGGGATCCCGGAGGCTGGCACTAACTCCACGGCTGCCGCTGTAGTCACGTTGACAAGCCTTGGATTTCCGGTGAGCGATTGCGTGCCGGAGTGGCTCTTCGCACGGGTTCATTCTCAGGGAGGAATATGCGCCTCACCGAACACTCCCGGGCCGGACTTGCTTTCCACGGCGACCGGGTTGCACGCCTTGGCCTGCCTTGACCGGAGCATTGATCCAATACGCGAGAAATGCCTGGATTTTGTGGATTCGCTCTGGACGAACGAGGGCGGGTTCTACGGCCACTGGGCGGATGACGTGGTGGATTGCGAATACACTTACTACGGTCTGCTCGCGCTCGGGCATCTGCACGCCTGAGCGTCTGTTTGTTTGTGTTCCAGATTGCAATCTGATTGCATGCTGGCGCATGCCCCTCGATTGGAAAGAGTGGTTGGCCAAACGGAATATTCGTGTGTATCGCAACACCCTGCCGAAAGGGTGCGATCTCTTCTTCGACCTGGAGCGCCATGGATTAAGCGCAAAGGTGCGCACCATTCTCGATATTGGCGGGAACACCGGGCAATTTGCTGCGCTTTGCCGCGGGCGGGTCCCCCATGCGGACGTCTGGTCGTTTGAGCCTGTTAAGAGCACACACGAGAAGCTCAGCATGGCGGGAAAGCAGTTGGGCTTCCGCACCTTTCACCTCGGGATGGGCGCTGAACGGGCACGGCTGCCGATGCACTTGAGCGCCAACTCTCGTTACAATTCACTGAATCCACAGATCACTGCGGAACCGAGCAGCATTGTTGAAGAAGTGGAAATTCAGAGAATTGATGAGTTTTGCCACGAGCATCAGATCCAGGAGATTGGGCTCTTGAAAACAGACACTGAAGGGCACGACCTGCAGGTGCTCGAAGGCGCGGCGAAGTTGTTCGAAGCCAATCGTGTGCTGCTGGTGTTGTGCGAGGTTGGTTTTGCGAGAAAGGATGACCGCCACACGCCATTTGTGAAGGCGCTGCCGGCGCTTCAGGAGCACGGATTCGAGCTATTTGGCTTCTATAATCAGGGCGCGTGGGGCCCGGGAGGGGCCATGGATTACGCGGACGCGCTCTTCCTGAACACGCGCAAGGCTGGGTTGTCCTCGGCGCCGCGACTCAGTTGATACCGGCGCTCGCGGTCGGGGTCGCTCCACCTGCCTCCGTGAGCTAAGTTGAGCGAGGAGCGATGAAAATCGATGTGACGACCGAAGCGGCAGGGAGGAGCCCCCGCCCGCAGAGAGCACGGGCGCCGAAGGCCAAGAAACCGGCTGCGGAGAGTTCGTTCCAGCCGGTGGTTCCAAAATCTGCCCATCTTGGGAAGCTCAAAATCCCCCGCCAACCAGATGACGTGGAGGTTGAAGCTAATGGCAAAGTGGTGAAGCTGACTAACGTCAACAAACCCTTCTGGCCGGAACTCGGGATCACCAAAGGGGATCTTCTTCAATATTACTCTGATGTGTCGCCCGTGTTGCTGCCACACCTGCAAAGCAGGGCCATGGTGATGAAGCGTTACCCGCACGGAGCAGCGGGTGA
>Ga0196963_10002060_pt1 | contig 12480 bp, 9 predicted proteins | sample S1_5metaG_FD_148600 | JGI IMG/M metagenome (GOLD analysis project Ga0196963, IMG submission 148600) | Soil microbial communities from Anza Borrego desert, Southern California, United States - S1_5 | ecosystem: Environmental > Terrestrial > Soil > Desert | place: USA: California | collected... | reverse complement strand
AGGACGACGGCCTGATGACCCGTGCGCAGCAGTTGCAGGGCTATTTCGCCGAGGCGCTGCACTCGCTGAAGGGCCTGCCGAACGTCATCGACATCCGCAACACCGGCCTGGTCGGCGGCGTCGAGCTGCAGGGGCTGCCGGGCGAGCCGGCCAAGCGCGCCTTCAACATCTTCCTCGACTGCTACGAGAAGGGCGTGCTGATCCGCACCACCGGCGACACCCTCGCGCTGTCGCCGCCGCTGATCATCGAGCGCCAGCAGATCGACCAGATCATCGACACCGTGCGCGGCGCGATCCAGCGCGCAGCCTGACGGATGAAGCAGGCGGCACACTGTTTGTCGAGGCGAGCGCCGGCCAGCGCGTGGCCACTCCAGAGCGGCCGGCGGGCCCACGCGGGGGGCGGCCCCGGTACTCCGGGGCTGGGGCCGTCGCATGACCGAGGGACTGCCTAGCGCCTACCTTATGAACTTCCTCAGCGCTGACCGTGAACTCACGCGCCACTCGTACTACGCCGCCACGGCCGTACGGGGCGAGGGGTATGCAGCGCTGGAAGGCGATGCGGCCTGCGATGTCGCCATCGTCGGCGGCGGCCTGGCGGGCCTGTCGGCCGCGATCGAGCTGGCGCAGCGCGGGCATTCGGTGCGGGTGCTGGAAGCGCGCGAGGTCGGCTTCGGCGCCAGCGGGCGCAATGGCGGCCAGGCCATCCACGGCCTGGCCTGCGACATCGGCGAGATCGAGGACCAGCTGGGCGCGGATGAGGCCCGCCGCGTCTTCGGCATGTCCATCGAGGCCCTGGACCTGATCCGCGACCGCTGCCGGCGCTTCGCCATCGACGCGGACTGGCAGGACGGCTTCCTGGGCGTCGCCGTCAACCAGCGCAAGGCACGCGAGCTGCTGGCCGCCGCCGAGCACCTGGCCACGCGCTACGCCTACCCGATGGCGGCTGCCACCGGTGCGCAGGTGAAGCAGTGGATCGACAGCCCGCGCTACGTGGCCGCGGTGCACGACGCTAAATCCGGCCACCTGCATCCGCTGAAGTACACGCTGGGCCTGGCGCGTGCCGCGGCGCAGCTGGGCGTGCGCATCCACGAAGGCACGCTGGTGTCCGGCCTGCAGCCCGGCGCCCAGCCGGTGCTGCTGACGCCGAAAGGACGCGTCAGCGCCCGACAGGTGCTGCTGGCCGGCAACGTGTACCTGCAGGGCATCGCGCCTCAGCTGGAATCGCGCATCATGCCCGTCGGCACCTACATCGTCGCCACCGAGCCGGTCGGTGAAGGCACGGCGCGGCGCCTGATCCCGACGCTGTCGGCGGTGTGCGACAACAACGTCGTGCTCGACTACTTCCGATTCGCCGCCGATTCCAGCCTGCTGTACGGCGGCCGCGTCAGCTACAGCACCGCCACGCCCGTGAACCTGGCCGACAGCATGCACCGCCGAATGGCCGGGACCTTTCCGCAGCTGGCCCGCACCAAGATCAGCCACGCCTGGGGTGGCTTCGTCGACATCTCGATGAACCGCGCGCCCGATTTCGGGCGGCTGCCGCGATCACCCAACATCTACTACCTGCAAGGCTTCTCGGGCCACGGGCTGGCCCTGACGGGGCTGGCCGGCCAGCTGGTGGCCGAGGCGATGAGCGGCGATGCCGGCCGCTTCGACACCTTCGCGCGGCTGAAGCACCGGCCCTTCCCCGGCGGCCGCCTGCTGCGCATGCCGGCGCTGGTGCTCGGCATGGCCTGGTACCGGCTGCGGGATGCATTGGCATGACCATGAACCACCATCGACCCAAACCGATCGTGCTCGTCCCGGCGTGCAACAAGCCGCTGGGTGAGCATCCTTTCCATGTCACGGGCAAGAAGTACGTCGACGCCGTGCGCCTGGCCGGCGCCCAGCCGCTGATCGTGCCGACGGCCCTGCCGGAGGAACTGGACGCGCTGCTGGACATCGCCGACGGCGTGCTGCTGACCGGTTCGGCCTCGAACGTGCATCCCAGCCACTTCGGCGAGGCGGTGCACGACGGCTCGCTGCCGCTCGATCCTGCGCGCGACGCCTGGACGCTGCCGCTGATCCCCAAGGTGCTGGCGCGCGGCATGCCGCTGTTCGCGATCTGCCGCGGCACGCAGGAGGCCAACGTAGCGCTGGGTGGATCGCTGCACCAGGCGGTGCAGGAGGTGGACCCCTACGACGACCACCGCGCCCCCAGCGGCCAGCCGGCCGAAGTGCAGTACGGTCCGGCGCACGACGTGGAGGTGGTGCCTGGCGGCTTGCTGGCGCAGATCGTCGAGCCGCGGCGCTTCAAGGTGAATTCGGTGCACGGCCAGGCGGTGAACCGGTTGGCACCAGGCTTGCGTGTCGAAGCGCGGGCGCCGGACGGCCTGGTCGAGGCCTTCTCGGTCGCCGAAGCCAAGGGATTCAACCTCTGCGTGCAGTGGCATCCCGAGTGGCAGGCCGCCGGCAACCCGGTATCGATGCAGATGCTGCAGGCCTTCGGCGCGGCCTGCCGCGACTACCGCGACCGCCACCGCGTGCCGATTCCCTAGCGCCGATCATCCGCGGAGTGTGTGCGGCCTCCCGATCCTGCCCCTTTGCCGCAGCTCTGAACCAGATCAGGTGTTCCATGGTGACCCGAGACAACTTCAATTTCAGCGAGCTAGAACAGTGGCTCAACCAGCACCGCGTGACCGAGATCGAGTGCCTCGTGCCCGACCTCACCGGCGTGGCGCGCGGCAAGATCCTGCCGCGCGAAAAATTCACCGAAGACCGCGGCATGCGGCTGCCCGAGGCCGTGGTGGCGATGGGCGTGACCGGGGAGTTCCCCGAGGAAGGCCCGTACTACGAGGTCATCAGCCCCAACGACATGGACATGCACCTGCGCCCGGACCCCAGCACGGTGCGCATCGTGCCCTGGGCGGTCGACCCGACGGCGCAGGTCATCCACGACTGCTACGACAAGCACGGCCAGCTGGTGTCCTTCGCCCCCCGCTCGGTGCTGCGCCGGGTGTGCGAGCTGTACGCGGCCGAGCGGTGGAAGCCGGTGGTGGCGCCGGAGCTGGAGTTCTACCTGGTGGCCCGCAACACCGACCCCGACATGCCGCTGAAGCCGCCCATCGGCCGCAGCGGCCGCGCCGAGACCTCGCGCCAGGCCTACTCGATCGACGCGGTGAACGAGTTCGATCCGCTGTTCGAGGACGTCTACGACTACTGCGAAAAGATGGGCCTCAACGTCGACACGCTGATCCACGAGGTGGGTGCGGGCCAGATGGAGATCAACTTCTTCCACGACCACCCGCTGGGGCTGGCGGACGAGGTGTTCCTGTTCAAGCGCACCGTGCGTGAGGCGGCCCTGCGGCACGACATGTTCGCGACCTTCATGGCCAAGCCCATCGCCGGCGAGCCGGGCAGTGCGATGCACGTGCACCAGAGCGTGGTTGACGAGGCCACCGGCCGCAACCTGTTCAGCAACGCGGACGGCACGCCGAGCAAGGAGTTCTACTGGTTCATCGGCGGGCTGCAGAAGTTCATTCCAGCGGCCATGGCGCTCTTCGCGCCCTACGTCAACAGCTACCGCCGGCTGGCCCGCTTCACCGCGGCGCCGATCAACATCCAGTGGGGCACGGACAACCGCACGGTGGGCATCCGCTCGCCGCTGGCGTCGCCGGCGGCGCGCCGCATCGAGAACCGCGTGATCGGCGCCGATGCCAACCCCTACGTGGCATTGGCCGCCACGCTGGCCTGCGGCTACATCGGCATCAAGCACCAGCTGGAGCCGACACCCGAGTGCAAGGGCGACGCGTACCTTGGCGACTACCAGCTGCCGCGCAGCCTGGGTGAAGCGCTGGCCCTGTTGCGCGCCGAGAAGGACCTGCACCAGGTGCTGGGCACCGAATTCATCACCGTCTACACCGAGGTCAAGGAGATCGAGTACGCCGAATTCATGAAGGTGATCTCGCCTTGGGAACGCGAACACCTGCTGCTGCACGTCTGAGCGCAGCAGGAACAAGGAGCACCAACATGGATCAGCAACGCACGGTGCGCAGCACCGAACAGTGGCAGGCCGCCGACGCCGCGCACTTCCTGCACCCCTTCACGGACTTCCAGGCGCTGGCGAAGAAGGGCTCGCGCATCATCACCCAGGCCGAGAACATCTACCTGACGGACAGCGACGGCCAGCGCATCCTCGACGCGATGTCGGGCCTGTGGTGCGTCAACGTCGGCTACGGCCAGCAGGCGTTGATCGACGCGGCCACGCGGCAGATGGCCGAGCTGCCGTTCTACAACGCCTTCTTCCAGACCGCGACGCCGCCGGCCATCGAACTGGCCGAGCTGCTGGCCCAGGTCACGCCGCCGCAGTTCCGGCATGTCTTCTTCACCAGCTCCGGCTCGGAGGGCAACGACACCGTGGTGCGCATGGTGCGGCGCTACTGGGACATCCTGGGCCAGCCGGGGCGGCAGGTCATCATCAGCCGCCGCAACGGCTATCACGGATCGACGATGGCCGGGGCTTCGCTCGGCGGCATGGCGGGCATGCATGCGCAGGGCGGGCTGCCGATTCCCGGCATCGAGCACATCGACCAGCCGTACTGGGTCGAGCATGGCCAGGGGATGAGCCGCGAGGAGTTCGGGCTCGTGGCCGCGCGCTGGCTGGAAGAGAAGATCCTGGCCATCGGCCCCGAGAAGGTGGCTGCCTTCATCGGCGAGCCGGTGCAGGGCGCCGGCGGCGTGATCATCCCGCCCATCACCTACTGGCCGGAGATCCAGCGCATTTGCGACAAGTACGGCGTGCTGCTGGTCAGCGACGAGGTCATCTGCGGCTTCGGCCGCACCGGCCGCTGGTTCGGCTGCGAGACCATGGGCTTCCGCCCCGACCTGATGACCTTCGCCAAGGGCGTCACCAGCGGCTACGTGCCGCTGGGTGGCGTGATGGTCGGCGACCGCGTCGCCCAGGCGCTGATCGAGCGCGGCGGCGAGTTCGAGCACGGCTACACCTACTCCGGCCACCCGGTGGCCTGCGCGGTGGCGCTGGCCAACATCCGGCTGATCCGCGAGCAGCGCCTGGTCGAGCGGGTGCACGACGACGTCGGCCCCCATCTTGCTGAAGCCTTCGCGACGCTGCGCGATCACCCGCTGGTGGGTGACGCCGAGACCTGCGGCCTGATGGGCGCGCTGCTGCTGGTGAAGGAACAGGCCGGGCTGAAGCCCTTTGCGCCGGAGGTGAGCATCGGCATGGTCTGCCGCGGCCACTGTTTCCGCGAAGGGCTGATCATGCGGGCGGTCGGCAACCGCATGATCATCGCGCCGCCGCTGGTGATCACCCGGGCGCAGATCGACGAGATGATGGGCCTGATCCGCCGCTGCCTGGACCTGACGCTGGCCGACGCGCGGCGAGAAGGCTGGATGTGATGCGAATTCCCGATGAAGCCGCTCCGGCGGCTCATTAGACTGCACGGGTTTGTCGCGGTGATCCGGCGAGGGCCTCTGTGCCATCGCGGCCCGCGTCCCACGAACCAACAACACCCTGGAGGTTGCACTTCATGAAGCTGCCGTCGTCTCGCCTGTTCCCGGGCCTGCTTGCTGGGCTGGCCCTGGCCGCCACCATGGCCACCGGCCCGGTCCGGGCGCAGGAGGAAGAGAAGGTCCTCAACATCTACAACTGGTCCGACTACATCGGCGAGGAGACGATCCGCGGCTTCGAGAAGGAAACCGGCATCAAGGTCCGGTACGACAACTTCGACAACAACGAGATCGTCCACGCCAAGCTGGTGGCGGGCAAGAGCGGCTACGACATCGTCGTGCCTTCCTCGAACTGGGCCAAGCTGCAGATCGACGGCGGGCTGCTGGCCAAGATCGACAAGAGCAAGATCCCCAACTACAAGAACCTCGACCCGGCGGTGCAGGCGCAGCTGGCGCGCATGGACCCGGGCAACGAGTACATGGTGAACTGGCTCTGGGGCTTCACCACCGTCGGCATCAACGTCGACAAGGTCAAGGCCGCGCTGGGCAGCACGCCGATGCCGGCCAACGTGTGGGACCTGGTGTTCAAGCCCGAGTACATCTCGAAGCTCAAGTCCTGCGGCGTCTCCTTCCTCGACTCCGCGTCCGAGGTCATCCCGGCCGCCCTGCACTACCTGGGCAAACCGTCGTTCAGCAAGGTGCCGTCCGACTACACCGCGGCCGCCAACCTGCTGAAGAGCATCCGTCCGCACGTCACGCTGTTCAGTTCGTCCGGCTACATCAACGACATGGCCAACGGCTCGATCTGCGTCGCGCTCGGCTGGTCGGGCGACATCAACATCGCCCGCCAGCGTGCCATCGACGGCAAGACCGGCCAGAACATACAGGCCCTGCTGCCGGCCAACGGCGGCCTGCTGTTCTTCGACGTGATGGTGATCCCCGTGGACGCTGCCCACCCGGGCAACGCGCACAAGTTCATCAACTACATCCTGCGCGGCGACGTGCACGCGAGCCTGACCAACAAGGTCTTCTACGCCAACCCCAACCTCGAATCGAAGAAGTTCATCAAGCCCGAGGTGGCGAGCAACCCGACCGTGTTCCTGCCCGAGGCCGAGCTGAAGAAGATGATTCCGCCCGATTCGCTGAACAACGACCTGCGCCGGCTGATGACGCGCACCTACACCAGCTTCAAGACCGGCCTGTAAGGCGCGCTTGCGGCGAACGCGGCGGGCGCCCGGGCCCGCCGCACCGCGGCGGACTTCGGCATCGCCGAGGCCCCCGCCCGGCCAAGCGGCCACGCGGCCGCGAACAGGAGGAGCCCGAGAACATGACCGCCAACGTCAGCGGCAGCGCTGAACCCACGTTCCTGCAGATCCAGGACGTGGTGAAGGACTTCGGCGGCTACAAGGCCGTCAACCATGTCAGCCTGGACATCGCGCGCGGCGAGATCTTCGCGCTGCTGGGATCCTCCGGCTGCGGCAAGACCACCCTCTTGCGCATGCTGGCCGGCTTCGAGACGCCGAGCTCGGGCCGCATCGTGCTGGCGGGCCAGGACCTGGCCGGCCTGCCGCCGTGCGACCGGCCCATCAACATGATGTTCCAGTCCTATGCGCTGTTTCCGCACCTCAGCGTGTGGGACAACGTGGCCTTCGGCCTCAAGCGCGACGGCCTGCCCCGGGCCGAGATCGCCGAGCGCGTGGACGCGATGCTGAAGCTGGTGCAGCTGAGCAAGTTCGCCAAGCGCAAGCCGCACCAGCTCTCGGGCGGCCAGCAGCAGCGCGTGGCCCTGGTGCGCAGCCTGGCCAAGCGGCCCAAGCTGCTGTTGCTGGACGAGCCGCTGGGTGCGCTGGACAAGAAGCTGCGCGAGGAAACGCAGATCGAGCTGGTCAACATCATCGAAGAGGTCGGCGTCACCTGCGTGATGGTCACGCACGACCAGGAGGAGGCGATGACGATGGCCTCGCGCATCGCGGTGATGAGCGAGGGCCGCTTCCTGCAGGTGGGCGCGCCGGCCGACATCTACGAGACGCCGGCCATGCGCTTCGTCGCCGACTTCATCGGCAACGTCAACCTGCTGCCGGGCACGGTGGAGGTGGACGAGGCCGACCACGTGGTGATCGGCTCGGCCGATTGCAAGCACTACGTCGGCCACGGCATCACCGGCACGCAGGGCATGCCGGTGACGGTGGCCCTGCGGCCGGAAAAGATCCAGGTCTCGCGGCACAAGCCGGCCGACGACTTCAATGCCGCGCGCGGCACCATCAAGGACCTGTCCTACTTCGGCAGCTTCACCGTCTACCACGTCGAGCTGCCCAGCGGCCAGCGGCTGAAGGTGTCGCAGGCCAACACCGAGCGCCACCAGGACGACCGCCTGGGCTGGGGCGACACGGTCTGGGCGCACTGGTCGCGATCGGCCCACGTGGTGCTGACGCAATGACGGGCCGCAAGCCGACATGCCGCGCCTGATCGCACACCTCATGCCGAAAGTAAGCGGCCGCCATGCCGTCATCGGCGTGCCCTACGGCTGGCTGCTGCTGTTCTTCCTGTTCCCCTTCCTGATCCTGGTGAAGATCAGCGTCTCCGAGATGGAGACCGTGAACTTCAAGGACCTGGTGACCTTCAAGGACGGGCTGCTGCAGCTGACGCTGAAGCTGTCCAACTACGTCTTCATCACCGAAGACCCGCTGTACATCAAGACCTATCTCTCGAGCCTGAAGTACGCGGCCGCGGCGACCGTGCTGTGTCTGGTCATCGGCTACCCGTTCGCCTACTTCATGGCGCGCGCCAGGACCACGGCGCAGCCGGCGCTGCTGATGATGGTGATGCTGCCCTTCTGGACCTCGTTCCTGCTGCGCGTGTACGCCTGGAAGGGCCTGCTGTCCGAGAACGGCTGGGCGGCCGACCTGATCATCGGCACCGGATTCGATCAGCTGCTGCACGCCGCCGGCATGATCCCCGCGCCGGGCAAGCTGATGCACACGCCCTTCTCGCTGGTGCTGGGCATGGCCTACACCTACATGCCTTTCATGATCCTGCCGCTGTACGGCAACCTGGCGAAGATGGACCTGCGGCTGCTCGAAGCCGCCACCGACCTGGGTGCCACCGCCTGGGTCGCGTTCTGGAAGGTGACGGTGCCGCTGTCCAAGGCCGGCATCATTGCCGGCTCGATGCTGGTTTTCATCCCCTGCGTCGGCGAACTGGTGATCCCAGAATTGCTGGGCGGCCCCGAGACGCTGATGATCGGCCGCGTGCTGTGGGACGAGTTCTTCTCGAACAACGACTGGCCGATGGCGGCCAGCGTGGCGGTGGTGATGATCCTGGTGATCATCGTGCCGCTGGCCGTTTTCAGTAAGTACCAGGCCGAGGTGCAGGAGGCGCGCAGGTGACGTCCGCGTCCTTCAACCGCTGGTTCGGCCGCGGCTGGCTGCTGGCGGGCTTTGCCTTCCTGTACCTGCCGATCCTGGCGCTGGTCGTCTACTCGTTCAACGACTCGCCGATCCCCAACGTCTGGCGCGGCTTCACGCTCAAGTGGTATGCCGGCCTGGCGGATGACCGCGAGATCTTGAGCGGCCTGTGGCTCAGCCTGCGCGTGGCCTTCTTCACCGCCTGCGGCTCGGTGGTGCTGGGCACGCTGGCGGCGGTGTCGCTGGTCAAGTACCGGCGCTTCCGTGGGCGCACGGTGTTCTCCGGCATGGTCACCGCACCGTTGGTGATGCCCGAAGTCGTGGTCGGGCTGTCGCTGCTGCTGATGCTGGTGTCGGTGCAGCGGGCGACACAGGGTGCCTTCGGCTGGGGTTTCCCGGAGCGCGGCATGCTCACCATCTGGCTCGGCCACCTGCTGCTGGGCATGGCCTACGCCACCGTGGTGGTGCAGGCCCGGCTGCAGGACCTGAACCCGCAGCTGGAAGAAGCCGCCCTCGACCTGGGCGCGCGGCCGCTGCAGGTCTTCCTGCTGGTCACGCTGCCGATGATCGCGCAGTCGCTGGCTTCGGCCTGGCTGCTGACCTTCACGATCTCGCTCGACGACGTGGTGCTGTCGGCCTTTCTGTCCGGTCCGGGCTCCACCACGATGCCGCTGGTCATCTTCTCGCGCGCACGGCTGGGCGTCAGCCCCAGCGTCAACGCGGTGGCGGCCCTCATCGTCGCGGTCGTCGCCGTGGGCGTGCTGATCGCGAGTTATCTCATTGCCCGTGCTGAACGCCGGCGCCAGCAGGAACTGGCCGAAGCCAACCGCGCTTGAGCGCCCTCACCCTTCTCCCGAACAAGCAACGAACAACCCAAGGAGCCCACCGATGAATCCCTTCCGTCTCACCGTCATTGCACTGGCCCTGGCCGCGTCCTTTCCGGCCCAGGCGCAGTCCAATGCCGAGATCCTGAAGGAACTGCAGGACCTGAAGGCCAAGGTGCAGGAGCTGGAGTCCAAGCTGAAGGCGCAGGAGGCCAAGACGCAGGCTACGCCGGGCGCACCGGGCACCCCAGGCACCCCACAGTGGGGCATGACGCCCGAGCAAGCGCGCGAGCTGAACCGCGTGGCGGTGAAGACCGAGGCGCTGGAGGACGCGGTCGAGAGCCAGGGCCTGAAGATGTTCAAGTTCAGCGGCTTCATGGACCCCACCTACCTGTGGAACCAGCGCCAGGACCGGGCCGGCTTCCAGTTCTTGAACCCGGTGTCGGTGGACGGCTACAACTACGACAACTCCTACTTCGGCAGCGTCTTCCTCGACCTGCAGAAGGAGATGGAAGGTGGCACCAAGTGGCGCCTGACCCTGGTGCCCAAGCGCGGCACGGGTGACGTGATCGGCGAAGACTCCATCGTGCAGGAGGCCTCGGTGTCGGTGCCGCTGGGCAGCCTGCAGACGCGGCTGATCGCCGGCCAGGTGCCCGACTGGTCCGGTTATGAGTACCAGCAGGCCACGCTGAACAAGCTGATCACGCACAACCTGCTGTACGACTTCACGCTGCCCACCACCTACACCGGCGTCGGCATGGAGTACGTCCGCGGCAAGTGGTGGAGCCGCTGGATGCTGGCCAACGTCAACACCAGCAAGCGCAACGCGACCGAAAAGGCGCCGGCCTTCGTCTACCGGGTGGACTACTCGCGCGGGGAGTTCCAGGGCTTCGGCTTCGCTGGCGTGCACGGCAAGGCGGTGAACTACCGCGCTTTCGGCGACGACGGCGGCCCCGGCCTCAACCCGGTCTCGGGCGAGGCCTACGACACCCGCGACACCCGCATCAACCTGTTCGAGTTCGACGCCTACTTCATCCGCGGCGACTGGACGGTGCAGGGCCAGCTCAGCTGGGGCAGCCAGACGCGTGCCGCGATCGCCGCCGACCCCGAGACCGGCAAGCTGCGCGACAGCCAGTGGACCGGCTTCTCCGGCCTGGTGGGCTGGAAGTTCATCCCGCGCTGGGAACTGGTGGGCCGCTTCGACCACGTGCGCAACCGCAAGCACGGCGGCGGCCTGCTGGGCTACACCGCGGCGGACGACCGCAACGGCCTCGGCCCGGACGCGACGCTGGGCTGCGGCGAAGCCTGGGTCGAGGGCTGCGACAAGGGTGCCAACCGCAGTGCGCTGTCCCTGGGGCTGTCGTACCTGTTCAACCTGAACACCACGTTCAAGGCCGAGGCCCGCTACGACCGCGCCAACCTGCCGGTGTTCCTGGACGTCAAGACCGGCGAATACCGCAAGAGCAATGCGGTGTTCGGCACGTCGGTGGTCGTGAGCTTCTGACGGGATCACACTTTGCCGCCGAGGGGCGGTGCCTGAGCACCCGCTCCTGTCCACCTCCGGAGACGAGACCATGGCTTCCACCCCGATCGACTGGCATGCCCGCGCCCGCGATGTGCGCATCGACGGCCGCTGCGTGATCGACGGCGAGCGCCGCGCTGCGCAGGCGGGCGAGACCTTCGAGTGCCTGTCGCCGCTGGATGGCCGCTCACTCGGCGCGGTGGCGCGCGGCCGCGAGGCCGACGTCGATGCCGCCGTGCGTTCGGCCCGCGCCGCCTTCGACGACGGCCGCTGGGCCGACAAGCCGCCGGCGCAGCGCAAGCGGGTGCTGCAGAAGTTCGCCGAACGGATCCTCGCCGCGAAGGAGGAACTGGCGCTGCTGGAGACGATGGACATGGGCAAGCCGATCCAGCATTCGCTGAGCGTGGACGTGCCCTCCACCGCACGCTGCATCCAGTGGTACGCGGAAGCGGTCGACAAGGTGTACGACGAGATCGCGCCGACGGCCAAGAGCGCGCTGGCGCTCATCACCCGCGAGCCGATGGGCGTGATCGGCGCCATCGTGCCCTGGAACTACCCGATGATCATGGCGGCCTGGAAGCTCGGGCCGGCGCTGGCGGCGGGCAACTCGGTGGTGCTCAAGCCGAGTGAAAAGAGCCCCCTCACCGCGCTGCGGCTGGCCGAACTGGCGCTGGAAGCCGGCCTGCCGCCGGGCGTCTTCAACGTGGTGCCGGGCTACGGGCACGAGGCCGGCGAGGCGCTGGCGCTGCACATGCAGGTGGACGCCATCGGCTTCACCGGCTCCACCCGCACCGGGCGCCGCATGCTCGACTACGCCGGCCGCTCCAACCTGAAGCGGGTCTACAACGAGCTGGGCGGCAAGTCCGCCTTCGTGGTGTTCGACGATTTCGCCGACGTGAAGCGCGCCGCGCTGACCGTGGCCGGCAGCATGTTCTTCAACCAGGGCGAAAGCTGCAACGCGCCATCACGCGTGTTCGTGCACGAGCGCATCGCGGACGACTTTCTCGCCACCGTGGCCGCCGAGGCGCCGAAGTACCAACCGGCCGATCCGCTCGACCCCGCCACGGTGATGGGGGCGCTGGTCGACGACGCGCAGCTGAAGACGGTGATGGGCTACATCGATGCCGGCCGCAGCGAAGGCGCCCGCCTGGCCGCCGGCGGCCGCCAGGTCCGCGCCGAGACGGGTGGCTACTTCGTCGAGCCGACGGTGTTCGAAGGCGTCAGCAACGCCATGAAGATCGCGCGCGAGGAAATCTTCGGCCCGGTGATGAGCGTGGTCCGC
>Ga0196963_10002059_pt1 | contig 12482 bp, 15 predicted proteins | sample S1_5metaG_FD_148600 | JGI IMG/M metagenome (GOLD analysis project Ga0196963, IMG submission 148600) | Soil microbial communities from Anza Borrego desert, Southern California, United States - S1_5 | ecosystem: Environmental > Terrestrial > Soil > Desert | place: USA: California | collected... | reverse complement strand
CTGCCAAGAACGTAGAAAGGAAAGAGAAATGCCCGCCAAAGCCATCGCCTACAACACCGACGCCCGCGAGAAGATCCTCCGCGGCGTCCAGAAGCTCGCCCACGCCGTCAAGGTCACCCTCGGCCCCTCCGGCCGCGTCGTCGTCCTCGAGAAGTCCTTCGGCGCCCCCACCGTCACCAAGGACGGCGTCACCGTCGCCAAGGAAGTCGAGCTCGATGACCCCTACGAGAACATGGGCGCCCAGATGATCAAGGAGGTCGCCAACAAGTCCTCCAAGGACGCCGGCGACGGCACCACCACCGCCACCATCTACGCCGAGGCCATCTACGCCGAGGGTTTGAAGGTCATCACCGCGGGCGCGAACCCGAACCTGGTCAAGCGAGGGATTGAGCAGGCCGTCTCGGCCGTCGTCGCCGAGCTCCAGGCCATGTCCAAGAAGGTCGAGAGCAGCAAGGAGATCGCCCAGGTCGGCACCTGCTCCGCCAACCAGGACAAGGAAATCGGCGACATCATCGCCAAGGCCATGGACAAGGTCGGCAAGGACGGCGTCATCACCGTCGAGGAAGGCAAGTCCCTTACCACCGAGGTCGAGCTCGTCGAGGGCATGCAGTTCGACAAGGGCTACCTCAGCCCCCACTTCGTCACCAACCCCGCCGCCATGGAGTGCGTGCTCGACAACCCCTACGTCCTCATCTTCGAGAAGAAGATCAGCAGCGCGAAGGACATGCTCCCCCTCCTGGGCAAGATCGCCGAGCAGGGCGCGTCGCTGCTCATCATCGCAGAGGACGTTGACAGCGAGGCCCTCGCCACGCTCGTCGTCAACAAGATCCGCGGCGTCCTCAAGGTCTGCGCCGTCAAGGCCCCCGGCTTCGGCGACCGCCGCAAGGAAATGCTCGAGGACATCGCCACCCTCACCGGCGGCCGCGCCATCATGGAAGAGCTCGGCATCCAGCTCGAGAACATCGAGATCGGCGACCTCGGCCGCGCCAAGAAGGTCACCGTCGACAAGGACAACACCACCATCGTCGAGGGCGCCGGCCAGTCCAACGCCATCAAGGCCCGCATCGACATGATCCGCCACCAGATCGAGAACACCACCAGCGACTACGACCGCGAGAAGCTCGAGGAGCGTCTCGCCAAGCTCGCCGGCGGCGTCGCCCAGATCAACGTCGGCGCGGCCACCGAGGTCGAAATGAAGGAGAAGAAGGCCCGCGTCGAGGACGCCCTCCACGCCTGCCGCGCCGCGGTCGAAGAAGGCATCCTCCCCGGCGGCGGCGTCGCCGTCCTCCGCGCCCGCCGCGCCCTCGACAAGCTCCGCAAGAAGGCCGACACCGACGAGCGCTCCGGCATCGACATCGTCTTCCGCGCCGTCGCCGCCCCCGTGAAGCAGATCGCCCAGAACGGCGGCCTCGACGGCTCCGTCATCGCCTCCAAGGTCGAGGAGTCCCAGGAGACCAACTACGGCTACAACGCCCTCACCCACGAGTTCGGCGACATGATCAAGATGGGCGTCATCGTCCCGACGAAGGTGGAGCGCGTGGCGTTGCAGAACGCCGCGAGCGTGGCGGCCCTGCTCCTGACCACCGAGGCCGCGATCGTCGAGATCAAGGAAAAGAAGAAGCCCGCGGGCGGACATGACCACGGGCATGACGACATGGACTATTGATATTTATGCCGAGAGTCGCTGAGCAGGCGACTCTCAGCTTTCTCTAAGGTGAACACATGGCAGCAGTCGACAGTAATGGTGCGACCATCTTTGTGGTCGATGACGACTTCGCGTCGGAGGCGCTCGTTGAAGCTTTGAATCTGCATGGATTCAACGCCGAGCGGCTGCGTTCCACCGCGCTCGCGATGAAAAATCTGGAGCGTCTGGCCTCAGCCGATCTTGTGATCCTCGATCTGATGATGGAGGGCGGGAACGGTGCCGGTTCTGCGGGGATGAAAGTCGCAACTGCAGTTCGAAAGAGGAATCCCGACGCGAGTATCATGGTATTGTCCGGCGTTTCCGATCCGACCACAATCGCAACCTTGAGGAGCGCGGGACTCGAGTTCAGGTCGAAACAGACCTACTCCGACATTCACTCTCTCATTGAGCAGATCGAACTCCTTGCCGGACCGAATGCTCGTTCTCGCACGCCTGAGCCACCAGTAGTTTTCATCGTGCATGGGCACGACGAGGCGGCCAAATTGGATCTCAAGAACTACCTCCAGAATACCTTGAGACTTCCAGAGCCGATCATACTCCACGAGCAGCCTTCCCTCGGACGGACCATCATTGAGAAATTTGAGGCGTACGCTTCGCGGGCAACGCTCGTGTTCGTACTCCTCACTCCGGATGACAAGGGCGCGGCCGTCACCGCTGACAACGACATGAAGCGTCGGGCCCGGCAGAACGTCATCTTCGAGATGGGGTATTTCCTTGCTAAACTTGGTCGACATTCAGGCCGTGTGATCTTGCTCCACAAGGGAGGCTTGGAGTTGCCGACCGACATTGCCGGGATGATTTACATTGATATTACTCACGGCATTGGTTCAGCCGGCGAGATTATCCGAAAGGAACTTGCGAGTGCCCTTGCCTGACGAAGGTCCCGACATCGGAAAACTGCAAAGCCGCGTCGCTGAACTTGAGCGCGAACTTGCTCGCGTTCAGAAGGAACGGGCGGAATACCTGCAGAATGTCTCGCATCAACTTGTAGCACCTCTGAATGCTATCAAGTGGCACATTGAAAACTTGACGAGCGGGCGGCTTGGTGTCGATCGTGCAAAGAAGGTGTTGCGTTCGGTGTACTCTCAAGCCACTATCGCCGTTCACTTGGCCAAGAATTTCGCGCTTATGTCCAATCTGGAGGGGGATCACGCGCTCGCAAGTCTCAAGGAGCCTCTTCAGGAGGTTGACCTGTGCCGTCTAGCGATCAACCTGGCCGACGATTTCCAGCCACAGGGCTGGGAGCGGGAAATTCAGATTAAGGTCGATGACGCGCAGCTTGGCGAGGCTCCGCCTGTGCTTGCCATGAAGCCGCTGATTAGCCAAGTGTTCAGCAACATTATTGAGAATGCGGTGAAGTATTCTCACGACGGAACGCTTATTCAGATTGCAGGACTCCACGACAAGAGCACAAACACCGTGGTTGTAGAGGTCGCGAACCGCGGGATCGGTGTGGACAGTAAGGAAACCGACTTAGTATTTGAGCGTGCTTACCGTAGCGAACGGGCTAAAAACAAGTACCCCGCTGGAACTGGATTTGGACTGTACATCGCTAAGAAGATTGTCGATCTCCATGAAGGCACTATCGAAGCTTACACTGACGAGCGGGGTTTCACTGTTTTCGCCGTTACGCTTCCTGTAAGCGCTCTCGAGGGTAAGGCCCGAGTCGTCCAACGTTCACGCGCGTGAGGTACCGATGCCAAAGACAGTGCTACTTGTTGACGATGAGCAAGGCTACCTTGAGGCACTGGCTGATGCACTAGAGTTCCAAGGCTACCGTGTTCTTAAGGCGACCAACGGATCGGCAGCGCTCGAGATCCTCAGCAGAGAGAGTGTTGATCTAATCTCCGTCGACATAATGATGCCGCCGGGTCCCGCGCTTGAAGGTGTAACTGGTAGTCACAGCACGGGGGTGTATCTATGCGGCGAGATCCGAAAGGTGATGCCATTTGTTGACCTTTTCTGCATCAGTGTCGTCAGCGAGCAGTCAGTAATCCGGAAACTTGAGGCGATTAACGTGCGGTTCCTCCGAAAGGGTGAAACGCCGCTCAAGACGGTGCTCGACATGTTCAACTCGCGGCTGACGGGAGTGGCCTACTCGCCGGATCGGCGAGGTCGCAAGAAGTAGCCGCGGGCTTCCTCTTCTAGCAAGGCAGTGCGCCCTATTGAGCGCGCAGGAGCCGCTCCCGCGCGCTCAGCACCCTCTCCCGACCGCCCATTCCCCGCCCCCGCCCGCTCCTAACCCCCTCCCGCACGACCACTAACGCCCCCAGCACGCCAAAAACGCACTCCAGCTCAACCACCCCCCGCTCCCAACCGATCTTCTCCTTCATCATGGCCACACTCCCCACCGACCCTGCGCAGCTGCTCGCCTTTGTGAAGGGCCACGGGCCGACATGGATCGAGCGGGCGGCGGAGCTCGGCCTTCAACCCGGCCAAGTAGCCGAGCTGGAGGCGGCGCTGGCGGCCACCGACGCGGCGTGGAGGCGGGCGTTTGACCTGCGGCGGGAGAGCGAGGCGGCGACGGCGGCGTACTACAACGAGGCGAGGTTCCTGTACGAGGCCAGCAGCGCCGTCGTGCGGACGGTGCGGACCAACGCCCTCAACACCGGCAACGAGTCGCTGTACGCCCTGGCCCAGATCGACGCCCCCCGCCCGCGCCGGCGCGAGGCCCCCGCGCCCGGGCAGCCGCACTCGGTGCGGTGGACGCTGGGCCCCTTGGGCGAAGTCACGCTCACGTGGAAGAGCCGCAACCCCCGCGGCGTGGCCAACGTCGTGTACCAGATCACGCGGAGCGTGCAGCTCATCGGCGAGCGGCCCGGCGCCGAGCCGCCCTTTGAGTCCATCGGCCTCGCCCACGGCGGCCGCACCTTCACCGATTCCACGATCCCGCCGGGGGCGCGCACCGTGCAGTACCGCATCCGCCCCGTCCGCGGGCAGCAGGTGGGCCCGGCGTCGGCGACGGTGGTGGTGCAGTTCGGCAGGTCGGAGGGTGATAGCGCAGTGAGGCTGGCGGCGTGAAAGTGCTGGTAGACTCCGCCCGTGCCCGGACCCACCGTCTATATCGAGACGACCATCCCAAGCTATTACTTCGAGACGCGCACCACCGCGCGGGCGGTGGCGTGGCGGGAAGCGACGCGGCAGTGGTGGAATCGGCACCGCGCGGGCTACTCGCTGGTGACCTCGAGCTTCGTGCTCAACGAGCTCGCACTCGCGCCGGCGGCCAAGTCCGCCCCCGGCGCGTCCCTGCTCGCCGGGCGGCCCATCCTGGAGAGCTCGCCGGAGGTCGAGCGGATTGCGGGCGAGTACATCCGTCGCAGGGTGATGCCCGCCAGCGCCGTCGGCGACGCCGCGCACCTCGCCGCGTGCTCCCTCCACGGCGTCAACTTCCTGCTCACGTGGAACTGCAAGCACCTGGCCAACGCCAACAAGGCATCGCACATACGATTCGTCAACGAGCAGTTGGGGCTGTCCGTTCCGATCCTCACGACCCCGCTGGAGCTGGTGCCCGAGGACGCGTCATGAAGAAGACCGCCAGGAAGAAGGCCGGCACACGCCCGCGCGGAAGCGGCGGTGATGATCCGGTCGTGAAGGAAGTGCGCGCCGTCCGTGCCAGGCTGCTCAAGAAGGGCGGCGGGACGGTGGCCGGTTACTTCCGCGCGATGGACGAGGTGAGCGAACGGCGCGCGATGTCCGGCGGGAAGCGCCGGCGCTCCGCCTAAACCGTCTTGCGCATCCCGCTGCCCCACAGGTCCTCGCCGCGCGCCCACGCCTCCAGCCACCCAACGAAGCCCTTCCCCTCGTCCCACATCGCCTGGCCCATGCGCCCGTCCGACTCGATGCCGCAGGGATCGAAGCGCACCATCGGCAGACCCTCGCGCGTGCAGTCCACGCACGACTGCACGGCGCAGCCCCAGTGGCAGATTGGCAGAACGCCCCGCGGCCACTTCCACAGCGGCTGCTCAGGGTCTTTCATGCAAAGCGACAGGTACAGGTCGAGCACGCACATGCCCTGGTCGTCGCGGTGGCCGTTGACCAGCCCCGCGAGCAAGTAGCCGGGGCCGAAGCCGCCGTTGCCAACCAACTGGTACACCTCGCGGACGGCCGCGGGCAGAACGAGCCCGGATTCGCTCTCGAAGATCGAGACCTCCAGGTCGGTCGCGGGCTTGCACGCGCCCGCCGCGGCCTCCCGCACTTCGTCGAGCCACTTCATCAGGCCACTGTAATGAACGCGCAGGCGACGCTCCATTGACGTGGGTTCTCCAGCCGTTCTTCACCCGTCCCTCACCGTGTGACGCCCCGCTTGAAGGTGAAGGAGTCCACCGATGGCACGCAAGGCATCCACAAAGAAGTCGGGCGGGGGCCGCAAGGCTGCTACCCGCGCGGCGTCCAGAAAGACGGCGAAGAAAGCGGGCAGCAGGACCAGCACCACGCGCAAGGCCACGACGCGCAAAGCCAGCACCCGCAAGGCCAGCACCAGGAAGGCGGGCACAGCGGCCGCGAAGAAGCCGGCCTCGCGCCGCTCGGGCTCCCAGCCGTGGAACCGGCCCAACCCGCTGCCTAAGTCGGAGCGCTCGCACCTCACGCCCGCGCAGAAGAAGAAGGCGCAGGCACAGGCCCGCAAGCACGGGCGCAGCCGCCCCAGCCTGGTGGACAACATGAACGCGGCCAAGACCCCGGCTGGCGGCGGCACGCGGCGCCATTCGAAGTCAAAGACGTCGGGCGCCGGCAAGTCCCGCGCGAGCAAGTCCGGCGCGAGCAGTTCCCCCGCGAGGAACTCACCGACCGATCGCCCCTCCGCGGCCCGAAGCGGCAAGCGTTCGCGCGCCGGCAGCGACAGCGACACAGGGGCCTCCCCGAGCCCCGGCCTGCACCCCGCCGCGCGGAACGTGCTGGTGGCTGTCGGCGCGGCACCGCAGCCTGAGCCCGGGGCCATGCACCTCTTTGACGCCCCGGTCCAGGCCGACGGCCATGTGGCGGCGAGTTCCACCAGCCCCTTCAACCCCGCGGCCCTGTCGCCCCGGCGGGCCGACCGCGAAATGCCGCCGCCGCGCTCGCGCTACGCCCGCAAGGCCCCCGGCGAGTGATTCCGCGGGATACCCTCACGCATGGCCACCCCGAAAAAGCCCGCCAAAGGGAACGCTGACAAGCCCGCCGAACCCGCGAAGCCTGCTGCGAAGCAGGCGGCGCAGCCCGCGCCCAAGCCCAGCGGCGGCAGCGCCAAGCACCTGCTCCGCGGCATGGGCGGCATGGGCATGGTGGGCGGCTCCGGCGGCTTCGGTGGCATGAACGCGGGCCCCGGCAACGCCGGCGCGGCCAAGGACACGCACAGCCCCTTCAACAGCAACGCCATGCAGGCCCAGAAGGCCGCGAGCCAGAACACGAAGGCGAACACCATCCAGGGCCGCAAGGCGCCGGGCGCCTGAGCCGCGTCTGACACGAGCATCCGACCCCGCGCCGCACTCCCGGCGCGAACCTTCCGCCCCCTGGGGCGTAGTATCTACACGATGACCCACGCGCCCGCCAACCTCACGCCGCGTTGCAGCAGTCCGCGGCCGGTGCGCGCAGGCCTTACGGGTCACGTCATCACGCCGCAGATCGCGCGCGAGCTCGCCCCCGGCTGAGCCCTTCCCCGAGCACACACGGCCAAGCAGCCGAGAAGCCCGGGGACAGCTCTCCGGGCTTCTCTTCTTTTCCAGCGTCCCCGTGTCGGGGCGCGACCACTCACCAACCGCTGTTGTCTCAGAAGGATCCGAGAGATCCGCGAAAGGAGTCCGCGCATGTCCACCGTGATGAGCAGCGTCGACAAGTCCCGCCTCGAGCCGGTGCTGGGGCCCGGCACCTCGTGGCCCAGCCACCACCTCCGCAACCTGATCGACACCTCGAAGATCGTCACGCCCAAGCGCATCCCGCCGGACGTGGTGACGATGAACTCGCGGGTGCGCATCCGCGACCTGCAGTGGGACGAGGTCGAGGTCGTCACGCTGGTGTACCCCGACGCCACCGGCTACGCGCCGGGGAGCGTGAGCGTCACCGCGCCGCTGGGCGCGGCCCTGCTGGGGGCGCGCGTCGGTGAGGAGGCGCGTTGGATGGGGGCGCGTGGGCCGCGGCGCGTGGTCGTCGAGGCCATCGAGTTCCAGCCCGAGAGCGCGGGCCAGTACGACCTGTGATGTGAGAGCCATCGCGAACGCCCGGCGCGGCCGACGCCGCGCCGTGTGCATAGAGACCGGGTAGTCTGATTCGCAGTAGCGAGGAGAGAGAGCATGGACGTGCAGATCAGACGGCTGACCGCCGCCGACACCGGCGCGTACGCCGCGCTGCGGCGCGAGGGGCTGGCCGACACGCCGCACGCGTTCACCGCGAGCGACGGCGACGACCCCGGGCAGGACGAGGCGGGCGTGGCGAGGTCGCTCGCGGGACCGGGCTACGCGATCTTCGGGGCGTTTGCTGCTGATGGAAGGCTCGTCGGGGCCGCCGGGATCAACCGCGAAACCCGCCTCAAGCGGGCCCACCGCGCCTGGGTGTGGGGCGTGTACGTGACCCCCGCCTTCCGCGGGCGCGGGCTCGCGCGCGGGCTGGTGGGCGCGTGCGTCGACGCGGCCAAAGGATGGGACGGCGTGCACCGGGTGCAGTTGTCGGTGAGCGCTACATCCGACACGGCGCGGCGCGTGTACGAGTCGCTGGGCTTTGTGGCGTGGGGCACGGAGATCGACGCCCTGCGGACGGGCGGGAAGTCGTACGACGAGGTCTACATGAGCCTGGCGATCTGAGCCGGGTTCTCTTGATGCTGGTTCACTTGACGCCGACGACCATGCCGTCGGGGCCGCAGAGGTGCTCGACGCGGGTGGAGGTGAAGCCGACCTCGCGCATCCAGCCCTGGCAGTCGGCGCCGGTGTAGTCGAAGCCGCCGTGGGTCTCGATGAGCATGTTGAGGCTCATGAGCAGGCCGAAGGCGTTGGTGCGGCGCTCGTCGTCGATGAACGACTCGTAGACGATGAGCGACCCGCCGCGGGGCAGGGCGTCGTAGCACTTGCGGAGCAGCTGCATCTTCTCCGCGAGGTCCCAGTCATGGAGGATGTGGCCCATGATGTAGACGTCGGCCCTGGGCAGCTCGTCCTTGAAGAAGTCGCCGGGGTGGAACTTCAGGCGCGAAGAGAGGGCGTGCTGCTGCACGTACTCATTGAAGATGGGGCCGACCTCGGGCAGGTCGAAGTTGCCGCCGGTGAGGTGCGGGTGGGCGAGGGCGACCTGCACGGGCACCGCGCCCTGCGCGGCCCCGACATCGATGAACGTCTTGTAGTCCTTCCACGGGAACTTCTGGGCGATGGCAGTGGCCGCGCCGAAGGAGAGGCCGGTCATGCCCTGCAGGAACTGGCGGAGGCGGGCGGGGTCGGCATAGAGCGTGGCGAAGAAGCTGCCGCCGTCGCGGACCTCGTTCTGCGGCGTGCCGGAGCGCAGGCCGTCGGTGAGGCGACCCCAGAAGCCGTAGAGGCGGGCGTTGCACATCTCGAGCATACCGCCGGCGTAGGTGGGCTTGTTCTTGTCGAGGTAGAGGTCGGTCGCGGGCGTGTTGCTGTACTTGCCGAAGAGGCCGCCCTCGCGGTGGAGCATGCCCAGGGCGACGAGGGCGTCGAGGAAGTCGCGGCTGGAGCGCGGGTGGAGGTTGAGCTTCTTCTCGAGCGTCTTGAGGTCGGCAGGGGCCTTTGCGAGCTCGGTGAAGAGGCCGATCTCGATGGCCGTGAGCAGGGTCTTGCTGCCCCAGAAGGCCATGCCCAGCTGCATGATGGCGTCGGGGGTGACGGGCGGGGTGCTCATTGGGGTGCTCCTCCGGGTAGGAGGAGATTCTAGTTCTCAGGCCCGAGAATTGCGGATTTTCCGGTGCAAGGAGCGGCGGCTGGAACGCAAGTCATTGCGGTCGCGGGTGCTCTTGGTAGGCTGGCGTGGCCGCGGGAACGCGGCGGAGGAGAGTGGTCATGAGGATGCTGATCGCGGCGGGTGTGTGCGCGCTAGTTGCCGGCGCTGCGCAGGGCGTCATCGTGGAGGGGACGGAGCTGGCGCCGTACACGGCGGTGAGCAACCAGCTGGCGAGCAGCCACGGCGTGCTGTTCAGCTCGCTGAACTATCCGGCGGTGACCTTCACCGAGGTGTACCCGACGATCTGGGGCGTGCAGGGGTGCGAGCCGTGGGCGCTGCCGAGCAACGGCGGGTGGTACAGCTCGCCGATCTTTGTGTCGTTCGTTGACCCCAGCGATGGCGTGACACCGGCGGTCGTGGGTACGTTCAGCGCCAACTGGGGCGACGGTGGCGGGGACTTCGACGCCGTGGACCTGCGGGCGTACGACCTCTCCAACAACCTGATCCTGACGCAGACGTTCACGGGCATTGGGCTGACGCAGATCTCGATCACGGCGGCGGGAATCAATCGCGTGGAGTTCTGGGCGAACACGGTGGTGGGCGACGTGACGTCCGACACCGGGTTTGACTGGATCTCGTATCCGACGCCACAAGTGCCGGGGCCGGGGGTGGTGGCGGTGATGGCGGGCGGGTTGATGGCCGGCGCGCGGCGGAGGCGGTGATCGCTTCGGTGTGGTGGGCGCAGGCACGATCATGAGGACATGATCGTGGCACGGGTCAGCAGGGGTGGCCGCCCAGGACGCGGAAGAAGGCCTCGATGTCCTGGTCGGTTCCGGTGTCGCCGTCGTTGTTGAAGTCTGCGGTGCCGCAGCTGGGACAGCAGTGGCCGCCGATGCAGGCGAAGAAGGCCTCGATGTCCTGGTCGGTGCCGGTGTCGCCGTCGTTGTTGAAGTCAGCGGTGCCGCACGTGCGCGGCGGGTGGATGAAGAACAGCTCGTTGCCGTAGGTTGGGTGGGAAAAGCGAGCGAAGACGCGCGTGCCAACCTTGTAGTAGGTAGCGCTGTAGAGGCTGACGTAGGGGTGGATGTCGTAAAGGGGTGCGGGCGGATTGAGAGTGTCGTAGTAGAAAGGAATATGACGCGGGACGAGGCTCGCGGAAGGAACGGCTGCGCTGAAGAACAGACCGTCAGGGGATGCGATTCCGGAGATGCTGGAGTTCGCAACTCCTGGGTTCAGGTCAACAACGAGCCTGGTGCCTTGAGGAGTGCCGTCACTACGCCACAACTCGCGCCCATTGGTAGAGTCAGAGGCCTGGAAGTAGAGCACACCGTCCTTCACCATCTGTCGGTAGGGGTTGAGCGTCAGGTCGAGGTTTGGCCCGGGCAGATGGAATGTGCCGGCCAAAGTGCCGTCGGTAGACCACAACTCGAACGTATTCGCGGCGATGTAGCGGCGGAACAGGGCACGGGGTCCGACCGAGATGAGTGATTCTCGGGCCGGGCCACCCGCTGGGCTAGTGATGTTGACCACCATGGAGGTGCCCGGCTGCGTGAGATCCGAGCGCCACAGTTCGGTACCGTTCCAGAAAAGCAGCCCAGAGTCGAACGCAGTGAGCCCTGTCGGATTAGCAGCGACAGGAAGCTGCACCAGCATGTTGTTGGCAGTGGGCGTGAGCGAGAAGAGCCCACGCCCGGTGGCGTTGCGGGCGTTGTTCACGAGGTGACCAGAAAGTGGGACTACTTCCGTAGGTGCGCCCGAGTTGGTCCCGGCCCAAGAATCCGAAACGAGGCTCGCACCGGTGGGCGAGAGCACGTACACCTCGCGCCCAGTTGCAGCTGTGGACGCGGTGGCGTACACGACCTCCCCGCTGGCGTACAACGCCGCAGGTGTTGAGGCCCCTGCGCCGGGCATGAGGTCTGATACCCGAGAAGCGGCGTTCGTTGCAGTATCGACAACCCACGGCTCCACTCCCGAGGACAGATCGTCGTACGCGAAGTAGATGTTTGCACCGCCGATGCCCAGGAACGCGAAGCCGGTGAGGTTGGCGGGGGTTACTAGGAAGTGGCTGGTGACCTCCGGAGCATCGGGGTCGAAGGTGAAGATCTCCAGACCACGGTGGGTTGTCGCGGTGACCGCTACCCGCCCATCGCAGACTCCACGGACTGTTGGAAATGCATGATCAGTGGACCAGCGCGGGTCAAAGACAATGGAGGTCCCCTGAACGGTTCCATCGGTGCGCATCAGGGCCCGCCCGTGCAAAGGGTCGTCGGCGGTGAAGTACGCGCGGTCGCCCACCACGACGGGGCGCGATGGATCAGAGGCGGACCGAGGGTGCACGTTCGCGCCGCTCACGAGCGGCACAGTGCCCGCAGAGGTGCCATCGCTCAGCCACAGGTCGTACTCGTCGCGAATCCCATTGTGATCCCATGTGTCGATCGCCAACAGGGCCTTTCCGTTGATGGCGGCGGACCACCCGTACCACGCGACGTCGTTGGGCTTCATGAGTGTCGCGAGCAGGCGGCTAGACTCGGGCGTGCCGTCAGTCGCGTTGAGCGTGCGGCCCGTGGTGTCGCGGGCGTACACAGCATCCCCGGCGACACCGACTGGGAAGCACAGCGCAAGGGGTGGGCCCCCGAGATTCAGCAGACCGCCACCCGGGGAATAGCGGTACATGCGGGACTGGTTGATATTGAAGTAGATGCTGCCGCCATGGGCGAAGATGGAGGCGGGGAGACTGGAGCCAGTCCCATCGTTAACGTCCGCAGCAAGCAGTGTTCCGAGGGTGGTGCCGTCGGTGCGCCAGAGCTCGGCCCCGTGCTCAGAGTCAAAGAGACGGAGATAGAGCTGCCCGTCCAGCCACGCGCTGGAGGTTGGGTCGGTCATTGTCGTGTGCGACGTGAAAAGGACGGGGGGGGTTATCCCA
>Ga0196963_10002057_pt1 | contig 12490 bp, 9 predicted proteins | sample S1_5metaG_FD_148600 | JGI IMG/M metagenome (GOLD analysis project Ga0196963, IMG submission 148600) | Soil microbial communities from Anza Borrego desert, Southern California, United States - S1_5 | ecosystem: Environmental > Terrestrial > Soil > Desert | place: USA: California | collected... | reverse complement strand
TCACGTGCAGCCCGCCGACCGACTTCGTGTCCGGCTTGAGCTGGAACGCCGCGAAGCTCGGGTGCGTCGCGTCGACCTCGGTCACCTTGCCCGTCCCGCGCTGGGTCAGCTTGTACTTCCACCCGCCCTCGACCGCCGCGTCCTCGGTCGCCTCCACGTCCCACTGCGTCTCGGGCGCGAGCTTGATGTCCGTCCCGCGGCCCGCCATGTTCGTCGCGATCGTCACGTTCCCGACGCGCTCGCCGTGCGGGTTCAGGTCCGTGTGGCCCGCCTGCGCCACGATCTGCGCCTCGCGCTCGTGGTGCTTGGCGTTCAGCACCTCGTGCTTCACGCCGTACTTCCGCTTCAGCAGCGTCGAGACCATCTCGCTCCGCTCGACGCTCGTCGTCCCGACCAGCACCGGCCGCCCGGCGTCCGACACCGTCTTGATCTCCTCCAAAATCGCCTCCCACTTCTCACGGTCGCTCCGGTAGATCCGGTCCTCACGGTCGTCGCGGATCACCGGCCGGTTCGTCGGGATCGTCACCACCTCGAGCCGGTAGATCTTGGCGAACTCCTCGGCCTCCGTCATCGCCGTCCCGGTCATGCCCGACAGCGCCTTGTACAGCTTGAAGAAGTTCTGCAGCGTGATCGTCGCCAGCGTCTGCGTCTCCTGCTTGATCGGCACCTTTTCCTTTGCCTCGCACGACTGGTGCAGGCCGTCCGACCACTGCCGCCCCTCCATCTTGCGCCCCGTGTACTCGTCGACGATGATGATCTCCATCTCGCCCGTGCGCTGCCCCCGCTCGACGACGTAGTCCCGGTCCTTCTCGTACACCACGTGGGCCCGCATGGCCTGCTCCATCAAGTGCGGCCACTCCATGTTGTTCCCGACGTAGAAGCTCCCGACGCCCGCGAACTCCTGCGCGGCCGAGATGCCCTCGTGCGTCAGGTGCACGCTCTTGCGGTCCAGCTCGACCTCGTAGTACTGCGTCAGCTGCTTCTTCTTCGCCTCGAGTTCGTCGAGCTCGGCCTGCGCGGTCTCCTGCCGCTTGCGGGCCTCCTCGGTCTTGGCCTTGTCCCCCTTGAACTTGTCGAGGTCGCCCTCGGCCGCCTTGGCGGCCCGCTTGGCGGCGTCGATCCGTTTCGCGTTCTCGTCCCACGGCTTGTTCAGCTCGATCACCTTCCGCGCCACCGCGTCCGCCGCCCGGTACTTCGGGGCGTCATCATGGGCCGCACCCGAAATGATCAGCGGCGTCCGCGCCTCGTCGATCAGGATGCTGTCCACCTCGTCCACGATCACGAAATCCAGCTTCCCCTGCACCTGCAGGTCCACCCGCTCCTTCATGTTGTCCCGGAGGTAGTCGAACCCGAACTCGCTGTTCGTCCCGTACGTCACGTCGCACGCGTACGCCTCGCGCCGCTCGTCCCCGCCCGGGTCCATGAACGACTGGATGTACCCCACCGACAAACCCAGCGCCTCGAACGCCGGCCGGATCCAGCTCGCGTCACGCTTCACCAGGTAGTCGTTCACCGTCACCACGTGGCACCGGTACCCCTGCACCCCGCGCAGGAAGCACGCCAGCGGGCCGACGAACGTCTTGCCCTCGCCCGTGGCCATCTCCGCGATCTTGCCCTCGTACAGCACGAGCCCGCCGATCATCTGCACGTCGAACGGCCGGGCACGGAACGGCGGCCGGCTCTCCGGGTACATCTCGCGCACCGCGTCGTACAGCGCCACGGGGATCGACACCTTCTGCCACGGCTCGCCCGTCTGGATCATCCGCTGCTGGACCTGGTCGTACACCTCCAGCAGCTCATCGCTCAGCTTGTCCGGGTCGAAGTTCTCTTCGGGGTTGAAGATCTGCCGGATGCCGATGTTGCGGTCCATCGCCTCCCGGACGATCGCCAGCGACTCGGCCAGCACGTCGTCCATCCGCTGCTTGCCCGACGCGACCAGCTCGCGCAGCTCCGCCGTGCGGGCCCGCATCTGTTCGTCGGTCATCTTGCGGATCTTCGGCTCCTGCTCGGCCACCTGTGCGACGATGCCGCGGTAGCGCTTGAGGAGACGGTCGTTACGGCTGCCAAAAATCTTCGTGAGGAGTTTGGTGACTACGAGCATGGGTGATTCGTGAGGGAAAGGGAAAGCGGGACGAAGCGCCACCCCCCGGAGGCACTTCAAACCAATGGACGAAACGGCGCGGGAAGGATCGGCGCGGCTTGGACACCTTCGGTGCCCATGTCATTCGCCAGCATCGACCACGTCAGGAAAAAGAATGGACCGCGCCAGACGAGACCCGTCGCGCGAGGTCGGAGAAGGGTATCGCGCGACCTCAAATTACATTGGTCGCGCGATACGTTCAGAGGATAGACGGGGGAGGCAACCGGAACTGGAACGGCGTCCCCTCCGCGGAGCGCCCTTCCGCCTGCGCCTCGACGCTCTGCAGCACGACCGTGATCGCCCCCCCGACGTCCACCCGCCCCTGCTGCAGCTTGATTGCCCGCACCGTCTGCCGGAGCGACACGGTCAACCGCCGCGCGAACCCCCCCGTCGACTCGGCCTCGATCCGCTGCCCCGCCTGCGACCGCTGCCCCGCCGCCACGGCCGCACGGTCCGCGCAGATCGCCGTCGCGATCAACGTAACCGCCAAAATGGTCCGAGTCCGGTGCTGACGCATGGATGAGCCGCGTACCCTATCCCCCAACCCATTATAACGTCAAGCGACCCCGAAAGTTCGAGTCCGCGACGACGAAATAGCCCACGGAACAGGTCCCGTGGGCTTTCACAGGTACATCGTCACACCGGGAGTCACGACTACACTACACCGTTCGCCCGGGCCGCCAAACTAACCTTCACCTCATTCTCACCGACCGGACCCGCCACGTCCTCCACGTACGCCCGCAACACCTCCCCCACCGACCGCGCCGACGCCGGCAACCCGCCCGCGTGGTACGGCGGCTCGCCGTCGAACAGTTCCGGCAGTTGCCCCAGCCCCGCCCCGCACATGTGCTCCAGGCACGGCCGCAGCATGTCCCCCGCCTCGCGCCGGGCGCTCGCCGATCGTCCGTGCAGGCGCGTGAACGCCGTCACGAACGGCCCGAGCAGCCACGGGAACGCAGGCCCCTGGTGGTACGCCCCGTCCCGCGCCAGCACCGTCCCCCCGTACCGCCCGTGATAGTTCGCATCCCGCGGCGACAGCGTCCGCACCCCGTACGGCGACAGCAGCTCGTCCCGCACCCGGTCGAACACCTGTTGCTGCCGGTCCGGGTTCAGCACCGGGTACGGCAGCGAGATCGCCAGCAACTGGTTCGGCCGCACCGCCGCATCGTTCCCCCCGTCGCCCACGACGTCGAACAGGCACGATGCCTGCGGGTTCCAGAACGCCGCGTTGAACGCGTGCCGCGCCCGGTTGGCGAGCGTGAACAGTTCCTCCGCCCGGACCGGGAAGTGATACCGCTTCGCCAGGTCCGCCCCGACCCGCAGCGCGTTGTACCACAGCGCGTTGACATCGACCGGCCGCCCGTGTCGCGGGGTGATCGGCGACTCGTTCACCTGCGCGTTCATCCACGTGACCGCCGTCGTCGGCGACCCCGCCGTCAGCAGCCCCTCGTGGTCCGCCCGGACGCCCAACCCCGTCCCCCGGAACATCGCCGTCAGCGCCTGGTCCACCACCTCGAACAGCGCCCGGCCCGTCTGGTCGTCGCCCGTGTACGTCAGGTACGCGTGCAGCGCGTTAACCCACCACAGCGACGTGTCGGCGGCCGTGTACCGCGGGGCCGTGCCGTCCGTCGGGAACTCGCCCGGCATCAACCCGTTCTTCGCCAGCCCGGCGAAGTCCTCGAGCACAGCCCGCGCCTGCTCGTACCGGCCCGTCGCCAGCAGCACGCCCGGCAGCGCGATCATCGTGTCGCGCCCGTTCGGCGGCGCCCACGGGTACCCGCTCGCCAGCGCCGGCCGGCCCTCGCGCGTCCGCACCACGAACTGCTCCGCCGCCCGCCGCAGTCCCGCCGCCTCCCTGTCGGCCCCGCGCGGCAGGGCGCACGCGACGACCGCCGCCGCCGACCGCGCTTCCTGCTCCCGCGCCCGCGCCACCGCCCGTTCCACGTCGATCGGGTCCGTCGAACAGACGAAGTGCACCGTCTGCCCCGGGACCAGTCGGTACCGCGCCACGCCCGGCGCCCACACGTCCTCCAAGCCCGAATACCCGCGCTCCGACTCGCGCCGGTAGATCGTGTTCAAGTACCAGTACGCTTCCGCCCGCCACCGCCCGTCGTGCGCGAAGAACGCCTCCGGCGTCCGGTGCGTCGCCGGGATGTGGAGGTGTTGCGACGCGTCCGCCGCTTGCGGCTGAGCGATTGATCCCACCTCCCGAGGGATCAGATTCCCGTTCCACTGGTACATCAACTCGTGGATGCCGCGCAGCGCGAACAGCGGCCGCACCTCCATCTCCACGCCCTTCGCCGCGCCGAGCAGCGTGTAGCTCAGCACCACCGTGTTCTCGCCGTCGAGCATCTGGAGTTGCTTCTCCAGCGCCCACCCGTCCCCCTGAAACGCCCACCGCGGGAACGGGTCCGCCGCGAACGCCCGCATCAGCTTGTACCCCTGGGGGTTCACCGTTTCAGGGTATTCGTTGGTCGCCAGCGCGTGGGGCCAGCCGTCCGTGAAGACGGTCTCCTCCACGCGCGACAGCAGGACCATTCCCCGCACCGGGGGCGACATCGCCGCCACCAGCAGCCCGTGATACTTGCGCGTGTTCGCCCCGGCCACGGTCGAGGCCGCAAAGCCCCCCAGCCCGTTGGTCGCCAGCCACTCGCGGGCGAGCAGGTCGTCTAACGAAAGCGATGAGACGTCGAGCGTCACGGCGGTCGCGGACATGGCCACCTCCGTAGAGGAGCGGTGCAGTGTAGGACTCGTCCCTGAATCCGACAGCGGGCATATTCTCACGCGTACGGATTTCCGCAAGGTCAATCGTTTGCCGGAAATGGCTCGGTCCCGGGAACGCCCGACCCGCGCGGCGGTCTGAATCGGGTCCGCTGGATTTTGGACGTTGTCCGATCGACCACAGTCGAGCTAACCTCCAAGCAACATCGTGGAACGCGAGGGATCGGCGTTCGGTTCTGAGGAGATCGCGTTCGATCGCACCGTTTTGGCTCCCTCCAACAAGGAGATCGTTATGCACAAGTTACTCATGGCATCGCTCATTTTCGGCGTCTGCGCGGCCGGGTTCGTCGGCGGCTGCCAGACCGCCCCGCCCACCGAGGAAGGCCGGGCCAACCTCCACAACGCGGTCGAAGAGGCCCGTGCCAACCTGTACAGCGCCGACCCCGACTTCCGCGACTTCCTGACCAAGTCCCACGCGTACGTCATCTTCCCTACCGTCGGCGAAGGCGGGCTGATCGTGGGCGGCGGGCGCGGGCGCGGCGAGGTCTACCGTGGCAACGAGATGATCGGCCACGCCCAGATGACCTTCGCCTCGGTCGGCCTCCAAGCCGGTGGGCAGGCGTACACGCAGGTGATCGTGTTCGAGGACGCCGCCGCCCTCGACCGGTTCGTGAATAACCGATTCGAGTTCACCGCCAAGGCATCCGCCGTCGCCCTCAAGGAAGGCGCGTCCAAGGCCGCCCGGTACACCGACGGCGTCGCGGTCTTCACCTACGTCAAGGGTGGGCTGATGGCCCAGGCCGCTCTGGGCGGACAGAAGTTCAGCTTCACCCCCCTCCGCTACTAAGTTCCCGACCGATCGAGCCTCTGCCTATCAGGAGGCCCGGAGTAGAGCCGCGACCCGCCAAATCACTTTGGCGGGTCGCGTTTTTGTTTGACCTTGTTGCCGGTTTGCCCGGACCGCCAGTCTATTGGATGAATAAAACGGACTATCCCGGAGGCAGAGCCATGGCCAGACGACGTGCGAAAGACCCGATGTGGGCGGTGCGGGGCGTTCACCGCGAGACGGACGTGACGCTCGTGATCGAGACGGCCACGGCCATTCAGGCCGAGTGTTTCGCGACCAAGCGGGGCGTGGAGGTCGTCGTCGTCGGCGAGGCCACCGAGGCCGACCTCGCCGCGGCCAAAACGTCCGGCTGGCTCTGGAAATACACGCCCGAGCCGCGCCTGACCTGCTTCGGCCGGCCCGTCGGCCGCCTTCAGGCCGCCATGCTCGTCGTCTGCGGGCTCGCGACCGTCGTGATCAACCTCAAAGCCCAGCACGTCCCCCTGCGCTTGTACTGGTAGCCGTGGTACGCACTTCGCAGCCCCACGCGCACCCCGGGTGGCCCGGCCGGACCGCGTGCGTCCGGCCGCGCGCGCCGCCCCCAGCGCGTAACGGAGTGCGAACATGGGACAACAAGCCAACAGCGGCCGGCAAGCGGACCTCGACGACTCCAAACTCCGGGCTCAGGGCCGTCAGCAGAACGACCCCGCCCGGCGGCAAATCCTCGACCGCGAGGACATGCCGCCCGTCGGCGGGGCCAGCGGCGGAGACGACCGCGATCACCCCCAGGGCGTGCCGGCGACCGGTGCGGTCGGCGGGATGGGCGGCGCGGGTGGCGCCGGCGATATGACGGACGTCGGCCAAAGCACCCGACCGGCGAAGAAGTCGAAGGATTGATCGGGCAGGTCGCATCCCCGCCGGCGTGACGGGCGGCTCGCGAGCCGCCCCGCTCTCGCGCGCCCCGATCGACAGTTCAAATCACCGGCTCGCCGCACCGCCGGCAGAAGCGCGCGCCCGGGTGATTGCGGCTCGCGCAGAGCTCGTTGCCACATTGAAACGGGTCCCGCGCCGCCGCGCGCGGCGAACCCGTGCGGGGCGTACGTGCGTCCCGCGCTGGCCGCGCCGGGGCGTCGTCCTGGCGCATGATCTTCAGCGCCCACCAGACCAGCCGCGCGTTCTCGTCGACCGGCATCGAATCCAGGTCAACGGGTTGGCCCGCCCCCGGGAGGTGGTCGAACTTCCCCTCGCGCATCGCCTGCTCGATGCGGTGCTCCGCCAGGCGCCGCAGCGCCCCGCCAATGTCCTGGGACGACATGGGCGCAAATTGTACCCAGCCGGACCGGCCGCGCGCACGTTAAATCGCGCTTATCGGACCAGGGGTGACGCGCGCCGGCGGACGTTTGGGCAAACGTCGCAACCCGAATGGTCGATACAGACGATGCCGATGCTGTTCAATTCTTCACAGGTGCGCCTTATGCGGACGTCGTCGACTCGGATCGTGTGGCCGGTGCTCGCCGGGCTGATGCTCGTGGTGGGCTGTTCGTCCTCCAACGGCGGCGGCGCGATGAGCGGCGTCTCGCCCGACCAGGCGCGGCAGATGAACGGCGAGCGGAGCCAGTTCGAGACGACCGAGGACCCGCCGATCACCGCCGACACGCACTTCGCCGCGGGTCAGGTCGCCGAAAACAACCTCGACTACGCGAGCGCCGTCAAGCAGTACAAGAAGGCGCTCGAACTGAAGGCCGACCACCGCGGCGCGATGTACCGCACCGGCCTGTGCCTGTCGCTCACGAAGAAGTGGGGCGAGGCGTTCCCGGTCTGGAAAAAGTACGTCGAGGCCACCGGCGGCGACGCCGTCGCCTTCAGCAACCTCGGGTTCTGCTACGAACTGTCCGGACGCACCGACGAGGCCGAGGTCCACTACAAGAAGGGCATCGAGCGCGACGCGAAGAACGTCCCCTGCCGCACGAACTACGGCCTGATGCTCGCCCGCCTGAACCGCACCGCCGAGGCGACGCTCCAACTCCAAGCCGTGCTGACCGAGGCCGAGGTGCACTACAACATCGCGTCGGTCTACGAGCAGGTCGGCCGGAAGCAGGCGGCGAAGGCCGAGTACAAGAAGGCACTGGAGCTCGACCCGACGTTCGAAGAGGCCCAATCGCGACTCGCGGCACTCGAGTAGGACGATCGAACATCAAGAGACACAAACACCCGCGGCCCGAGCCGCGGGTTTTTTGTTGCGCCGAGCGCGCGGGTATGCTCGCCGCCATGAAATCGACCTCGCTCGGGATCGCCCTGATCGCCGGACTGCTCGCCTGCCACGCCACCCTCGCCGACGTCGCCCCCGGCTGGAACGAGGCCGAGACGTGGGCCTGGAGCCCCCCTGCCGACAAGTTCACCGACGACGCCATCCTCGACCTCCGCCACCTCAACGAACGCGTCGCCGGCGAGACCGGCCCGATCCGCCGATCCCCCGACGGCGAGAGCTTCGTCCGCGGCGACGGCAAACCCATCCGCTTCTGGGCGATCGGGTCCGACGTCCACCGCAAGTCGCCCGCCGAGATGGAAACGCACTGCCGGTTCCTCGCCAAGATGGGCGTGAACATGGTGCGCATCCACACGGACGTGTCCGTGCAGAAAGAGGGCGCCAAGATCACCGACGTGAACGACAAGACGATCGACGGGATCATCCGCTTCGTCGCGATCGCCAAGAAACACGGCATCTACACGACGATCAGCCCCTTCTGGGCCCACGCCAAGGCCCCCGCCACTTGGAACATTGAAGGCTACACCGGCGCCGAGCTCTGGGGGCTGATGTTCTTCAATCCCGACCTCCAGAACGCCTACAAAACCTGGACGCGCGAGCTCTACACGCGCAAGCACCCCGAGACCGGCGTCGCGCTCAACGACGAGCCGGCCGTCGCGATCATCCAAATCAAGAACGAGGACAGCCTGCTCTTCTGGACCTTCCAGGGCATCAAGGACCCGCAGAAGAAGATCCTCGCCAAGCAGTTCGGCGAGTGGCTCGCCAAGAAGTACGGCTCGGTCGACAAGGCGATCGAAACGTGGGGCGGCGAAAAGCTGAAGCAGGACGACCTTCTTAACGGAATCGTCTGGTTCTACCAGACCTACGACATGCTGCAGAAGGCCGCCGGCGGCCGTGCCAAGCGCCTGACCGACCAGACCGAGTTCCTCGCCTGGCGGATGCACGCGTTCTACGCCGACGTCACCGCCCACTACCGCTCGCTCGGCTGCAAGCAGCTCGTCAACGCGATGAACTGGCGCAGCGCCGACGCCGCGAGGCTCGACGACGCCGAGCGCTGGTCCTACACCGCCACCGACGTCGTCGCGCTCAACCGCTACACCGGCGTCATGCACACCGGCACGAACAACGGCTACCGCATCGACCCCGGCCACCAGTTCGTCTCGCAGTCGACCCTCACGCGCCCGCTCACGATGCCCGTCGGCGTCAAGCAGCAGGCCGGGTTCCCGATGATCCTGACCGAGGTCGCGTGGGTGCACCCGGGCCTCTACCAAAGCGAGGGCCCCTTCCTGGTCGCCGCGTACCAGTCGCTCACCGGCGTCGACGCCACCTACTGGTTCGCCACGAGCGAGCCCACCTGGCTGACCGACCCGCGCCGCCTCTTCTGGAAGGTCGGCAGCTCCCACGCGATCGACAAGTGGTCCGTCGCCACCCCCGAAGGCATCGGCCAATTCCCCGCGAACGCCCTGGCGTTCCGCATGGGCTACATCGCCGAGGCCACCGAGCCCGCCGTGCTCGAGCACCGCACCGCGTCCGCCGTTTGGGAGCGGAAGTTCCCGATCATCGCCGAGGCCGACAAGTTCGACCCGAACCGAGACAAGGGCGACTTCGCCCCCGACTCCCCGATCAAGCAGGAGGTCGACCCGCTCGCGTTCCTCGTCGGCCCGGTGAAGGTGAAGGTCGGCGGCGACCCGGCGGGCACGAAGGTGGTCGACCTGTCCAAGTACATCGACCGCAAGTCATCCACCGTCAAAAGCATGACCGGCGAGATCGCACTGAACTACGACGCCGGCCTGTGCACGGTCGGCGCGCCGCGCTTCCAGGGCGTCAGCGGCTTCCTGACCAAGGCCGGCGGCAAGTTCGACCTGCCGGACGTCTCGATCACCTCAGCCAACGACTACGCGACGATCGCCGTCACCACGCTCGATGGACTGGCGATCAAGGACTCGAAGCGCATCCTGATCCAGGTGGGCACCACGGCCCGCATGGGCGGCTGGCAGACCGGGGCCGTGGACGTCAAACGCGGCAAGGAGACGATGCCCGGCGAAGAGATCGTGAACACCGGAAAGCCCCCGTGGCGCGTCGCGAACACGAAGGCGACGGTGACGATCAAGAACGCGGCACTCGCCAGGGCGCGCGTCCTGGACCTGGCGGGATACGCGAAGGGGGAGGTGGCGGTAAAGAAGGGCGCGGCCGGCGTGGAAGTGGAACTCCCCAGCGACGCGGTGTGGGTCGTGGTGGAATGAACGCCGGCCCGCCCGCCGAGTAGACCTCCGCAGGAGCCCTCATGATGCGATTCGCGCCACTCGCGGTCCTGTGCGCAGCAGCCGTCGCCGTCACCGCCGCCCCGCCCGACAAGCCCAACGTCCTCCTGATCGTCGCCGACGACCTCGGCTGGGCCGACGTCGGCTGGCACGGCTCCCGCTTCAAGACGCCCGCCCTCGACGCCCTCGTGAAGACCGGCCTCGAGCTCGACCGCCATTACGTCCAGCCCGTCTGCTCGCCCACGCGCACCGCCCTTCTCAGCGGCCGGTGGACGAGCCGGTTCGGCCCGCACGCGCTCGCTCCGACCAACCTCCGCGTCTTCCCGCCCGGCACGACCACGCTCGCCAGCGCCCTCAAGGAGTGCGGCTACACGACCTCCCTCTCCGGCAAGTGGCACCTCGGCTCCAAGAGCGAATGGGGCCCGAACCATTACGGCTTCGACCACACGTACGGCTCCCTGAACGGCGCCGTCGATCCGTGGACGCACCAATACCGCAAGGGCCCGTACCTCGACACGTGGCACCGCGACGGCAAGATCTTCCAGGAAGAGGGGAACGCGACCGAACTCGTCGCCGCCGACGCCGTCAACCGGATCAAGTCCGCCAAGGGCCCGTGGTTCGTATACGTCCCGTTCCAGGCCGTCCACATCCCGGTCGACACGCCCGAGCAGTACAAGAAGCTCTACGACGGCGTGAAGTTCGACGATGCCCCGGCCAAGGACGACTCGCTCCGCCGCTTCGCCGCGTTCGTCACCCAGATGGACACCAAGATCGGCGAACTGGTGAAGGCCATCGACGACAAGGGCGAACGCGCCAGCACCCTGATCGTCTTCAGCTCCGACAACGGCGGCCTCCACGCCGGCGGCAACCCCTACGTCGGCAAGGTCCCCAGTTCGCCCGCCCTGAGCAGCAACCTCCCCCTGCGCGGGCAGAAAAACACGTTGTACGAGGGCGGCGTCCGCGTGTGCGCCCTGGCGAACTGGCCCGGCGTGCTCAAGCCCGGAAAGTCCACCGCCCCGATGCACGCCGCCGACTGGATGCCGACCATCACGAAACTCGCCGGCTGGCCGAAGGCGGGCACGTCAAAGTTCGACGGCCAGGACATGTGGCCCGTTCTCACCGGGCAGGCCCAGCCGTCGCCGCGCACGATCTACATCCCGATGAAGCCCAGCTCCGCCGTCCTGCGCGACGGCTGGAAGATGATCGCCAAAAACGGCGCCGGCGCCCCGATGCCCGAGTTGTACAACGTCACCGAAGACCCATCCGAGAAGAAAGACCTCGCCGCCGAGCAGCCGCAGAAGCTCAAGGAGATGATCGCGCTGCTCAATGACTTGCGGAAGGACGACGTGACGACCCTCCCCGAAGACCTGAAGGGCGAAAAGCCGTAGGCTTCAAATCGGTCGAGACGCGTCCTGACCTCTTGTAGGCGCCCCCTTGCGCGTCCGACCGCACTCGTCATCGGATCCGACCCGCTCGCGCACCACCCAATCCACGAAAGTCCCCCGCCCGCCCCGCGGTCGCTTGGCGTCGTCGCGGCACACCCCCAAAACCCTTCCCGACCCGCCCGTTCCTGTAAGCGCCAATCGAACCGCCCGGTACAATACTCGCCCGTCCCCCGCGTTAAGCGGGGAGCGCGGGGAACACAGGAGCCTTGTCGATGCGGAAGATGGCCCGGATAGCGAGCATTCTAATCACGACAGCAATCGGGGCGTTCGGGGCAGCCGCCGATCCCGTGCGCGAGGGCCCTGCCGTCGTCGCGGCGCCCGGAGCGCTCGGCATCGGCGAACGCCTCCCCGATGTCCCCTTCACCGACCTCGCCGGCAAATCGGGCAAGCTCTCCGACCTCGCCGACCGCAAGGCCGTCGTGATCTGCCTCACCAGCACGACCTGCCCCGTCTCCCGCAAGTACGGCCCCACCCTCGCCGAGCTCGAGGCCAAGTACCGCGCCAAGGGCGTGGCGTTCCTCGCGCTCAACGTCGCCCAATCCGAGGCCGTCGAGAAGATGAAAGACCAGGCCGCCGACTGGGCCAAGCTCGGCTGGGCCGGCCGGTACGTCGCCGACCGCGACCAATCCATCGGCAAGCTCCTCGCCGCCCGCAGCACCACCGAGGCCTTCGTCATCGACCGCTCGCGCACCCTCGTCTACCGCGGCGCCGTCGACGACCAGCACGGCCTGGGCTACTCCCTCGACGCCCCGCGCCGACACTTTCTCGCCCGCGCGATCGACGCCGTCCTGACCGACGACCGGCCCGAGGTCGCCGCCACGACGGCGCCCG
>Ga0196963_10002056_pt1 | contig 12497 bp, 11 predicted proteins | sample S1_5metaG_FD_148600 | JGI IMG/M metagenome (GOLD analysis project Ga0196963, IMG submission 148600) | Soil microbial communities from Anza Borrego desert, Southern California, United States - S1_5 | ecosystem: Environmental > Terrestrial > Soil > Desert | place: USA: California | collected... | reverse complement strand
GCCCTGCTGTTCCCGATCGACTGGCCGGAGCCGTTCGGCCTGGTGATGATCGAGGCCATGAGCTGCGGCACGCCGGTGGTCGCGTTCCGCTGCGGCTCGGTGCCGGAGATCATCGACGAGGGCGTGACCGGCTTCGTCGTCGACACCGTGGATGCCGCCGTGGCGGCCGTCGCCCGGGTCGGTCGCCTGGACCGGACGCTCATCCGCCGGCAGTTCGAGCGGCGCTTCACGGTCGGGCGCATGGCGGCGGACTACGTGTCCCTCTACGAGTCCCTGGTGAACCGCCGTGCGGCGGGAATAGCCATCCCGACCGTCCCGGCACTGCCGCGGCGGCGGCCCGTGCCTTACGGCATCGGCCTGGCCCGGACCTGATCCATGCAGGACGAGCCCAGCCTCCCGGCCTCACGCCCCGACATCGTCGGCACCGCGCCCCCCGAGTTCTCGGTGCCCTCCTCCGCGTCGCTGGAGGAGCGGCGCCCCCGCACGCTGAAAGACGACGACGCCTTCGCGGTGCTCGACCACGCGGGGGACATCGCGACCGGTCCCGGCAGTCCCGAGGGCATCTTCTTCGAGGACACCCGCCATCTCTCGTACCTGGACCTCAGGCTGGGCGACCGCCGGCCGATGCTGCTCAGCTCCGACCTGCGCGACGACAACGCCGGCCTGACCTGCGACCTCACCAACGCCGACATCGAGGCGGGGGGCGAGCTGGTGCTGGAACGCGACCTGCTGCACGTGCGGCGGACCAAGTTCCTTTGGCGGGGGGTCGGGTACGAGCGCATCGCGGTGCGCAGCTTCGCCCCCGACGCGGTCCGGCTCAAGCTGGACATCCGCTTCGCCGCCGACTTCGCCGACCTGTTCGAGGTGCGCGGCAGCCGGCGCGCCAAGCGGGGAACCCTGCATCCGCCGGAACTGGACGGCTCCTCGGTCACCCTCGCCTACACCGGCCTGGACGGCCGCCGGCGCTCGACCCGGCTTTCCTTCGAGCCGCAGCCGGCGACGCTCGCCGGCGACCAGGCCACCTACCGCCTCGACCTGCCCCCCGGCGGCAGGGCGATGATCTGGTTCGAGACCGCCTGCGTCGAGCGTCGGGACGGCACGCCGCCGAGCGCCGCCTTCCTCGCCGCCATGCGCGCGGTGCGCCGGGGCCAGCTGTCCGCCAGCCGGCGGGCGGCCGCGGTCGACACCTCCAACGACCTCTTCAACGAGGCGTTCAGGCGCGCGCGGGCCGACCTGACGATGCTCATGACCGGCAAGCCGGGCGGGCCCTATCCCTATGCCGGCATCCCCTGGTTCTGCGCCGCGTTCGGCCGCGACGCGCTGATCACCGCCTACCTCATGCTGTGGGTGGACCCGACGGTGGCCCTCGGCGTCCTGAATTTCCTGGCGGAGACCCAGGCTGTGGAGGAGGACGCCGCCGCCGACGCGGAACCGGGCAAGATCCTGCACGAGACCCGCAACGGCGAAATGGCGACGCTGGGCGAGGTTCCGTTCCGGCGCTACTACGGCAGCGTCGATGCCACGCCCCTCTTCCTCTGGCTGGCGGGCGCCTACCTCCGCCGGACCGGTGATGTGGCGGCGATCCGCCGGCTGTGGCCGAACATCGAGGCGGCGCTCGCCTGGATCGATGCCTATGGCGACCGCGACGGGGACGGCTTCGTCGAATATGGCCGCAGGACGGAACAGGGCCTGGCCAACCAGGGCTGGAAGGACAGCCACGACAGCGTCTTCCATGCCGACGGCAGCACCGCCCCCGGTCCCATCGCGCTGTGCGAGGTGCAGGCTTACGTTTATGGCGCCTGGCAGGCCGCGGCCGCCATGGCCCGGGCGCTCGGCCACCGGGCGCGGGCGGCGGCGCTGGAGCAGAAGGCGGAGCTCCTGCGCGACGAGTTCGCCGCCCGGTTCTGGTGCGCCGACATCGGCACATACGCGCTCGCCCTCGACGGCAGGAAGCGTCCCTGCCGGGTCCGGACCTCGAACGCGGGGCATGCCCTGCTCACCGGCATCGCGACGCCCGACCACGCCGCCGGCGTCGCCGCGCAGCTCACCGGGACCTCGTCATTCTCGGGCTGGGGGGTGCGGACCCTGGCCTCGGGCGAAGCCCGGTACAATCCGATGTCGTACCACAACGGTTCGGTGTGGCCGCACGACAACGCCCTGGTCGCCCTGGGCCTGGCGCGCTACGGCCACAAGGCCGGGGTGCTGCGGATCTTCGAGGGGCTGTTCGCGGCATCGCTCCACATGGACCTGCGCCGCCTGCCGGAGCTCTTCTGCGGCTTTCCCTGGCGCCGCGGGCAGGGACCGGTCGCCTATCCCGTCGCCTGTTCGCCGCAGGCCTGGGCGGCGGCGGTTCCGCTGGCCATGCTGCAGGCGGCGCTGGGCCTCGACATCGATGGGGTTGGGAACCGCCTCTGCTTCACGCGCCCGGCGCTCCCGCACTTCCTGGACGAGGTCGTCCTGAGCGGACTGGCCGTCGGCGAGGGACGCGCCGACGTCCGGCTGCGCCGGCACGGAGACGGAGTCTCGGTCGAGGTGCTGCGGCGCGACCCCGGTGTCCACGTGGTCACGGTGGCCTGACGGGAGCTACTGTCGCCGTCGCCGGGCAGCGGGTCCGTGGGAAAGACCTCTCCCATCGCCACCTGCCGCATTGGACCCGTCCAGCACCTCGGGCGGGCGCGACCGGGGCGGCCGCAGGCGGTATCCCCGGCACCGGATCACCCCGGCGGGACGAACTCCGCGCGCATCGCCAGGAAATGGCAGCCGGCCGCCGCCAGGACGAAGGCGTGCCAGAGGGCGTTGTGGAACCGGAGCCGCTCCAGCAGGTGGATGCCGGCGCCCAGCGTGTACAGCCCGGCTCCGGCCCCGATCATCTGCAGGGTCTCCGGGCGCAAGGCCCCGGCCAGGTCCGGCAGGGCCGGCAGGCCGATCCAGCCCAGGGCCAGATAGAGGGCAAGGCCCGTCCGCTCCCAGCGGCGCGGGGCCGCCAGCTTCAGCGCCGCCCCGGCCAGCGCCAGCGCCCAGACGCCGGCGCAGAGCGACGGGCCCAATGGCGGGACGAGACGCAGGGCCAGCAGCGGCGTGTAGGTGCCGGCGATGGCGGCGAAGATGAGGGCGTGGTCCAGGCGGCGGAGCCGTTCCTTCACCGGCCCCGGCGGCGCCAGGTTGTAGGCGGCCGAGGCCGCCAGCATGCCGGTCATCCCCAGCACGTAGGCCGCCAGCGCCGCGCCCTGGCCGAACGTCGAGCCTTCGGGCAGCGAGCCGAGCAGCCACAGGCCGGCGGCCGGCCCCAGGACGAGACCGGCGGCATGCACCGCCGCGTCGGCCAGCCGTTCCCCCCGGCCGTAAACGGGAAAGCCATGCGCCGGCGGCGCGGCGCCATCCGAAAGCCCCGATCCGGAACGATGGGTCGACATGGGCCGACTGAAGCAGCCATCCGCGCGCCGCGCAATACCCGAGCCCCGGCCCGTGATCCGCGACGCCTCCCCGCGGCGCGGGTTGCCGAACCCGGGCCCCGCGGCTGGTCAGTCGAAGATGTCGGAGAGGAACGAGCGGCGCTTGTGGCCCTGCGGGTGGCCGTGATGCCCCCGCTCGCCGCCTTCACCACCCTCGCCGCCTTCGCCGCCCTCATACCGGGGACGTCCGCCCTGTGCCCCCCAGGGGCTTGCCGCGGCGGATGGATTGAGGAAACCGCCGGATGCGGGCGGACGGGGCGGCGGGGGAGGCGTGGTTGCGGCCTGGGCCGAGTTGCGCTCGATGATCTTGTCCAGTTCCCCGCGATCCAGCCACACCCCGCGACATCTCGGGCAGTAGTCGATCTCGATGCCCTGCCGCTCGCTCATGACGAGATCGACGCGGCAGACCGGACATTGCATTCCCTGCATGGACATGGCGTACCTCCTTGCCCCTAGGCCCCGGCGAAGGCGCACCCATCGACACTCATCGGCGGGTCGCCGCGTCGGGTCCGTGTCCTCGCTCCTCCGACGGCAACACCGGGGCGCGGCCATGAGCACGCTTCGCCGCACTACCATCGTCACCTGCGGTGCCGGGCCAGCGGAGCGGAAGCGCAGGCCCCACCGCGGCCACGCGGCCGGGGCGTTCCGGACCGGGCCGCTTCACGCCGGTCACCGCCATCCCCAAAGCTGCCGAAAGCCCGCGGGGCAGCGGACCGGATCACCGCAGCGGCCAGACCAGCGGCACGAGAACGGTCGCGACCGCGACGACGATCGCCGAGAGCGGCAGGCCGAGCCGCCAGTAGTCCCCGAACCGATATCCGCCGGGGCCCATCACCAGGGTATTGCACTGGTGCCCGATGGGCGTCAGGAAGTCACAGGCGCTGCCGATCGCGACGGCCATCAGGAATGGGTCGGGGTTCAGCCCGAGCTTCTGGGCGAGGCTCACGCCGACCGGCGCCATGATCAGCACCGTGGCGGCGTTGTTGAGGAACGGCGTCAACGCCATCGCGGCAACCATCACGACGCTGACGGCGCCCACGGGTGGAAGCACCCCGGCGACGGCGGCGAGCCCGTCGGCGATCAACGCGGCCCCGCCGGTGCTGCCGACCGCGTCGCTGACCGGGATGAGGCAGGCCAGCAGGACCAGGATGGGCGCATCGAGGGCGCCGTAGGCCTCGTCGGGCGTGAGGACGCCGAGCAGGACGACGAGAACGGCCGCCGCGAAGAAGGCCGCGGCCACCGGAACCAGCCCCAACGCCACCGTCGCCATCGCGACGGCCAGGATGACGAGCGGCAGGTGGTCCTGGCGGGGCTGTCCCAGGCCGGTGGCGCGGTCGACCAGGGGCAGGCAGCCGAGGTCCCTCAGCACGCCCGCCATGGACGCCAGGCCGCCTTGCAGCACGAGGACGTCGCCGGGACGGAACTTCACGTGCCGAAGCCGGGACGTGATGTCCTGGCCGCCCCGGCTGATCGCGAGCAGGCTTGCCGCGTACCGGCTGCGCAGCTGCAGCTCGGCCGTCGACCGCCCGACCATGCGCGAGTGCGGGGCGACCACGGCCTCGATCACGCCGATGTCCGACGCCGGCAGGCTCCTTGCCGACGGCCTGTCCCTGCCGCCGAGGTGCAGCCCCGCCTCCTCGACGATCGCCCGCAGCGAATGCGGGTCGCTCTGCAGGACGAGGACGTCGCCGGCGAACAGGGTCCAGTGCTCCGCCGGGATATAGCGTCGGCCTCCCTCGCGGACGATCGCGACGACGGACACGCTGCCTCCCGCCAGGGCTTCCAGCTCCGCAACCGTCCTGTTCACCAGCGGCGAGGCGGCGGGCAGGCGAACCTCGGACAGGTACGGCTCGACCTCGAACGCCGAGGCCGCTGGTACCAGCCCGGTCCGGTCGCTCGGCAGGAGACGCCAGCCCACGGCGAGGAAGGCTAGGCCGGCCACCGCGATGCCGAGCCCGACCGGCGCGAAGTCGAACATGGCGAACGGGGCGCCCAGCACCTCCTCCCGCACGCGCGACACCAGGATGTTGGGCGAGGTCCCCACCAGCGTGACCAGCCCGCCGATGAGCGAGCCGAAGGCCATCGGCATCAGCAGCCTGGAGGGCGGCGTTCCGCTGCGGCCCGCCACCTGCAGCGCGACCGGCAGCAGGATTGCCAGGGCGCCGATGTTCTTCATGAAGGAAGACAGGACCGTGACGCCCAGGGTCAGGACCAGAACCTGGCGGCCGGTGGTCCGCATGAACGGTTCCAGGCGGCGGATCGCCCGCCCGATGCTGCCCGACTTGCCGACCCCGGCGCTGAGGACGAGCGCCGAGGCGACGATGACGACGACCGGGTCGCCGAAGCCCTCGAACATCGCGCCGACGGGCACGACGCCTGACGCCACCGCGGCGATCAGGCCGGACAGCGCCACCAGGTCGTACCGAAGGCGGTTCCAGACGAACAGCGCCACCATGCCGGCGAGGATGGCGAAGACCACGGTCTGATCGAAGCTCATGGAGCCTCCCGACGGGCAGGGGCCAAGGCCGTCATTGCGTCATGAACAGCCGGGTCGGTGGAACCTCCTGCCGTCCCCGTACCCAGGGCCCGCCGAATGACGCACCGCATGCCGGCGGAGACGTCGACGCGGCCGGTCCCCGACCTGCCCGCTCCGGCATCGCCCCGCTCCGGCCCGGGAGTTCAGCGCCGGGATGTGGCCGCGGCGTTGAAGGCGGAGGGCGTACCCTTCGTCTTCGCCACCGGCTACGGCCGCGAAACCGGCGTCGTCCCGCGTCACGCCGATGTGCCGCTCGTCCGCAAGCCCTTCACCCCGTCAGCCCTCATCCAAGCATTGGGCCGGCTTGCCGGCGGCGCCTGAGGACACAGGCAACACTCACCACGGCAGACCGCGCCGCACCCGGGGGCATGCGACCGCTGCCCAACGGGGATGCGGCGCCGGCCGGGCTTGGCAAGCGCGAGGCGATCCAGCACCCGCATTCCGGCCGGGCGGCACGGTCACCGTCGGGGGCGCCCGCGGCGCCGGCACCCTTCTAGCTCCCCGCCGCTGTCGGAGCGACCCGTCGGGTCCTCGAAGGACGCCGACCGACCAGGGCAGTCGCCTCGGGGGTTGCCGGCCGGCACCCCTCGGGCCGGGCGTGCCGTCGGCCGGTGTTCCCTGAAACGGCTTCTCCGCAGTCCAGGCGGGGAACTTCCGGGTGTTCCCGCCGTTGCCGGCACCTGGCCTGCTGCACCGCAACATGCGGCATTGGAATCATGGTGCCGTTCCGGCGCCGTACTGGAGGCTGTATTGACGACGATACCGTCGGACCCCGCGACGACTTACCCGGCATCGCATCGACGGCCGCCCCGGCGGCGGATCGGCGCGGTCCTCGCCGCCTCGGCCGCGGCCATGGCGACGGCCGCCCTCTACAACGCCCATCGGGCGCGCGAGGTCGAGCGGGACAACCCTCCCACGGGAAGGTTCGTGACGGTCGATGGCGTCCGTCTGCACTACATCGAGCGGGGCGCGGGCCCTCCCGTGGTCCTGCTCCACGGCAACGTCGTGTCGGCCGGCGACTTCGTATGGAGCGGGCTTGTCGACCGCCTTGCCGCCCGGCATCGGGTCATTGCCATCGACCGCCCGGGCTACGGCTACAGCGACCGGCCGGACGGGTCGCTCTGGACGGCGGCGGAGCAGGCCCGCCTCCTGGGCAAGGCCTTCTCCCGTCTCGGCATCGAGCGACCGGTCGTGGTCGGCCATTCCTGGGGCGCCCTGGTCGCGCTGGAACTGGCGCTCAACCATCCGGACGCCGTGGGGAGCCTGGTCGTGCTTGCCGGCTACTACGCCCTGACGCCCCGGCTGGATGCCCCGCTGGCCGCCGCCCCGGCCGTCCCCGTGATCGGCGACGTGCTGCGGTACACGGTCTCGCCCCTCCTGGGCGCGGCCCTCCTGCCGCTTACCCTGAAGGCCATGTTCGCGCCGCGGCCGGTGCCGCCGCGCTTCTCGCGCGGGTTCCCGCATGGTTTCGCGGTCCGCCCGGGGCAGATCCGTGCCGAGGCCCAGGACGCCGCGACGATGATGCCGTCGGCGGCGGCGATGCGGCACCGCCTCGGCAGCCTCAGCCTGCCCGTCGTCATCATGGCCGGCACCGAGGACCGCATCGTCGATCCCGAGAGCCATGCCCGATGGCTGCACGAGGTGGTTCCCGGCAGCGACCTGCGGCTGGTTCCCGACACCGGCCACATGATCCACCATGCAGTGCCGGAAATGGTGGCCGAGGCCATAGAGACGGCTTCGGCACGCCTATCGGTGCACGCCGGCGATGTCAGGACCCGGTCGGGATCAAGGGACGGCGGGCTCAGCGAAGCCGGCTTCCGGCATGATTTGACATGATCTTCCAAGCCGCGCTCCCTTGCTCGAGTGCAAGGTGCGCCGAAGTGCCTCCCGAAGGCGATATGGCTCGAAGCTGGAAAGCAGGTGCGGGGAGAGCGCCGGATTGTGACGATCTGCTCCTCCATGAGCCAGCTCTTCCTCATGGTCCGTCTGCCTTCCGGCAGCGGACACTACTTCAAATCGGCAAAGGTTCTGGGAAGCAGGTCAAAGTCAGCGATAACACTTGGCTGGATGGATTGAAGCTGGGGAACATCGCCCCGCTGTGTGATGTAGGGCGGATATTACAGGCAGGCCCAAGCTGACGATCGATGCGGTCAAGCAGCGCCAGGATCAGGCATCCCCTGCGCCGGGTCCTGACCTGATCCTGCATGCGCTGCCAGGCCGGCAGCGAGCGCCTTGAAGACGGCCCGGCAGCGGGGAGTGCTGCGCATATCCTCGTGCATGACTATCCAGGCCGGCAGGTCCAGTGCGAACCAGTCCTGGAGCACGGGAACCAGGTCCGGATCCCGGCGCGCGATCGGGACCTGGCAAACGCCGATCCCGAAGCCGGCCCGGATGGCCGCCAGTTGAGCAAGGTCGCTGTCCGCCCGGAAGCCGAACCGGGTCCGCTCCAGCCCCGGATACCGGCCCAGCACCTCCCGCAGTTCCGGACGTTCCCGGTCGAAGCCGATGAGGTCGTGGCCGGCGAGCTCCGCCGGAGCTGCGGGTGTCCCGCGCCGTTCCAGATAGTGCCGGTGGGCATGCAGTCCGACGCGGATGGTTCCGGCCCGGCGGGCGACGAGCGCATCCTGCGTCGGCTCGACCATCCGGATCGCCACGTCCGCGTCCCGGCGCAGCAGGTCGTCCACGGCATTGGACAGCACCACCTCAAGGTCCAGCCGCGGGTGCTGGGCTCGCAGATTGACCAGGATGGGCGGCAGCACCTCGACCCCGACCACTTCGCTGGCAGTGATCCGCACCGTCCCGGCGATTTCACCCGGTCGGCCGGACACGGCACGCAGCAGCGCCGCCGATGTCGACGCCAGGGTCTCGGCATAGGGGCGCAGGGCGAGAGCGGCGTCGGTTGGCGACAGGCCCCGCTGAGTGCGGACGAACAGGGCTTGATCCAGCGCTTCCTCCAGCGCGTCGATGTGGCGCGATACGGTGGGCTGCGTCAGGCCCAGCCGGCGTGCCGCCCCCGACAGCGACGCCTCCCGCAAGGCCGCGAGGAAGGTGCGGTACAGGTCCCAGCTTGGCTCAGAGTTCATGGATTTCAGTATAGCAATCCCATGAAGTTCGACAATTCCGTTGATCCGCCGGCATCGCCATTCTCGCTCTGCGATTAACGATGGAGGACGGACATGAGCAGCAGGACGGCCTTGGTTCTGGGCGCGACCGGTGGAATTGGCGGGGCCGTGGCACGGCGGCTTGTCGACGCGGGCTGGCGTGTCCGCGCACTGCATCGGGGCGTCCGCCCCTTGGCGGCGCATGGTTTGGAATGGTGCCGCGGCGACGCCATGGTGAGGTCGGACGTGGCAGCGGCCGCACAGGGCGCTTCGCTCATCGTCCACGCGGTCAACCCTCCCGGCTACAAGGACTGGCACCGCCTTGTCCTGCCGATGCTGGAGAACAGCATCGCCGCCGCGCGCGGCGCCCGTATCCTGCTGCCGGGCACCCTCTACAACTACGGTCCGGACGCCTTTCCCGTGATCGACGAGGAGGCGCCGCAGAACCCCGCCACCGCCAAGGGGCGTATCCGGGCCGCGATGGAGGAACGTCTGGGCCGTGCGGCGCAGCGGGGGGAGGCCAAGGCCCTGATCGTCCGTGCGGGCGACTTCTTCGGCCCCCGGGCCGGCAACAGCTGGTTCTCGCAGGTCCTGGTCACGCCCGGTAAGCCGCTGGGGACCCTCACGCTGCCGGGCGCTCCGGGCGTCGGCCACCAATGGTCCTACATCCCCGACGTGGCGGAGACCATGGTCCGGCTCGCCGACCGTGCCGATTTGCCGGACATGGCGACCTACCACATGGCCGGACATTGGGATCCCGACGGCACGCATATTGCGGCGGCGATCGCCCGCACAGCCGGCCGGGCCGGTGTGCGGACCCGGCGGTTCCCTTGGACGCTGGTAGGTCTGGCCGCGCCTTTCGTGCCGCTGCTCCGCGAGTTGCGGGAGATGCGGTATCTCTGGGAGACACCGGTCCGCCTGAGCAACAGCCGCCTGGTGTCGGTACTCGGCCGGGAGCCGCACACGCCGCTGGACCAGGCGGTCCGCAGCTCGCTGGTCGGCCTGGGCTGCATTGCCTGATACCTGCGGCGCGCTCCGGCACGGCCGGCCGAACTCTCCGGACCGTCGAATCCCGGCCTTCGCAACGGGCCGACATTCCGCGCAAAAGCGGCTAACCTTCCGGAGGGGCGAGGCGATGGAGAGACAAGGGGCATGAGCACAGCGCGAACCTACTTCCTGGACCGCATTCGCGTGCTTCTGACGGTCCTTGTCGTCGCGCATCACACCGCCATCACCTATGGCGCCAGTGGCAGCTGGTTTTTCAAGGAGGAGGTCCCGGGTGGCCCGACAGGCGATCTGCTGACCGTCTTCACGGCGGTCAACCAAGCCTTCTTCATGGGCATGTTCTTCCTGCTGGCCGGCTACTTCACCCCGGCGTCCCTTGCCAGAAAGGGCAGGGCATCCTTCATGCGCGAGCGGCTGGTCCGCCTCGGCATCCCGGTCCTGGTCTTCGGCTTCCTGCTCGGCCCATTGACCGTGGCCATCGCCCGTTCGGGCAGCGGCGCCGGCGGCGACTGGCTGGCCCGGCTTGCCGCCGGGCAGTTCGTCCTGGGGCCGCTCTGGTTCGCGCTGGCGCTGCTGCTGTTCTCGGCGGCCTGTCTGCTGCTGCCGCAGCCCTCGGAAGCCCCGGCGGCCAAGCCCGTGCCCGGTCCGGCGGCCTGGGCGGCAGCCGCCCTCGGCGTCGGCGCGGCCGCCCTGCTGGTGCGCCAGGTCGTACCGGTCGGTGAGGAGGTGTTCGGCCTCCAGCTGGGCTATTTCGCCAGCTATGTCTTCCTGTTCTTCCTCGGCTGCGCGGCCGCCCCCCACCGCTGGCTGGAACGGGTCGAGCGGCGCACGGCACTGGGCTGGGCGGCCGTCACCGCCCTGGCCCTGCCGGCCCTGCCGCTGGCGCTCGCCCTGGCCGGCGACGCGCCGATCCGCTTCGAGACCGGCTTCTCCGGTCCGGCCGTCCTCTATGCCTTCTGGGAGCCCTTTGTCGCCTGGGGCCTGATCGCGCTCCTTCTGTGGGGACTGCGGGAACGGGCCAACCGGCCTGCCCCTCTATGGGACGCGCTGGCGGCGCAGGCCTATGGCGCGTTCATCCTGCACGCCCCCGTCATCGTCGCCCTGTCGGTCCTGATCGCCGGCTGGGCGGCGCCGCCGGCGGTGAAGTTCCTGCTGGTGACCACGCTGGGCTCCGCCCTTGCCTTCGGCCTGACCTGGATCCTGCGCCGACTGCCCCTGGTCCGCCGCGTCATCTGACGCATGGCTCCCGGCGGCCCCCATCCCGGGCCGCCCGACCGGACGCGGCGGACGGCGGCGCAGGGCCTGCCGACGTCACCGGACCTCGGGCCCGCCACGGTGATGCGCCCGGACGCGGTGGGTGGTCATGCGTTGGTGCAGCCGGCCGACCGTCTTGCTGGCCGTGGTGACGAAGAGGAAGGGCAGGAGGCCGTGCACGAGACAGGCGAGGCCGGCCGCCACCAGCGTTCCGCCAAAACGGAACGCCTGTGCCAGATGCCCGAGATAGGTTTCGCCGACGGAAGCGGGATGCTGGCTGAACAGACGCTGGATCATGGAACCTCTCCGGACCGGCGGGGAAGGGATGGCGGCTCAAGGGCTTCCGGGGGAGCCGCCGACCGCAGCGCCGCCAGGGCGGCGAGCGGCCGGACCGCGGGCCGGCTCCTGAGGCACAGGCGGGTCCTGAAGCCCGTCACCCCGGGGAACCGGGCCAGCCGCTGCCGCAGGAAGCCTTCGAGATGGCGGACGTCGCGCGCGGCGACGCGGAGCAGGTAGTCCCAGGACCCGGTGGTCCTGTGGCACTCGCGCACCGGTGCCGCCCGCGCGACCGCGCCCTCGAAGGCCCGGTCGCGGCCGTTCTCCAAGGCGACGTCGACGAAGCAGGTGATCGACCGCCCGACCCGGGTCCGGTCTACCCGGCACCGGTACCCGACGATGACGCCGGCCTCCTGCAGCGTCTGGATGCGGGTCCAGCAGGACGCCCTGGAGAGGCCGACCGCGGCCGCGATGTCCGCGCAGGACGCCCGGCCGTCCTGCTCCAGGATTTCGAGGATCCGGAGGTCGATGGGATCGATCCAGGAGCGCATGCCGGCCATCCTTTCTCCCCTGTCCTCGCGGCATCCCGCTGCTGCCCGCCTCGGGAAGGCCGCCGGACATTCCCGCATGGGCGCCGAAGGTAGGCGCCTCCGCGGTTATCCATCAAGAGAAAATTCTCTGTTTGGAGTTTAGACCCAGGAGAAGGTGTGTCGGTAGGCGGGCCGGGGCGACGACGTCGCCCAATCGTTCAAGCTCGCCGGCACATGTGGGGGTGCTCCTGAACCGCGGATGCGGAGAAGCGGCTCCCGATCCGGCTTCTCCCGCAATCAGCTTTCGCCATCATTTTTCTATTTTGAAAATCTTTTCGCCTGA
>Ga0196963_10002055_pt1 | contig 12499 bp, 5 predicted proteins | sample S1_5metaG_FD_148600 | JGI IMG/M metagenome (GOLD analysis project Ga0196963, IMG submission 148600) | Soil microbial communities from Anza Borrego desert, Southern California, United States - S1_5 | ecosystem: Environmental > Terrestrial > Soil > Desert | place: USA: California | collected... | reverse complement strand
TCCCAACCCAATAGCCGGCTAAAGCCGGGACTCCAACAAAGACAGCCGTGGATTACTGATCCACGGCTGCGAGATTTCTTTGCTCAAGGACATCGACTACCGCGGTGCTGCGACTGGTATTTGTCGAGCTGCGTCGCGGAAGAGCGTGAACGAAGCGGGCAGCCGGCGAGCCGCTCGGCTATCGGTCAGCGCGGCCACTGGGTCGAAGAGCGTGAAGCCCGCCGGCAAGCGACGGCCCGTGGCAGCAGCGCCTGTTGTGGCCCGAGCGGTGACCGATTGCGTGGGAGCGGCCGGCATGGGCTGCGGCGCCGGAGCCCGACCTGTGGTCGCCGGCTGCTTTGCAGTTGGCGCGGCAGGGGCACCAGGAGCCGGTGCGGCGGCCACCAGCGGCGAAGCAGCCGCAGGCGCCGGAGCGGCTGGCACCACCACATCTTCGGCGCGATAGATGTCCATCGTCAAGTCATCGGCCAACGCGACGCGGTACGAGCCCGAGTCGAGCCGCCGTTGCAGTTCCGTGCCGTTACCATTGTCGAACCGCAACACCGGCGGAAAGAGCCCGCTCAGTTCTTGCGATTCGCCCGGGTTCAGCACCTGCTGTTGATCGTCGACGACATAGTTGAACGCAAACGTGTTGTTGCTGTTGTCGAGCGTCGAGCGGAAGGATCGCTTGTAGAGTTCCCAGCCGCGATCGGTCGCCGTGAAGACATAATAGCCTTCGCTCAACACATAGCGGGCCATGCCGAAGCCGCCGCCGCGATCGAACTCGATGGTCCAGGTCGTGCCGGCCTCGAGCGTTTGCTCAAAGTCGGTGCCCATCGAGAAGGGCTGCTGATTGAGCGTGTAATTCACGGTGTCGGGCGTGGGGTTGTTGATGACGATCTGGCCCGAGGTGAACGAGCCCGTCGCGGCCGCGGCCGGCTCAGCGCCGTCGATCGGCACCGGCAAGCCGGCCACCGTGAGGGGATCGCCCATCCCGAGGAGAATGCCGTCGCCCGGATCGCCCATGCCGATCATCACCACGCCATCATCGAGCGGCATCAGCAGACCCGGCGGCAAGCCCGGCACGAGCACCAGCGGCACATCGGGACCGAACGGCACCACGCCCATGCCCGGGTCGGTCGCGTCGACCCAAATGACCACTTGCTGATCGACGCCAATCTGGCCGATCAACGCGATCAAATCAGGAAGATTCGGCACATCGAGATCGTTGATCGCGTCGAGCAGGTTGGCCAGATCGCCGCCGTCGATATTGCCGTCGGCAATCGCATCTTGAATCGCATCGATCACGTCGCCCGCCGTGGCGCGATCGATCAGCTCCATGCCGGCCGGCGAAGTGGCTGCCTCGCCGAGCAGCTCGCGAACGCGATCGGGATCGCCATTTGCCACCGCATCACGAAGCGCCCGGCGCTGATCGTCGGTGAGACCGTCAGCCCCCGGCAAGCGATCGATCAAACGGTCAAGGCCGGTCGTCGTGGCCTGGTCGAGACGGTCGAGCAGCAGCTCATCGTGCCGGTCGATCTGCTGGGCAATGCGATCGAGATCGGCTTGCGTCAGATTCGCCACGAGGTTTCCCTTGCCTGGATTCGGCACCGTGCGTTTCACGGTCCGCGGCGGCTGCGTGGTCTTCGTGGTCGGCCGCACTGCAGTGCTGGGCGCAGTGGGCAGCTGATTGCTCGTGACCTTGCTCGCCGGCGCCAGTTTGTTCGGCGCGGGAACTACATTGGTCTTCGGCGTCGTCTTGGCCACCGCAGTTTTGTTGGCCGGAGCGAGCGTCGATTTTTTCGGCACGACATTTGTTTTTGGCGCTACGTAAGTCCGCTGCGGCACCGAGGTCGTGCGCGGCTGCACGTACTGCCGCTGCGGTTGCGGCTGATAGTATTGATGGCCGCCATAATTGCGGTTGTGGCCGTAGCCCTGGTTGTAGTTGTAATTGTGATGGCCGTAATTCTGGCGGTATTGGTGTCCGCCGCCGTAGCCGCCGCCCCAGCCTCCGCCGAAGCGCATGCCTCCGCCGCCGAACGACCAGCCGCCGTGCTGAGCTTGAACCGTGGCTAAAGGACCAGCAAAAGGGAACGCGACGAGCAGCGCCAAACCGAGACGCCAATTGCGATGAAACATGGGAAGAGCTCCGTGAAATGGGGGATGGGCGAGTTTGCCGCATCCTGCAACTCAACCTTTTTAAGGGGAGCCCGACACGGTGGCGACGGGTTTTTTTGGGCAACATTGACATTTCTTCGAAAATTGTCGGTGGCACCCGTCGATCGGCTGCCCTACTTGAACCGGCCGCTCCAGCCCGCTGAAGATATCACCCTCTTGTCCCGACAATCTCTTCCCCCCTTGAGGCATCCTCCATGGCCATGGTGCATGGCAAAGCGCTCGGACGAAGGGTGATGCGTGATCTCGATCTGGTGGTGAGCGTTGCTCATCGCGGCGGCGTCGATCCCAAAGCTTCCGCTTCAACAGTGGAGATACGGACCGCACTGCTGAACCGTTCACTTGGGGGAGCGCGGTCGTGCACCGCATGCCGGGCGGCGCGGTCTGCCTGGTGCCGGTCACGCGCAGCACCGCGGCCGGTTGTTCCTGCCGTTTGCCGATGACGATCGCAAGACGGCAGAAGTCATGAGCAAGACGCTGCTGCTCGCCAAGGACAAAGAGATTCTCGACCCGGCGATCTTGGAGCAATTGAGGTTGTAATTTGATCGCGTGCGCGGATGCTCTCGCAGCTCGCGGCGGAGCCAGTGGCGCCCGTGGAGCTTACTACTTCTGCCACTGCAGCTGGTGCGAGCGGGTTTTGGCCTCTTCCGCTTTCAGAATGAACATGCGGTCTTGCGTGGCTTCGAAGGCCTTCTGATAGGTCTCGCTAAGGGCCGTCCAGTTGAAGACCTCGTTCGGCTCGAGTTGGCAGGCCTGCTCGCTGTGCGGCACGGCGTCGAGGGGCCGCTCGGCTTTGCACAGCAGCCTGGCGAGGGTCATGTGGGCCAGCACGTGGCCGTTATCGAGCTGCAGCACTTCTTCTAGCTTCGCGATGGCTTCGGCGGGTTTCCCTTCGCGGCGGAGTTGTTCCGACTGCTTGTAAAGTTCGTCGACGTTTGCCATGGCGGTGCTCTGCGGGTGGGGAAAAGGGGAGTTGAGCTCATTTTAACCCAAGGGCCGGTCCGAGAAAGGTAGTCGCACGGCGAGTGCGTGGAATGCGGCGGGACATCGATGGGCGCGCGAAGTAGGTCAGGTAGTGCACAAGCCGTTGAACCGCCGGGGCAAGCCCGTTGGCGAAGGTGCTGTTCTTGTTTTACTGGTAATGCGCCGACGGCTGCAGTACCATACCTTCGCCGCATTTTTCCTGTTTCCCACCAAGGCCCCGCCATGAAAACTCTCGTTGCCGCGCTGCTGTTGCTTGCCATTTCTGCCGCATCCCTCGTGTCTGCCGAGCCCCAGTTCACCGTCGAGAAGTCCGATACGAGCGTCGTGGTGAAGGTCGACGGCCAGGGGTTTGCCACGTATGTCTTCAAGTCGGGGACCAAGCCCATCGTGTGGCCGATCATTGGACCGACCGGGAGTGAAATGACGCGGGCCTGGCCAATGAAGGACGGCGTTGAGGGGGAGAAGAAGGATCACATTCATCACCGTTCGTTTTGGTTCACGCACGGCAATGTGAACGGCGTCGACTTTTGGGGCGAAGCTGCGAAGGTCCAAGGCCAGATCGTGCACAAGGAGCTGTACGCGGCGGAAGGGGGCGCGGTCGCGACCATTGCGACGCGCAATGAATGGCTCGGCCCCGACGGTAAGGTGATTTGTCAGGACGAACCGACGCTCAAGTTCGGCGCGAACAACGAGGCCCGGTGGATCGACTTCGCCACCAAGGTGACTGCCGTCGCCGACGAGGTGACCTTTGGCGATACGAAGGAAGGCGCGTTTGGCGTGCGCGTCGCCGAGACAATGAAGGTCGAAGCGAACAAGGGTGGCAAGATCGTCACTAGCGAAGGACTCACCGACAAAGATGCCTGGGGCAAGTCCGCGAAGTGGGTCGATTACCACGGCCCGGTCGGCAACGAGACGCTGGGGATCGCGATCTTCGATCATCCCTCGAGCTTCCGCCATCCCACCACCTGGCACGTGCGCACGTACGGCCTGTTCGCGCCGAATCCCTTCGGCCTGCATGATTTTCCCGGCGGCGCGGGGAAGGACGGTTCGCACAAGATGAAGAAGGGCGAATCGTTCGCGCTCAAGTACCGCGTCTATCTGCACAAGGGTGATGAGAAGACCGGCAAGGTAGCTGAAGCGTATGCAGAGTGGACGAAGAAGTAGGCCGGGTGCGACTGATCTTGAAACGTATGGGCCGAATGTCGCAGCACCAACGGCGCGCCCGATACCAGTTTAGGCCGCAGTCCAGGGACCTATAGAAGCGGCCTTCAGCCCTAGCGCTCCGGTGGTGCTGCAAACCAATTCGAATATCTCGCGCGGCATCTTCACTACAACCCGCTTCCTCGGCGCGCGGTTGTTCACGGCACTGATCTTTTTGCAACACGCGCGAGCGCGCTGCTTCGTGCGCTGAACGGCAGTAAATCTTCTTGCCATTTTGTTCAATCCACGCGAGGGAGTCGCAATCCACGCGTGAAAACTCACGAGGCCTTGTAGCATCGAACTAGGTGGCAGTGGAGAGGCTGCGCCGGCTCCTGGTGTGGAGCGTCATCCCCTGAAATCAACGTGAGAAGCTGCATGTCCGCCACTGCCCCTCGTCGCGCTATTTGTAAACGAAGTCGCCAGAATCGCCGTCTCTTTTTGGAAGGCCTGGAAACGCGCAATTTGCTTGCGCCGGTGGTGGCCAACGCCAGCTTCGAAGATCCGCCGATTCCCCCCGGCTTTCCCGGTTACCAAGCCGTGATTTCCGGTTGGACACTGACTGGCGGCGGCCACGGAATTAACCCATCGCAAGATGGCAGCGCTCCGTTTTTGAACGGCTTGCCGGTCCCGCATGGTTCGCGCGTCGCCTTCATGCAGGGCGGCGGCAGTGCAATTTCGCAGAGCGTGAGCGGCTTTGAAGTCGGCAAGATTTATCAGCTGACGTATGCCCAGAACGAACGGGGCAATGGCGGCGCGGTCGCGCGGCCGTACGTGCGGATCAACGGCGAGCTGCTGATCTCGGAATTCAGCCAGACCCGCGTGAATCCGAGCTTCGTCACGATCACCAGTCCGCCATTCATTGCCACCAGCACTACCCTGACCCTGCTCATCGGCAACGATGATCCGACGCTCGCAGGCGCGACGGCCGGCGACAACACGCTGCTGCTCGACAACGTGCAAATCACCGAGGTGATGACGCCCGCTGTCAGCAACTTCTCGTTCGAATCGCCGCCGGAAGATTTGTCCGATAACCCCTGGCCCGGCTATGGCCCGATCACCGGCTGGGCCTCGTCGAACACGGCGCGGACCGGCATCACGCCGGCTTTCACCGGTCCCAACGAAGCCGTGTTCCTCAACGGCAAAACGCCGCTGCATGGCCGGTCGACCGCGCTGCTGCAGAATTCTGTCGGCACGGCGACCGTGAACATCAGCCAGAATGTGAGCGGGTTTGTCGTGGGCCAGGCTTACGTCCTGGAGTACTACGAAGCGGAACGGGGCAATCCCGCCACCGCCGTGGCCCGGCCCTACGCGCGTGTGAACGGCCAGATTATTATCGCCGAGCACGATCTGCGTTCGACGGCGCAACAATTCGTGCGGGTCGTCAGCAAGCCCTTCATTGCGACAGCGACGACGATGCCGCTGGAACTCGGTAACAATGACCCGCTGCAGGCCGGCGACGCTGCGAATGACAATACGCTGCTTGTCGATCAGATTATCTTCCGCGCCGTTGCGAACACGACGACGGCCACGCTGTATGACGGCAGCTTCGAATCGCCGGTCAATCCTGACAATCAGTTCAAGCAGGCGAGCGGAACCGGGGCCGGCACGCTGAGCGGTTCGCCATGGATGTTTGCAGCCGGCGGCGGAATGACGCGCAACAACAGCGCGTTTCACAACGGCGCTATTTCGGCCCAGGATGGCCAGCAGTTTGCCATTCTGCAGCATGGGGCCAGCTTCAGTCAGACGGTGTCCGGCTTCGTGCCGGGCAACACGCACACGCTGAATTTCATGGCCGCCCGGCGGACGTCGCAGGCCAACACGAGCGATACGTATTCAGTGCTGCTCGACGGCGCGCCGATCTTTATGGAAACGTGGACGAACAACGGCGGAATCAACCAGGCCTGGACGCCCAAGTCGACGACGTTCGTCGCGACGAAGGATTCGTATGTGCTAACGTTCGATTCGCCCGACATCGTGGGCGTGGACGAAACCACTTTCATCGACAATGTGCAGCTGACGCTCGCCAGCCAGCCGGATTTTGGCGATGCACCCGATTCGTATGCCACGCTGCTGGCCAGCAACGGGCCGCGGCATGCCGTTTCAACAGCGCTGCGCTTGGGCGCGATCGTCGACGGGGAAACCGACGGCGCGCCGAGCGCTGGCGCGACGGGCGACGGCGGCGATGAAGACGGCGTGACGATTTCGCCGATCGTGGCCAATGGCACGACGACGGTGGTCGCCACGGTGAACGGCGGCCCGGGCCGGCTCGATGCCTGGATCGACTGGAATCACGACGGCGACTTCGGTGACGCCGGCGAGCAAATTGCCTCGAACCTGATCGTGGCCAATGGCGCGAACAGCATCAATGTGCCGGTTCCCGCCGCGGCTGCGGTCGGCGCGGCGACGACGACGTATGCCCGCTTCCGCCTGAGTTCCGCCGGCGGGTTGACCAGCACGGGCCTGGCGATGGATGGTGAAGTGGAAGACTACCAGGTCACCCTCAATCCAGCTCGCACTACCGTGTATGTCGATCCGACCTTCACCACCAACGGCGTCGATCCCGATGGCGCTGGCCCGGCCACTGCCGTCGGCTTCGATGCGTTTGCCAATTACGCGCCCGCAATCGCGGTCCTGCAGGCGGGCGGTACCGTTGTCGCCAATGCGGGGACCGTGGTCGAAAACGTCACGATCAACAAGAGCCTGACGATTGACGGCGCGGGGACAGGCGCGACGACTCTGCAAGGAAGTCTCTCGACGAGCGGCACGCTGATGGGCGTGACGCTGCGGGAGTTCAACATCAGCGGCGCGCTGAGCGTGCCCGCCGGCGCGGGCGTCGGCATTCTCAATCTGTTCGACATGGCCGGAGGCATGGGAAGCAGCGTGGCCGGCATGGTGGGCACGCTGAATCTCACCACGACGGACGGCGCCGATACGGTGAACTTCAACGGCGTGGGCGCTGGGGGCACGCTGAGCACGAACAAGCTCAATGGTGTCGCGTTCAACGCGGGGTCGATCGGGGCGGTCAATATCTTTACGTTCCAAACGGCTGCTGATGCTTCGGACAACATTACCGTCGCGCCAGATGAAAACACCGTCGTGAATATCTCGGCGGGCGAACCGGTGCTGCCGGTGATCGGCGACGTGCTGAACTTGAATCTCGCCGGCATCGCGCCGCCGCTGATCGTGAATGCCACGACCAATGGCTCGCTGACGGCTTCTGGCCGAGCCGCGGTCAACTGGCTAAGCATCGAAGATGTCGACATTAGCGGCGTGCCGGACGCTCCGGTTATCAACGTCGGCGATATCTTCGCGCTGGGCAGCGCGGCCAATGAGCCGATCATCCTCTCGCGCGGGCCGGGCCCTCTGGACATCAAGGTGCGAATCGGCGGACTGATGTCGCCGGCCATGCAACCGACGGGGAAGGTGATCGTTCACGGCGGCGGCGGCTCGGACAGCGTTAATGCGAGCAATCTCACGCTGCCGGTCGAAATCCTCGGCCAGGGCGGCGACGATTACATCAGCGGTGCGAGCGCGAACGACCTGCTCGTGGGCGGCGCGGGGAACGACCGAATCAACGGCGCTGCGGGCGACAATGTGATCTGGGGCGACAACGTCGGCGAACAGAACCTCATGACCGGCGGCAACGATCAGTTGAGCGGCCTCGCGGGGAATGACGTGTTTTATGGCGGCGGCGGCGATGACCTGATTAGCGCCGGCGGCGGCCAGGATTATGCCCACGGCGGCGAAGGGACCGACATGCTGCAAGGGAGCGACGGCGATGATCGCCTCTACGGCGGCAACGGCAACGACACGCTCGCGGGCGGCAACGGCAACGATCTGCTGAGCGGCGGCGCGAACAACGACGCGCTGTACGGCGACAGCGGCAACGATGTGCTGTTCGGCGGCGGCGGCGCTGATTCAATGAATGGCAGCGATGGCAACGATCTGCTCGTGGCCGGCTCGGTCAACAACGAGTCGAGCAGCACCGCGAATGACGCTAACGATATGGCTCTCATTGTCCTGCTCAGCACCTGGGGCGGCAGCGGCTCGAACCGCACTGGCCTGGGTGCAATCACGCCCGGGACCGACGTCGACACCGTCACTGGAGGCGCTGGCGATGACGACTTCAGCGTCGTAGCGGGAAGCGATGTGCTTCCCGATTTCGGCACGGGCGCCGATGAGATGTTTTAGAGTTCCCGTACCCGACGCTGCCAGCGTCGGAACCAAACACGTGGACGCTGGCAGCGTTTCGTACGAGGTTACCTCGGGAAGAAGTTCTTGAACTGATCGAGCGGATTGACGGGTGGCGTCGGCGTGTTTCCCGGCGCTGCGGGATTCGTCCCAGGAGCAGGCGCCGTGGGGTTGAAGCCGGGCGGCAGAAACTTATTCAGCTCCGAGCCGACCTTGTCCTTCAGCAATCCCGTAGCCGCGTTGCGGGCGAGATCTTTCGACAGATTCGCCAGGCCGCGGAAGTCCGGCAGCGGCGCGGCGAGCGTGCCGCGGATCGGAATCTGTAGCATCTGCCCCTTCAAGCCGGCGAGGGCGGCATTCTGCTTCAGCCAGCTGTCTTGCACGGGGATTTCGGCGACGAGCTCCATCGTTTGATCAAGGCCCACACTGCCGCGCGTCGTGATGACCACATCCTTCACGGTCATTTGCAAACCCTGATGATGCACTCGGCCGTCGATCATCTCGAACTTCACCTGTTGCTCGGGGAGGACCAGCACGCCCCGATTGGTCCCGGGGCTGCTGGTCTGCGGCGGCTGGACGGCACCAGGCGTGAAGAGGGAACCGATTGCAGCGTAGTTGCCATCGGCGAGGTCCTTCACCTGCTTTGCCAAGGTGAGGTATTGCTGCGCGAGCGGACCGGGGCCGACTTCGGCCGTGTGAATCGTCATCACGCCGCCGATGCTGCCTTTGGTGGGAACCATCACGGGGACTTTGGCGCTTTCGAGCTCGACGGAGAACTTGCCTTCGGCCCGCGTCACGCCGGCGAGGAGCGGCGCGACGAACTTCATCCAGCCGTCGCACAGCTCAGGCGAGATGCGGAGGTTCTGAATGACCGGCCCCTTGTCCATTTCCAGCAGCGGCGACTCACCGGTCAGATTCAGCCGCGGCGCGCCGACAAGCTTGCCTTCGTTGATTGTGAGATCGAGCGGCCCGATGTACACGACGCTCTGGTCGAGCTTCGCGGGAAAGACGCCTGGGCCAGCCGTGAGTCCGAAGTAGCTCGCGCTTTGCCAGCCCATTTCCGCCGTGGCGGTCAGTTCGGAGCTGACGAGCGCTTTTGAGTTCGGAGCGGCGAGCAGCGGCCCGCGTACGGCAAACTGCCGGCTTTCCTTGCCGGTGAGCTCCGGCACGTTGAGCGGCTTTTCGTTGGGATTGCGCGCGAGGCCTTCCTTGTTGAGCTTGTCGTTGATCAGCTGCGTGATGACGGCCAGGTCGTAAGCGATCTGCCCTTTCACGTCGGCGAGGCATTGCTTCGTCAGCGCGGTGACCGTGCCCTCGGCGTTCAGGCTCGCGAGGGACGATTGCAACTGGGCCTTGGTGATGGTCAGCGCGTCGGTCGCCGGATCGTAGGACGCCTGCGAAGAAATTTTCACCAGCGGCTCGACATGACGCACCACAAACGGCCCTGCTGTCGAGTTGGCTACGAGCGTGACATTGCGTGCGCCGGCGGGGGGCATGTCGGGCGAGGCGTAGGTCAGATTTTTGATGTCGTTCGAGAAAACGGCTTCGACCTTGCCGTTACGCAGCGCGGCTTCGAGGCGGCCTTCGAGCATGCCGGAGAGCTGATAGGCCCGCGGCTCGGTTTGCGGCACCCATTGCATGAGGCGATTGAGATCGCCGCGATAATCGACCACGCCTTGCACCGTCGGCGTACCGCCGCTGAGGACCGCTTTGATGTTGTCGCCGCGGAGCGCGATGGCTGAGCTGGCGATGGTCGTCGACGTGCTGATGAAGGTCAGATTTTTTTGATCCCAACTTCCGATCAGATCGACGACCACTTTGGGTTCGGAAATTGCGACGCCCGGGCCGCTGATTTCCAGCTTGCTCAGTTCCAGCTTTGTGGCACCGAGTTCCGTGACTTGCGGCGAGAACGTGCCGCTGCCTTGCAAGTCAATTCCGCCTGCCGTGCGCCATCCGGTCAGTGGCAGGAAAGCCTGCAACCGCGGCTGCCAGCTGGCGAGATCGCCCTTGAGCGTGAACTTGAGCGGCCAGGCCGTCGCGCTGTCGGGCTGATCCACAGGTTTGGTGAGGGTCGCTTCGAGCTGATCGGCGAATGAGAGAACGTTGAACGTGGCCGTGCTGATTTGCTGCAGCGACGTTCCCACGACGCGACCATTCATCTGGCCGCCGAGTTGCAAATTATCTTCCCGCCAGGGCACGACGCCTGGCGCTTCGAGCGCGAACTGCTGCACCTTCGCGGTCGCCGTCGCTTGCCATTGATCGCCCTGGTTCTGCTGCCAGTTGATTTTGGCCGCGAGATTGCCGGCCAGCTTCGCCGAGCCGAAATCGACGAACTGATCGAGCTCGGCCACGAGGCGATTCAAATCGGCGTTGGCCGTGAGTTCGCCTTTTGCCAGCGTGCCGCTCCCTTGCATCTCGAAGAAGCTGGCCTTGCCGATCAGCTGCTCGATGTTCACTCCGGCGGCGGATTGCCGCGCGGTGGCTTCGATGGTCAGCGGTTCGTCCCATTGCACTTGTCGGCCCGCCGCGTGAGCGACGAGGTTTTCGGTTTGCAGCCCGGCTCGCCACAATCGGCCAGCTGGTTCGCTGCGGCTGATGAGCAGCAAATTCACGCGGCCACTGGCGATGCGGGTGTCGTTCTTCAACCGGAGAGTGGCCGGCAACTGAGCCGCGAGCGCAGCCAGATCGAGCTGGCCTTGCACTTGCAGTTGTGAATCGCCGCCAAGCGCGCCGCCGGCGGCTGCCGCGGCCAGGTCACCAATGGCTGCCTGGCCGTTGCCGGACAGCGTGAGGACATTCGTGCGGACATCGAGTCCGGCGACGGTGATCTTACCGCCCGCATATTGAATCTGCCCCGCGCCCGATTCGATGGCAAGGCGCGGCACATCGCTGCTGAGATAACTGCTCGAGGCCACGGCCAATTGCGGCGCGACGAGCTTGCGCAGCTGGATGCCGTGATCTTGCGCGTCGCGAGCGAACTGATAGACGAGGTCCGTCGTGAGCGAACCGGCCGCTTGCACATCGACGCCGCAGCGACGCAGCACGCCTTGCGAAATGTCGAGGGCGAGGCTGTTCGCACGCAGCGTGACCTGGCCGGATCCCAGGCCGGCCGCAGTCGGCTGCCACGAGAAATCGGCCTGCAAATCGCCGGGCGGAATCGTCGACGGCTGAGCACCGGAGGTGCGCACAGCGGCGGTGATCTTGCCGGTCTTTGGTTTGTCGTTGGAAGCTGGCCAATCGACTTCGCAGTTCAGACCATCGACGGTCCATTGCTTGCCGGCAATCTGATCATCGAACTGGACTGCTCCGCGCAGTAATTCCAGTTGAAATTGAACCGGCTTCGTTTCGCATTTCGATTCGCTCTTCGGCAGCAGCTTCAAAAACTCTTCCCAGTTGCTGCCGTCGGCGCGAAGGACCACATTGGCTTTGGGATCGAGCACGCGGAACTTGCCGAGATTCGTCGAATCGAACGCCAGCTGCAGCAGCGTTTTGTCGCTGTGAAGTTCGGTCACATCGGCCAGGACGTTCCCTTGCGGATCGCGCAGCACGACGTGCTTCGCCCGCACGCTTGAAAACCAGCCGAGCGACAGCGATTCAATCGCGATGCGGTCTGTCAGCTCTGGCGCGGCAAAGCTCAGGCCGGTCTTCCACACGGCCGAACTCGACGCGAGCGCCGGCAGGAACCAGACGAGCACGCCCAGGAGCAACAGCATGACCATCAGCCGGCTGACGAACCACCGCAGCCGCGACGACTGGCGGGGCTCGCGTTCCTTGGCGGCAGGGGTGTTCTCTTCGTCCTCGTCGACGTCCGCCGGGGCGACCTTGTGCTTAGCCATGGTCCGTAACTCGCTTCATCCGTGATCCGTGAATGGGTCCATCCAAGCGGCCGATTGTAGCGCGCGGGCCGGGGTTTTCCCTAGATCGCTTTGGAAGGGAGGAACGGCAGGAGTGGGAGAGGGGGAGACAAGGA
>Ga0196963_10002054_pt1 | contig 12514 bp, 14 predicted proteins | sample S1_5metaG_FD_148600 | JGI IMG/M metagenome (GOLD analysis project Ga0196963, IMG submission 148600) | Soil microbial communities from Anza Borrego desert, Southern California, United States - S1_5 | ecosystem: Environmental > Terrestrial > Soil > Desert | place: USA: California | collected... | reverse complement strand
CAGCCCTACCAGGTGGACAGATGGGAGAGGCGCCAGCAGCCCAGGGCCAAGTACTCCCTCCCCAGGTCCCGGAGAGCGGTATGGCTCCCCTTCCCTCTATTGGGGAGGCCCAGTGAGACTTCCCAATCCCAATGAGAATCAACCCTTTGATAGGGTCAGTAAGAACGCCCAGGGGCTCCCGGAGTGGGGCTATCGTCATGAAGGCACTCCCGATGAGGAGATAGTCCACATCCCGACCAACCGATCTAACCAGACCTACTACCAGCCCCAGAGGGTGTTGTACCCAGAAGGCTGTGAACACACCTTCCACGTCATTGACATGGGTAAAAGAGAGATAGAGTGCTCACGTTGCCAGTGGGCCACCAGCTTCCATCCGGCTCACAACTACCAGGAGAGCGATGGCCAAGGCTACGTCACCATCTTAGGCCACCCGTACCCCATCCACTAAGCCTTTACTTATAATCCGCCCTCTCCCTTGAGAAAATCCGGGTAGAACCCCTTACAGAGCAACCTCTGTAGGACTCCTAGGAAGGGGGTGAATCAACATAGACACAGACAATACTTCCAGCTCGGAATCCCTAGAGGGATCAACTGAAGCAGAGGTAGTAACTCAACCGGAACCGGTCCAAGGGGACACCGAGGCAGTAGCCGACGTTAGCCAGACTGAAGTGACCGAAACAGGGGAGGGGAGCGAGGAATCGTTCTTTGACCCAAACCAAGTGCCTGAAGAGCTGAAACCTGCGTACAAGCAGATGCAAGCTGCCTTCACTAAGAAGACGCAAGAAATTGCCAACGCCAGGAAGGAAGCAGAAGCTTTAAAAGAGCGAGCAGAAGCCTACGACAAGTATCAGCAATACATCCCGATTGTAGAGGAGATGTTATCAGGCCAATCAAAAGAAAGCGCAACTCAAGTGACCCCAGAGATGGCGGCACTAGAGCAGCAGCTAAGGCAAGCAGGCTACTCCGACGAGGCCATAGACATGATGAAGATTGGCGCAGGATTCGTTCTGTCCCAATTTAATCAGACTCTATCCATCAAAGAGCAGCAGGCCCAAATGGCTCAGCAACGAGCTGAGTTAGAAGCCAAAGTCACCGAGGCCGAGTCATTAGACCCTCGCCTTAAAGACGACAGCCTTGTCTACACCTTACCCGATGGCACTAACGCCAAGTTCGGAGAGATCGTAGGCAGATTGGTATTAGCCGACGAGGCCTGGCAACAGGACCCTAGTGCAGCCACCAAAAGGGCTATCGCCTTAGTAGACACTTTGATTGGTACTGGTAAGACACAAGGCAAAGAGGAGCTATCTGCTTCGGCAAAATCCAAAGCTAATAGGTTCCCGAGCCTTAATTCATCACCACAACAGGCTGTATCAAACGCCCAACCAGGCAGCATCCAGGAAGCCTTTCAACAGGCCAAGGAGGAACTAGGCGTTTAAAACCAAAACCAAGAAAGAAAGGAGGTGAATTAACTAGATGGACCCAAATGTAGGCGTGATTTTATCAACCACGCTAAAAAAGTATCGAAAGACCTTAACCGACAACATTCATAAAAGCAATGCTGTCTTCTACTGGCTCAAAGAGAACGGAGCAATCAAGGAAGAGGATGGAGGAGAAAGGATTGTCGAACCATTAATGTACGGCAAAAATACAACTGCCGGATCATACGATGGCTATGACACTCTGGACACAACCCCTCAGACTGGTATCGACTCCGCTGAATTTCAATGGAAACAATATGCTGTTTCCATCACTATTTCAGGAAAAGAGGAGAGACAGAACAAAGGAACCTCCAGGATCATCAACCTATTGGAAGCAAAAACCAAGCAGGCTGAGATGTCCTTAACCGAGGAACTAACAACTGGACTTTTCTCTAACGGCACAGGAAACGGCAGCAAGCAGCTAACAGGTTTATTGGCAATGGTTGACGACACAGGCACATACGGCGGCATCAATTCAGCAAACCACTCATGGTGGAGAGCAACTGATACAGCTGTTAATGGAGCATTAGCTCTAGCCAACATGAGAAGCGCCATGACTGACGCATCTTCTGGAGGCAAAGACGCTCCTAACCTGATCGTGACCGACGCTGACGAATATGAAGCTTATGAAGCTCTAGTCACAGGAACTCTACAGACACAAGGACCTTCTTCCAAGAAATTGGGAGATGCCGGGTACCAAACTTTGGAATACAAAGGCGTACCTATTGTCTGGGATGAACTATGCACAGCAGGCTATATGTTCTTCTTGAACACCAGGCACATGAAATTAGTAGTCCACAAAGACGCTAACTTCGACGTGACCGACTTCCAGCAACCAGAGGCTCAAGACGCCAAGATTGCCAAGATTTTGTTCATGGGTAACTTAACCTGCAACAGAAGAGCCAGCTTTGCTCGCTTAACTGGTCTAACAGACTAACGGCTGTAGGGAGAGTGGGGAACCCAGGCGGATAGCCTGGACGAGACCACCAGCCAATCCAAATAAACGCCTCTGTGAGTACACGGAGGGTCAGTGAACAAGGTCGGGTGAGTGTAAGAGCCCACCCGACCAAAAAGGAAGGGGGTGAATTGAATGATTTTTAAAAAATTGAATAGAGATGGCGCTGAAAACGTCTATCGCCCAGTGCTTAATGCTCAAGGTGCTACTATCACCACCGGCTACGGTGTGTCTTTAGTCAACACCTCAACAGACGGCATCAAAGGCGTAATAGCAGATGCAGCAGCTGACTACGTCGGCTTTACTGGCATCGCTATTGAGGACATCGCCAACAACGACATTGGTTTAATCCAGGTCAATGGTTTTGTAAACTCCGTGTTACTATCACACGTTGGTTCATCCATCACCATTAACGCCAATGATCCGTTGGTACCAGCTCCAAGTGGATTCTTCTCCGCTGCACCATCGTATGCAAACTCCGGACTCAGGTTCGTATTTGCATCTAATGTGCCAGTGGCAGTATCCGCCGCAGCTTACGCTTCAGGACTCATCAACAGGATGGGTTAAAGCAAGTATCGGGGGAAGGTGAGGGCAGCATCTTCCCCCATGCAACGATTTGACAATAAGCAGTATAATTAGCCCAATATGCCCGGGGGCAAGAAAAACCAAGAATCAAAATCAAGTCCCCTGTTCCGCTGCCTTTTCGACAACTCCCTTCTCACCTTATCCGACATCAAACAAGGTCAATGTACCGGCCACCACCTAAGGGAAGCCGGTTCTTTGTCGTGGTTTGACACCATCCGACTATGGCTCAAAAGAAAGTAGACAAAGTTTTAAAAGTGGTTATGGGCATCCCCAGTGAGGGTCATACCCTACCGGAAGCTCTCGATAACCACCTCATCCACTCCTTCCGCGTGGGTAAGTGGGAGGCTGAGATGAAAGCCGAAGGTAGATCCCCCCGCTATGAGTTCTACTGGTTTACCTGCGGCAGGATGCTGACCCAACTGGCCCGAGAGAAGATGGCTGAGCAGGCTGTAGCCATCGATGCTGACTACGTCATCATGTACGACGACGACATGACCTTACCCCCTGATTTTGCCCAAAGAATGCTGGAGACCATGGAGGAGCACCCGGAGATTGACCTTCTAGGGGCTCTGGCCTTTATGAGAAGGGCTCCCTACTATCCAGTGCTCTACACAGTCCAGGAGGGTTGGGACCCGATCAGGAACACCGACACCTACCTTCGCCAGTACGTTAAGAGATACCCCAAAGACAAGCTAGTGGAGTGTGACGCTGTGGGCTTTGGTGGCGTCTGTATCAGGGGCTCTCTCTTAAAGAAGATGGGCAAGGGCTGGTTCATGTCCACCACCTACCAGGGCGAGGACCTTTGGTTTTGCTACCAGGCCAAGAAGAACCACCAGGCCCGAATCTTCATGCACACCGGTATCAAGCTAGGCCACTTAAAAGACCCTGATGTGATAGATGAGGCTTTCTTTGAGAAGTGGGTAGAGGCCTCGGGGCATGATTTAGGACCTGAGGTGCCCTCTAAGTACGAGGATGTGGGGGAAGGGGTGGCTAGATGAAGGTGTTCTTTGATTTTCCTTACAACGGCATCCTTGGCCGAGGGTTACACAACTATAGAACCGCTTATTATCTCGAAAAGTATGGATGGAAGTTCAGGCTCTTCGGGCGCTTTTGGGTTAAATTCAAGGAAGGAGGTCTGTGGCCGAACTAGTCTCAATTCTCATTCCAACGTGGAATAACCCTCAATACGCTCAACCCTGCGTTCGGTCCCTTCTCGAGAACCAAGCCACCACAGGGCTTTTTCATATCTACCTTATAAACAACGGACACCCGGACTCTTGTAATTGGGCAGATATTGGCCACCCTCAAGTCACTATTCTTCACACAGGAGGTAAGAACCTTGGCTGGGAGGGTGGACTAGCACTGGGCTTGGAGCACTCCAAAGCTCCCTTTGTCTGTTTCTTCAACGACGACGCCTACATCGCCCCTTCATCCCGGATGTGGCTTAACCAGCTCCTACAGAGCTTCAAAGACCCCAAGGTGGGTGCTGTGGGACCGGCTTCTAACGTAGTCATGGGCTGGCAGAACATCTTTACCCCAGTGCCCTATCAGCGCTTTAGCTCCAAATTCCTGATCGGCTTTTGCATGGTAGTCCGCCGCAGCGCCCTGGATGAGGTAGGGGGGGTAGATACCAGTCTGCCTGGAGGAGACGATTTTGACCTATCTATCAGACTTAGGGACGCTGGCTACAAGCTGATGGTGGATAGGGATGTCTTTGTCTTCCATCACGGCTTTAAAACTGGAGAGAGGGTATTTGGCACTTCGAACCAGGCTGGAGGGTGGAATTCCTACGAGTTCAAAGAGAAAACTGACTTTGCCTTAATCCGAAAGCACGGTTTTGCCAAATGGTGGGAGCTAATCAAAGGAGCCTACCAGCTACCCAGGGACAACGAGAACACCGTCAAGGCTTGGGAGGACTCTGAGGCCGAGCTAATCCGAGAGAGGGTCCAGGGCGAGACCATCTTGGACTTGGGTTGTGGTAGCAGTAAGACGGTGGAGAAGGCCATCGGGGTAGACATGGTAGCCAGGGACGAGACTATCACCACCTTAACGGGCCAACCCCAAAGCGCCGCTGACGTAGTGGCTGATGTTTCTCAACCACTCCCCTTCGAGGAGGGTTCAGTGGACACCATCATCGCCCGCCACATCCTAGAGCACATGATTGACCCAATTACCGCTATCAAGCAGTGGACCCAGGTGCTGAAGCCAGGAGGGAGGCTGATACTAGCTGTCCCCCTAGAAGGGTTAGTGTTGTCAATTCCAATGAACATCGAGCACAAGCACGCCTGGACGCCAGACGCCATGAAGGTACTGCTAGAGACCGTGGGCCTAAAGGTAGTGGAACAGCTTGATTCCCAGAACGGGGTCAGCTTCATCACCGTGGCTACTAAGGAGGGCAATGGAGGCTGACTTACCAACCGGCTTAATTGAGATGTTAGCTAACCAATGGCTGAAGGCTAACCATAGTGAGGGGACTGACGAAGCCAGGGAGATCCTCCGCTTTGCCAAATGGTTAGATGAGTTCATTACAGGTAAGGAGGAAGATGAACCAAAAGAAGCCTAGAGTAGCGATTTATTACAACAATAAAATCAGGAATGACGGTCCACCACTGTATTACTTCAACGTGCTGAAGAGACAGCTGGGCCTAGACACAATACATTTGCTCCCCGAGGGAGACACCAGGAGCTATGGCAAGTTTGACTTGCACTTCTGGGTGGACTTCGGGGAAGACTCTTTCTTAAGCCCAGAAGCTTGTGAGTGGATGCCACCCAAGGATGAGGGCAAGACCATCTATGTTTGCTCAGACGCCCATCTGGGACCAGAGTACAGGTTCAAGAAGGCCAGACAGTTTGACTATGTCTTCTTCAACCAGGAACGAGCAGCCAAAGAGTATATGGCCGAGGAAGTTATCGCCAAACGGGTTGGCCCGAGCAAGAGCAATCAGAAGGTCGCCTGGCTTCCTCACGCTGCCGAGCCCCAGGCTTACCCCCACTTCGAGACCCTCAAGAAGTATGATGTCGCCTTCATCGGCCACATCCAGGAGCAGCCAAACTTCAACGGGATCACCAGGGTGGAGCTGCTGGACCGAGCTTTCAAGGAGTTTCCCAACTTCTTCTTTGGCACCAGACAACCCGCCTTCCCCGGCAAGAATATGTTCGAAGATGCCTCTAAGAGGTTCTGTGAGTCCAAGGTGGTACTCAACATCTCCATCGGGGATGACCTGAACATGAGGCTCTTTGAGATCCTTTCCTCCGGAGCCTTTCAGTTAACCAATTGGCTTCCAACCATGGAGGAGATAGGGCTCAAGGACGGAGTCCACCTAGCTACCTACAAGACCCTGGACGAAATGGTAGAGAAGGCTCGCTATTACATCGAGCACGAGGAGGAGAGGGAAAAGATTGCACAGGCTGGACACGAGGCCTTCTTGTCTGGACACACTTATAAGCATCGAATATTGCAGATTTTAAAGACAGTGGGATTTCCACTTGAAGAAGGAGGTGAACAATAACTTATAATTTCCCAACTCGTATGGGAAACTAGCATTGTATGACAGACTTTAGAGACTTCATTCCAGAAGGAGAAGACACAGGGGCATCGACTAATGTGGTGTTCCAAGACTTTGTTCCAGGTCCCGAAATTGAAGAGACCCCAACAGAAGATGTCCAAACCGACGAAAACCAACCAAAGGAGGAGGAAGTAGCGCCTAAGAAAAGACGCTCTAGGAAATAATGGCAAAAGCCAGCTCTTTTGAATCATGGACCGACTCTAACGGGGCTGGCCCTGTCAAACTCGATTCTAACTCCACCAACACCGTTGTTCTTGGTGCCGGTTCAGCCCTAGCTGGCAGGGTATCGAGCAGTGATGAAACATCCACCATCTATAACGCCACCACCGCCCTTACTCCCAAGTTCGCCAAAGCTAACATCGCCGCCTCTACCACGGACGGTTCCCTAGTTTCAGCCGTTGCCTCAAAAAAGATTAGAGTGCTTTCCTGGATAGCGGTCGCAGGCGGTACAGCCACCAACGTCACTTTCAACACCAAGCCAGGAGGCGCGGGAACAGCTATCTCAGCTCTCTTTGCTTGCGGAGCCAACAGCGGAGCAGCCCAAGGATACTCCCCAGTTGGTCACTTCGAGACAACTGCCGGTGAAGGCCTGACAGTTACCACAGGCGCCGGTTCTACAGTGGGAGTTCAAGTCACCTACGTAGAAGTCTAGTGAGATTTTCGATTGCTTATATTTCCACCCTCTTTCTCGTAATATGCTTGTGTATGGGCTCTTTTTTAAACACACTATTTAGGGCACTAGCACCTAAGCAGCAACAACCAAGGACTATTACCGCGGCTCCTAAGGTGCCAATGTCTAGTTCTACTAACACCAGTGCATCCAATTTCCGACCACCAGCATCCAGCGCCACCATCGTTGGGGCTCAGAATTTCAGAGTGCCAGCATCAAGCGCCAACACTACCAGGAATCCAGCAGGCAACACTGTCTTTTCTAATACTCCCGCTCCACAGGTCTCAGGCCAGGTTCTAGGTGCCAGCACAGGCGGCAGCAGTGGAGGTGGCGGTATCAACTCAGGCAGTTTCAACAACAACCAAGCAAACCAACCCTCCCAGTCATTCCAACAGAACACATCTAACGAACCAGCCTACGATCCCGAGCAAGAGCTGGTTAATTCCCTCATGGGGGTCTACAACCAGGAAGCAGAGGGCCTCAAGTCCCTAGCTCCTATGTACGATGACGCCTATTCCAAGGGCAAAGCAGATGTTGAAGGCCTCATCACCTCAGCCGAGGGGAAGGGTAAGGAGCAGAAGGCTGATACCGACTTTGTCTTCGGTGATTTACTCAGACAGTCCGTCAAGTCCAAGCAGGAAGATGACCTAAGGAGGCAAGGGACCTACTCTTCTTTGGGCACACTCGATTCATCCTCTTACGCCGAGAACACTGAAAAAGCCAATCAAGCCCTGATAGAACGCCAAGGATTACTGGATAGAGAAAAGGTCAAATCCTACCGCAGCATTGATGAGACAGTAGGTAGCTTTGTCAACAAGGCCAGGTCAGATCTCGCTCAGATGGCTATCAAATACCAGGAAGGCAAGAACGCCCTAGCCAACGCTTTGGCAACAAACAACCTTAATAGGGCAGCTTCCATTCAAAGCGCCATTGACCAAATCAGAGCAAGGGCTCAACAAATTCAAAGCACTGTCACCAATTTCGCAGCTCAGGTGGCCTTACTAAAAGCTCAGGGAGTTGATGTATCCCAGGGGCTAGCCGGATTAAATGGGGCAAAGTTCGCCCAAGACTTTAGCGGTTTCCTTCAGAACGCTAATAACGCCAGCAGAAATCTTTACACTCTACCCAGCCAAGTTGTCCCTCAAGGCATCGGCCTAGTTGGCAAGAGAAAGCCAGAGGATCAGTTACTCTAGGTTTCACACCCGCTTATAAATCAGGCTTCTACTTGGGATAATCCCTTGTAGATATGCCAATACCCGACCTTGGAACCTTCGCACAACAGCTTTTCGATAAGATACGTGGAGCCCTTCCCACCGCTCAGTATTCCTATGATTTTCGCCAACCAGTAGCCCAAGCTCAAGCTCCTACTCCCACCCCCAAGACACAAAGCTCTTTTAATAGAGAGCTTCTTCGCCAGGGGATCCTAGGATGGTCCAAAGGCAGGGAGGATATTCCTATCCTCAGCCACCTGGACGTATTGGAAGAAGCTGGCAACAACCTGTCAGCCCAGGGCTTTGACCCCTATCTTCCCGCCATCATCGCCATTCGAGAGACCCAGGGCGGTAGAGACCTGACTGAGCCCCGCTACCAGGGCAAAATCGGCTCCAACAACATCTACAACATCCGCAATACCGGCCAACAAGGAAACACCAAGCCCTTTGTTGACTATCCCAACATCCGCACTGCCGTACTAGGTGGTCCTAACGGTCCAGTGCAATCCAAGGGCTTTGTGGGGATGCTTCTATCCTCCCCTCAGTACCAATCTTTCAGACAGAGCAAGGATGTCCGGGACTTCCTCAGGGTCTACTCCCCACCAGAGGACCTTAACGGCCCGATAGATGAGCAAGTTGGCAACTATCAGCATCTACGGGGGTTCTTCGGAGGGCCTAGGTAATGGACTTCCAGGCCAAGATCAAGAACTTTCTGGCTGGAGCCAAAGGCACTGCCCGCAAGTTTCTCGAGCCAGCCACTCAGGCGATAGCTCCTATTCAACAAGCTGTTCAGCAGGCTCCCCAGGCCGTGGGTGGGTTTGCTCAGACGGTTTTTAACCGGGCTCAGACCCTGCCCCAGCAGATACAGGCAATTCCTCAAGCAATCCCGGCTCCTAAGCCAAGGACTCCCTTCTACAACATCCTTCAAAGCGCTGTTCCCTTTCAGCAGGCAGTGGAGAGGGCGCCTCTTGGGGCTTTGATACGAGGGGATCTAGGAGAAGCCGCCAGGAGGATTACCGCCTCACCAGCCTTAAAGGGCTTTCGCCCTGATGCCAGCACAGAAGAGCTGGCTGATGCCGCCGTGAGCTTTAGTCCAGCTGGTGTGACCAAGGTTAGGGGCGCCACCTCAGCCCTCAAACCTCCCACCCAGGTCAGTGGCCTCAGACAACTGTTTGATAGAACCCGCAACATCATCGAGTCCCAAGGACCCTCAGGCCAACAAGTGGGAAGGATGCTTCAGCAGTCCCGGGACTTAGCAGAGACCACAGCTGGCAACTGGATCTCCCGACTGCCAACGGTCCGAAGCCTAAGCAAGAAGGACTTTGAGAACTTTGTTGACGTAGTAGAGGGAGCTGCCAAGCCCCTGAGTAAGCAGGTAGCTCAAGCGGCCGCCGAGTGGAAGCAGATACACCCTGAGGTCTACAACACAGCCAAAGCCACCGGCATCGACCTTGGCTACATCGAGAACTACTTCCCCCACCGCTATGACGAGTCTCTCTTTAAAGGCGACAACTGGAAGAAGGCGATTGACCATCTGATCTCTTCCGGTCAGGCCTCTGATGAGCTGGAGGCAGCTCGCAAGCTCAGGCACGCCCAGGACGTCCTAAGAAACCGCCGGCAGGGGAACCTAGAGTTTGAGAGGTTGGTTAACCTCCCCGGCTACAAGAAGAACAAGGAAGCGCTCTTCGACTACCTAGAGTCAGCAGCCAACCGCATCGCCCAGGTCAATGTCCTAGGCCCTGACGACACTAAGGCTCTGGCTCTGATTAACCGCATCGCCGATGAGGGAGGGGACGCCAGTACTGCCAAGGAGCTGTTTGACATCGCGGTAGGGGCCAAGAAGTACGGGGAGCTTCAGCAGAAGGTGTCAGGCGGTCTACGAGCGTTCCAGGGTGTCACCAAGCTAGGTCTATCAGCTATCGCCAACTCCGGGCAGCTCCTAAACACCGCCTCTGTCGTTGGTATCCGCAGAACCTTAGCCAATATCAAAGCTCCCTTTAAGAAGGAAGGCAGGGAGTACGCCCTTAAAGCCGGAGTAACTCTAGACGGGGTGCTTCGGGATCTGAGGGAGGGCGCCGGTTTCTCTGGACAAGTCATGGGCAAGCTGACAGCTCCCCTAATGAATCCCGTGGAGAAGTTCAACCGCACAGTGACAGCTTGGGCGGGTAGGGGTTATGCCGAGGACCTGGTCCAGCAAGCCATCAAAGGCTCGAGCAAAGCCAAAGCAGCCCTGTCCAAGATGGGCCTTGATGCTGAGGGCATCGTCAGTAGGGGCGGCAAGCTGTCTGAAGAAGAGGTGGTCAAGGCCTCCAGGAACCTAGTCGAGCGCACCCAATTTAAAGTTAACCCTCAGGACCTCCCTGGCTGGGCTTCATCGCCTTGGGGGAAGGTGGTGGCTCAATTCCGCACCTTCGGCTACAACCAGTCAGCCTTCTTTGGTCGGGAGATCCTAGCCCCTGCAGCCAGAGGAGACTTTGCTCCCTTGGCCCGTTTCATGGTTTTAGCCACCTTAGTGGGCTCTGCTACCACCGAGGCTCGCAACACCCTTCGCAATCGAAAGACCGAGGAAGACACCCTTAAGCGGCTCTGGTACGCCTTCCAAGGTGGAGGAGGCGTAGGACTAGCCGGTGATGTGGCTAACCTAGTCACCCAACCCAACGCCAACTACTTAGGCCCTGAGCGTCAGTTCATCCGAACTCTGGGCACCATTGGTGGCCCTACCGTCAGTGACATTGCCGATACCACCATCGCCGGGCTGAAAGCCAGTGCAGGCAAACCGGAGGACTTAGGAAGGTTGGCTCTAAAGAAGGTCCCGATCGTCGGACCCACCCTTCAGCAAACCATCGCCCCTTACGGAAAGACCCAAAGGTTTGGCCCTGAAACTGCTGCTGGCAGCTCCACCAACAGCTCTGGTACCAGTCAAGTTAATCCGCAGGACGTAGAGGCACTACTCGCCCAGGCCCTGGCTGATGACCACATCACCAACGTTGAGGAAGCTCAGCTGACAGAGTTACGCGGTGGGCTCAACAAGCAGCTAAGCAGCACCAGGAAAAAGGACACAGGAGACCCGGTCAAATTCTTGGGGTTCACCCTCAAGGAGGGTTACAGCGAGGAGGAGAAGGAATCCCAGCTCACTGATCTGGAGAGTAAGAGGGAAAGAATCAATAAGGTTCTTCGCGGAGCTAGGGCCAGTATCGGCGCCACTGGTAAGCCAGGGACAGACGACGTCATCACCGAGGTAACAGAGAAGCACCTACCAGGAGACCCTGAGTTTAAGAGGGTAGTCTCAGCCATCGTCATGGCCGAATCCGGGGGCGACCCCAACAAGATTAACAACAAGGGCGAGTACTCAGTGGGGCTGCTGCAAGCCAATATGCAGGGGGGTAGAGGTACTGGCTACAGTCTGGAGCAACTCCTAGACCCTCGCTTCAACCTGGAGCTAGGGATGCAAGAGATCGTGCCAGCCTACCAAGAAGGACGCCGCCAAGGCTTAACAGGACCCGAGCTAGCAGCCTACGTCTCTAGGGTGGCCCAAAGGCCAGCTGCTGGCTTGGAGCAACACGCAGCTAGGGCTTATGGCTTGACAATCAAGGTTGAGGATATCTCCCGCAAGGTCAGAGCTGGCGAGTTGACTGTGACCGAAGGTAGGAGCCAACTGGCAGCCTTACGAAAGACCCTCACAGCGGTTAATAAACAAGCCGCTAAGGTAGCTAAGCCCGCTCGGGTGAGAGTACGGGGAGCCAACTTTGCCAAAATGTTGAAGGCCCCTAAGGTCAAGCCTTTAGTGGTCAAACACGCCACTTTCAAACGTAGCCAGGTCAAGCTACCCAAGCTAAAAGGCAAGACCACCAAGCTGAAGGTGCCAAAACTCAAGCCGTTTAAGGTTAAGCCGCTAGTGGCTTAGCTTATAATTGCCCTCCTCACTTGGGATAATCCAAGTGAATCAATGGCACTCACGGTCACCAACTTACACACCCAGCTCGCATACAGGTTAGGCGAAACAAGCGCCCCAACTGACTCCACCACTCTGGCGATCCGATTGGAGAGAA
>Ga0196963_10002053_pt1 | contig 12520 bp, 9 predicted proteins | sample S1_5metaG_FD_148600 | JGI IMG/M metagenome (GOLD analysis project Ga0196963, IMG submission 148600) | Soil microbial communities from Anza Borrego desert, Southern California, United States - S1_5 | ecosystem: Environmental > Terrestrial > Soil > Desert | place: USA: California | collected... | reverse complement strand
TGCGAACAGGCATTCGACGGCGGCGATCCGCATGATCTCCTGATCGTGCAGCTGCTCGACCGACAGCGCATCGAATATCGCGAATCGTTCCACGATTTCGGACAGACCGGCCGGCGGCGGCAGCTCCGTCGACGGCGCGTAGCGTGACACCTGGGCATAGTGCGAAAGCATGCTCGCCACGTGCAACGCTTCGAGTTGTGAAAGGGGACGCGCGGTATTCGTTTCGCGCAGCTCCGAATAAAAAAACTTGAGCGTGTCAGTCGCGTTGAATTGCAGAAGTTCTCGGAGGTCCATATCGTGTCCTCATTTCAGAACTGCTCGCAATCGTTACTGCATGTTCCGGGCCAGCAGCAACCTCAACCGCAGTATCGCATGCCTGTCAACCGCGCTCTCGGAACAGGCTTTTCAGCACGAAAGTGACGTTGGCAGGGCGTTCCCCGAGGCGGCGCATGAAATACGGATACCACTGTTTTCCAAATGGGACGTAGACACGCATCCGGTAGCCTTCGTTGACCAGGGCGAGCTGCAGATCCCGGCGAATGCCGTAGAGCATCTGAAATTCGAAGCGATCCTTCGCGTAGCCCTTCGACGCGGCGTAGACTTTTGTCGCGTCGATCATGTCCGGATCGTGCGTCGCGATCGCCGGATAGGTCCCCTCGTCGAGAAGCGTCTGCATCAGCTCGACGAAAGCGGCGTCGACCTCGGACTTCCTCTGATGGGCCACCTCCCGCGGCTCCTTGTAGGCGCCTTTGACCAGCCGCACGCGAATGCCGCGCCCGTTGAGCGTCCGGATGTCGTCCGGAGAGCGTTTCAAGCACGACTGGATCACGGTGCCGACGTTGCGATGGCCCTGCTGCCACAACGTCTCGAGAATGCCGAGCGTCGCGTCCGTGTACGGCGAATTCTCCATGTCGATGCGGACGAAGAAGCCGTTGGCGTCTGCCGGCTCGAGGATCCGGCGCATGTTGTCGACGGCGGTGGCGCGATCGACATCCAAACCCAGCTGCGTCAACTTGAGCGAGATATTGCGCTCGACGCCGGACGCCACGATCTTTTCGATGATCGACACGTACTCCGCGGCGGCGGCTGACGCTTCGGCGGCGCTGCCGACGCTCTCGCCGAGATAATCAAGCGTCAGCAGCAGACCCTTGGACGGCAAATCGGCCACCGCGGCGATCGCTTCCTCAACCGTCTCGCCCGCGATGAAACGCCGCGCGAAGCCGGTGCCCGGTGCCATCCCGTACCGTGACGCCAGCCGCTGCAGCGTTGGCACTTGCGCCAGTCCGTGAAACAGCGCCTTGGCTGTCGCGTCGAGCATCAGCGCAGCGTATCGACTGCGCCGGCCGGCGTACCCGAAAGTTCGAAGCGGCCATTCGTCAAGAATGGACGGGTCGTCCGCTGACCGGTCATTAGTGTGTCGCGCTGGGCGGCGAGAGCAGATGCGCGAGGGATCGGGCGTAGTAACGCAGCACGTTACGCTCGCGCACACGATACAGCCCCTGCTCGACCACGATGATGTTGCGTGTCGCCATCGGTTCGGTGGCCATCTCGAGCACCTCATCCGCGGTGGTGACGGCCAGATTCGCGCCGACCGCCTCGAGTGTTTCGAGGACGCCTGCGATGCGCGCCTTCAGGTCGGCGCGCGTCACGGACGGCTTCATCGCCGCGGCGAGAACCGCTGTCGGCAGCACTTTGTACAAGGTGCCGATTTGCTGCCGGACATGGCGCGTCAGGTCCATGACTTCCTTCTTGTTCTCCGCGTCGATGCCGTCGATGGCGATCGGTTTGCCGAACGTCACGAAGGCGCGGCTGCGATATCCGACCGCGTAGCGCACCAGCTCGGCGATCTCGCGGCTGAAGGCCTTCTGCGATCGCTTCACGCCCTGCCGCGCAATGACGTGATCCTCGAGCACCAGATCGTAGGCGACCGCGACCGGAATCAACCGCAGCCCGGGCAGCTGCGCATCGAGCGCGGCGTTGAGCAGCCCGGTTTTCATCGGCTTGAGCTCGCCGCTGTAGCTGCGCCCGCCCTCGGGATAAAAGAACAGATCGTGCTGGTGCAGCAGCTCGCTGACATACGCCTTCAGCGTGATCAGGTACGCCGGATCTTTCGTGTTGCGGCGAATCGGCAGCGCGCCGGTGACATGCTTGTGAATCAGTCCGAGCGGACCGCCGAACAGGTTGACGCCCGCTGCGATGATCGGCGGCCGGACGCCGGCATCGTCGAGCACCAGCGGCTCGACCAGGTAGTCGATGTGGCTCCGGTGATTGGATGCGTAGACGAGACGGCCCTTCTTGGCCGCGTCGATCACCAGTTGCTGCCGCTCGCCGACGCGTTCGATCTTGCGCAGGATCGGCAACAGCGGATATTCGAGCGCGCGATACAGCTCGTAGCGCTGCGTCGTCTGCAGCTCGTCGAGGTACTGCATCACTCGATCGCGAGCTGCATCGCCCTTCATGCCGTGGCTGCCCTCGATGAATCGAGCGACGTCTTCCCGCGCGAGCACGGCCTGGACGATGGTGTTGGGGCGCATCAAGTTACCTGGACAGCGTGATCCTCGCTAGTGTAACTCGCGGCAGATCGCATCCGCAAAGGAACTCGTCGTCGCCGAACCGCCAAGATCGGGCGTGACGTGCCCTGACGCGAGCACCGTCTTCAACGCGTCGACGATCGCGGCGGCCTTCCGATCTTCCTGCAGATGCTGCAGCATCAGCACCGCGGACAGCAGCAGCGCCGTTGGATTGGCAATGTCCTTGCCTGCGATGTCAGGCGCGGTGCCGTGTACCGCCTCGAATACGCCGACGCCGCCCTCGCCAAGATTCGCCGCCGGCACGACGCCGAGCCCGCCAACCAGGCCGGCGCACAGGTCCGACACGATGTCGCCGTAAAGATTCGGCAGCAGCAGCACGTCGAGCCGCTCCGGGTGCATCACCAGGTGCATGCATACGGCATCGACGATGCGATCCTCGAACTGGATGTCCGGATAATCGGCGGCGACCTTGCGCGCGCACTCGAGAAACAGGCCGTCGCCCAGTTTCATGATGTTGGCCTTGTGCACGGCGGTCACCTTCTTGCGTCCGCGGCGCCTCGCCTGCTCGAACGCAAACACCGCAATGCGGGTCGACGCCTTCTCGGTGATGATTTTCAGGCTCTCGACGACGCCGGGAACGACGGTGTGCTCCAGGCCGGCGTAGAGATCTTCGGTGTTCTCGCGAACGATCACCAGATCGACGCCGCTGAATCGTGATGGCACCGATGGCAGGTTCCAGACCGGGCGCAGGTTCGCGTAGAGATCGAGCGCCTGGCGCAACCCGACGTTGACGCTGGTGAATCCCTTGCCGATCGGCGTCGTGATCGGCCCCTTCAACGCGACCTTGTTGCGCGTGATCGAATCGAGCAGCGCCTGCGGCAGCGTGGTGCCATGCTCGCTCATCGCCTCGGCGCCGGCCGAGAAGGTTTCCCACTGCGGCGTGAACCCCGCCGCCGCGAGCACCTTGACGACCGCCCGCGTCACTTCGGGCCCGATGCCATCGCCGGGGATGAGGGTAATTGTCGGCATCACTAATCAACCACAAGATCCAGAGATCACCAGATCCCAGACCACCAGATCACCAGATCACCAGTTTGGCTATTCCCTTGCTTCCCACCAGCACAGCGCGAGACCGCCCAGCGCGGTGATCGAGTAGAGGATGTTCGACAGGCCGTGCAGCCGATCGAACTCGACACGCACCGGGTCGGCGGCCGACAGCGTCGACACCGGTACGCTGACTTGCGCTTGAATCGCGTTGACGCCCGGGATAAGCCAGAAGCCGGTGTAGAGCATCATCAGCAGCATCAGCGCCATGATGCCGACACGGACGCCGTACTTGACCGGCCGCGCGCCGAGCAGCCGGTGCAGCGTCAGCGTGACGAACATGATCGCCGCCATCGCGTACGACAGCCAGGTCAGGCGCATCAGCACCTCGCCGAACACCTGACCGGCCAGCAGCCGGCCCTCGGTTGCGTTCCAGGCCTGCAGCACGCCGAAGATCGAAGGCGCGACGAGCGCGCCCGCGACGACGAGGCCGCCGACCCATAACACCAGCGCCACGACGTAGAGGTAGCGCAGCAGGAACATCTCCCCATTTTACTGATAAACTTTTGCCTTTCCTTTCGCATTTCCACCTTCGCGATCGCGCTACGGTGGGTGAGTTGTCTGGAGCATCGAAGCCGTGAACGAGATTCGCACCGCGCAGACTGATTCGGTCCGACGCCTGTTCGAGGAGCAGCAGGCGCGCAACGAAGCGTTGCTGGCGGCCACGCCGTCGCTGCGCGGCGACACGCGCTCCGAAGTGCTGCCGTTCGCGATCGATCTGGACGCGGCAACGCTGTCCGCGGACACCAGCCACGCGCTTGGCGCGCTCGAAAAGACCGCGGCACGCATCGCGATCGAATCGCTGATCTCGCTCGCGAAGGTCAACGACATCGATCACCTGGGCGGGGGTCTCGAGTTGATCGCGCCGCTGCTGATGACGCTCGGCGTGGCCGATTACCGGGGCCGTCAGTTTTCGATCGAGCACGGGCATACCAGCATCGGTTACTACGGCGCGCTCGCCGCGCTGGGCTTCGTGCCGAGAGAGCGGGTGATCAACCAGTTCCGCCGCAGCCTCGACATCGCCGGCCACGTCCTGTGGGTACCGGGCGGTACGCCAATCGGTTCGGGGCGGCTGGGCATTACGGTGCCGGCCACCACCGGCTGGGCGCTGGGCCTCAAGGCCGCCTACGGCGCGGACACGTTTGTCGTCTGTCATTGCGGTGACGCCGGGTGGATTTCCGGACAGGCGTTGAACGGCGCGGTTGCCGCGAGCCTCCACGGCGCGCCCGTGATGCTCGTCATGCATCGCAACGGCATTCAGTTGTCGGGCACCACCGAGCAAATCATGAACAAGGATCCGAGGCCGATTCTTGCCAGCCTCGGCGTCGAGATTCTCGAGATCCCGTCGCTGCACGATCGCCAGCAGCTGTTTGCCGCTTACCGGCGCGGCTACGCGTTGGCCCGCGAGGGCCGGCCGTCTTTGGTGTACCCGGTTGGTTTTGGCTCATCGGCAGGCACGACCATCACCATTCGCGATTTTGCGTCGATGCACGGCATCACCGCGGAGGCTGAACATTTTGCCGGCCGGCACAACGTCGCTCTCGATCGCGAGGTGCAGGTGCCCGGCTCGCTCATGAGTTACCGCGATCCCCACGCGATGCTCGAATGTCTGTTTTTCGTCAACGGTCTGCCTGGGGGAGAAGCGCATCACGATGGCGGGATGAAAGGGCGCGATCACGCGGCGGTGCTCGCCAACCCGATGCTGCAGTTATCCCCCGAGGAAAAAGCGGCGCTCGCACGCCTCGAGGCTCTGCCGAAGCGTGTCGTCCATGAACCGGCGCGGCCCGCGCCGGGTTCACCGAACCTGGTTCTCGCCGATCAGGACGTCGCGGCGATTCCGTTGCCAGGGCCGGACAAGTGGATTAGCGCGCGCGCCGGATCCGAGGCCGCGTATGCGGCAGTGGCGAAGAAATACCCATCCAAGTGTTTCTTCGTGTCTTGCGATCTCAATCCATCGACCAAGCTGGGCAAGGGAGCGGCACTGCTGCCGCCAGGCCACGCCATCGAGATGAGTATTCAGGAACAGGCCGCGACGCTGATGACCAACGGCTTGTCGATGGCCGGGCACCAGCCACAGCTGAACGTGTTTGCGACGTTCGCGGCGTTTGTCGAAGGCATCGCCCGTGAGGGATTTGAATTCTGGCGCTATCAGCGCAACCTCAACGGGCGCCATGAAGGGTTAAACGTGCTGATGCACCTCTCGCATGTCGGGGCGTGCACGGGACGCGATCACTTCTCGGGCTGGAGCCTCGACTGGATCAACCTCGCGCTCGGCTACCTGCCGTTCCTGCATCGCTTCTATGCGCCCGCGGACGCGCGCGCCGCTTTCATCGCCATCCGCGACGCCGCCGCCCACTACGGCGGGCACATCGTCGCGATTCCGCGCGATAACCTGCCGGTCCTGACGCGACAGGGCACGCAGGAACCGATCTGGCAGGCGACCGATGCGTGGACACCGGTGACGCAGCTGCGGGGCAACCGCGATGCGAAGACGGTGATTCTGACGGTGGGCGCACCGTCGTTCATGGCAGCGGGCGCGGCCGACAAGGCGAGGGAACAGGGCGTTGCCGTCGATGTCTACGTCGTGAACGGATTCCCGCTCGCCGACACGTTCTTCGACGACATCGCGTCGCGCTACACGCGCGTCCTGACGCTCGAGGATGGCCTGATTGGCACGCCGCAGTCCGGACCGCGCGGCTTCGCGGCCTTTGCGGCCGGTCATCTGCAGAACAGCGGCGTCGCGCTGCAGCACTTGGGCATTGTCGATCCGTCGGTTGCGCCCTCGGAATCGTTCCTGGAAGTCTGGGAGCATTTCGGCATGACCGAGCCACATCTGCTTCACGCGTTGACCCAACGATAGAACACCATGACGTTCCCAGCTTTCAGACTTTTGCGTCCTGTCGCGCACCGCCACTTGCCGGCGATTCTGGCGACCGTCGCGGCCGGCTTGCTGCTGCTTGGCGTCGGGCACGCGCAGCAGCAGTTCGTCGGCGTCCAGGAACCGGCGTGGGCGCCGGACGGCAAGCGCGTTGCCGTTTCGTATCTCGATCGCATCTGGGTCATGACGCCCGACGGCAGGCAGTCGCGCGCCGTGACCGACGGCTGGTCGCCCGCGCCCGGTGGAGCTGCCGCGCATCGTCACGTCATCGAGCGAGAGCCTGCGTGGTCGGCTGACGGCCTCAAGCTCGCGTTTGCCGCCGACGGCGGCGCCGGCTTCGATATCTACGTCGTGAATCTCAAGAACGGCGCGCCGGTCGGTGCACCGATGGCTGTGACCTCGACGCCAGGTGACGAGCGCTGGCCGTCGTGGACGCACGATGGACGCCTCGTATTCGCGCATCGCGACGCGCCTCCGGCCGGCCGTGATGGCGATCCGAGCCTGCAGTACGACCTGTATCTCGCCAGACCGGCTGCGGCCGCGGACGTTTGGGAGGCCGGCGTCGCACTAACCGATACCGGCGACAGCGAGACCTACCCGCGTGTGTCGCCGGATGGCACGAAGGTCGCGTTCGTGTCCGAGCGCGAATCCGAAGACGATCTGGATCTGTGGTGGATGCCGGTACCCCCTGCGGCCATCGCCAAACCGATTCCGCTCGGCGCCCGTCCACCGAAACCGGTGACCGCCTCAGTCCAGTCCGCTGGCAGCGACGGCAGGCCGCTGCGTGCGGTTCGCATTACCCGTGCGCGCGGGCACGAGGCGTATCCATCGTGGGCGCCCGACAACACGCGTCTGGCGTTTTATGCAGTACGCGAAGGCATTGGCTCGGTCTGGGTGGCCACCGCGGAGCCGCCGCGTCCCGACGCGAATGAAGATCCGTTGCCCCGCGCCAAGCCGGCGGCGCAGCCGCAGCTCGTGTCGCGTCGTGGTGGCGCGCCGGCGTGGTCACCCGACGGCAAGACGCTGCTGGTCGCCGGGCTCCGCGATCCGGAACCCGTCTACAACGGGAATCCGCTACGCAATGAGACCGAACCGCCACCGCTGTTTGCGATGAACGCGGCGTTCCAATTGTGGAAGGTCGCGGCGCCACTGCCCGTTCATGAGGGCGGGGGTACGGTCGGCGCGGACATCGCGCCATCGCCGGCGCTGTTCGGGGCGATGTTCGATCGCGTCTGGGGAACGCTGCAGTCGTTGTACTACTCGACGGGCGCGACCGCCGCGCAGTGGACGAAGGCTCGTGACACATTCCGGCCGCGAGCGATTGCCGCCAAGAACGAGGCCGAGCTCGAAACCGTCATCGACGAAATGGTCGCGGCGCAGCCGCTCATCAAGCCGGTCGTCACGACCAACGGCGCGGTGATCGTGTCCGGTCATCCACTCGCGTCCGAAGCCGGCCGGCTGGCTTTCGAAAAAGGCGGCAACGTCGTCGACGCCATGATTGCCGTCTCATTTGCTCTAGGCGTGGTCGAGCCGGAAGCATCGGGCATTGGCGGCGACGGCGCCGCGGTGCTGTATCTGAAGGGCATGTCGCGACCGACCACCGTTGAGTACAAGGACATGACGCCGATCAAGGCGACACCCGACAATCCCAAGATTATGCAGGACGGCCGCATCGTTGCCGACGGCCCGGCCGCGGCGAACATTCCGGGCGTCGTCGGCGGTCTCGATTACCTGTATCGCCATTACGGCAGCGGCAAGGTGAAGTGGGAAGACCTCGTCGCGCCGGCGATCACTCTCGCGGAGGACGGCTTCATCCTCGACGAAGGGCTGCCCTCGAGCATTGCCGAAGGCCGGCGCTTCCTGGAAAAGTGGCCGGAAGCTGCGAAGATTTATCTGCCGAACGGCAAGGTGCCGAAGCCCGGCGACCGGTTTTTCAACAAGGATTACGCGACGACGCTGCGTTCGATTCAGAAGGGCGGGGCCGACGCGTTTTACCGTGGCGACATCGCGAAAAAGATCGCCGCCGACATGGAAGCGAACGGCGGGATCATCACCTTCGCGGACATGGCGCAGTATCGAGCGATCGAGCGCGCGCCCGTTGTCGGGCATTATCGCGGCCACGCGCTGTATGCGGGTGGGCCGCCGCTGTCGACGGGCATCCAGATGTTCGAGTCGTTGCATGTCCTCGAGAATTACGCCGCCCGGCCGAGCGCCCGCACGATCACCGATGCGGAATATCTCCACTATGCGATCGAGTCGTGGAAAGTGCGCGATCCGCTGCGCCGCGTCGCGGATCCGGAGCGATGGCCGGTCGATTATCAGGAACACCTCACCGACGCGCACGCCAAGGCGCTGTTTGCCAAGATCGATCCGAAGAAGACGCTGCGCTACGAGCGCACGCCCCCGGACGATGCGGCGGTGACGCCGACGGCGCCGGCACCGCGCATCAGCACGGGGACGACGTCGTTCGCTGTCGCGGATGCCGAGGGCAACATGATCGCGGTGACGCAGACGCTGAGCACCTGGGGCGGCACCTTCTATGTGTCGAAGGGTCTCGGCTTTCTCTACAACAACCACCTGCGATCGAGCCGCGTGACGCCCGGTGCCTACGGCAGCATGGTGCCGCTGATGCGCTCATCGACGGCCGCAGTGCCGACGCTCGTCTTCGAGAAGCGCCCGAATGGTGAAGAGGTGCCGAAGCTCGCGGTCGGCTGCGCCGGCAACGCCTGGATTCCGCTGACCGTGTACAACATCATCCTCGGGGTCATCGACGGCAGGCTCGGCGCCCAGGCGGCGATCGAAGCGCCGCGTTTTCTGCCGGGCCGCGACCCCGCCGACCCGCTCGAAAACGGCGAGCGCGTCGAGATCGAAGATCGTTTCCCGCGGCCGCTGTTGCAGGACCTGATTGGCCGCGGCCACAACTTTCAGAAAATCGGCCGGAAGGGCGAGGTGCGTTACGGTTACGCCGCGGCGATCACCGTGGACGTCGCGGCGCGCACGGTCGAAGGCGGCGCCGAACCGAGGCGCTCCCATGCGGCGATTCCGTTCACTCGCGGCGCCACCACCACATCACCATGATTGAACCCGGAAAAAAGGCTCCGAGCTTTTCGTTACCCGATCAGGATGGCACCACGCATTCACTGGCGGACTACGCCGGCCGCCCCGTGGTCCTCTATTTCTATCCGAAGGACGACACGCCCGGCTGCACCAAGGAGTCGTGCGCGTTTCAGGACAACCTGCCGAAGTTCAAGAAGAGCAAAGCGGCGGTGCTTGGCGTCAGCGTGCTGAATTCCGCGAGCAAGAAGAAATTCGCGGACAAATACGGCCTCACGTTCCCGTTGCTGGCCGATGCGGATCACGCAGTGATGGAGAAGTACGGCGTGTGGCAGGAAAAGTCGATGTACGGCAAGAAGTACATGGGCGTGGCACGCACGACCTACTTGATCGGTCCCGACGGCAAGGTCGCGAGGCGGTGGGACGGCGTGAAAGTCGATGGCCACGCCGAGGAAGTGCTTGCCGCAGTCGAACAGATCTGAGCTTCGGCTGCACGTCGCGGGCATGGATTGCGCCGACGAAGCGGCGTTGATCCGGCAGGCGCTGACCCGGCGCGGCATCCTGTCACTCAATTTCGATCTGGTCGGACGCCGCGTCGACGTCGCGTTCGATGCGGCGGCGATCTCGCCCCAGGCGATTCTCGACGCCGTCGCCGCGACCGGTCTTGCCGCGCACGCGCATGACGCCGGCGACGTGGTCGGCGACGATCACCACCAACACGATCATCATCACGACCAGGCACGATGGTGGACCGCGGCGAGCGGCGTCATCCTGATGGTCGGCTGGATCATCGACGGCATCTACGCCGAGAGTTGGACCGAGGCGATCTTCGGCGGTCACGAGCAGGGCGGTCACGCGCATCATCCTTATGCGATCGGCGCGTATGCGGTGTCCGCGGCGACGGGGTTGTGGCCGGTGGTGCCGCGCGCGGTGGCGTCGCTGCGTTTCCGGCGCCTCGACATGCATGTCCTGGTCTGCCTGTCGGCGATTGGCGCCGCGATCATCGGCCAATGGGCCGAGGCGGCCGCCGTCGCATTCCTGTTCGCGATCGCGCACTTGATGGAGGCCTGGAGCATCGATCGCGCCCGTCACGCGATCACCAACCTGGTTGGCCATGAGCCGGGATGGGGCGATGACGGCGGTCACGAGTCGGCGCCGGTCGAGCGTTGGATCGAACGATTTGCGACGCGATATACGCCGGTGGTCACGGTGCTGGCGTTCGCGGTGGCGGTATTGCCACCGCTGTTCGACGCCGAGTGGAGCGTCTGGTTCTACCGCGGATTGATCTTCCTGGTGCTGGCCTGCCCGTGCGCGCTGGTGATCTCGACACCCGTCACCGTCGTCGCCGCGCTGACGTCAGCGGCGCGCCGCGGCGTGTTGTTCAAGGGCGGCCGGCCGCTCGAGCGCGTCGCCGAGGCGAAGGCGCCGACGCTGCAAGCCGTTCAGGCGGCGGGCGTAGTCGTGCAGTGCCGCACCCCCGTGAGGCCGGGCGCCGACGCGCCGCCGCTGATCGCCGACCGCGTCGACGTCGTGCTGACGTGCGATCATCAGGAGGATTTTGAATTTCTCGTCTCGCACTCGAAGCGCGCGATGCGCGTCATTCACCAGAACGTGGCAATCGCGTTGGCGACCAAGTTCGCGTTCCTGGTTTCTGCGGTGTTCGGCGCTGCACCATTGTGGCTCGCCGTGGTCGCCGACACCGGCGCCACCGTCGCCGTCACCTTGAACGGTCTGCGCCTCCTGCGGGCGAAGTAACCGGACGAGGCACGCGCGGTCCGCGGCCCCTGATCGCCCGCGCCAGCGATCGCGTCGTCGTTTTGAGGCGCTGCGGCGTCTGGCCGGCGAGCTCCTGACATTCACGAATCAGGTGGGCCTGATCACTGTAGCCGCAACTGGCGGCAATCTCCGCGCCGCTCAGGTCCGGCTGTCGCCGCAGCATCTCGAGCACGGTGTGGATGCGGACGATGCGCGCGACGTGCTTGGCGCGGAGGCCGACATGCTCGCGGAATTGGCGCTCGAGTTGCCGCCTCGTCACGCCGATCCGTTTCGCGACCATCTCGATGCTGACCGAACCGTGCAGGCCGTCGATCATGGCAAGCGCCTGATCGACCGCACTCAGCGTGCCGGAGTCGACGGGGCGCAGCAGTGTTGCCAGCGCCGCCGACAGGTGTTCGAGCCGTTGCGGGCACGGTAGATTACCGAGATTGTCGGCGAGCCGGACGAAGCCGGGCGAGACGGTGCCGGCGTCGATCAGCCGATCCTGGAGCGTCGACATCGGCATTGCCAGCGCCGCTCCGGCGCGGCCGGTGTGAAAGCGCACGCCGATCAGATCGACGGCTCCAGTCGGCAGCGCGATCACCGGCCTGGTCATTTGCCCGGCCAACAACACCCGGGGCTGCAACTCACCGGTCCGGGCATCGACGAAACGTCCGCCGACGTTGAAGATGACTTCGACGCAACCGTCCGGAACGATCGGCTCGGGCGCGGCGAACTCCTCCCGTGATCCGCGCGCGACCCAGATCGCCTTGACGGAATCAGCCAGTAGTGGCGGCGGTTGGTGGATCGTGAACTGCATGTCGCAAATCTTCAAGACGCGCCGGCAGCGCCGTCTTATTCTAGCGAACCATGAAACTCCTACTTGCGGCAGCGGCCCTGGCAGCGTTCGTGTCACGCGGTGAGCAACCGGCCAAGCCGGCGTTGCACGATCTTGCATGGCTCGCCGGATCCTGGTCGGGCACGACACGTGGCATCGAAATGGAGGAGCACTGGACGGCGCCGAAAGGCAATTCGATGATCGGCGTGCATCGTGACGTCGGCAAGGGTAAGACGTTGCTGTTCGAGTTCCTGCGCATCGAGCAGCAGGGCGATCAAATCGTCTACCTGTCGATGCCGGGCGGCCGTTCGCCCGCCACGCCATTTCCGCTCAAGGAGGCATCGGGAACACGCGTGGTAT
>Ga0196963_10002051_pt1 | contig 12536 bp, 14 predicted proteins | sample S1_5metaG_FD_148600 | JGI IMG/M metagenome (GOLD analysis project Ga0196963, IMG submission 148600) | Soil microbial communities from Anza Borrego desert, Southern California, United States - S1_5 | ecosystem: Environmental > Terrestrial > Soil > Desert | place: USA: California | collected... | reverse complement strand
GGCATTGATCTCGAGCCCGACGCAGTGATGTTTGGCGGAATCGACACTGAAGGTGGCGGCCCAGGAGGCGAGCGTCTCGGCCAGCACAACCGAGGCGCCGCCATGCAGCACACCGGCCGGCTGCTTGGTGCGCTGGTCGACCGGCATGCGCGCCTTGAGGTAATCCTCGCCGATCTCGATGACCTCGATGCCGATATGGCCGATCAGCGAGCCCTGGCAGCGCTCGTTGACCGCTTTGAGCGAGATCTCGCGCGTCCAGATGCCCATGCGTCTTCCTTTCACGAACGGCCGGTCGCGGCCTTGAGGAATTGCCGGATCTTCTCCGGCGATTTGACGCCGGGCCGGTCCTCGACCCCTGAAGAGACGTCGACCAGCTGGGCACCGGTCGAACGGATCGCCTGGGCTACGTTTTCCGGCGTCAGGCCGCCGGCGAGGAACCAGGGCACCGTCCAGCGCGCCGCCTTGAGGAGCTGCCAGTCGAAAGGAAGTCCGTTGCCGCCGGGAAGCCCGCCGGGCGGCGGCTTGGCGTCGAAGAGGAGCAGGTCGGCGGCGGCTGCGTAGGCGTGGCTGCGCTCGATATCGGCAGGCGTGGCCATCGCCATCGCCTTCATCACCTTGCGGCCGGTGCGGGCCTTGATTGCCGCCACACGTTCCGTCCCCTCATTGCCGTGGAGCTGCAGGATTTCCGGCGCTAGAGCAGCGGTGATCGCATCGATCAAACCGTCATCGGCATCGACGACGAGCGCTACCTTCGTGACCGAGGTCGGAATCGAGATCGCAAGGCGCGCGGCCGCTTCCGGCGTCACAGCGCGCGGCGAGCGCGGATAGAAATTGAACCCGATGTAGGAAGCGCCTCCCTCGACCGCAGCGGCGATGGTCTCGGCCGTGTTGAGCCCGCAGATCTTGGTGGCGGTCACGCCGCTTCCATCTGGCGGGCGATGTCCTCGACCGCGCGGCGCGGGTCCTTCGCCTGGGTGATAGGGCGCCCGATGACGAGATAGGAAGCGCCGCGGCGGATGCCTTCCGCCGGCGTCACCACGCGTTTCTGATCGTCGCCGGCAGCCGCCAGGCGGATGCCGGGCACCACGAGCAGGAAGTCGGGCCCATGCGCGGCGCGCAGCGCCGCCGATTCCTCGGCCGAGCAGACGATGCCATCGAGACCCGCACGGCGGGAGAGGTCGGCAAGCCGCTTCACCTGATCGAGCGCAGGTCCCTTCTGGCCGACATCAGTCAAATCGCTGTCGTCCATGCTGGTGAGCACGGTGACGCCGAGCAACCGGGGGCGTTCAATGCCAGCCTTGGCTGCGGCCTCACCGGCGGCATCGCATGCGGCTTCGAGCATCGCCTTGCCACCGCTTGCATGGACGGTCACAAGATAGGGGGGGCAGCTGGCGACGAGCGCGCGCATCGCGCCGGCCACCTGGTTCGGGATGTCGTGCAGCTTCATGTCGAGGAAGATCTTCGCGCCGCTCGCTTCGGCGATGCGGCGGACGCCCTGGGGACCATGCGCGCCGTAGAATTCGAGGCCGAGCTTGATGCCGCCGATGCTGGCGGCGAGGTCGGTGCCGAGGCGCTGGGCCCAGGCGAGATCGGTGGTGTCGAGCGCGCAGAAGACGCGTCGGATCGGAGCGGTCTGGGTCATGGCGCGGGCTTATAGCAGACCCCAGACGCGCTCGGTATGGTCCGCCCATGCAGGAATTCGTCATCCGCCCGGCGATTCCGCCCGACGTTCCCGAGATCGTCAGGCTGATCCGGGCCTTAGCTGCGGCGAGTGACCGTGCCAGGCCCTGGATTGCGCCGGTAACCGAAGCCTCCGTGCTGGCCGACGGCTTCGGGCCGTCGCCGGTCTTCGAAGCGATTCTGGCCGAGCGGGGAGGAATCGCCGTCGGCTTCGTGCAGTCCTATCCATCCTATGCCGCCTGGATCGGCCAGCGCACGATGGTCGTCGCCAATCTCTACGTCGTGCCCGATGAACGGAAGACCGGCCTCGGCCGCCGGCTCGTTCAGGCAGCGGCGCGGCGTGCGATCGAGACGGGTGCGAAGCGCATCGAGCTGTTCGTCGAGATCGAGAACCCGGCGCGCGCCTTCTACGGCCGCCTCGGCTTCGCCGAGATGACCGATATCCGCTGCCGCATGGAGGCGGACGCCATGAAGAAGCTCGCGGAGGAGGCGTGATGGCGAAGAAGAAAGATCCGCTCGCCGGCATCGAGGCCGAGCTTCGCGACCACGCGCTCGGCTTTCCCGAAACGCATGAGGATTTCCCCTGGGGAGAGCGGGCTCTCAAGGTGAAGGGCAAGGTCTTCGTCTTCATGCGCTGCGCGGATGGTACGCTGGGCTTTTCGGTCAAGCTGCCCTTCACGCGCGACGAGGCGCTGGAAGAAGAGTCGGCGAAGCCAACCGGCTACGGCCTCGGCAAGGCGGGCTGGGTCTCCTTCACCTACGAAGCAGAGGACAAGGTCCCGACCGAGCGGATCAAGCGCTGGATCGGCGAAAGCTACCGCGCGGTCGCGCCGAAGAAGCTGGTCGAGCTGCTCGACGGACCGAAGCCCAAGGGACTCAAGAAGCGGCGCTAGCGCCGCTCGTAGACGAGCTGGGCGGCCGCCAGATCCTCGAGCGCGGTGCCGACGGACTTGAAGACCGTGATCTCATCGGCGCCGCCGCGGCCCCTGGCCTGGCCGCGCGTCAGGTCGAAGAGATCGCCGACGACCTCCTTGAGCGCGCCGGAGGCGAGCGGCTGGACGATGTCGCCGGCCTCCTTGGTGGCGCCGGCGCGCGTGTCGACATAGACGCGGCCGCGCCGGACTGCATCGTCATCGGTCTCGCGCATCTTCGGCGTATAGGCGCCGACGAGGTCGAGATGCGCGCCGGGCTTCAGCCAGGCGCCTTTGACCACCGGCTCGGCCGAGAGCGTCGCGGTGGTGACGATGTCGGCATCGCGCGCCGCCGCCTCGAGATCTTCCGCCGCCTCCGCCGGGAGCCCCTTGGCGCTGAGATCCGAGGCGAGCCTGCGCGCCTTGTCGGCGTTGCGGCCCCAGATGCTGATGCGGCGGAGCGGGCGTGCCGTCGCATGCGCCTGGATCAGGTGCGGCGCGAGCGCGCCGGTGCCGATCATCAGGTGATGGCTGGCATCCTGGCGCGCGAGATAGGTTGCCGCGAGCGCGGAGGCGGCGGCGGTCCGGCGCAGCGTCAGCATCGGCCCGTCGATCAGCGCCAATGGCTGCCCCGTCGTGCCGTCGAGCAGCGTGTAGATGCCCATCACCGCGGGCAGGCTCTTGGCGCCGTTGCCGGGGAAGACGGTAACCATCTTGACGCCGATATGCTTGCCGACCTGCCAAGCCGGCATCAGCAGCAGGATCGCGCCCGGTGCGTTCGGGACCTCGACCGGATGATGGTGCCTGGTGGGCAGCTCGCAGCCGGTCTTGAACATGTCGCGCAAGCGGTCGATCAGCGAGGGGAAGTCGAGGCGGCGCTCGACCTCCGCCGCATCCAGGGTTTGCATCAGGTCACCGGGAAGAGGCGGGAAGGGCGGGGCGGGTGGGGGGAACGCGATCGGTTGCGGCGAGCTTGCGCTCGGCGGCTTCCGCGCGCCTGGCCTCGCGTCGCGCGCGAAGACGGGCGGTGAGCGCGCCGAAGCCCGCAAGCGCGGCACCGGCAAGGAAGCCGAGGAGCAGCGCGCCGAGGACCAGAAGATAGACCGGCATCTCCACCATCTCGTCGAAGGGCCACAGGCCGACGGCGACGAGGCCGCGATTGGAGATCGCGAAGACGATGATGATGAGGGTGAGCGGCAGGGTGACGAGAGCGGCGAGCACGCGACCCAGCCCCGAGCGGCGGGCCATCTAGGAACCTATCTCAGGTCGCCGCCTTCTCGGCGGATTCAGGGGTGTCTTCACCGTTGAGGCGATCGCGCAGCTGCTTGCCGGTCTTGAAGTAGGGAATGGCCTTGGCGTTGACCTCAACGGCCTCGCCGGTGCGGGGGTTGCGCCCGGTGCGCTGGGCACGCCGCTTCACGGAGAAAGCCCCGAAGCCGCGCAGCTCGACGCGATCGCCGCGCGCCAGCGCCTTGGCGATCTCATCGAAGATGGTCGAGACGATGCGCTCCACATCCCGTTGAAACAGATGCGGGTTGAGCTCGGCCAGACGCAGGATCAGTTCCGACTTGGTCATGACGTTCCCCTGGTCGCTCCACGCGCCGTCTCGTCGGTGCCTAAGTCTTTGGGCGGGACCAGAAACTCCTTGACCCCGCGAAAGGCGAGCGTGCCCGACCGGATTTCGTCCGTCAAGGGCTAAGCCTCTCGGATTGCTGTCCTTTTCCCTCCAAAAACGACGAGGGGGCCGCATCGGCCCCCTCGCATCAGCTTTCAGCCGTTTTTCGGCGCTTTATTCGGTCTCTGAGCCCTCGCGGTCCTTCTCGCGCTTCTTGATCGCGGCGCCGAGGATCTCGCCGAGGCGGGCGCCCGAGTCGGTCGAGCCGAACTCGGCCATGGCCTGCTTCTCCTCATCCTGGTCCTTCGCCTTGACCGAGAGCGTGAGCTTCCGGGTCTTGGGATCGATCTGGGTGATCTTGGCGTCGACCTTCTCGCCGACGGCGAAGCGGTCGGGCCGCTGCTCGGAACGCTCGCGCGAGAGCTCCGACTTGCGGATGAAGCCGGGAACGCCGTCGCCGACAAGGACGTCCAGGCCGGCATCGCTGGTCGCGGTGACGGTGCAGGTGACGACCTCGCCCTTCTTGAGCTTGGTAACGCCGGTCTCGAACGGATCCGAGCTCAGCTGCTTGATGCCGAGCGAGATACGCTCCTTGTCGACGTCGACGTCGAGCACCTTCACATTGACCATGTCGCCGCGCTTGTAGTCCTTGATCGCGTCCTCGCCGGCGCGGTTCCAGTCGATGTCCGACAGGTGGACCATGCCGTCGATGTCGCCGGGCAGGCCGACGAAGAGGCCGAACTCGGTGATGTTCTTGACCTCGCCCTGGAGCTCCGCACCCTGCGGGTGCTTCTCCTGGAAGGCTTCCCACGGGTTCGCCATGGTCTGCTTGAGGCCGAGCGAGATGCGGCGCTTCTGCGGATCGACGTCCAGCACCATCACCTCGACCTCCTGGCTGGTCGAGACGATCTTGCCGGGGTGCACATTCTTCTTGGTCCAGCTCATCTCGGAGACGTGGACCAAGCCTTCGATGCCCGGCTCGAGCTCGACGAAGGCGCCGTAGTCGGTGATGTTGGTGACACGGCCGGTGAACTTGGCGTTCGCCGGATACTTGAACTCCACGCCCTCCCACGGATCCGCCTCGAGCTGCTTCATGCCGAGCGAAATCCGCTGGGTCTCCGGGTTGAAGCGGATGACCTGGACCTTCACGGTCTGGCCGATCTGCAGCGCCTCGGACGGGTGGTTGATGCGGCGCCACGCGATGTCGGTGACGTGCAGCAGACCGTCGACGCCGCCGAGATCGACGAAGGCGCCGTAATCGGTGATGTTCTTCACCACGCCCTGCAGGATCTGGCCTTCCTTGAGGTTGGCGACCAGCTCCGAGCGGGCCTCCGCACGGCTCTCCTCGAGCACGGCGCGGCGGGAAACGACGATGTTGCCGCGGCGGCGATCCATTTTGAGGATCTGGAACTGCTGCTGGGAGCCCAGCAGCGGGGTGATGTCCCGGACCGGGCGGATGTCGACCTGGCTGCCCGGAAGGAACGCGACGGCGCCCGACAGGTCGACGGTGAAGCCGCCCTTGACCCGCCCGAAGATCACGCCGGCGACGCGCTGGTTCTCCTGGAAGGAGCGCTCGAGCAGCGACCAGGCCTCCTCGCGCCGCGCCTTTTCGCGCGACAGCTGGGCCTCGCCGTTCTTGTCTTCCATGCGCTCGAGGTAGACCTCGACCTCGTCGCCGACCTTGAGCTCGGGCGCCTGGCCGGGAGCGGCGAATTCCTTGAGCTGGACGCGGCCTTCGCTCTTGAGGCCGACATCGACGACCGCCGTGTCGCCTTCGATGGCGACGACGCGGCCCTTGAGGACCGAACCCTCGAGGTTGTCGGCCTTGCCGAGCGACTCCTCAAGAAGGGCGGCAAAACTCTCTTTGGCGGCGCCGGCGGCCGCAGTGGCAGTAGCCATGTGTGAAACTCTTTCTCCGTCTGTCGGGTCCGGCCTTCTGCCCCATCTCGCTTTGGAGGGGCGGCCGTCCCGTCCTGCCCGGTCTTGCTCTTGGGTGTCGAGCCGGGCTTTCGGTTCCTGAACGTCTCGACGGCCGGAACCCCCGGACCGTCACAAGCCCTGCGAGCGGATGTAGGCGAGCGCCTCGGCGAACGCCTGGTCGGCGTCCATGCCTGTCGTATCGAGGACGTAGGCGTCGCCTGCACGAACGAGCGGGGCAACGACGCGATTGCGGTCGCGCGCGTCCCGCTCCTGGAGATCCCGCAGAACGGCCCCTTCTATAATGGGGGCTCCCCGGTCGCGCAACTCCTTCTCGCGCCTTGCCGCCCGCTCCTCGACCCCGGCATCGAGGAAGATCTTGGCCTGGGCATCGGGGCAGACGACCGTGCCGATGTCGCGGCCATCGAGCACCGCGCCCGGGGCGCCGCCCGGAGGCGCGGCGGCGAAGCGGCGCTGAAAGTCGAGAAGCGCCGAGCGCACCTCGGGGATGGCGGCGACCACCGAGGCGGCCTTGCCGGTCTCTTCCGAGCGCAGTGCCGGGTCGGAAAGGCCCGACGGATCCAGGGCCTGGGCGGCGGCCACGGCTGCTTCCCTGTCGGCCGGATCCTTGGATGCACGGAGCAGCGCCAGGCCGACGGCGCGGTAGAGCAGCCCCGAGTCGAGATGGGCGAAACCGAGGTGGCGCGCGAGACGTTTGGCGAGCGTGCCTTTGCCCGAGGCGGTAGGGCCGTCGATGGCGATCACGAAGGAAGTGGGCATCCGGTCCGGCGTTGGGCTTGGGGTATCACGTGATTTTGCTTTTGACAGGTGGGCCCGGGCATGGCAATCCCGCCGCCCTGATGAACGGCCCCGCGATATGTCATTTCCGGGCCGTGGAGGATTGAGAATTGGCCAAGCCGGAATGGGGAACGAAGCGCCAGTGCACCAGCTGCGGCGCGCGTTTCTACGACCTGATGAAGCCGGAGATCGCCTGCCCGAAATGCGGGACGGTCTACGATCCCGACGCGGCGACCAAGTCGCGACGCTCGCGTCCTGCCGCCGAGAAGCCGGCGGAGCGCGCGCCCGTCGTCGAGGAGGTCGAGGCTCCGGCGGAGGCGGAGGCCGCCGGGGGCGAAGAGGCGGAAGAGGAAGATGAGGCCCTGATCGAGGACACCTCGGACCTCGGCGAGGACGAGGACGATATGGCCGAGGTCATCGAGAACGTCGAAGACGAGGAGGAGCGCTAGACGCTCCCGATCGCCGGGAGTTTCCTGTTGCGCGGCGCGCTCGCGCGAACTATCTGAAAACCGGCGCCGCACCCAGGGCGCCAACGAGTTTCGAGGGGCCATAGCTCAGCTGGGAGAGCGCTACAATGGCATTGTAGAGGTCAGGAGTTCGATCCTCCTTGGCTCCACCATCAAAGGAAGGCCCGACGGCGTCGCCGTTGGGCCTTTCGCGTTTTAGGGTGCCCAGTCCGGGCGCGGGATGGCGAGATAGGCCTCGCGCAGCGAGGTCGACCATTGCTCGCGGAGGCCGCGAAAATACGGATCGTCCTCGCCGATGCGGCGGCGGATATCGATGGCGAGCGCGTCCTTCTTGTAGACGAGCAGGTCGATCGGCAGTCCGACCGTCAGGTTGGAGCGGAGCGTCGAGTCCATCGACACCAGCACCAGCTTGATCGCGTCGTAGAGCTCGGTGTCATAGCGCGCCGCGCGGTCGAGGATCGGCTTGCCGTATTTGTGCTCGCCGATCTGCAGGAAGGGCGTGTCCTCGGTCGCCTCGATGAAGTTGCCGGCCGAGTAGACCTGATAAAGCCGCGGCGAGCGTCCCTTGATCTGGCCCGCGAGCAGGAGCGCGACATCGAAGCCGACATGCTGGGCGCGCATGGCTTCGCCGTGGATATCGTAGACCTTGCGCACGGCCTCGCCGACGATCTGCGCGGCGCGGAACATGCTGGGCGCCTTCGACAGCGTCTCCATATGGCCGGATTCGACGCTCTCGAAACCTTCGGAGACGAGATTGACCACCGCCTGGGTGACCGCGAGGTTGCCGGCAGTGGCGAGGCAGATCACGCGCTCGCCCGGGATCTCGACCACATGCAGCTTGCAGAAGGTGGCGATGTTGTCGACGCCCGCGTTGGTGCGGGTATCGGCGAGCATGACGAGGCCATTCTTGAGGCGGAGGCCAACGCAATAGGTCATGGCCGGTCCCGGAGCGGTGGGGGATGCCTACCCTAACACCGCTTCCTGAACTCGGCTCCGCAAGGATTTTCATTCCGCGCTTCCTCGCTCGGAGGTAGCGCCCGCGCGTCCCGCATTTCTTGAAGACGGTTTCCGCATTGCGCTGTCTTTTCGTAGGGCGGGAAGATGGCCCACCGCCAAACCGGCGGAAACACGGAGGGATAGATGACGTTGAGAGTCGGTCTCATGGCGAGCGTGGCGGTTCTCGCGCTCATATCGGCACATGCCGATGCGAAGTCGTTCCGCTACGCCACTTCTGGCGATCTCCTTGGCCTCGACCCGCATCTCAACAACGAGGCGCTGACCAACGGCTTCAAGGGCAATGTCTATGAAGGCCTGGTCATTCGCGCCCCGGACCTGTCGCTCGAGCCGGGTTTGGCGACGTCCTGGACCCAGACGGCGCCGACCGCCTGGCGCTTCACGCTGCGTCAGGGCGTGACCTTCCATGACGGCTCGCGCTTCACTGCCGACGACGTCGTCTTCTCGGTCAAACGCTTCAACGACCCGAACTCGACCATGGCGCCGGCGGCGCCCGGCATCGTCGAGGCGGTGAAGATCGACGACAACACCGTCGAGATCCGCACCAAGGCGCCCGATCCCGTCGTTCTCCAGGGCCTGCCCTTCCTGTTCGTGATGTCGAAGGCGTGGTCGGAGAAGAACGCCTCGGCGACGCCGGGCGCCGGCGCGACGCCGACGACCTATGCCAACCTGAATGCCAACGGCACGGGCCCGTTCAAGGTCAAGGAACGGGTGCCGGACCAGCAGACCGTGCTGCTCCCGCATGCCGGCTGGTGGGGCAAGGCGCCGCACAACCTGACCGAGGTCGTCTACCGGCCGATCAAGGCCGATGCGACGCGCCTCGCCGGGCTGGTCTCGGGCGAGATCGACATGATGTTCCCGGTCGCGCCCCAGGATCGCCAGCGCCTGGAGTCGACGCCCGGCATCCGCATCATGCAGGGCCAGGGCGTGATGACCGTCTTCTTCGGTCTCGACCAGGGCCGCGCCGAGCTGCTCGACATGCCGGGCAGCGGCAAGAACCCGCTCAAGGACAAGCGCGTCCGCCAGGCCATGTACCAGGCGATCGATATCGACTCGATCGTGCGCGTGGTGATGCGCGGCGCGGCGACGCCGACCGGCCTGTTGATCGCGCCCGGCATCGAAGGCTTCGATGCCGAGCTCAACAAGCGCTACCCCTTCGATCCGGACGGCGCCAAGAAGCTGCTCGCCGAGGCGGGCTACGCCGACGGCTTCCCGATCACCCTCGACTGCCCGAACGATCGCTACGTCAATGACGAGGCGATCTGCCAGGCGGTCACATCGATGCTGGCGCGCGTCGGCGTCAAGGTGAAGCTCAACGCGCAGACCAAGGCGCTGCACTTCGCCAAGGCCGGCAAGCCGGGCAACTACAACACCAGCATGTACATGCTGGGCTGGATCCCGGGCACCTTCGATGCACACCACGTGCTGGTCAATTTGATGACCGAGGGCGGTATCTGGAACGCCGGGCACTACAAGAACGCGCGCGTCGAGGAGCTGACCAAGGCGGTCGGCGTCGAGATGGATCCGGCCAAGCGTACGGCGATGATGAAGGAAGCCCTCAAGCTCCATAAGGAGGACTTCGGCCACATTCCGCTGCTGCAGCAGTCGACGATGTGGGGCGTGCGTGACAGCGTCGCGCAGATCAAGCAGTCGCCGCTCGACTTCGTCTATCTCAAGGACGTGGTGATGAAGTAGTCGCGTGGGGAGCGGGCTCAGGCCCGCTCCCCATTTTCGCCGTCGACTATTTCTTGAGCCTTCGGCTCCAGGCGGCCAGCTCGGCCATCAGCTGCTTGATCAGGCCCTTGGCCGTCTCGTCGGTGAGGTTCCCTTCCGCGTCGAACTTGCTCGCCGCACCACCGACGAAGACCTCCGGCTTATTGACGAAGCGCATGTTGAGGAAGACGCCGATCTGGCGCAGGTGGTACTGCGCGCGCGGCGTGCCGAGGACGCCGCCCGATGCGCCCATGATCGCGACCGCCTTGTCGTTGAACGGCTGATCCGGCGGTCGCGAAGCCCAGTCGATCACGTTCTTGAGAACGCCGGAGACCGAGAAATTGTACTCCGGCGTGGCGAGGACGAGGCCGTCTGCGGCGGCGATCTTCTCGCGGAGCTGCTGCACCGGTGCAGGAAAACCTTGGGCCCTGACGTCCTCGTTGTAGAGCGGGATCGCCGAGATATCGAAGACCTCGAGCGTCGCGCCCGCCGGCATCAGGCCGGCCGCGGTCTTGAGCAGCGCGGCATTGTAGGAGCCTTTGCGCAGGCTGCCTGAGAAGCCGAGAAAGCGAAGGTCGGCCATATCGATCTCATTCCTTGCATGAACTCCCGGCGAATGCCGGTGCGAGGCGAATTCTTCCCACTGTTGGGGACGGGTTCAACCATAATGTAAGTGTGGGTGCTACGAATGGCCGAGCGTCGCGGCGAAGACTCGTGCGTAGTTGCCGCCGAGAAGCTTGCGCATCTCCTCGGCATTGAAGCCACGCGCCATCAGCGCGGCGCCGAGATCCGGAAGCTGGCGATAGCTGGCGAAGCTCGGCGGCGCGGTGAGGCCGTTCATATCGGTGCCGAGTCCGACATGATCGATGCCGGTCGCATCGACCATGCGCGCGATGCCCGCGGCGAGGGCTGCGAGATCCGGAAACACGCTGGATGGCGGCCAGATGCCGATGACGCCGCCGGTAGCGGCGACGAGTTTCGCATGATCGGGAGAGATCAGGCGGCTGTGCGGCAGCGGCCGGTTGGCCAGCGAGGTGTGCGAGAGCACCAACGGCTTTGTCGAGACGGACGCGGCCTGCTTCACGAGATCGAAGGTGCCATGCGCGATATCGACGACGATGCCGAGCCGATTGCAGACGCGGATCACCTCGGCGCCGAAGGCGGTGAGTCCGCCATGAACCGGGAGTGCGGTCTGGATGTCGCCGAGCTCGTTCACGCGATAATGCGTGAGCTGGAGGTGGCGAAGATGGTGGAGACGGTGCGCCTCCTCGAGACGGTCGAGCCGCCCCTCGAGGAAGTCGGCCCCTTCGGCTGAGATGAGCGCCGAGGGACCGGCGGTCGGTGCTTCCCGAAGCGCGGCGACGTCGGAGACGATGCGAAGGCCCTGCTGCGTAGTGAGCGCCGCCAGCCGCTCGAAGGACATGCGGCTCCACTCGTAGAGTTCGCCTGGCCCGGGGTTGCGCGCCGCGTAGATGCGCCGGTCCGCCACCTCCAGGACCGGCGTATCGGCAACCATGGTCAGACAGATGACTGCCATCTGGCCTTCGCGCATCGGATCGGCGACCGGCGTGAACGGTGCCTTTTGCGGCACATTGCTGCGGCCGATGGCACGCCCCGCATGCGAGTGGATGTCGACGGTCAGCGCGCCCTTCAACGCGGCGCGCGCCTCGTCCAGCCGAGCCTGGGCCGTCGCAGAGCCGGGAAGCGCGACGCTGGCACAGAACAAGGCGCCAATGAAGGAGCGGCGATCGAAGACGCTTCCCGGACCGCAGCACTCCGGCCCGGGATCGTCGGTGGTCACGGCATGCCCGGCATGTCGATCTTGTCGTAGTAGCGACGCGATCCGAGCTTGTCGACCCGCGCCCAGAAGTCCGGGTTGGGCTTTCCCTCATGCTTCATGTCGCCCATCTGCCGCCAGATGTTCCAGGAGTCCGGGTGCAGCCGGCTCGCCTCGGCAAGTGCTGCTTCCGCTTCATCGACCTTGCCGGCCGCATGCAGATGCCGGCCGAGCCGGAACCAGCAATGCGCAAGCGCGATGTCTTCCGTCTGCTTGCGTACATGTCCGCGCGCCGCGCCGGCGTCGAAGGCGTATTGGCTCTTGTTGCCGTTCCTCACCCAGTCGCGGATCGCATTCATGTAGCGGCTGCGCATCTCTTCGCGCATCACCTTCCCTTCTTCGGGAAGCGTGCGGGTCACGCGGTCCATCTTGCGGAAATAGTCGCCGCTGCCGGCAACCTCGGTCGGACGCACGATCCGGCCCTTCTCGTCGATCCACACCGCTTCGGGCACATTGACCATGTTGTAGAGATCCGCGAGCCGGTGATCGGCATCGATGACGGAGACATAGGTCGACTTCGCCGCCTCGATCCATGGACGCGCCGCCTCGGCGCCGCGGCTTTCCATCGCCACCGCGAACACCAT
>Ga0196963_10002050_pt1 | contig 12544 bp, 9 predicted proteins | sample S1_5metaG_FD_148600 | JGI IMG/M metagenome (GOLD analysis project Ga0196963, IMG submission 148600) | Soil microbial communities from Anza Borrego desert, Southern California, United States - S1_5 | ecosystem: Environmental > Terrestrial > Soil > Desert | place: USA: California | collected... | reverse complement strand
GGAGCCGCACATCGCGAGCGCGATGAAGCGCCCGCTGCCGAGCCTCGCCATCAGACCCTCGGCGCCGATCAGGAAGCCGGCATAGGCGACCGCGCTCGCCGCGACCAGCGCGACGCCGACGCCATCGGCGCCGCCGACGCGCGCCTGTCCGCCCCAGGTCAGCGCGATGCCGGCGTAGGTCAGCGCCAGCGCGGCGATGACGCGCGCCGAGATCGCCTGCCGACCGCGCGCGATGGCCGCGATCACCACCAGCGTCGGGTAGATGTAGAGCACGACGCGTTCGACCGCGGCGTCGACGCGCTCGAGCCCCAGGAAGTCGAGCCAGCTCGCGACGTGGTAGCCGAGCATGCCGAGCGCGACCGTCGCGATGGTCTCGCCCCACGTCGCCGGCCGCGGCGCGGCGCGTTCGGCGCGCCAGAAGAGCACGATGAACACCGGCAGGGCGAGGCCCATGCGCAGCCCGATCAGCGTGGTGGCGTCGACCCCGCGTGCGTAGGCCAGCTTGGCCAGCACGCCCTTCCCGGCGAACAGCAGCGTCCCGGCCACCGTGGCCAGGGTCGCGACGATCAGGCGGTCGCGCATGCGCCGCTCCGTGTCCGGGCTGGTGACGACGAGGATCCAGGCGGCCCGGCATGCGCCTGGACCGCTGGAAATGAAGCGGCCCGCTCGGTCGAGCGAGCCGGATGCGTGCCGCGCCGGGAACCGCTCAGGTCATGAGACCGAGGATCTTCCACCAGCGCGTGATGAGCGGCAGACGGGGCATGGGCGCGATGCTCGCGGCGCGCATCGGCGGGCAAGCGCCGCCTGGCACCCGGCGCTGCGCGCGCGGGCGCTTGCGCGCGAGCGCGCGCCCACTGACCTGCGGCGATGCTCACGGTCTACGCCTACCAGAACTGCTCGACCTGCCGCAACGCGCTGAAGTGGCTGGCATCACGCGGCATCGCGCACGAGGTGAAGCCGATCCGCGAGCAGCCGCCGAGCGCCGGCGAACTCGCGCGCGTGCTCGACGCCGTCGGCGGCGATGTGCGGCGCCTCTTCAACACCTCGGGCAAGGACTACCGCGAGCTGAAGCTCGGCGAGAAGCTGAAGGGCATGTCGACCGCGGACGCGCTGAAGCTGCTGCGCGGCAACGGCAACCTGGTGAAGCGGCCGTTCGTCGTCACCGCGACGGGAGGACTGGTCGGCTTCGATGCGGAGGCGTGGGCGAAGGTGCTGGATCGCTGACGTCCCGCCGGTGCCGATGCGCGTTCGGTGCCGGTCGCGCCGAGGTGGGAGCGCCGCCCGCTCGACGTCGACACCTGCTCGCGTCCGACGCGCCAGGCTGCGTCGTCGCGACGCGATGCTCCCTGCCACTGCGCCCGATCGGCCAACGGGGGACTGACGGCGCGCGACCTTAAGCTCATGTGACCATGTGCCATCGTGAGCGTCCTTGGGGCGATGACCGGCAGACGTCCATGATTTCAGCGACGCTCGTCGCCTGCTGCGCCTTGACACCTGCGTTCGATCTCCGATAAGCGCGCCCCCTGAAACGAATGGTGCAATCGGCACCATCGATACTTCCGCGCATGCGGAGTCGGAGTCGCTCGTGCCCAAGTCGCTGTTCCGTGCCCTTCTCCTGGCCCTGTCGGTCATCACGGCCGCGACCGCGGCCTCTGCCAAACCGCCTGGCGGGGGCGGGACGACGCCGACGCTGAAGGTGGGCGACGTAGCCATCATCGCGGTCGAGATGACCGCGACATCGCGGCGTCTGGCCTTCGTCCCGCTCGTCGACATCCCGGCTGGCGTGACCGTCTCCTTCACCGATCAGGGCTGGCTCGCCGCAGGCGGATTCCGCGCCGACGCGGCGACCGAGTCCGTGGTCGTCTACACGGCGCCCGCCGGGGGCCTGGCGCGCGGGACGATCACTGACGTCCCGCTGCCGACGCTCAACCAGGGCAGCCAGGGCGATCAGGTCATCGCCTTCCAGGGCTCCGGGACTTCGACGCGGTGCGTGCACGCGGTCACCGTGTCCGGCGCCACGGCCGGCTGGAACACGAACGCGACCAGCGAGTCCACCTCGGCGATGCCCGCCGGCCTGTCGTCGCTCACCGCCATTCCCTTGGCCTACGGGACGCGCGCCGTGTGCGTGAAGCTCCACCGCGGCATGACGATGACCCAGGGCGAATACCTGGCCCTCATCGGCAACCCGCAGACCTGGCAGGTGTCGCCCTTCGCGACGTGGCCGTCGGGCGTGCTGGGCGTCCACTACCCGCTCTCGCTCGCGCTGTCGGCGACCTCGCTGCCGGAGACGCGCGGCAAGGGGACCGGCACCCTGACCCGCACCACCACCGGCGCCCTCACGGTCGCCCTGTCCACGAGCTCGCCGCGCGTGGTGGTGCCGGCCAGCGTGACCTTCAAGGGCACCGCGCTGACCGCGAGCTTCACCTACACCATGGTCGACGATGCGTTCTACCAGGGCACCGGGATCGTCGAGATCTACGGCACTGCGACCGGGTACCAGCAGGCGGGCCAGGGTCTCACGGTGGTCGACAACGAGACGCTGACCATGTCGCTGAGCCTGTCGCCGTCGACCTTCACCGAGCTGTCGACGTCGGTGGCGGCGACCCTGAAGACGAATTTCAAAGCGACGACCCCGACGTTCTTCACCGCTGATACGTCGCACTTCGGCGATGCGAGGGTGCCGTACTTCGTCGAGCTTCCGGCCGGGCAGCAGGACGTCACCTTCCCGGTGACGCCGATCGCCGACGGATACGTCGATGGCGATCAGACCGTCACGTTCACCGTCAGCACCTACGCCGATATCAACGGCAAAATCACCACCGCGACAGCGACCGCGTTGGTCGAGGACGCGGACGAGTACACCAGCCTCACCGTCAGCGTCGACCCGTCCTCGCTCACCGAGGGCGAGACCGCCACCGGCACGGTCACGCGCGCGATCGGCTCGGCCGGCGTCACCGTGGTGAGCCTCACCTCGTCCGATCCGGCGGTCACCGTCACCTCGCCGATCTCGATCGGCAACGGTCAGACCAGCGCGACGTTCACGGTCGTCGCGGTCGATGACAGCTCCTTCACCGGCGCGCGCGACGCCACGATCACCGCGATCGCGGGAGTGCTGTCCGGCGAGACGACCGTCGAGGTCGCCGAGGACGACGCCCCGCCAGCGGCGCCGATGACCATCAGCATCCCGCCGACGGTGACCGAGCCGACCGGGTATGGTTATGCGATGCTCGAGGGGACGATCACCTTCGCATCCGCGATCGACACCGACCGCATCGTCGGAATCAATGACTTCACGCAATTCGTCGGACCCAGCAGCGCGACCATCCCTGCCGGCGAGTTGAGCGGCACCTTCCAGATCTACATCGGGAACGACGGCCTCGCCGACGATCGCACCATCAGCCTCTACGCCAAGTGGACCGAGGGCAGCACGACGGCGACGACGGAATTCACGATCGTTAATGTCGATGAACGTACCATGACGGCGAACCTGAACTCAGCTGGGATCAATGAGGCGAGCGGATCGTTCGAGCTCGTCCTGCGTCGCAACTTCGACATCGGTCAGGCGGCGGTCGTGCGCGTGAATACCGGGAATCCGGCACGGGTCGGCAAGGGCGATGCGGATTTCGCGGCCGATTCCGAGATGGCCATCGTCACCCTGCCGGTCTTCGACGATGTCACCCCGAATGCCGATGCCGTCGTCGTGCTGTCCGGCGACCTCTTCTCGCTGCCGGTCACGGTCCTCGATGATGACGCCGAGATCGTGCTGAAGCTCCAGGATGGTGCCAATGCACCCACGTCGTCACTCGAGGTGGTCGAGCCAGCGGGTACTGGCTGGAAGTTCGTCAAGGCGATCGTCACGCGTCGCGATCGCCGGACCGGAGCGCTGATCACCGGGTCGTGGATTAACTCCGGCATGATGTTCTCCAGCGAGTGGCACAACGGCAGTCGCGTCCAGCTCGGCACGGAAGATGGCGGCGGCGCCTATGGCGGATGGATCCGCTTCGAGTTCCGGTCAGGCAGCGCTACCGCCGTCGACCCGGCCAGCGGGGCGCCGCTGAACATCGGCATCAGGAACGGCTTCCCGCAGGTCAGCCCCGATGAAGAGGTTGTCGTGACCGCTAAGTCGGGGGCCCATACGTCCGTCCCGGCATCCCTGCGGGTGATCGAGAACGACACGGTGCTCGTGCTCACGGTGTCAAAGACCCGGCTGTCGGAAGTCGATCCGGCGAACAACTCGTTCACCCTGACGCTGTCGACGATCGGCGTGCCGCCCACGCTCCCCTTCAACGTCACGTTGTCGTCGACGGGAAATGCGTTCTTCGGGACGGGCGCGGACTTCAACCTGCCTGCGACCTTCCCGTACGATCCGGCCGCATCGTACCTCATCGAGGTCATCAATGACGGTGTGACCGAGGAGCAAACCCCGCGACCGGGTTCGCCAAGCAACGGTGAGTACATCCAGCTGATCGGCACGCCGAGCTCCGGCGTCCTGCCGGGGCAGCAGCAGCTCCAGGTCTTCGACGGCCCGCTCCCGACCAACGGCTGACCCGCTACCGCCGGCGACGACGCCTCGGCACCCGTACCGCGGGAGCCGAGGCGTCGTCGCGTCCGGCCGCGCCTTCTCGGCGAAGCCTGACAGCGGTGGAATTGTGACCACGCGATCCCGCGCCGCGGGCAGCGACGGTGCGCTGGATCTCCCGGCGGAGCGCGTTGGCTTCAGCGGTGCGTCGACGCGAAGGGAGTGGCGACCCCGGTAGGATTTGAACCTACGACCTGAGCTTTAGGAAAGCTCCGCTCTATCCAGCTGAGCTACGGGGTCGGCTGCGGCGCGGATGAACTCTGCGCCGCGCGGGCGCGGCTGCCAGCGTGCTTCGCCGGGAGCGCCACGCGCTCAGACCCGGCGTGATTTCGCCGCGTCGCTGGACTTGGTCACCGAGCGGGTCGGATACTGCCCGGTGCGATCGCCCGAACTGGCCTTGATCGCCGCCTTCACGGCGTCGTCGATCACGGGCAGGCCGGACGCATCGGTGCCGGTGTGGAAGACCTGACCCTTGGGCGAACGCAGCTCCCAGCGGATGTCGTCGAGCGGCCGGATCGACCAGCGGAACGCCAGCGCGACCACGACCAGCATGTTGATCTCGCGCGAATCGGGCATGCGGAAGTATACGCGATGCCGCGTCCGGCGCGGCGGCGTGCTGGGAAAACGCGGCGCGAACCGGGGTTGCGCACAGACTTGACTATACCAAAAAAGGTCACGCCGTCGCCCGCGCCGGAGCGCCTCCTCACAGACTCACGCGCACATCGAGCTTCGCACATCGAGCTTCGCACATCGAGCTTCGCGCTTCGGGCTTCGGGCTTCGCGCTTCGCGCTTCGGGCTTCGCGCCTCGCGCTCGGAGCTTCGAGCTTCAAGCCGCGCGCTTCGAGCGAACGCCTAGCCGAACACCTCGTCGTAATGCGCGAGCAGATCCGCCGGATCGTCGTAGATCTCGGTGACGCCGACCCGGCGCAGATCGACGTCGGCGAAGCCGCCGCAGCGCACGCCGATGCACGCGAGCTGCGCGCGCGCCGCCGCCAGCGCGTCCCACGGGCTGTCGCCGACGACGATCGCGCGGTGCGGATCGTCGAGACCGAGATGCGCGATCGCCGCGGTGAAGATGTCCGGCTCGGGCTTCGAGCTGCCCACGTCGTCGGCGGTGATCTGGTCGTCGATGAGGTCGTCGATCCCGGCCGCCTGCTTGAGCGCCGCCAGCTCCTCGCTCTGCGCCGAGGTCGCGAGCGCCACCGCGTAGCCGTCCTCGCGCAGCCGCAGGATCAGCTCGCGCGCGCCCGGGAACCCGCGCACCAGCGGCAGGTACTCGGCGCGGAACAGCTCGCCGCGCGCCGCCGCGATGGTCTCCTCGCCGATCGCCGCCAGCGTCGCCCGGTCGACGAGCGCCGGCAGCAGGTGATCGCCGCCCATGCCGATGCGCGCGCGGATCTCGCCGAGATCCCGTTCGATGCCGAACCGTGCCAGGGTCTCGCGCCAGGCCCGCGCGTGCAGATCGACCGAATCGACGAGCGTGCCGTCCATGTCGAACAGCACGGCGGTGAGCGCCAGCGTCCTCATCGCGCGACCTCGTCCTCGACGTGCGGAGCGGGCGCGGGCGCGACCTCGTCCGGATCCTCGACCAGGTGCGTCCACTCGCGTTCGACGGTGAAATCGAGCTTGTGCACGATCAGCTGGGCGAACTCGTGCCCCCGGGCGCGTTTCTGGCCGTGGGCGATGGCGTCCGATTTCAGCGCCCAGCGACCCACCAGGTCGCCGCGCGGCGCGCTGCGCAGCTCCCAGCCGCCGTCCTTGTCGGGCACCACGTGGTAGACATGCCGTTCCAATCCCATCCGTCGCATCGCGTCACCATTCCAGCAGGCCCGGCCAGCCGGGCATCGATTCGGGCGCCGCGCGAACCTCGTCGCGGCTGGTCTCGGTTATCGTCGCCTCGAGGTCACTGCGACCTACGTAGCGCCGATCTTCGACATAACCCCTGAGTCTCAGACCAGCCGCTCATTTCGCCACCGCCACGTGGAAGGTCGCCCCGGCGCCGGCCTCCGATTCCACCCAGATCCGCCCGCCCATGCGCTCGACGATCTTCTTGCAGGTCGCCAGGCCGATGCCGCTGCCAGGGTACTCGTCGGCGGTGTGGAGCCGCTGGAACAGCATGAAGATCCGCTCGTGCGCCTCGCGGTCGATGCCGATGCCGTTGTCGGCGATGGTGAAGATCCACTCCCGTTCGTTCTCGGCGGCGCTGACGCGGACCGCGGGCGCGACGTCCGGCTTCCGGAACTTGATGGCGTTGCTGACCAGGTTCTGGAACAGCTGGGTCAGCCGCACCGGGTCGGCCCTGATCCGCGGCAGGGGATCGGCGACGACGGTCGCCGACGACGCGGCGATCTTGGCGCGGAGGTTGTCGAGCGCGTCGCGCAGCGCCTTGCCCGCGTCCAGCTCGACGATGGCGCCTTCGCGGCGGCCGACGCGCGAGTACTCCAGCACCGCCTGGATCATCGCGCGCATGCGCTCGGCGCCGTTGACGGCGAAACCGAAGTACTCGCGCGCCTTGTCGTCGAACAGCGCGCTGTACCGCTTCTGCAGCAGCTGCAGGTAGCTGGTGATCATGCGCAGCGGCTCCTGCAGGTCGTGCGAGGCGACGTACGCGAACTGCTCGAGCTCGGCGTTCGAGCGTTCGAGCTCGCGCGCCTTGCGCGCCAGCTGCTCCTCGCCGTGCTTGCGCTCCGAGACGTCGATCGCCGCGCCGAGGAAGCGCCGCGCCGAGCCGTCGCCGGCGAAGGTCGTGCGGCCCTTGGCGGCGACCCAGCGCACCCCGTGCGGGGTCAGCACGCGGAACTCGCACGCGAACGCGCCGTCCGATCCCGGCGTGACGGCGTGCATGATCAGCTTGCGGACGCGCGCGCGATCCTCGGCGTGGATGCGCCCGATGAAGGCGTCCATCCCCTGTCGCTCGTCGGCGTCGAGGACGAGCATCTCGGCGAGCCGCTCCGACCAGCGCATCTCGCCCGAGGCCGGATCGTAGTCCCAGGTGCCGATGTCGGCGGCGCTGACCGCCAGGCGCAGGCGCTCCTCGCCCTCGCGCACCGCCGCCTCGGAGGCGCGGTAGGCGGTGATCTCGCGGCACGACCCCCAGCTGCGCACCGCGTAGCCGTCGACCACCTGCGCCATCAGGTTGTTCAGCAGGTAGCGCCGCCGGCCGTCAGCGGCGGTCAGCGCGATCTCGTGATCGACCAGGCGGTATCCCGAACGGATGAAGGCGCGGAGGAACTCGCGGTTGCGCGGCTGGTCCATCGGCAGCAGATCGGTCAGGCGCAGCCCGATGACGTCCGCCGGGCTCGCGAAGCCGAGGGCGAACGCCATCGCCTGGTTGCACTCGGCGAAGCGGCTGTGGCGGATCCACAAGGCGATCTGCTCGTCCTCGTCCAGCTCCACCGGGATCGGCTGGTCGAGCTCGATGCGCCAGATCGATTCGGTGGTGTTGTCGACCAGCCAGCGCAGGCGGTGCTCGCTGGCGCGCAGCGCCTCCTCGGCGCGTTCGAGCTCGGGCACGGTGCCGGCGAGGGCGCGCCCGCGCGTTTCCGACTCGGCGAGCGCGCGCTGCGCGCGCACGTGCGGGGTGACCTCGGTGAGCGTCAGCAGGACGCCCTGGCCGGAGCCCTCGACCTCGACGCGCGCGAAGTCGAGATCGAACCAGCGCGTCATGCCCTCGTCCGGCCGGCGCAGCTCCCGGAACGGCCAGTACGACAGGCGCTGCGGCTCGCCCTCGGCCAGGCAGGCGGACAGCGCCGACGCGAAGCGCGTCGCGGCCTCGCCGCCGTGGCGCTCGGCGATCAGCTCGACGATGTCCCGATCGATGGCGGCCTCGACCAGTCCGTCGGTCATCGCCGCGGCCGAGGGATTGAACCAGCGGCAGCGGCGCGAGCCGTCGAACAGCGCGACGCCGTGGCTCAGGTTTTCGAGCAGCGCGCGCAGCGCGGCGTCGCCGAGCGGCGTCGGCCAGGCACGCGGCGGATGCAACTCGGTATCCATGTTCCGTCATTCATCCGTCGGCGGCGAACGGGCGACCGTCCATGACGATGCCACGACGTCGGCTCAGGCAACGACTGGCGGGGTCGGACTGCACGGCGACGCGTGCAGCCCGTTCGATTCAGAACCGGTAGCCCACCGCGACGTGCGCGTTCAGGCCGCCGGCGATGACCTCGACCTCGGCGGCGCCCTCGCTCGGCTCGACATCGATCTTCGCGCGCTGCCAGCCGATGATGCCGCCGACCTGCCACGCGCTCGGCCAGGTGTAGTAGACCCCGATCTCGCCGCCGAAGACGACGAAGTCGCCGTCATCGCGGAACTCGAAGTCGCGCAGCTCGCCGTTCGAGGCCAGACCGCGGCCGTAGAAGCCGCACAGCTCGATATGCAGCTCGTCGTCCCAACTCAGGCCGAAGCCGCCGACCACCGCCAGCGAGACCCCTTCCAGCTCGGTCCGCTGGTCCTGGTCGCTGCCGAGTTCGCCCTCCCAGTGCACGCCGCTCAGGCGCACGCCGAGCACGATGCCGAGATCCTCGGCCCAATCGTATTCGGCCTGCCGGGCCGAACCGATGTCGCCGCACATCAGGGTGACGCCGCCGATCGGGCCGACCCGCGCGTCGTAGTCCTGGCCGCCGACCTCCGACAGGCCGTGGTCGATGCCGCCCTGGAGGCGCAGGTCGACGAAGCGCAGCTTCGAGTCGCCGCTGTCCATCGCGGCGCCGCAGGCGGCGAAGGCGAGGGCGGTGATGGTCGTGCGGATGAGCGGAAGCATGGGCCGGACGCTAGACCGCTGGTATCGACGCGCCACCCCATGGCCGAGCCGAGCGACCCCGCGACCGCGGCGCGCCGGATGACACGCGCGACGTCGCCTGGGCGCCTCGACGGCAACGGCTGCGGCGTCGCGCGCGCCGCGTCAGCGGCCGGGCTGCGACGGCTGGACAGGTGAACGGCGGATACGGCTGGCTAGGTTGACGGCTTGATGCCGGCAGCGCTGAAGTTCGTGCTGGCGATGCTCATCGCCGCGTCCGCCGCGTCGGTCTTCGCCGGCGAAGCCGAGCCGGCCCCCGCACCGATGCCCGAGCCCGCGCCGGCGGTGCCCGCGGGCGAGGCCGGGGTGCCGTCCGCCGGAGAGCCGGCAGGACAGCCGCCGCCGGTCGAGGTGCAGGAATGGCAGCAGCCGCGGCTGCGTTGGTTCAGCCATCAGCGCGAGAAGCTCTCGGCGGCGATCTTCGAGCTGATCGAGGACATCGAGGTCGCCGAGGTCGAGCTCGCCGGCGGCAGCGTCGACCTGAGCGTCGGTCGCAAGGTCTACGACAACCACGACGTCCTCGGCAGCTGGACGGTGGTCGACCACTTCCGCATCGCCGCGAAGTACCCGCTCTACACGCCGACCCACGTCGTCGGCAGCAACATCACGCTCGGCTTCACGGTCGGCTCGCGCGCCGGCGCCGATTTCATCAACATCCGCCAGGTCATGCCCGAGCACTACCGCGAGGTGCCGTCGACCGAGGAGCGCCTCGACCAGATCGAGAACTCGAAGTTCTACCGCCTGATGCTCGGCGAGCCCGGCGCACCGCCCGACGCGCCCGACGCGCCCGAGCGCTCGCCCGCGGAGAAGGCCGACGAGGACGCGAACGCCGGCGCCGACGGCGGGGATCCGTCCGAGACCTGGATCGTCTTCGAGAACGAGCAGGGCGGGGACGAGGCGGAGCTGATCGCCTACGACGGCCTGAGCCGGGCGCGCTACTCGCAGCTGTGGAATCTCATAGCCTTCCCGTTCACCATCCCGCTCAAGTCGGAATGGATCGGCCGCATGGAGGTGGACGAGATCATCTCGTACACCGGCACCGGCACGGTCGAGCTCGGGCCGAGCGTCGGCTGGAACTTCGACGTCACCGGCCTCAGCGACACCTTCTCGGCGAGCGTGTCCTTCCTCACCTACCTGCGCGGCGAGTGGCGGATCTCGATCTGGCGCGAGGACGACCGCTACGCGCAGGTCAAGGTGACGCGCACCGCGCGCACCGGCCGCAGCGCCGGCCTGAACGCCGAGACCGACGAGCTGGTCGACGGTTTCACGCTGGTCAACTCGGAGGTGAACTTCAAGCAGACGCGCATCACGCCGTTCTCGTTCACCGTCGGCAGGGGCCTCGGCCGCGCCTTCGACGTGGTCTACCGCTACGACATGCACAGCCGCGACGGCCAGCGCGCGTTCGAACGCGCGGTGCGCGGCCGCTTCGGGCTGTCCGACCGGCTCGCCGGCGGTCTGAAGTGGCTGAAGCAGCCGCTGGACAGCCCGGTGCGCAAGCTGGCGATACGCCGCACCGACTTCGAGAACGTCGACAAGCAGACGGCGACCAAGTTCGGCTTCCTCTACCGCCATCGCCACGACGCCAACGTCGTCCACGCCGACGTGCTCATCACCACGCCCGACGGCGTCACGCGCTTCTTCCAGTCGACCGCCGCCGACAGCCAGCTGTGGAAGCTCGCCTGGGGCACGCGCGAGGAGAAGAACCACGACTTCCGCATCACCGTCGACCTCGACCGCTGGGAGCAGGACCTGCCCGACGCGCTGACGCTCTCGGTGATCGGCGAGATCATCGACACGGACACCACCGGCGACGAGATGCGCCGCTACATGGACGAGGTCGAGGAGGCCACGGGACAGGCCGGGTTCTTCCCGCGGCCGCCGACCCACCTGCCCCAGACCGAGGCGCCGCGCTTCGACCACGACGCCGAGCACGATCGCCGCGCCGGCGCCGGGCAGCGCCGCGTCGAGGCGGAATACGGGCGATCGACGTTCTACTACCAGGTCACGTACGATCAGCGCCAGGTCGAACGCTTCGTCGATCTCGAACGCACGGCGATGTGGCCGGCGATGGAGCGCGCGTTCGGCGTCGAGCCGGGCGCGTGGTCGTCGCGCTGGCGGCGCACGCAGTGGCGCAGCCTGCACGCCTTCGAGCGGCTGCTCAACCTGCCCTTGTACATCGCCAACATCAACCTGCGCCGCGGCTCGATCCTGGCGAGCGCGGACGACGCGATCCGCCGCTGGCGGATGGCGCGCGGCCAGAAGGACGTCCGCGAGCAGGTCCGCCAGCTCGGCCTCTTGTTCGCGAACCGGCGTTATGGCGCCGAGCTGTCGCGCCTGCTGCACGGCGTGCTCGCCGGCGAACGCACCAGCTACCAGCTGAGCGGCACCAGCGAGTTCGGCAGCTTCCGCGACTCCGGCGTGTCGACGATCCCGATCGAGCCGTATCCGGAGCGCCTGCAGCGCCTCATCGACTTCGACCAGCAGCGGCGGCGTCCGGTCGACGATCCCTATGCCTCGATCGGCGATCTCGACGTCTCGGTGCCGGATCGCGATCACGTCGCGCTGCGTTTCTCGATCGGCGGCGGCGCGGTGCCCAAGGCGCTGTATTTCCGCCTCGACCGGCGGCGGCCGTGGCGGCTGCCGGCGGTGGTGCGCGAGGCGGTGTACGTCAATCACAAGGGCGTGTTCCAGCCCGGCGAGAACAAGATGCTGATCGACCTGCGCGAAGGCTTCATGGCCGACCTCTTCGCCGGGCTGACGCCGGGCAACCGCTACGACCTGCGCATCGCGACCTCGCGCGATGGCCTGCACTGGGGCGGCGTGGCGCGGTCGAAGTTCGAGGTGCGGCCGTTCCCCGTCGAGCCGCAGGCGACGCCCGAGGCCGAGGCCACGCCCGAGGGCGCAGCCGTCCCCGCGCCGGATGCGCGGCCCACGGGCGACGAGGGCGAACCGCCGCCGCCACGCCTGCCGGTCGATCCGCTGCGCCGCGATCCTGGAGTCGGGCTGGAGCTCGGAACACCCGGGGATTGAGCGCAGATCGCGCGCGCCGGAAGGGCCTTGGAGCGCGGACGGAGCGCGATGCGCTCGGCTCGCAGCTCGCAGCTCGCAGCTCGCAGCTCGCAGCTCGCAGCTCGCAGCTCGCAGCTCGCAGCTCGCAGCTCGCAGCTCG
>Ga0196963_10002049_pt1 | contig 12550 bp, 10 predicted proteins | sample S1_5metaG_FD_148600 | JGI IMG/M metagenome (GOLD analysis project Ga0196963, IMG submission 148600) | Soil microbial communities from Anza Borrego desert, Southern California, United States - S1_5 | ecosystem: Environmental > Terrestrial > Soil > Desert | place: USA: California | collected... | reverse complement strand
TAAACGAAAGTTGAGGAATCGTCAGCCCTACAAGTGTCCAGTCAATGGCCGAGCATTCGCCGGTGCCCTTGAAGACCCAAGTCAGGAATTCACTGAATGGCAGTGTTTCGTAGATATAGTCAAACCCTGCGCCGCATTCGGACATGACCTTGTCCGGATTGGCCTGTATCCAGGTATGCCGGGCTGCGATGCCGGTGCCCACTGCTGCCGCGATGAACTGCAATACGCCATAGACCTTGCGACCGGCAGCTGCAGGATTATGAAAAGCAGCAATCAGGAACAACACGCCCAGCACCAGGAAGGCGATGCGCTGGAAGATGCACAGCGGGCAAGGTTCAAGGTTGTAGGCTTTCTGCAGATACAGCGCCAAGGCGACCAACCCGAAACTGATGAGAAAACCGAGGATGTAACCTGTTTTACCGGCGAAGAGTTTCAGCATGTGTTTGCCCCTGGGCTTATAATTCGGTGCGTTATTGTATCGGATAAACGGGCCATGGCCGAAAACCAGACTCCGGCGCTGGACACACGTGTTCTGACCGTCAGCGAGTTCAATCGTTTGGCGCGCGACGTGCTGGAACGCAGCTTCCCCCTGTTCTGGATCAGCGGCGAGATTTCCAACTTCACACGCGCCGCCTCCGGCCACTGGTATTTTTCGCTCAAGGATGCAGGCGCACAGATACGCTGTGTGATGTTCCGCGGCCGCAACAGCTATCTGGGCTGGATTCCCAAAGAAGGCGACAAGGTGGAAGCGCGCGTCCTGGTGACGCTGTATGAAGCGCGCGGCGAATTCCAGCTGACGGTGGAATTCCTGCAGCGGGCCGGACTCGGCGCCTTGTTCGAAGCCTATGAGCGTCTCAAGGCTAAACTCGAAGCCGAAGGCCTGTTCGACCCCAGCCGCAAGAAAGCCCTGCCCACACATCCGCGGCAGATCGGCATCGTGACTTCTCCGGATGCAGCGGCGTTGCGCGATGTGATGACCACGCTCAGGCGGCGCATGCCCAATATTCCGGTGGTGCTTTACCCGACGCCGGTACAAGGCAAAGGTGCGGCCGAATGCATCGTCGCCGCCATCAACAAGGCGAATGTGCGTGCCGAATGCGATGTGCTCATCATTTGCCGCGGCGGCGGCAGTATCGAAGACTTGTGGCAGTTCAACGAGGAAATCGTGGCGCGCGCCGTTGCCGCATCGAAGATTCCCACGATCTGCGGCGTGGGCCACGAAACCGATTTCACCATTGCCGAGTTCGCCGCCGACCAGCGTGCCGCGACGCCCACCGCCGCCGCCGAACTGGCAACGCCGGATCGTGCAGCGCTATTGCGCCAGCTGCAGCATCTGCAGCAATGCCTCACGCGCTACATGAACCAGACGCTCAACCAGCGCATGCAGCAGCTCGACTATCTGTCACGGCGCCTGCTGTCGCCCGCCCAGCAGACTGAGCACAAGGCGGCGCATCTGGCGCAATTGCGTTGCAGACTTGAAGCGGCATCGAGCCGCATGCTGCAGCATCAAAAGCATCAGCTCATGCGTCTGGAACAGAATCTTCATCACCTGAATCCACAGGCTGTACTAACACGCGGCTATGCCTTGGTGCAGACCGAAAGCGGCGAACTGGTGTTCTCCGAAAGCCAGTTATCCATCGGCCAGAACGTCCGTCTATCACTGGCAGAAGGCTCAGCCGATGCAGAAATCACGAAGAAAGGCAGCTGAGCTTGTGTAGGCTGGCGGGCGGTAGCCGGTGCCATTAGCTGCTAGAATGCCGCACTTGCTGACCTGGTTTAAGCTTCCGCATGGATTCCAACACTAGCAAGACCCGCGTTTACACCCTGGCCCTCGCCGCTCTGGGCGTGGTCTTTGGCGATATCGGCACCAGCCCCCTCTACACCATGAGGGAAATATTTGCAGGTGACCACCACCCTCTTCTACTGACCCACGACAATGTCTTCGGCATCCTGTCGCTGATCTTCTGGTCGCTCATCATGATTGTGAGCATCAAATACCTGGCGTTCATCCTGCGCGCAGACAACCGTGGCGAAGGCGGCATCATGGCGCTGCTGGCCCTGGCGAGCCGCGTTGTTTCCGGTGACCCCAGAAGGCAATACGCACTCATGATGGTAGGCATCGTCGGTGCCTGCCTGTTCTTTGCCGACGGCATGATTACGCCGGCGATTTCCGTGATGTCGGCGGTAGAAGGTCTGGAAGTGGCGGCCCCCGGCCTACATTCATTCGTGACACCCATCACCCTCGTCATCATCTTCATCCTGTTCTGGATGCAGAATAAAGGCACCGCGGTCATCGGCGCCTTTTTCGGACCGGTGATGATCGTCTGGTTCTGCACACTGGCCATTCTGGGCATCATCAGCATCGCCCAGGCGCCGCAGGTACTGGCTGCGCTCAACCCCTTCTATGCATTCAGCTTTTTCGATGCCAACCCAATGATTGCCTTCATCGCCTTGGGTACCGTCGTGCTGGCAGTCACCGGTACGGAAGCGATCTATGCGGATATGGGCCATTTCGGCCGCAAACCCATTTGCATGGCATGGTTCAGTTTTGTACTGCCGGCACTGGTACTCAATTATTTCGGCCAGGGCGCCTTGATCCTGCATGACCCCAGCGCCATCAAGAATCCGTTTTACCTGATGGCGCCAGAGTGGCTGTTGTATCCCATGATCGGACTGGCGACGGTCGCCACCGTCATCGCCTCGCAAGCCGTGATTTCCGGCACTTTCTCGGTCACCCGTCAGGCACTGCAGCTGGGATTCCTGCCTCGCATGCAGATCGAGCACACTTCCGAACGTGAAAAAGGCCAGATCTACATGCCGCGCATCAACTGGGGCCTCATGCTTGCCGTCATGGCACTGGTCATCGGCTTCGGCTCGTCTGGCAACCTGGCAGCAGCATACGGCATCGCCGTTACCGGAGACATGGTGATCGCTACATTGCTGGCGGCGGTCGTGTTCCGCAAAGTCTGGGGTTGGAGCCTGCTGAGCACAGGGCTGCTGGTTTCGGTGTTCCTGATTGTCGACCTGGCATTCTTTAGCGCGAACCTGCTCAAGATCATGGACGGCGGCTGGTTCCCGATACTCATCGGCATTCTCATCTTTACCATCATGACCACCTGGCGCCGCGGCCGCGCGCTGTTGCTGGACAAACTGCGGCAAAATGCCATGGCGATCGAGCCGTTTGTGGAAGCCATTGCCGCCCATCCGCCCACCCGCGTTCCGGGTAATGCCATCTTCCTGACGCAGAACCCGGAAGGCGTACCGCATTCGCTTCTGCACAATCTCAAACACAACAAGGTGCTGCATGAAAGCGTGGTGTTGTTAACAGTCAAGATTGAAGATATTCCTCATACTGATGAGGACGATCGCATCATCGTCGAGGATTTGTCGCATGGTTTCTATCGCGTGCTGGTCCATTACGGCTTCAAGGATGAACCCGATGTGCCCGCCGAGCTTGAGCGATGCAGGAGCAAAGGGCTGGATCTGGACGACATGAGTACTTCGTACTTCATCGGCAAGGAGTCGCTGATTGCAACCCGGAATTCCTCCGATATGGCGTACTGGCGCGAGAAGCTGTTCGTCGGCATGTTCCGCAACGCCGACAGCATTACCAACCACTTCAACCTGCCGCCCAACCGCGTTGTTGAGCTGGGCGCGCAGGTCACGCTGTAGCGACGAAACTGTCATCGCACATTGAGATGGGCCGTTAATCAACCGTTAATGAATGGATGGATAACATGAAAAAAATCACCGGAATTCTTGTTCTACTCACGATCCTGCTGACAGGTGCGTGCACGCCAGTGCAGACCACGCAATCCGGCGCGGTAGGCGTAGAGCGCAAGCAACGCATGCTGCTGTCCGACAAGCAGGTGGAAAACATGTCCGCCCAGATGTATGCGCAAACCCTGCAGGAAGCCGACGCCAAGGATGTGCTCAACCCAAACTCCGCCCAGACGCAGCGTATACGCGGCATCGCAAATCGCCTGATTGCCCAGGTTGGCGTTTTTCGCCCTGATGCCAAAAACTGGAAGTGGGAAGTCAACGTCCTGCAGAACGACGCCGTCAACGCCTATGCCATGGCTGGCGGCAAGATCATGGTCTACACCGGCCTTATCGAGAAGCTGAAAGCCAGTGACGCCGAACTGGCTGCTGTCATTGGCCATGAAATCGCGCACGCCCTGCGCGAACACACACGCGAACAGATGTCGGAGGCCTACGCCACGCAAATCGGACTGCTGGGTGTGGCCGCAGCGATCGGCATTGCCACAGGCGACGCCAACAATGCCAACACCACCCTGGGTCTGGGCAGCACCGTCGCTGCCGTCGCACTGACACTACCGCACAGCCGTAGGGCCGAGACTGAAGCAGACCAGATTGGCCTGGAACTCATGGCGCGAGCAGGCTATGACCCGAACGCAGCAGTGACCCTGTGGGAAAAGATGAGCAAGGCTGGCGGCCAGAAACCACCCGAATTCCTGAGCACCCACCCGGCGGACGCCACGCGTATTGCCGAGATCAAGCGCCTTATCCCCAAGGTCATGCCGCTGTACCAGGCTTCGGCCAAGCGCTAGTTCCAGCAGGCCGGGCTGTTGCCCGGCCGTAAAAACCTGCTAAAAATCAAGGACTGACTTAATAGTCGTATCCAAGTAAAATTACGGCTTTTCAAATGTCAGGGAATCACAATGCAGGAGCTGCAATCCATTATTGAGGCGGCGTTCGAAAATCGCGCCAACATCAATCCCGCGAATGCGGACAAAAACGTCAAGGACGCCGTTTTCACTACGCTGGAAGAGCTCAATGCGGGCCGCCTGCGCGTGGCCAGCCGCAAACCCGGCACGCAGGAATGGGAAACCCATCAGTGGATCAAGAAAGCCGTACTGCTCTCCTTCCGACTCGAAGACAACGTTGTGCTGGACGGCGGCTGCACCAAATATTTCGACAAGGTGCCGCCCAAGTTCGCGGACTACACCGAGGAAGACTTCAGGGCTGGCGGCTTCCGCGTGGTGCCAAATGCCATCGTGCGGCGCGGCTCCTTCATCGGCAAGAATGTGGTGCTGATGCCTTCCTACGTCAACATCGGCGCCTATGTGGATGAAGGTACCATGGTGGACACTTGGGCGACTGTTGGCTCCTGCGCCCAGATCGGCAAGAACGTGCACTTGTCAGGCGGCGTCGGCATCGGCGGCGTGCTGGAGCCGGTACAGGCTGGCCCCACCATCATCGGCGACAACTGCTTCATCGGCGCGCGCTCCGAAGTGGTGGAAGGCGTTGTGGTTGAGGACAACTGCGTCATCTCGATGGGCGTTTATATTGGCCAATCCACCAAGATTTACGACCGTGAAACCGGCGAAATCCACTTCGGCCGCGTCCCCTCCGGCTCTGTTGTGGTTTCAGGCAACCTGCCATCCAAGGATGGCGCTTACAGCCTCTATTGCGCAGTGATCGTCAAAAAGGTGGACGCCAAGACGCTGGGCAAGGTTGGCATCAACGAACTGTTACGCGGGGTTTAAGGTCCATTTGTCGAAATACTGACGGCCCCGTCAACTCTCTAGACAACACCCGCTTCTGCGGGTGTTTTTATTTGTTCAACAACATGCATTTCCAGCTGCCACTGGTCCGCCGATAAACGGTCCGACACGGCCCAAGCCGCGTATCTAGTGGGTTTCGCTTACCTCCACCTCTGCCCATTCAAGCCATCTTCGTAACAGGCATGGAAGTTGCGGAAGAGATGGCATGAGTACGATTTTCCAACAGCTGTGGAGTAGCGAGCTTTCATGACCGGCACTTACGACTATCGTCTGGTGCTGGCATCGTTGCTGGTCGGATTCCTGACCGCTATGGCGGCTTTCGCACTGGCAGGACGCATCTATCGCAGCCAGCCCAAGGCAGCCGAATTATGGTTGTTTGGCGGTTCGGCCGCCATGGGCTCTGGCATCTGGGCCAGCCAGTTCATCAGCATGATGTCCTTCAAACTGCCCATTCCGGTCGGCTATGCTTTCGACTACACCTTCCTTTCATGGCTGACAGTCGTTGCAGTGTCATGGCTGGCTCTCAAGATTGCCATCCAGCCGGTGCTGAATACAAAGATGATTGTTGCTGGCGGCCTGCTGATTGGGGTCGGCATCAGCGGTATGAATTACATCGGCATGTATGCCATGAACATGACGCCGCCGATTACCTATGCCATGCCGCTGGTGGCGATCTCCATCGTGCTTGCTGTGGTGGCTTCCACCATCATCCTCACCATTCTTTACTGGCTGCGCACGCAGCGTTTCTGGCAGGCGCTGGCTTCCAAGATCATGACCGCCGTGGTCACAGCGGTGACGATCACCGGCACGCACTATGCCGCCATGTCGGCCGCACGCTTTGCGCCAGACGCCATATCCCAGGCAGCCAACGCTCCACATCCGGGCCTCATGGCGCTGGCCATTGGTCTGGGCGCAATTATCCTGATCTTCGCCAACCGTCTCGAAAGCCGTCTGCCAAAAGCCGGGCTGTCGCTGGAAGATGCGAACAATGAGCTGAGCCGCATGGCCATGCTGGACACGCTGACCCATCTGCCCAACCGCCGCCTGTTCCAGCAACATTTGGAAGTTGCAATTGGCAGATCACAGCGCGTGGGCACCTCGCTGGCCGTTGCTTTTATCGATCTCGACGGCTTCAAGCCCATCAATGACGCACTCGGCCATCATATCGGCGATGAAGTGCTGCTGGCCGTGGCCAAGCGCCTCAACGCTGCAGTGCGCAGCTGCGACATCGTCGCGCGCATTGGCGGCGATGAGTTCGTCGCATTGCTGGAAGACATCAAGTCCGACCAGGACATCGTACCCATCGTCGAACGCATCGTGCATTCACTGCGCGATGTTTTCTTCATCGACCATCATGAAGTCAGCATCTCGGCCTCGGTGGGCATCGCCGTCTACCCGCGCGACGGCGACATGAAACGGCTGCTGGTATGTGCCGACGCCGCCATGTACCGCGCCAAGAGCGACGGCAAGAACCAGTTCCGCTTCTTCGATTCCGATATCGAGCTGGCTTCCGACCGGCTGCTGGAAATGCAGCGCGATCTGCGGCTTGCGCTCTCCAGGAACGAATTCAAGCTGCACTTCCAGCCCAAACTGGACGGCCGGACACAGGCGCTAATCGGTGTAGAGGCATTGTTGCGCTGGGAACACCCGGTCAAGGGCACGATTGCACCTTCGGTATTCCTGCCGGCTGCCGAACGTTTCGGCCTCATCAACCAGATCGGCGACTGGGTCATCGAGGAAGCCTGCAGCATCCAGCATCGCCTGCGCAGCCAGGGCATCAAACTCAACATCTCGATCAACCTGTCAGCACAGCAATTCCGCAACGCCAATCTGGTGAGCAGCATTCTCGAGCAGCTGAAACGGTTTGATACGGCGCCCTCGACGCTCACCTTTGAAATCACCGAGTCGAGTGCGCAGCACAACCAGGATCAGTTCGATGCCTTGCTGCTTGCATTCGAAGCTGCCGGCATCCCCATTGCCATGGACGATTTCGGTACCGGCCGTTCCAGCCTGGCGGCATTACAGAAAATGAAGGTCAACGAGCTCAAGCTGGATCACGAATTTATCAAGAATATCCATAGCAACCTGCAATCCCGCGCCATTGTCGATGCCGTCATCCGGCTTGCGCATGCGCTGGAACTGGTTGTTGTGGCAGAGGGCGTGGAAACGGAAGAACAGCGAAAGATACTGGTCGAGCTGGGTTGCGACCAGTTGCAGGGTTTCCTGTTCTCCCGGCCCGTGCCGGAGGAGAAGCTGGCAGGACTGATCAGCCAGTTAGGTGCAATAAAAATAAATGAGCAACAGGGAGTACTCAATGAATAACCAACAACAGTCGCGTCATACCATTCTCGTAGTGGATGATGATCCGGACATTCTCAAGCTCATGACCATGCGGCTTCGCGCGGCAGGCTACGATGTCATCGCGGTCAGCAATGGCGAGGCGGCGCTTGCGCACATTGCGCTCAATAGCCCGGACCTGGTGATTACCGACCTGCGCATGCCGGGCATGGACGGACTTACGCTGTTCAGCGCCATTCGCAACAGCAAGCCGCTGCTGCCGGTCATCATCGTCACCGCACATGGCTCACAAGCGGAGGCGCTCAACGCTATCCAGCGCGGCGTGTTCGACTTCCTGAGCAAGCCTTTCGATAACAAGTATCTGTTGCAACAGATCGAATCCGCACTGCGCAGGTTCCCGAAGCCGGTGTTCGACCAGATGCCTGCGCGGCAGCTCGTGCACGGTTAAGTTTCAACTCTCTCCTGCGCCGGGTCGTCTCCCGGCGCAGCTTTCGCACAGGCGGCGAGCCTGCGTTAGAATTACGCTTTACATCCATTCCCCGCACTCCATGAAGCTCTACGGCATTCCCAATTGCAATACCGTCAAAAAAGCGCGTGCCTGGCTGGCCGAGCATCAGGCCGATGTCGAATTCCACGATTTCAAAAAGGACGGCGTTGATGAAGCGCTGCTGCATGGCTGGGTGACGCAAATGCCCTGGGAGAAGCTGGTGAACCGCAGCGGCATGACCTGGCGCAATCTGGACGAGTCGGCCAAAACTGTGGTGCAGGATAATGCTTCCGCCGTGAAACTCATGCTGGGAAAGCCGTCCGTGATCAAGCGCCCGGTGTTGGTGGAGAATGGAAAAATTCTCGCCCTTGGCTTCGATGAAGCTACCTATCAAAAAATCCTGCAAAACTCTTGAAGTGAGCCGCCGCCATGAGCAAAACCCTAGAACTCGCCAAAGCCCTGATTGCCCGTCGTTCACTGACGCCTGATGATGCCGGCTGCCAGGAGATCATGACCGAACGCCTGCACGCGCTGGGTTTCAACATCGAAAACATGCGCTTCGGCAATGTGGACAATTTCTATGCGCGTCGCGGTACCAGCGGCCCGTTGCTGGTGTTTGCCGGCCATACCGATGTCGTGCCCACCGGCCCGGTGGAAAAGTGGAACACCCCGCCCTTCGAACCAACGATCAAGGACGGCATGCTTTATGGACGCGGTTCCGCCGACATGAAGACCTCCTGTGCCGCCTTCATCACTGCCATCGAGGAATTCATCGCCGCGCATCCTGATCACACTGGCTCCATCGGTCTGCTGATCACCTCTGATGAAGAAGGCATCGCCATCGACGGCACGGTCAAGGTCGTGGAAGCCCTGCAGGCCAGAGGAGAGACTTTTGACTATTGCATCGTCGGCGAACCGACTTCGAACAAAGTGGTTGGCGACATGATCAAGAACGGCCGCCGCGGCTCGCTTTCCGGCAAGCTCATCGTCAAGGGCGTGCAGGGTCACATCGCCTATCCGCACCTGGTGAAGAATCCTATCCACATGGTCGCGCCTGCCATCAAGGATCTGGTGGAAACCACTTGGGACAACGGCAATCAATACTTCCCGCCGACTTCGTGGCAGATTTCAAATATGAACGGCGGCACCGGCGCGACCAATGTGGTACCTGGCGAAGTGGAAATCCTGTTCAATTTCCGCTTCTGCCCGGAAGTCGACGGCCACGGCAGCACCGAGCAGAACCTCAAGCAGCGCGTGCATGCCATACTCGACAGTCACGACCTCAATTACGACCTGGAGTGGGAATATTCCCCGCCCTACGTCACTCCGCCGGCTGAACTGGTCGAAGCGATTTCCCAAGCCATTCAGCAGGCTTATGGCGTTACACCCGAGCTCTCCACCACAGGCGGCACCTCGGATGGACGCTTCATCGCCGGCATCTGCCCGCAGGTGATTGAATTCGGGCCGCTGAATGCCACCATCCACAAGCTCAACGAATGCGTAGGCGTGGCCGATATCGAGCCGCTGAAGGATACCTACCGCATAACGTTGGAAAAGTTACTACTGAAGCAGTAACCCATGGAACTACTGCTGGTATTCATCGTAGGCGGCGGCCTGATCTGGGCGCTGGTGTGGGCGGCGAACGGCCGCAACAAGAATAACGGAGACAAAGACCAATGAGCACCACACCCCTGGATGCGGCGCACCAGCTGCACACCATTCGCGACTGGCTGCGTTACGCGATTTCGCGTTTCGAAGAGGCCAGCATTTTCTATGGCCACGGTACTGCAAACGCCTATGACGAAGCAGCGTGGCTGATCCTCGCCACCCTCCATCTTCCGCATGACACGCTGGAGAATTTTCTCGACGCTGTGATTCTGGAACAGGAACGGCGCCAGCTCGCACACCTGATCGAACGCCGCGTGACGGAACGCATTCCCACCGCGTATCTGGTGCGTGAAGCCTGGCTCAAGGGCTACAAGTTTTACGTGGATGAACGTGTCATCGTTCCACGCTCTTTCATCGCTGAGTTGCTGGAAAACAGCCTCGCCCCGTGGATTGAATACCCGGACATGGTGGAAAGCGCGGCCGACATCTGCACCGGCAGCGGCTGCCTGGGCATATTGCTGGCGGACGCTTTCCCTTCGGCTGACATCGACGTGGTGGATATCTCCCCGGATGCGATTGCTGTTGCCAATATCAACATTGCCAACTATAGCCTGCAGGATCGCGTACATGCCGTGCTGTCAGACATGCTCCAGGCACTCGAAGGCAAGACCTACGACCTCATCATCAGCAACCCGCCGTATGTCGATGCCCCCTCTATGGCGGCATTGCCCGCTGAGTATCGCAACGAACCACAGGGTGCACTTGGTAGCGGCACTGCCGGGCTAGATCATACCGATACGCTTTTGCACGAAGCAGCGAAATATCTGAATGACGGCGGCTTGTTAGTCGTAGAGATCGGGCACAACCGTGATGCACTGATGGAGGCTTATCCAGAGCTGCCGTTTACGTGGCTTGAAGTAGAGGCGGGGAATGAGTTTGTGTTCCTGCTGACGAAAGAGCAATTGGAAAACTCCCGATAGTGCCGTCACTGCAACCCTCTGATTCGTATCGTGCTACGGTTGTACGGAATGACGAGCCCGGGGATGGTTTTCTGTTCCCCTCTGCCGCGCTTCACATCAAGCCTCAGACAGTTAAGCGGCGCGCACTGTTCGAAGTCGTCGCAATAGCGGACGCTGTTTGCTGGCTACCAGGCTGAGTGCGGAAGCGCTGAGGCAAGGGAGCAAATTTTAGTTATAAGAAGAAGTAACTCGATAGTTGCAAAGTGAACTTGTTGTTTCTTCGAATACTCAGGTTATTATTCAAGTGATGAAAGTCAAAGGAATAATTCAGGTTATCGCAGCCACAACATTTTTTCTTGCCTCATGCTGGTGCTTCCTTTGGATGATTAGTTCATTCAGCATGGCATTTAGCGCCTGCGAGGGTACATTCGCCCTATTTCATGAAGAAGCTAGGTGTAGGCAGCCCAACGTTGCTCTACTCCTTGGGACTCTTTCATTAAGTATTAGTATTTTGTGTTTCTTTTTTGGCATAAGAAACTTACGGAAACGCAAAACTCAAACTTAACCTCTCCCTTTATTCCTATCACTCCGCCTCTGCTGTTTCGGCCCATTCACATCCCCGCTCTGCCTGATCCTCCGCTTCGCTGGATCCACCTTTTTACCGGCCGGTTTCCCAGTACGTGCCCCGGCGGGACCACGCGCTTCGGCAGGCTTGCGCTCCTTGGGCATGAAGGTTTTTCCGGCCTGCTCCTTCTCGCGAGCAGTCTTTTGACGCGGCGGTGTCCTGGGAACCGGCAACCCTGCCCATTCCAGCAGACCGGTGATTTCCTTGGGCTCCAGCTCCAGCATCATGCCGCGCTTGAGTCGCGGTGGAAGATTGACCGACCCGAAGCGCACGCGAATCAATCGGCTCACAGGCAGCTGGAATGCCTCAAACAGGCGACGCACTTCGCGATTACGTCCTTCGCGCAGAATGACCTGATACCAGTGATTCGAACCTTCGCCGCCTTGCGGCTGGATGGCGTCAAAACTTGCCGGGCCGTCTTCCAGCTCGATGCCTTGTGTGAGCTGCAGCATCTGCCCTTCGGTCAGTTCGCCGAAAATGCGCACGGCGTATTCGCGCTCGACCTCGTAACGCGGGTGCATGAAACGATTGGCTAGCTCGCCTGACGTCGTAAAGATCAGCAGACCGGAGGTATTCATGTCCAGGCGGCCGACGGCGATCCACTTGCCTCCACGGATATGTGGCAGCTTGTCGAATACGGTGGAGCGTTTCTCCGGATCATCCTGACTGACGATCTCGCCTTCCGGCTTGTGGTAGAGCAAAACGCGTGGCAATTCTGGTTCAAACGGCAAACGCAAGGGACGGCTATCGAGTCGCACTACATCCGTAGGCATGACACCTGCTCCGACTTCTGCTGTTTTGCCATTAATGGTGATTCGGCCGCTGGCGATGATCTCTTCCATATCGCGGCGTGAGCCCAATCCTGCCAGCGCAAGTAGTTTATGCAGGCGCTGCGGTTTGACATCGTCCGGTATGGACCGGCTGGCTGGGGCAGCGCGTTGCGGGCGCTGCTGTTTGAATTGGCGAGGCATGAGAAATCCGGTTATAAGTCGAGAGGTATATTAGCCTGTGAGAAATCTTCCATCGGCGGCAGTTCAGCCAGCGA
>Ga0196963_10002048_pt1 | contig 12554 bp, 9 predicted proteins | sample S1_5metaG_FD_148600 | JGI IMG/M metagenome (GOLD analysis project Ga0196963, IMG submission 148600) | Soil microbial communities from Anza Borrego desert, Southern California, United States - S1_5 | ecosystem: Environmental > Terrestrial > Soil > Desert | place: USA: California | collected... | reverse complement strand
TCCATTACGCCAACGGGACAGCTTCAGGAATTACTGCCCAAGAAATGCGGCGAGTTTGATTGCTAGAACTTTATCAACCTTAGAGACCATGGCGGCAAAAGATCTCTTTCACGAAGCAGTCAGACACGGGTTAGAGAAAGCCCACTGGACGATTACCAACGATCCACTAGAACTGGAATGGGAAGAGGTCAAGGTTAAAATTGATTTGGCAGCAGAGCGGTTGATTGCAGCAGAGAGGGGGAAAGAAAAGATTGCTGTTGAGATTAAAAGTTTTATCGGCACTTCAGCGATTAGCGATTTTCACACAGCTTTAGGACAATTCCTGAACTACAGAATGATGCTGGAAGTCAATGAACCTGATCGTTTGCTCTATCTGGCGGTTCCTTTAGAAACTTATGAAACCTTTTTTCAGAGTCGCTTTACCCAGGCAGTTATCGAGCGGTATCAACTACGGCTCATAGTTTATGAACCTGTAAATGAGGAGATTGTGCAATGGATAAAATAGAACATTATCGATCCTGCATCCAAACTCTTTTACAAAAGCATAGTCAGTATAAATCTCGTGATGAAGATGTAGAAAATGAGCTATTTTTTGACCCCGTCCGGGATCATTACCAACTCATGCGAGTGGGCTGGAAAGGCTTAAAGCGAGTTTATTACACCATCCTGCACTTTGATATTAAAGACGGTAAGATTTGGCTTCAACAAAATACGACCGATATTGATGTGGGTCAAGAATTGCTTGACATGGGCATTTCTAAAGAAGACATTGTCCTGGGGCTACATCCTCCCTACAAACGTCCCTACACTGGGTATGGTGTGGCTTAGAACTAAACAACAGCAACTGTTTCAATATGTAGTTGCGTGATCGCTCTCTAGGTTCAGAGGCATACACGTAAAATAAGGATGGATACCGCCTGAGCATCTCTAAATAGGCAGCAATGAGTGAAGTTTCGATTCGTCCCGCTTTGATTACAAACGTGCTACCCGAATCCATTGCCGCCGAGGTAGGATTTGAAGCAGGCGATCGCCTCGTCTCCATCAATAGTCAGCGTCCCCGTGACTTGATTGACTACCAATTCTTATGTGCCGACGAAGTACTAGATCTTGAAGTTATAGATGCGGCTGGTAAAACCCATCAAGTTGAAATCGAAAAAGACTACGACGAAGATTTGGGCTTAGAGTTTGAATCTGCCCTTTTTGATGGTCTCATTCAGTGCAATAATCGCTGTCCTTTCTGTTTTATTGACCAACAGCCACCCGGAAAACGGCAATCTCTCTACTATAAAGACGACGATTATCGTCTCAGCTTTCTCTACGGCAGTTACCTCACTTTAACCAATCTCACACAACGGGAATGGGACAGAATTGAGCAAATGCGGTTGTCTCCGCTTTATGTTTCTGTCCACGCCACAGAAGCAGACGTGCGAAGTCGTCTGTTAAAAAATCCTCGCGCTGGACAACTTTTAGATCAGTTGCGCTGGTTCCAAAAGCGGCGTCTGCAAATTCATGCCCAAGTTGTTGTTTGTCCGGGAATTAATGATGGTACTCATCTAGAACGGACTCTATTAGACTTGGCATCTTTTCATAAAGGAGAAGCACCAGCCGTTGCTTCTGTAGCGGTGGTGCCTGTCGGTTTAACGCGCTTCCGCCCAGCCGAAGATGAATTAATCCCCGTAACACCACAGAAGGCAGCAGAAGTCATTCAACAAGTGCAGTTACTCCAAGATAAATTCCGTGATTCCCTTAAGACTACCTTTGCTTGGCTAGCTGACGAGTGGTTTTTAATTGCAGGGCAAGAACTTCCCCCCACCTCTCACTACGAAGATTATCCCCAACTCGGTAATGGAGTCGGTTCTATTCGCCGTTTCCTGCAAGAATTTCAGGAGACTGCTAAAGCCAAGTTGCCGCAACAAGTTTCTCCCCCACGAAAGTTTACTTGGGTAGTTGGTAACGCGGTAGAAAAAGCCTTTCAGCCACTGGTACAACAACTAAATCAGGTAGCAGGTTTAACCGTAAATCTGGTTGCCCTTAACAGTCACTATTGGGGACAAAGTATTACAGTGACTGGCTTGTTGACAGGACAAGATCTACTTCAGGGATTACAGGGAAAAGATTTAGGCGATCGCATCCTCTTGCCTTCTGTTATGCTGAAGCACGATGATGCGCGGTTTTTAGACGATATGACCGTCGAAGAACTGTCTACTCAACTGGGAACACCGATCTTACCCGTGGCAGGAATTGAAGCGTTACTCGAAAGCTGTGTCTCCTAAGCCATCACCTAACAATTAGGGCACATGAAACCGATATTGCGGCTTAAACTCAGCACACAATTCATGTCAAAGATGGTTTAGTCGTCACTTAGCCTCTGAGGATCAAAAGGACTTCAGCATCTCTGTAAGAATTTGTCCTTTTGATTCTGGCTCCTTAAAACTGACAGGACTTACGCAATTAAAAAAGTTAAAAACTCAATAATTGCTGATAGAGTCAGGGTTTACCCAGTGCCCAGTCCCTCGGTCGCTGAGCTTGTCGAAGCGAATTTCCAAGTCCTAGAATTTTGATTTTGTTGTCAAAATGCGTCAGTCCTAACCGAAAACCTCTCCTTAGATTCTTTAAGTTTTCTTAAAATCCTGATAAAACTTAATAATAGGTCACCGGGAGAAGAAGTAATGGCGGCAGATCAGACAGACATTGATATTGCTCCATTGATTGATCATGCCCTGCTAAATCCAACGGCTACCCCAAAGCAGGTAGAGCAGTGGTGTGAAGAGGCAGATAAATTCGGTTTCGCAACGGTCTGTGTATATCCAGCCTACGTGCAACAGGCAGCCGACCTTCTCCACGGCAAGCAACCAAAAGTTTGTACAGTTATTGGTTTTCCGACGGGAGCAACCACCTTAGGGGTGAAGTTGTATGAAGCTCAAGAGGCTGTAGAACATGGAGCGACTGAGCTAGATGTCGTAATCAACTTAGGTTTATTAAAAGCAGGGAAGACGAACGAACTGCACCGGGAGATTGCAGAAATTTGTCAAGAGACAGGTAAAACTGTTAAAGCAATTTTAGAAACTGCTCTGTTGACAGATGCTGAGAAACAACTAGCCGCTGAAATATGTATGGAAGCAGGCGTAGCCTTCTTGAAAACCAGTACAGGTTGGCATGGAGGAGCTACGGTTGAAGATGTCCGATTACTCAAGCAGTTGACTAAGCAGCAAGTAGGGATCAAAGCCGCTGGAGGAATTCGTTCCTATTCTCAAGCGGTAGACCTAGTTCAAGCAGGTGCTACACGACTAGGAACCTCTCGCGGTCGTGAATTGCTTCGGCAGCGCGATAACCTGGAAAAGGAGGATTAAGCGGTCATTCGTCATTGGCAACCACAGCACGCGCATAAGGACGAAAAACTTGCATGAGTCGTACCTATAAAGCAACGGGAATTAATCTCAAGAGCATGCCACTAGGCGAAGCTGACCGCCTGCTGACAATTTTGACGCGGGAGTTTGGCTTAGTTCGAGTAGTAGCTCCGGGAGCACGCAAGCAAAACTCAAAACTGGGCGGCAGAAGTGCATTATTTGTGGTGAATGAGTTATTGGTTGCCAAAGGGCGATCGCTCGATAAAATTACCCAGGCAGAAACGCTAGAATCTTATCCTGGTTTAGGTAAAAGCCTTGGGAAACTGGCAGCGAGTCAGTACCTGGCAGAAGTGGTAATGGGTCAAGCCTTAAGTGAGCAGCCCCAAGAAGAACTCTATGCAGTGCTAAATGAGCATTTGCGGCGTTTAGAGCAATTGCCTAGCCCATCGAGTGCTTCTGTCTTAGGTCATTTATCCCACGGAATCTTCCACTTACTTGCCTTGGCAGGAATTGCCCCTCAAGTTCATCTTTGTTGCGTCACCCAGCAAGCATTGATGCCAAATTTTATCGATCCAGACTGGCGGGTGGGATTTAGTTTAGAAGCTGGCGGGACTGTAAGTTTATCTGGGTTAAATAACTCCTCAGTCCTGGTCACGGCTGCACAAAAGAGAGACGCAGGACAAAAGCCGATAGCGCCCATTACTCTTAAACACTCTCAGTCTGACAATTCACCCAGTCAATCAACCCGTGTTTCTCTCCCGAATCCACCAAAACTGAACGCTAAGCTAAATGCCCTAGAGTTAGCACTGCTACAGCAACTGGCAAATGCTGAACTAACCCAGTTAGATACCCTCCTACCAGGGCAGCTAGTCAATGCAGCCACGGATCAGTCTTCTGAGACTGCCTGGTTTAGTGTCGAGCGCATCTTGCGTCAATATACTCAATATCATTTAGGTCACTCAATTCGCTCTGCTACGTTAATGGATGCCTTTCTCTCTGGGTAGTGCTAATTTTTTCAGCATAAATTCAGCCCGAAATGCTTTTGCTTAAGTCTATTTTTCACTGTCCTTTAAGTCATAAACCCTTTAAGACATAATGCGATTAACTGAGTCTGAAAGAGTCACACAATCCCCTGATACGAGGGTGCCTTCCGGCATTAATGAGCCATCGTCTGGTGAACCCAATGATCTCCTGAAAGTAGCCAGTGCCGCTGCTTCCGGCAGTGAAAATGGCGTCAAATCATCTGAAACGGGGGGCTTTATTCCCGTTCTGCGAAACCGTAACTTTTTAGCTCTCTGGAGTGGTCAGCTTTTCTCCCAGCTCGCAGATAAGGTGTATTTGGTACTCATGATTGCGATTATTGCCGATCGCTTTCAGGCACAAAATCAGACCATCAGTGGCTGGGTATCAGCAATTATGATGGCTTTTACCATTCCTGCTGTACTGTTTGGTTCCCTAGCAGGCGTGTTTGTCGATCGCTGGCACAAAAAGGAAGTGCTAGTAGCAACCAATCTTTTGCGCGGTGTCTTAGTGCTGGGCGTGCCGTTCCTTTTGTGGATGTCTAAGGGACATAATTTAGCCGGGTTGCCTGTGGGATTTTATATCCTCCTCGGCGTTACCTTTTTGGTTTCCACGTTGACGCAGTTTTTTGCCCCAGCTGAGCAAGCGACGATTTCTATGATTGTAGAGCGGCGTCATCTGCTTTCTGCGAACTCGCTTTACACAACGACAATGATGGGGTCGTTGATTATCGGCTTTGCAGTGGGAGAACCTGTTTTAGCACTGGCCGATACGCTAGTGCGGAACCTAGGCATAGAGTGGCATATTGGCAAAGAAATGGTAGTAGGCGGCTCTTACGCGATCGCTGGTCTACTACTATTGGTGTTGAAAACTGGGGAAACCAACGAAATTACTAAAGGGGAAGCACCTCACGTTTTCCAAGATCTTCGAGACGGCATCGACTACTTAGGCCAACAGCGTCGCATCCGAGGAGCTTTAATTCAACTAGTAATTTTGTTCTCAGTCTTTGCTGCCATGACCGTGTTAGCCGTGCGGATGGCAGAGGTGATGCCAGGACTTAAAGCTTCCCAATTTGGATTTCTTTTAGCCGCTGGTGGTGCGGGAATGGGCTGTGGGGCGGCTATCTTGGGTAACTATGGTCAGAAGTTCTCTCATTCCCGGCTAAGTTTGTATGGTTCTCTGGGGGTTGCTGCCTCCCTGATAGGGCTTTCCCTCTTTAGCCATCAACTATGGTTTTCTCTGCTCTTAACTATGTCAATGGGGGCTTTTGGGGCAATGGTAGCCATTCCCATGCAGACAACCATTCAGGCAGACACTCCCGAAGAAATGCGGGGAAAAGTTTTTGGACTACAAAACAACGCTATCAATATTGCCCTGACTCTGCCCCTTGCTTTAACTGGGGTAGCCGAAACTTTCTTAGGGTTACATGTCGTGTTAATCAGTTTGGCAGCGATCGTACTCGCAGGAAGGCTCTTTACCTGGTATATTTGCCGTACAGGATCAGGTATGTCAACTAACACTTGAATGCATATAGCTTGGCTGGGAAAAAAATCACCTTTTTGTGGCAATGTCACCTACAGTCGAGAAGTTACCAATGCTTTGCTAGATCGGGGGCATCAGGTTAGCTTCCTCCACTTTGCTCAAGAAACGGATCCGGATAACTGGCCCAATTGCCAGGAAGTTCCACTTCCCTTTTTGTACCAGGAAGTTCCACTTCCCTTTCTGTACAAATCTCAGGTTTATACAATTCCGACTCTCAAAGCCAGCAAAATTTTGACGCAGGCACTGCAAGACTTGCAGCCGGATCTGGTACATGCATCACTAACGTTATCTCCCCTAGACTTCCTGCTACCAGAAATTTGCCAAGAACTCAACTTACCGCTGATTGCTACATTCCATACTCCCTTTGATGGCAAAAGACGCAATCTCAAATCGGGGACTCAACTGCTGTCCTACCAGTTGTATGCGCCTTTTCTAGCAAAATACGACAAGGTAATTATTTTTTCGGAAGTCCAGCGCGATTTATTGAGTCGGTTGGGGGTTGCACACGCCAAAGTTGCTGTCATTCCTAATGGAGTCGATACCGAGAAATATACTCCTGGGTTCTCGAATTTGAAGGCGGAATTTAATGCTCAACGCCTGTTTGTTTACCAAGGTCGCATCGCCACAGAAAAGAACGTAGAAGCGTTACTGCGAGCCTGGAAGCAGGCAGACATGGGTTCAGAGTGTAAGTTACTGATTGTGGGGGATGGCCCCTTAAAGCCTTCTTTAGAGCTAATCTACGGCGTGGAACATGGCATTATCTGGCTAGGGGTGATTGCCGATGAGGAACGACGGATTGAAATTTTGCAGGGCGCAGATGTTTTTATTCTCCCTTCTTTAGTAGAGGGACTATCACTGTCACTTTTAGAGGCAATGGCTTGTAGCGTTGCCTGTATTGCAACGGATGCAGGTGCTGATGGTGAAGTACTGGAACAAGGTACTGGAGTAGTAATCAATACTCAGGGGGTTGTGGGACAGCTACGCACCTTATTACCTTTGTTTCGAGATCAGGCAGAACTAACGACGTTACTGGGCAAAAAGGCGAGAGCTAGGGTATTAGAGCGCTATACGCTCAAAGACAATATCACCCAATTAGAAGATCTCTATGTCCAGGTGCTACAGCAACGACAATTTCAACTTAGTAGTCTTTACTAATTGAAAAGTATGAAGTTGTCAGAATTGCCTGATGAAAGTTAAGCGCTATTAGCAGATAACCTAAGTTTGGGATAAGCTGAAACCGTAACTCGATTGCTGGCTGAAACTCCTATTTCTTCGTAGAGCTAGGAGCGAAATCGTCTTAACCCGAACTGACGTTATTTACCAAGACCATCCAAGGCGTGTCGGCTGCTGATAAACACGCTTGAGAGTATTAATATCTCTAGAAGAAATCGCAGGCGGATTACGTACTTGTGAAAAGTACATTGCATCCGTTTCTAGGGAACTATGACCCCAGATCCCCAAGGCATGACCGAGTTCATGACGGGCAGCAGATTGAATATAGGTGGGTGAAAGATCTGGACTCAGTAGGATAGTAAAGCGATGAGCCAAAACTGAACCCTGTGGCGCTGGGCTGAGATAAAACTGATAGTGGGTTTCAGCAGAACGGGCGTTAGGTAGTTCTAACTTGCCTGTAGTGCGGTTAAAGGATGGTCGCAGGGGAGGACGCGATCGCAAAATAATAATATCTGCCTTGTCTCGTTGCTCAAATATCCTCAAAGGCAAATAGACATTCCATTCCTCCACAGCTTTAGATACATTCTCAACCCATTGCTGAAATCGGCGCTGAGTACTGGAAGGAGTCCCTGAGTAAGGGGATGTAACCGTCGCAGGCTCTATATAAATCTTGATGGGAAATTCTGACCAAATCAGATATCCTACTGCCGTCGGCTGTACCTGAGAGAAGTAATCACCTGTACCCTTGGTATCTTGCCACTGTGCCAACGTAGGCGGTAGAGGATGAACTTGTAGAGGAGGTAAGTCTGTACGCTGGGGGGTTGCCTGCGCTATTAAAGATTCAGTTGAACAGGTATTTGACTGGTTGAGTAAGGAAAAGCAGATCTCTTGCTGTGCCAAGTGCGATCGCGCCCAGTCAGCAGCAAAAGAAGCATGAACCCAAATACTAAAGAGACCTGTACAAACGGCTAAACTCAACATAACCCTTAGCCGTTGCTGCCAAGCTGTTAATCGTAAACAGCAAAAAGGTAAAAGAAAGAGTGAAAATAAAGCGCCTCTTTCTTTTGTTTTCTTCCTGCTTCTTTTTGTCGGTTTTACGGTTTTAACCAACCTGCGCTCAAAATTACCGTTAAGCTGAGAAAAATTATACTGAGACTCCAAGTCACTCGGTTTAGGGTTGTCTCTGCACTTCTGGCGCTAGTAAATAACTGAGCTTGTCCACCAATGCCACCGATGCCATCGCCTTTAGGACTATGCAGTAACACGAGAACAATTAGCAATAGGGCAGATAAAGTCCAAATTAGTTGGAGAATGTTAATCATGGTCATAGTTCTTCAAGGTTGAAGGTTGCAGGGTTAAATTTTCAAGGTTGTTTCCCGCAAGCGTTCCTTTAAGGATTTAAAGGTTGAAGACTGCTCCTCACTCCTGAACGCTATTGGCTAGCCTTTATAAAGATACTCGAACAGGAGTTCGATTGGCTCGAACTTCAACCTCAGCAGAGAGCAGCATTGAACGACCCGTCATTTCTGGTGGTTGTGGTAGTTTCAAGATTTCTAGAATGGTCGGTGCAATATCCGACAGACGACCATCACCTCTTAAAGCCGCTGCCCCCCCATGCCCAGGGATTTTTAACCCTTCCCCTTCCACCAAGATAAAGGGAACGGGATTAGTTGTGTGAGCAGTCCAAGGATTGCCTTGTTCATCAAACATATATTCAGCATTACCGTGGTCAGCAATAATAATTGCTGTTCCACCCGCCTTATTAATGCTTTCTAGTAAGCGTCCCAAACACTGATCTACCGTTTCAATCGCTTTAATCGTGGGTTCCATCTTCCCTGTATGCCCCACCATATCTGGATTAGCGTAGTTAATGACGATCAGGGAGTAAATCTGTTTTTCTAGGGCAGCGATCGCCACATCTGTCAAGGGTTCTGCTGACATAGCCGGTGCCCGATCATAAGTCGCGACCATCGGACTTGGTACCAGTTCCCTGTCTTCTCCAGGGAATGGTTGTTCTAACCCACCATTAAAGAAATAAGTGACGTGGGCATATTTCTCGGTTTCAGAGGTACGAAATTGCCGCAAATCGTGCTTAGCAATCACTTCTCCCAGAATGTTACTTAAATTCTGCGGCTCAAAGGCTACTAAAACTGGCAGGCTAGACTCATACTGCGTAAAGGTAACAAAGGTCAGCGGCTGAATTTGCTGCCGTTCAAAACCGTTAAATTTAGGATCAACAAAAGCTTTGCTCAGTTGTCTTGCGCGATCGGGACGGAAGTTAAAGAAGATCACTGCATCATTCGCTTCCACAGCCCCAGGAGCAACCCGTGTTGGTGCGATAAACTCGTCAGTCACTCCTTCAGCGTAGGCAGCCTGCAACACCTCTAGAGCAGTCTGATCCTTTGACATACCATCTTGGGTCATGACCTCATAGGCACTTTGAACGCGATCCCAGCGTTGATCCCGATCCATGGCATAATAGCGACCACTAATCGTGACAATTCGCCCGACACCGATCTTGTTGATGTAGTCTTGAATTTTCTGGATTGCCTCAACGCCCTCTTTAGGAGACGTGTCGCGCCCATCGGTGATAGCGTGGATGCAAACGTCTGAAACGCCCTGCGCCTTGGCTAGATCCAGTAAGCCAAATAAATGATCAAGATAAGAATGAACTCCACCTTCGGAGCAAAGTCCTATAAGATGCAGCTTACTGCCTCGAATTCGGACATCCTGGCATCCCTGCACCAAGGCTGGATTGTCCAGTAACGAACCATCTTCCACCGCATCTGAGATCCGAACCAATTCTTGCGGCACAACTCGTCCGGCACCAATATTCAGGTGTCCCACTTCTGAGTTGCCCATTTGCCCTTCTGGTAGCCCTACCGCTTTACCAGAGGTATGGATGAGGGTATGGGGATACACTGCCCATAGACTATCCATCACAGGCGTTTTGGCAGCAGCAATAGCATTGCCGTCAGTGTCTTCGCGATATCCCCAGCCGTCTAAGATGACTAGCACCACGGGAGAGACAGGTGCTTGAGCCATAGTGTTGCCCTTTGTTTCTCTGAATTTAACGGAAATAATACCATTTAGGCTGGCATTCACCGTTTGGTTTTTGCCGTAGCCTGTTGTTTATTTACTGTGTTCATCGTAGCGTTAGTCAGCACATTTGCTCTACCACTTAGGTAGATCTTTTGAGAGATTAAATAGCCACTTATCTACTACAAAAGCTGTAGTCAGTCAATCTTTTAACTTTGCTAACCCTTGATGGTGATCTTGTCAGGAAAATCTAACAATATTCCCATAATCAATGGGGTACTCGCTGATTCAATCTTCAGCAAATTTTTTTAAGTCAGTTTGGATTGTAAATCCCATAAGGTAATTCGACTACTTATGATAAGCCTTGCCTATCGTTCTAAGTAGTCGAATAGATTCTTAGGGAATTGGTGGTTTTATTTGCGTTTAGTAGTAGTTTTCGCTGCTTTGGCGGCTTTTTTAGCAGCTTTCTCGGCTGCGATTGCGGCTAATTTTGCTTGCTCTTTTTCTTCAGCAATTTTGTCCAAATAGTAATGATAATCTCCTAAATACACTCGAAATTCGCCGTCTCGAATTTCCACAATTTTGTTAGCTACTTGGGAGATGAAATAACGGTCATGAGAAACGATCACTACCGTACCATCACAGTTTTGGATCGATTCTTCCAGCATTTCTTTGGCGGGAATATCCAAGTGGTTAGTAGGCTCATCCAGAACGAGTAAGTTTGCTGGACGGAGAAGCATTTTAGCCAAAGCTAAACGGGCTTTTTCTCCCCCGCTGAGGGCAGCTACTTGTTTAAATACAGTATCGCCGCTAAACAAAAACCGTCCTAAGAGGGTACGCACTTCTTCATTTTTCCAGTCCGGAACTTCATCATGAATGGTTTCTATGACGGTTTTTTCTAAATCTAAGGCTTCTGCCTGATTTTGCTCAAAGTAGCCCGGAATGACATTGTGTTGACCTAATTGAACAGTTCCTTCGGTGGGTTCTTCTAAGCCCATAATCATCCGCAGAACCGTGGATTTTCCACACCCATTAGGGCCTAAAAAGGCAATGCGATCGCCTCGTTCAATTAGTAAATCAGTTCCCAAGAAGAGAATCTTATCATCATAGGCATGCACCAAATTTTTGATGATTGCTACTTCCCGACCACTACGAGGCGCTGGAGGAAAGCGGAAATGAAGCGTTTTTAAATCTGTAGTGGGGGCTTCAATGCGCTCAATTTTTTCAAGTTGTTTTTCCCGACTTTTTGCTTGGGTACTACGGGTAGCACTAGCACGGAAGCGATCTACAAAGACTTGCTGCTTTTCTAGCTCTTTTTGTTGACGTTCATAAGCGCTTAATTGAGCGACTTGGGCTTCAGCCTTTTGTTGTAAGTAAGCAGAATAATTGCCTAAGTAAGTGGTTGAAACGCCGCGTTCAGTTTCTACAATCTGAGTACAAAGTCTATCAAGGAACTCCCGGTCATGGGAGACAATCACCATAGGTGTAACTAACCCTTTGAGGTAAGTTTCTAACCACTCAATCGTTTCTAGATCTAGATGGTTTGTCGGTTCGTCCAGCAGTAATAGGTCGGGTTTTTGGAGTAGGATTTTGCCCAAACTCATTCGCATCTGCCAACCGCCGCTAAAAGCACTCACGAGGCGATCACCATCTTCTGCTTCAAACCCCATATCTGGCAAAATCTTTTCGATTTGCGTCTCCAAGCCATAGCCATTGAGTGCCTCAAACTGGCGTTGTAGCTTATCCATCTTATGGATCAGTTTGTCTAAGGCCTCGGGAGTGGCGGTTTCCATTTCCCGATGCACCTGCGTCAAGGCTTCATGAACTTGATTGGCTTCCCCAAAAGCACGCCAGAACTCTTCCCGTACAGTGCGGGTAGGATCTACTTCAAATTCTTGGGTGAGATAGGCGATATGTAAACTTGCAGGACGAATTATTTCCCCACTCGTGGGTTCCATCTCTCCAGCAATGATTTTGAGTTGAGTGGATTTCCCAGCACCATTAACGCCAACTAAGCCAATGCGATCGCCTGGCTTAACTTCCCAGTTGACATCCTTGAGGACTTCACCTGTGGGATAAATTTTACTAATGTGTTCAAGTCGCAGCATTACTGTGTCTCCAAGGCAACTGGGGTAAGGCGGAGGGGTGGATAGTGGCGGGTTGGTAAAGCAGATCTAGATAAATCTGTTTCCTGAAGGTCTGACAAGGCAATGATTTACCTAGAAAAATGCCTATTCCTTGAGAACAACTTCACCAAACATACTTTTTCGAGTCAATCTTAACAAAATTTAATCGTTAAGGCAGGAGATTCTCTCAGGCCTACAAGGGAGATGCAGTGATTGCTTTCCGTAGGAAATTAAGCACGCCGTTGATTCCACGCCTGTGCCGCGTCTGCTACTGCCTGATCTACGGTTTTATCGCCTAACATTGCCA
>Ga0196963_10002047_pt1 | contig 12565 bp, 9 predicted proteins | sample S1_5metaG_FD_148600 | JGI IMG/M metagenome (GOLD analysis project Ga0196963, IMG submission 148600) | Soil microbial communities from Anza Borrego desert, Southern California, United States - S1_5 | ecosystem: Environmental > Terrestrial > Soil > Desert | place: USA: California | collected... | reverse complement strand
GCGCCCTCGCCGCCCCAGGCGGGCAGCACGACGACGACGCGCTCGGCGCGCGCTGCCAGCCAGTCGATCCGCGTGCGCAGGTCCTCGACGTACCACTGCATGTCGATGCACGGTGAGATCCACCGACCATCGACGAGGTGGTCGACGACGGCGCGGTTGCCCACCATGAGCACAGCAACGTCGGCGGCGCCGCCGACGGTCTCGAGCGTGCGCGGGTACGTGACCGTCCAGACGTCGCAGCCCTCGGGGTCCTCGAAGATCTGCCCGGAGCGGTGCCGCGCATCCGGTTCGCCGACGGCGCCGTCGCAGCCCTCGATCGCCCCGTCGAGCACCGAGACGTCGGTGCGATCGAACGACGCGGCCGCGTCGCGGAGCAGCCAGTCGGCCACCGAGTCGCCGAACACGGCGACGACCTGCGGACGGCGCGGCGCCTCGACCGCGGGCGACGCGGGCGCGGCCTCGACCGGCAGCGGGATCTCGGCATCGGACGCGCCGGGAGCGGTCACCGGTGCCGGCGCCTGCGACGCGATCGACGACGTCGGCGGCGCGGCGACGACCGCGGGAGTGTCCGCGGCGCCATCGGCGATCGGCGCGGCGCCGAGCACGACGGGCGCCGAGGTGTCCACGCGCTCGACGACCGGCACCATCACCGCGATGCCGCCGACGGCGGCGACGAAGGCGATCGCCGACGCGTGCACGAAGTCGACCGGCTGCACGATCCACCGGCCGGTGCGGATCGGGCGCTCGACGAGGTAGTACGACGCGACCGAGATCGCGACGGTCAGGGCCAGCTTCTCGACCACGCCGGCGTCGTCGAGGATCGTGAACACGGGCCAGTGGAAGAGGTAGAGCCCGTAGCTGATGCGGCCGATCCACGGGATCGGCTCGAGCGCGAGCAGCCGGGCGACGGGCCCGTCGACCTGCACGCCGAGCACGAGGCCGGCCGACAGGACGGCGAACAGCGGGAGCCCACCCTCGTACGCCCAGCCGCGACCGGCGGGGGTGACGACGGACAGGGCGACGACGGCCAGCAGGCACGGTGCGGCGAGGTGACCGAGGCGCGCCGGCAGTGGGTTGCGCCGGCCGGCGAGCACGGCGGCGAGCGCGGCGCCGGCGAGGATCTCGGCGAAGCGGGCCCACGACGCGAAGTAGGCGGCGTCGCCGCCGAGCACCCGCGCGGTGAGGAACGCGCCCGCCCCCAGCACGACGAAGCCGCCGACGAGGACTCGCGCGATCCGCTGGGGCGCGACGGCGGTCAGGCCCGCGACCACGAGCGGCCACACCCAGTAGAACTGCTCCTCGATCGCGAGCGACCAGAAGTGGTCCACCGGCGACGGCGACACGAAGAGATCCGCGTAGGAGTGGTTGCCGAGCAGCTGCTCCCAGTTGGCGATCTGCAGTACCGCGCCGAGCACGCCGGCGCGCAGGTCCTCGCGCGCGGCGATGGTGCCGAACGCGGCGAGCACCGAGACGCCGCCGAGGCACAGCAGCGACGCCGGGAGCAGCCGTCGCAGCCGGCGGACGTAGAAGGACCGGACGTCGATGCGCCCGGTGCTGGTGCGCTCCCGAAGGAGCAGCGAGGTGATCAGGAAGCCCGAGAGGGTGAAGAAGACCGAGACGCCGAGGTAGCCGCCCTCCATCCACGGCGCACCGAGGTGGAACACGAGCACGAGCGCGATCGAGACGGCGCGCACGCCGTCGAGCGCGGGTTGATAGCCGTGGCGTGTCGCGTCACCCATCTCAACCTGCACAATCGGGACATTCGGGCCCCAACTTGACGGGTTTCTCGGGGCCCGGGGAGGACGGCGACGACTCTGACACGAAGTCGTCTTCGTGCCCCGTCAGCCGACCAGGTGGCGGTACCTCCTCCCCTTCGTCCCCGGCCTCCTCGGCCTCCTGGTGGTCGCCTGCGGCCAACCGCCGACCGGAACCGGCGAGGTGTCGACGGCGCGCCCGGCGGCCGCCGAGGTCGAGGCGACCGACGCCTGCGCGGGCGAGCACTGGGTCGCGGCGTGGACGGGTGCGCCGCAGCACGGCTCCCTCGGTCGGCCCGACGACGTGCCGTTCGGCGACGCCGACGGCCTCGCCCGCACCTTCGGCGACCAGACGCTCCGCATGGTCGTGTCGTCCCGGGCGGCGGGCTCCGCGCTGCGGGTCCTCCTGTCGAACCGCTTCGGCGCCGCACCGGTGACCTTCGGCGCCGTGACCGTCGCCGCCCAGGGCGCGGGCGCCGACGCCGTGCCCGGCACGATGCGGGCGCTGACCTTCGACGGCGCCCGCTCGGTGACCGTCCCCGCCGGCGGCGAGGTGCGGAGCGACCCGCTTGACGTCGCCGTCGCGCCCTTCGACCGGCTGCTCATCAGCTTCGCGGTCGCCGGGACGGGCGTCGTGCTCGATCACCACCAGCGCGCCCAGACCACGAGCTACGCGGCGCCCTCCGGCTCCGGCGACCACGCCGACGACGACAGCGGCGCCGCCTTCACCGAGGAGCTCGGTGGGTGGTACGCCGTCACCGGGCTCGAGGTGCTCGCGCCGCGCTCGACCGGTGTCGTCGTCACCCTCGGTGACTCGATCACCGATGGCGTCGGCTCGTCGCCGAACCTCGACCGGCGCTGGCCCGATCGGCTCCAGGAGCGGCTGCTGCTCGCGGGCGCACCGCTCGCCGTCGTCAATGCCGGCATCGCCGGCAACCACGTCGTCACCAGCGGCCTGTCGTCGGTCACCGCCATCGGGCCCAGCGCGGTGGAGCGCCTCGACCTCGACGCGCTGCGCGTCGCCGGCGTCACCGACCTCTTCGTGTTCGAGGGCGTCAACGACCTGTTCATGTCCGGCGGCGAGGGCGACATCGCCGCCCGGGTGATCGCCGGCTACGAGCAGATCGTCGCCGAGGCCAGGGCCGCGGGGCTGCGGGTGATCGGCGCCACGATCACCCCGGCGTCGATGTCGGGCGCACGCGAGGACGCCAGGCTGCAGGTCAACGAGTGGATCCGGACGAGCGGTGCGTACGACGCCGTCGTCGACTTCGACGCCGTCACCCGCGACCCGGCCGCACCCTCGCGACTGCGGCCCGAGTGGGACGCCGGCTTCGCCCACCTCAACGACGCCGGCTACGCGGCGATGGCGGCGGCGGTGCCGCTGGACGCCTTCGGTGGAACGGGCTGCTAGTCACTTCCGGGTGATCCTCGAAGCGGTCGTCCTCGACGTCGTCGCCGGACGCGAGACGGAGTACGAAGCAGCCTTCGCCGAGGCGAAGCCGATCATCGCCGGGATGCCAGGCTTCCGCTGGCTGCGGTTGGAGCGGTGTCTGGAGGTGCCGAACCGCTTCCTGCTGCTCGTCGAGTGGGCGACGCTCGAGGACCACACCGTCGGCTTCCGCGAGTCGGCCGAGTACCAGCGGTGGCGCGCCCTGCTGCACGACTTCTACGACCCGTTCCCGACGGTGGAGCACTACGCCACCGTGCACACGGCGTGATGGGCCACGGGCACGACCACGGGCACGACCACGGCCACGGCCACGAGCAGGTCGACTGGGCGGCGCTCGCCGATCACCTCGAGCGCGAGGGCGAGCTGCTGCTCGGGTTCGTCACCGAGACGGCGGCGCGGGTGGCGGCACTCCGCACCGCGCCGGTGGCGCGCGTGCTCGACCTCGGGAGCGGTCCCGGCGTCGGCACGTGCGAGCTGGCCCGGCGCTTCCCCACCGCGCGGGTCGTCGCCGTCGACGCCACGCCGGCGATGCTCGAGCGGGTGTCGACGCGCGCCGCGGCGCACGGCGTGGGCGACCGCGTGACCACCCTGCTCGCCGAGCTTCCCGATGGTGTCGCCGACCTCGAGCCCGCCGACCTCGTGTGGGCGTCGAACGCGCTGCACCACGTCGGCGACGAGGTCGCGGCGCTCGTGGCGTTCCGGTCGCTGCTCGTCGACGACGGCCTCCTGGCCCTCGCCGAGCGCACCGACACCGACTCGGAGTGGTTCCAGGACATGCGGGCCGCGATCCCGGGATCGGTGCCGTCGGCCGATCTCACGTCGATGCTCGCGGCGGCGGGCTACGAGGTCCTCAGTGACCGCGTCGAGCAGATCGGCGACACCACGCGCCGGCTCGTCATCGCCCGCCCACGCGCTTGAGCACGTTCATCACGCCGAGCTTCACCGGCGAGGTGTGGTGCGAACCGCCGTGCACCTCGTCGCGATGGCTCAGGAACCAGTCGTAGGACTCGATCACCATCTGCGCGTTCGACCGCGTGGGTGCCCAGCCGAGCTCGGTCCGCGCCTTGGCGGTGTCGAACCACAGCGACTCGCTGTACAGCAGCCAGTGGTACGGCGCGAACGGCGCCAGGCCGATGGTCGAGAGCGCCTTCATCCCGAGCCGCGCCGGCGCGACCGGCACCGACACGACGCGCGAGCCCGTGCCGGCGTGCTCGCAGAGCGCCGTGAGCGTCTCCCGCATGGTGCCGAAGTCGGTGGCGCCGATGTTGTAGGTCCCGGCGCCGGGGCGGTCACCGGCGCGCAGCACGGCGTCGGCGAGGTCCTCGGCGTGCACGAGCTGGTACCGGTTGTCACCCGAGCCCATGACGAAGACGGGCGCGCCGGCCTCGACGAGCTCGAACAGCACCGCCATGATCCCCAGACGTCCGTGGCCGAGGATCGTGCGCGGCCGGACGATCGACACGTCGAGGCCGCCGGCCGCCGCCTCCCGGCACAGCGACTCGGCCTCGGTCTTCGCCCGGCCGTACGCCTCCAGCGGCCGCGGCGGCGTCGACTCGTCGACCGGGTTGCGCTCGGGGATGCCGAAGATCGCCGACGACGAGGTGTGCACGACCTTGCCGACGCCGGCATCGCGCGCCGCCACGAGCACGTTGGCGGTGCCGGCGACGTTCACCGACCAGAACAGGTCGCGGTCCTTCGCCAGCGGCACCTGGGCGACGTTGTTGAGCACGACGTCGACACCCGCGCACGCCTTGCGCACGGCGTCGGCATCGCGGACGTCGGCCACGATGTCCTCGACGTCGGCGCGGCCCGTCGGGTTGAGGTCGAGCACGCGCACGTCGTCGCCGCGGGCCAGCGCCAGGTCGCACAGGATCGAGCCGAAGTACCCGGCGCCGCCGGTGATCAGGACCCGGCCCATCAGAACTGCATCCCGCGCTCGAGGCCCCACCGGATCGAGGCCCGCATCCCGTCGAGCAGCGTCGTCGCCGGCGCGTAGCCGAGCTCGCGCTGGGCGGCGGTGACGTCGCACGCGATCGTGTCCTTGAGCTCGCCGAGCACGTGCACCGCCTGCTGGTACAGCCCGCGGGACTGCAGGAGCCCGTCGACCTTCTCGGCGACCACACCGACCAGGCGCGGCACCGAGCGCAGCGAGCCCGACACCTCCAGGCCCTCGGCCGACAGCGCGGCGCGCACCGTCTCGAGGATCTCGCGCAGCTCGTACGGCTCCGGATCGGCGATCCACCACGCCCGGCCCGGGGCCGCCGCCGCCACCTCGGCGCGGAGGAGCCCGTGCACGAGGTTGCCGGCGTACACCATCGACCGCCGCTGGCTGCCGTCGCCGACCACCGGGAACCGCGCGGTGCGCACGGCGCGGAACCACTGCGACTGCCGCTCGGGCTGGAACGGTCCGTAGAACCACGGCGGCCGCACGATCACCGCCGACACGTCGCCCCGCTCGTGGGAGCGCCGCACGATCCCTTCGGCCTCGACCTTCGAGCGGCCGTAGGCCATGTACGGGTTGTACGGCGAGCGCTCGTCGAAGCGGTCGACCGGCGTCGGGTTGGCGCCGAACGGCGAGTTGGACGAGACGTGGACGAACCGCCGCACGCCGGCGCGGCGGGCGCGGTCGAGCACGAGCTGCGTGCCACCGACGTTCACGTCGAACAGGTCCCGCACCTTGCGCGCCGGGTGGATGATGGCGGCGGCGTGGAAGACGGTCGCGTCGCCGCCGATGCCGTCGAGCAGCCGATCGGCGGTGGCGGGGTCGCGCACGTCGCCGACGACCACCTCCACGCTCGGCGACACGAGCTCGAGCGGCGACACCTCGTCGCGGGACGCGACGAGGCATCGCACTCGTCCGCGATCGCCGAGTGCGCGCACCAGGTTCTGGCCGAGCCAGCCGGCGGCACCGGTCACGACGACGGTGTCGGAGGGAGCGAGGTCGGTCACCGCGTCAGCACGAGAGGAAGTGCTCGGCGTTGCGCAGGGCGATGGTCATGATCGCTGCCTGCGGGTTCACGCCCGGCGCGTCCGGCAGGAGCGACGCGTCGTTGACGTAGAGGTTCCGCAGCCCGTGCACGCGGCCGTAGGAGTCGGTGCCGGTGATGGTGTCTTCCTCGCCCATGCGCACCGACGAGGTGAGGTGCACGGTCATGAGGTTCGTGCGGCGACGGTCGACCTCGCGCCACCACGCGCCGATGTCGTCGACCGAGCGGGCAACGGTGCCGCCGATCACCGACGGGAACAGCTCGGTGGCGCCGGCGGCGAGGAGCAGCTCGCCGAGGTGCACGAGGCCACGCGCCAGCCGCGACAGGTCGGCGTCGGTGAGCTTGTAGGTCACCAGCGGGCTCTTCACACCCGGCAGCCACAGCACCCGGCCGCCGGCGTCGGAGCGGATGGCGGCGTAGTACACCGACACGTGCTCCCACTCGGCGAGCTCGGGGCGGGGGTCGATGCCGGCGTCGGCGATGGCGAGGGCCACGTGTCCCTTCCTGCTCGCCGACCCCCCGATGGTGAGATTGGGGGCGAACTCGGTGACGCGGTGCATGGGCACCTCGTCGTGGTCGATCGGGTGCGGGAAGCGCGCCGCGATCTTGATCGTCGGGTGGAGCTTCAGCCCGTTGCCGATGTTGCGACGGACGCCGCTGCGCTGCAGCAGCGCCGGCGTCTGCACCGCGCCGCCACAGACGAAGACGTGCTCGGCGCTGATGTCGACCGGCTCGCCGTCGCGCGTGCACGACGCGCCCACGACGCGATCGCCCTCGCGCAGGATGCGAGCGACGCGCGTGCGCGGGAGCACCGTCGCCCCGGCGTCGACCGCTCGGGGGATGATGGTGCGCGCCATCGTCTGCTTGACGCCGCGGGGGGCGTCGGCGAAGCGGAACACGCGCGGGAACTCCACGGACTGCCAGCCCAGCTTCGTGGCGCCGCGCTCGAGCAGCGCCGAGGACAGGGGCGGCGCCCCCGGCAGCCTCGACACCGACTGCCACTCCTCCACCCGGGCGGCGTAGCCGTGCAGGGCGGCGGGGCCGAACTCGTCGATGCGGTACCGGCGCTGCCACTCCTCGGCGAGGTCGTCGGGCAGCCGGTGCCACAGCCCGCTGTTGATCTCGGTGCTGCCGCCGACGCACCGTCCCTCGGCGTAGGCGACCGGCGGGCTGCCCAGTGCGGCCGACGGGCCGTGGTGGCGGTAGCGAGCGCGCATCTCCTCGAGCGAGAACGGCTCGTGGGCCTCGGGGTCGACCCAGGGCCCCTCCTCGACCACGGTCACGGTCCGGCCGGCCTCGGCGAGGACCGCGGCGGTGGTCGCGCCGCCGGCGCCGGAGCCCACGACGAGGACCTCGGTGTCGATGCGGCTCACGCGGCGGCCTCCGCCAGCTCTTGCTCGGCGAAGATGACCAGGCCCTTCAGGAGCCGGACGTACTGGCGGACCGGCCACAGCGGGCTGGTCTCGAACGACGCCAGCAGCGCGGCGTCGTCGTCCGTTCCGCGCACCTTGGCCCACAGCCCGAGGACGATCGACTGGGCCAGGACGCCGAACCGCAGGTGCTCGGGCATGTCGGCGAGGGTGTCGTCGACCCAGCGCTCCACGCCGGCGCGCAGAGCCGGGTCGGAGGGAACGGTGAGGGCGCCGACCATGCGTCGCTCGAACCCGAGCATGGCGAGCCACGCTACCGGCGCCCGTCGCCGGGCCCGGTGTTCCGTTCTGGGCGGGAATTCGTGTTCGTGGACCACCGATTCCCGCCCAGAACCGGCAGTGGGATGCGGGGCCGCGGCCGACGCGGCTCCTAGCGTGCGCCGGATGGCGCGAGTGCACCGCTGGGGACCGCTCGCGCTCGTGGGCGTGGCGTGCGTGCTGCCCCTCTTCGGGCTCTGGCGCGCCCCGGGGGCGCCGATGGAGGAGGGCTTCATGCTCGCCTTCCCCGAGCTGGTGCTGAAGGGCTTCACCCCGCACGAGGACTTCCTCCACCTCTACGGCCCCGGCGGGCTGTGGCTGCTCGCCGGCGTCTACGAGCTGTTCGGCGTCACGATCGAGGCCGAGCGGGCCGTCGGGTACCTGCAGCAGCTCGGCGTCGCGTTCGGCGTCTTCGCGCTGCTGCGCCCGTGGGGCCGGTGGGTCGCGGCCGCCGGTGGGGCCGTCGCCGGCGTGATCATCCTCGCCCCGATCGGGCTCGTGGCCCTGGCGTGGGTCGGCGCGGTGGCGCTCGGGCTCTGGTCGCTCGACGCCACCCTCGCCGGGCGGGCACGGGACGACCCACGCCTCGTCGGTCTCGGTGGCCTGCTCGGCGGCCTCGCCCTCCTGTGGCGTCCCGACCTCGTGCTCGCCGTCGGCCTCTCCGGCGTCGTGCTCTTCCTCGCCGTCTCGCCGCGGAGCCGCCGCTGGTACCTCGGCGGCGCGGCGATCGGCGTGGCGCCCTACCTCGTGCTCCTCGCCATGGCCGGCATCGGCACCACCGTCGAGGGGCTGTTCCTCGACCCGGTGTTCGAGCTGCGCGGCGGCCGTCGCCTCCCGCTGCCACCGAGCTGGGACCACTTCGATGGCTTCCTGCAGCGCGCCGGCCTCCTCGAGGAGCCGCCGTGGCCGATCCCGAGCATCGCCTCGCCGGCCCAGCTGAGCCTGTGGCTGCTCCTCACCGTGGCGTCGGTCGTCGTCCTGTTCGTCACGGGCCGCGCCGTCGTCAAGCGCGGCGGCGACAAGCGGCTCATCGTGCTCGCGCTCTTCAGCGCCGGCCTCCTGCCCCAGGCCCTGCAGCGGGCCGACTCGACCCACCTCGCGTGGGTGAGCTGCGTGCCGTTCGGTCTCCTGCCCGCGGCCATCGCCGAGCTCCGGCGGACGCGCACGACGCGCACCCTCGCGCTCGCGGCGCTGACGCCCGTCGCCATCACCCTGCTGCTCGTCCCCGACTTCACGTGGCGCTCGTGGGCGGACCACACCGCGCGCGGCGTCCTCGGGCGCGAGCACCTGCAGGGCACCATGCGCAGCGGGGACCGCGTCTTCTACTACGGCCGCCCCGACGCGGTCGCCGCCGTCAACGAGCTCATCCCCCTCGTGCGCGAGGTCTCCGAGCCCGGCGACACGCTCTTCGTCGGCACCGGCGACCTGCGCAAGACGCCGTACAGCGAGGCGTTCCTCTACTACCTGCTCCCCGAGCTCGACCCGGCCACGCGCTACATCGAGATGGACCCTGGCGTCGCCAACGCCGAGGACAGCGGGATGGCCGACGAGCTGCGGCGCGCCGACGTGGTCATCCTCTCTTCGATCCGCGACGACTGGGTCGAGCCGAACGATTCGCGCGACTTCGGACCCGACGAGCCGAACGAGGTCATCCGCACCGAGTTCTGCCTGGTGCGGTCGTTCGGCACCGGGCTCTTCGGCCGCGGGCTGTACGAGCTCTACACCAGGTGCGAGCAGGGTCAGTAGGTTCGACGCGTGCGGACGCTGGTCGTGCTGCCGACCTACGAGGAGGCGGCCAACATCAGGGAGGCGATCACGCGCGTCCGCGCCGCGGTGCCCGATGCCGACATCCTGGTCGTCGACGACAACAGCCCCGACGGCACTGCCGACCTCGCCAAGGTCGTCGGTGAGGAGCTCGGCCGCGTCGAGGTGTCGGTGCGACCGGGCAAGGCCGGGCTCGGCAGCGCCTACCGCCACGGCTTCGAGATCGCGCTGCGCGGCGGCTACGACGCGATCGTCCAGATGGACGCCGACCTGTCGTGGGAGGACGAGAAGCTCCCCCGCATGCTCGCGGGACTCGAGCACGCCGACCTCGTGATCGGTTCGCGCTACATCGCGGGCGGCTCGATCCCGCACTGGCCGTGGCACCGGCGGGCGATGTCGAAGTACGGCAACCGCTACGCGTGCGTCGTCCTCGGTCTCCCCATCCACGACGCCACCTCGGGCTTCCGCGTCATGCGGACGACCGCGCTGCAGACCTTCGACGTGTTCGCCACGCGCTCGCGCGGCTACGGCTTCATGATCGAGACGGCGTACCGGCTGCACCGCGCCGGCAGCACGATGGCCGAGGTACCCGTGACGTTCGTCGACCGGGTGCGCGGCCAGTCGAAGCTGTCGCTCGGCGTGGCCGTCGAGGAGCTCGCGCTCGCCACCGGTTGGGGCCTGCGCGACCTGCTCCTGCGCCGCCGGCGGCCGCGGCCGGCCCGTTGAGGCGCCTCGGGCAGCGGCTGCTGCCGGTCGCGCCGCTCGCCCTCATCGCCTACATCCCGACGCTGCTGACCGCGCGCGGGCAGGTCGCCGCCGACACGAAGACCTACCTGTACCTCGACCCGTCGCGGCTCCTGTCGCGCGCGTGGTCGATGTGGGACCCGAACGTGGGCCTCGGCACGGTGACGCACCAGACGATCGGCTACCTGTGGCCGATGGGGCCCTGGTACTGGTTCTGGGAGCAGGTCGGCATCGCCGACTGGGTGGCCCAGCGCCTCTGGGTCGGCACGCTGCTGACCGCCGCCGGCGCCGGCGTCGTCTACCTCCTGCGGACCCTCGGCATCCGGCACGTCCCCGCCCTCGTCGCCGCCGCCCTCGTCTACGAGCTCTCGCCGTACGTCCTGCACTACGTCTCGCGCATCTCGGTCCTGCTGCTGCCGTGGGCCGCGCTGCCGACCCTCATCGCGCTCGCCCAGCGCTCGCTCGAGACGAGACGGTGGCGTCACCCGGCGCTGTTCGCGCTGCTGGTGATGACCGTCGGCGGCGTGAACGCGACCGCGCTGGTGCTCGCCGGCGTCGGCCCGCTCCTGTGGCTCGGCGTCGTTGCGCTGCGCGACCGCACGCGCGCTGCCGACGTCGCCCGCGCCGTCGGGCGGATCGGCGTGCTGACGCTCGGCACGTCGCTGTGGTGGATCTCCGGGCTCTGGGTGCAGGGTGGCTGGGGCATCGACGTCCTCCGCTACACCGAGACCGTCGCCACCGTCGCCCGCACGTCGCTGTCGTCGGAAGTGCTGCGCGGCCTCGGCTATTGGTTCTTCTACGGCAGCGACAAGCTCGGCAGCTGGATCGAGCCGGGTCGCTCGTACACGCAGTCGCTGCCGCTCATCGCCGTCGGGTTCGCGTTGCCGGTCCTCGCGCTCGTCGTCGCCGCGTTCGTGCGCTGGCGCCACCGCTCGTTCTTCGTGCTGCTGCTGGTGCTCGGCACGGGCATCGCGGTCGGCGCCTACCCCTACACCGCGCCGTCGCCGATGGGGGCGCTGTTCAAGGCGTTCGCCAACCAGTCGTCCGCCGGCCTCGCGCTGCGCAGCACGCCACGCGCCATGCCGCTCGTCATCCTCGCCATCGCCGTGCTCCTCGCCGTCGGCATCGCCGCCATCGCGCGCACGCGCCCCCGTGGCGCGCTCGTCGCGGCGGGACTCGTCGTCGCCGTCGCCGCCGCCAACAACCCGCCGTTCTGGCAGCGCGACATCATCGGGGGCAACCTGCAACGGCCGGAGGAGATCCCCGACTACTGGCGGGAGGCAGCGGCGTGGCTCGACGACCGCGGCGACCGCACGCGCGTCCTCGAGATCCCGGGCTCCGACTTCGCGTCGTACCGGTGGGGCAACACGGTCGACCCGATCACTCCCGGCCTGATCGACCGGCCCTATGTCGCGCGCGAGCTGATCCCCTACGGGACGCCGCCGTCGGCCGACCTCCTGATCGCCCTCGACCGCCGGCTCCAGGAGTCGATCCTCGATCCGAATGCGCTGTCGCCCGTCGCCCGGCTCCTCGGCGTGGGCGACATCGTGCTGCGGTCCGACCTGCAGTACGAGCGCTACCGGCTGCCGCGACCGAACCAGGTGTGGAGCTGGCTGCGCCCGACGCCCGCGGGGCTCGACGAGCCGGTCGCGTTCGGTGAGGGCATCGTGAACGAGGCGATCGCCTCGCTGCCCCTGCACGACGAGGTGTTCCTCTCGCTGCCGCCCGATCTCGAGCAGCCACCCGCGGTCGCAGCCTTCGGCGTCGAGGGCGCGATGCCGATCGTGCGGGCACGTACCGCCGACCGCCCCGTCGTGATCGCCGGCGACGGTGACGGTCTCGTCGACGCCGCCGCGCTCGGGTTGCTCGCCGGCGACGGCGTCGTGCTCTACGAGGCGTCGCTCACCGAGGAGCAGCTCACCGACGCGCTCGAGCGCGACGCCACCCTCGTGCTCACCGACACGAACCGGAAGCGCGGCCGGCGGTGGGCCACGGTGCGCGACAACGCCGGCTACACCGAGTCGGCGGTCGAGGAGCCGGTGCGGCACGACCCGTCGGACGCGCGCCTCGACGTGTTCCCCGACGCCTCGATCGAGTCGTTCACGACCACGGTGCAGCGCGGCGTGCGCGCCGTGCGGGCGACGACGTACGGCAACCCGGTCACGTTCACGCCGGAGG
>Ga0196963_10002046_pt1 | contig 12565 bp, 12 predicted proteins | sample S1_5metaG_FD_148600 | JGI IMG/M metagenome (GOLD analysis project Ga0196963, IMG submission 148600) | Soil microbial communities from Anza Borrego desert, Southern California, United States - S1_5 | ecosystem: Environmental > Terrestrial > Soil > Desert | place: USA: California | collected... | reverse complement strand
CCGAGCTGGCGGAGGCGATCGCGGCGCGCACGCCCTCGCCCGGCGGCGGCGCCGCCGCCGGGGTGGCGGTGGTCATGGGCTGCGCCGCCGGGGCGATGGCGGCGCGCTACACCACGGGCGCGAAGTGGGCGCAGGTCGCCGAGCAGGCCGAGGCGTCGGCGGCGCTGCTCGACCGGATCCGCACCCACGCCGCGTCGTTGGCGCAGGCCGACGCCGACGCGTTCGCAGCCGCCCAGGCGGCGCGCGCGGCGAAGGACGAGGCCGCGACCCGCGCCGCCGATGCGCGCGCGGCGGCGGTCCCCGCCGAACTGCTGCACATCGCGGCGGAGGCCGGCGGCGCGCTCCAGCGGTTCCTGCCGATCTGCAATCCGCGCCTGCGTTCGGACGTCGTCGTCGGCATCCATCTCGTGGTCGCCGGCGGGCGCGCCGCCTGGCGCACGTCGCTCGAGAACGCGCCGGACGAGCACGTCCGCGCGCGCGGCCGCGCCCATCTCGCCCTGCTCGCCGAGGCCGAGCGCGCCGCGCTCGCCGACGGCGCGTGAACGCCGCTCGCGCGCTAGCGCTGGCGCTCGTCGGCGCCGCGGCGTTCGCCGCCGACGGCGACGCGTTCGCGTTGACCGTCGCGGGCGAGATCGTCCACGCCGACACCATCACCGTGCGCCGCGACCGCGTCGTGCTGTCGGTGCAGGACGCGACCGCGGTGCCGCGGATGGTCGGCGGGACGATGATGCTCGAAAACGGCCAGGCGCGCGCCTACGGCGGCGCGGTGACCGGATCGGGCGCGATCGCCCTGGCCGATGGCGATCAGGAATGGCGCATCGGCCTCAAGGGCCTCGACCTCGGCGCGATGCTGCGCGCGCTCGACGCGGGCGACGACGGCGTCGGCGCGACCTTCGATGGCTGGGCGGAGGTCTTCCTGCCCGGGGGCGAGATCGCCGCCGCGACCGGCCGCGGCGAGCTGCTGCTGCGCGAAGCCGACCTGCTGCGCTTCGGACCGCTCGCCAACCTGCTGATCGGCGATCCGTCCGGGCAGGTGCACGCCGACACCGCCGAGGTCCGCTTCGACCTGGCCGACGGCCGCATCCGCCTGCGCGCGACGCGCATCGTCTCGCCCGCCGCCGAGGTCCACGTGCGCGGGACGATCGGGCTCGACGGCACGCTCGACCTGGTGGTGGTGCCGTATCCGCGCTTCAAGACCGTGAAGTCCGTTCCCGGCATCGGCGGCGTGGCGGCATGGCTGCTCGGCGCGGCGTCGAGCCGCGTGGCGCGCGCCAGCGTGCGCGGGGACATCGCCGATCCGGTGGTGACGCTCAATCCGTTCGCGGAGTGAGGCCGCGACCACCGCTCACCGCGGCGAGAAGCCGCGCATGATCTCGGCGAGCGTCCCGGTGTACCACAGGGCCGCGCCGACGACCGCGACGACGGCGATGGCGATCACCGCCGAGATCTTGGATTTGCGGTTCCTCTCCGCCTGACGCTGCTGGCAGCCCGTGCACCAGAACTGCATGAGCTTGTCGGCATCGGCGATCTTGCCGGCGCGGACCCGGACGAACGACATCAGCCCGTTGACCGGGGGCCAGATCAGGTCGCCGGCGGTGCGGTCGAACCACTGCATGCACTTGCGGCAGATCGCATGCCGTTTCGGATCGGGGAGACCGTCGACCGCCATGCGCAGACCGTAGCCCGGGCGGCGCTGTTACGCAAACGCGCGGACGTAGGGCAGGCGCGCCGCGGTCGCCTTCGCCTGGTCGATGCCGGCGACCAGCTCGCCGGTCGCGTCCCAGCTGCCGGTGACGAACTGCTTGCGCGGGCCGTCGGCGATCAGCGCCGGCACGGTCTTGCCGCCGAAGCGGACCTCGCGGTGCTCGACGTCGACGGTCACCGAGATGCGCGGGTCGGTCTCGATCGCCGCCTGCAGGGTCTCGGCATCGGCGGCCGACAGGCGTAGGCACGGCAGGCCCATCGCGACGGTGTTGCCGAAGAATATCTCGCTGTAGCTGACGCCGACGATCGCCTTGATGCCCCACTTGGCGATCGCCTGCGGCGCGTGCTCGCGCGACGAGCCGCAGCCGAAGTTGGCGTTGACCACGAGGATCTCGGCGTCCGTGAAGCGCCCGTCGTCGAACGCGTGGACCTTGCCCGCGGCGGCGAGCTGCCGGCGGTCGTCCTCGAAGGCGTGCTCGCCAAGGCCATCGAAGGTCACGCAGCGCAGGAACCGCGCCGGGATGATGCGGTCGGTGTCGATGTCGTTGCCGCGCAGCGGGATCGCGCGACCGGTGATGGCGAGGATGCGGCTCATGGCTGTTCCGATGCGGACTGGGCTCCACGGCGCCGACGCGCGCGGTGGTAGCGGTTGTACACGCGCACGACGATGTTCGTGATCGCGACGACGAGCACGACCTTGAAGAGGTGGAAGGCGATCCAGAGCACGGCAAGGCCGATCGCCACCCACGACGCGGACGCCCACTCGGGCTCGAAAAGCGCAGTGACGGCCGCGACGACGATCGCCGCGACGCCCGCGGCGATCGCCCCGGCCTCGTCCATGAGATGGCCGCGCCAGCTCACCCCTTCGCCTTCCTCGTCAGCACGTCGCGCACGTCCGCGACACGCCCTTCGAGCGCGGCGAGCGCGACCATCGCCGGGCTCATCAGCAGCGTGCGGCCGGCGGGCGAACCCTGGCGGCCCTTGAAGTTGCGGTTCGACGACGAGGCCGACACCTGCCGGCCCTGCAGCTTGTCGGGGTTCATCGCCAGGCACATCGAGCAGCCGGCGTTGCGCCACTCGAAGCCGTGCGCGGTGAAGACCGTATGCAGACCCTCGGCCTCGGCGGCGACCTTCACCGCCTCGGATCCGGGGACGACGAACGCCTTGACCGACGTCGGCACCGTGCCGCCATGGGCCTTGATGACCTTCGCCGCCTCGCGCAGGTCGCTGATGCGGCCGTTGGTGCACGAACCGATGAAGGCGACGTCGATCTTCGTTCCGGCGATCTTCTGCCCCGGCGCGAAGTCCATGTAGGCGTAGGCCTCGTCGATGGTCTGCCATTCGTCGGCGGTGAACGACTCCTTGGCGGGGATCGCCTCGCCGACGCCGACGCCGTGATCGGGCGAGATGCCCCAGGTGACGGTCGGCGCGATGTCGGCGGCGTTGAAGCGCTGGACGTCGTCGTAGACCGCGTCGGCGCCGCTGGCCAGCGCGGTCCACCAGGCGACGGCCTTGTCCCAGGCTGCGCCCTTCGGCGCGTGCTCGCGGCCCTTGAGGTAGGCGAACGTCACGGCATCGGGATTGACGTAGCCGCAGCGCGCGCCGCCCTCGATCGCCATGTTGCAGATGGTCATGCGCTCCTCCATCGACAGCGCGTCGATGCAGGTGCCGGCGAACTCGTACGCGAAGCCGACGCCGCCCTTGGCGGTCAGCACGCGCAGGACGTGCAGGATCAGGTCCTTGGCGTAGACGCCGGGCTTCAGGCTGCCGTCGACCTGGATGCGCCGGACCTTCAAGCGGCCCATGGCCAGGGTCTGGCTGGCGAGGACGTCGCGCACCTGGCTGGTGCCGATGCCGAAGGCGATGGCGCCGAACGCGCCGTGGGTCGCGGTGTGGCTGTCGCCGCAGGCGACCGTCATGCCCGGCTGGGTCAGGCCCTGCTCGGGGGCGATGATGTGGACCACGCCCTGCTTGCCGCTGCCGGGCTGGAAGAGGCGGATGCCGGTCTCGCGGCAATTGCGCTCGATCGCGACCATCATCTCCTCGGCCAGGGTGTCGGCGTAGGGCCGCGCCTGGTCCTCGGTCGGCACGATGTGGTCGACGGTGGCGACGGTCAGCTCCGGGAAGGCGACCTTCAGGTCGCGCTCGCGCAGCATGGCGAACGCCTGCGGGCTGGTGACCTCGTGGATCAGGTGCAGGCCGATGAACAGCTGCGTCTGGCCGCTGGGCAGCTGACGCACGGTGTGCAGGTCCCAGACCTTGTCGAAGAGGGTGCGTTCGCTCATGAGGCTCTCGCCGCGTGGAAAATCGCGGGGGGAACCCAGGTTGGGCTAGCCGCGAACCGGCACAAGTCCGCGCGGCGACGACTCCTGTCGGACGGCGGACGCTACCGCCGCGGCTGCGCCCGTTGCGAACGCGTCACGACGCGCGCGGTTGCGGCAGGGCTCGTGCCGGGGTATATCGACCCTTCGATGCGCTTGCCCCGCGTGGACCCCAACCAAGAATCCAAGTCCGCGCAACGCTGACGCTTATGTACAAGTTGGAAGTCCAGAACACGGCCTTCAAAGGCAAACGATTCCTCTTCCGCGACGGCCTGACCGTCGGCAGCGGCCCCACCTGCACCATCCGCGCCCAGCACCACGAGCTGGAGGACGTCCACGTCCGCTTCTTCGCGGCACCGACCGGCGCGGCGATGGTCGAGGTCGCCAACGAGAAGGCCCACCTGTTCGTCAACGGCAAGGACGTGCTGCGCAGCGAGCTGCGCCACAACGACGAGCTGGTCGTCGGCCCCCTGCGCTTCAAGGTCCTCGACAACTCGCGGCAGAGTTCGACGACCCTGCGCATCGATCAGCTGGTCGAGGAGCTGGACGCCCACAAGGGCGAGGACATCTACGACTTCGCCCGCGAGGACCTGTTCTACCTGATCACCAAGGATCCGAGCCTGCGCGAGGCGATCAGCTTCACCATCCCCTCGAAGGATCGCTTCATCGACCAGGCGCAGGTCTTCCTGACCCGCCTGGTCAAGCAGTGCTCGATGGACGAGGACCAGGTCGAGGGCTTCATGACCTGCGCCAAGGAGCTGATCCTCAACGCGCACCGCCACGGTCACCAGTTCGACGAGTCGAAGGTCATCACCCTGCGCTACCGCGATCTCGGCGAGCGCCTCGCCCTGACCATCGACGACCAGGGCGCCGGCTTCGACCACAAGGCGATGCTCGAAGGCGTGCGCACCAAGAACGCCGCGCAGGCCGCGCGCGACCGCTACAAGGCCGGCGGCTTCGGCGGGCTCGGCTTCCAGCTGGTCACCAAGCTGGTCTCCGACCTGCGCTACAACGACGCGGGCAACCGCGTGACCTTCACCCTGCCCAAGACCAAGGGAGGCTCCGAGGGCGACGCCGGCGGCCGTCCCGGCTGACGATCCACGCGGATATGGCGGAATTGGCAGACGCGCCGGTTTTAGGTACCGGTGGGGAGACCCGTGCAGGTTCGAGTCCTGTTATCCGCATTCCACGTCGCCATGGTCAGCGCCTAGCCCGAGCGGAAGCCCACCACCATGCCTGACTTCGATCTCATCGTCATCGGCGCCGGTCCCGGCGGCTACGTCTGCGCGATCCGCGCGGCGCAGCTCGGCATGCGCGTCGCGCTGGTCGAACGCCGCGCCGGCGGCGACGGCGCGGTGCGTCTCGGCGGCACCTGCCTCAACGTCGGCTGCATCCCCTCGAAGGCGCTGCTCGACTCGTCCGAGCACTACGCGAACGCCAAGAAGGCCTTCGCCGAGCACGGCGTGAAGGTCGGCGACGTCGCGATCGACGTCGCGCAGATGATGAAGCGCAAGGCGCAGGTCGTCGAGCAGCTGACCGGCGGCATCGCCGGCCTGATGCGCAAGCACAAGATCACCGTGCTGACCGGCACCGGCCGCCTCGCCGGCCTGCCCGGCGCGGTCGAGGTCAGCGCCGCCGACGGCAAGGCCGAGCGCCATCAGGCCAAGCACATCGTCCTCGCCCTCGGCTCGACGCCGATCGAGCTGCCGTTCCTGAAGTACGACGGCGCCACGATCGTGCACAGCGATCACGCGATCGCCTTCGCGCGCGTCCCGGAGCGCATGGTCGTGGTCGGCGGCGGCGTCATCGGCCTCGAGCTCGGCTCGGTGTGGTCGCGCCTCGGCAGCCAGGTGACCGTGGTCGAATTCCTGCCGCAGATCGCGCCGACCTTCGATCCCGACGTCTCGACGGCGCTGCAGAAGGTGCTGACCAAGCAGGGCCTGAGCTTCCACCTCCAGACCAAGGTCACCGGCGTCGAGCAGCGCGCCGGCAAGCCGGTGCTCACGGCGCAGGACGCCGCCGGCAAGCCGGTCGAGTTCGCCGCCGACGTCGTCCTGGTCGCGGTCGGGCGCCGTCCGCTCAGCGACGGTCTCGACGCCGCCGGCGTCGTGCTCGACGAGAAGAAGCGGGTCAAGGTCGACGCGCACTTCCGCACCAACCTGAAGGGCGTGTACGCGATCGGCGACCTCATCCCCGGGCCGATGCTCGCGCACAAGGCGGAGGAGGACGGCGTCGCCGTCGCCGAGCTGATCGCGGGCAAGGCGGGCCACGTCGATTACGATCTCGTCCCGGGCGTCGTCTACACCTGGCCCGAGGTCGCCAGCGTCGGCATCACCGAGGCCGAGGCGCAGAAGCGCTCGCTGAAGGTGAAGGTCGGCCGCTTCCCGTTCATGGCGCTGGGCCGCGCGCGCGCCGCCGGCGAGAGCGACGGCTTCGTCAAGATCATCGCCGACGCGGCCACCGACCGGGTGCTCGGCGCCGCCGTGCTCGGCGCGCGCGCCTCCGACCTCATCGCCGAGATCACCGCGGTCATGGCGTTCGGCGGATCCGCCGAGGACATCGCGCGCACCTGCCACGCTCACCCGACCTTCGCCGAGGCGGTGAAGGAAGCGGCGCTGGCCGTCGACGGCCGCGCCATCCATATGTGATCGCGCTGCGCGGATCGACGGCGCAGCGGATCAGGCGTTCCTGATCAATCCGAGCGGCTTGACCTTCTTCTCGCTGAGGAAGTTCTTGTTCCAGCCCCACCACTCCTGCGCGACCGACAGATACAGGCTGCGGTAGTCGGTGGTGTAGGCGAGGTCGCCGTAGTCGAGCTTGCTGAGGCTCGGCTGGTCGCCGTGGAAGCCGCCCTTGACCTTGCCGCCCATGACGAAGTGCGGCGCGGCGGTGCCGTGATCGGTGCCGCCGGAATCGTTCTGGATGACGCGGCGGCCGAATTCGCTGTAGGTCATGACCATGACCTTGTCCCAGTGACCGCTCTTCATCAGCGCCGCGCGGAAGGCGGTCATCGCGCCGCCGAGGTCGCTCAGCAGCTGCTCGTGCCGCGGCTTCTGGTTCGCGTGCGTGTCGAAGCCGTCGATCGTCAGCTTGAACACCGGCACCCTGGCGCCGGCGGCGATCAGCTTGGCGATATGCTCGGCGTGCTGGCCGACGCCCGAGCGGGGGAACTTCACGCCGAGGTCGGGCGCCTTGTTCTTCAGCTCCTCGATCTTGTTGGCGGTGTTGGCGATATCGTTCTGCACCGTCAGGACGTGCCTGAGCGCGGCGGTGCCTTGCTTGTCCGGCGGCTTCGGCACGTTGCGCGCCCGCTGGATGAACTCCTCGGGCGAGTTCATGATCAGGTTGCGCAGGTTCTGCCCGTAGAGCGGGCCGAAGCCGGCGTGGCCGACGGTGCCGGCGTAGCCGAAGACGATGCCGTCGGCGATCGTCGCGTCGGTGCCCTGCGCGGGCACGCTCGCGGCGGCGTCGCTGACCACGCGCGCGATCCAGCCGTCGTGGGCCATCTCGTCGTGCTTCGATCCGCCGTGCCAGATGTCGATGCCGCGGAAGTGCGAGCGGTTGGGATGCGGGTAGCCGAGGCCGCGGACGATGGCGAGATCCTTGTCCGCCCACGCCTGCTCGAGGCCCTTCAGGGCCGGGTGCAGACCCATGTCCTTGTCGAGCCTGACCACCTCGTCGGCCTCGATCGCCACGCCTTTGCGGTGCTCGTAATAGGCCGGATCGGAGAACGGGATGACGGTGTTCAGGCCGTCGTTGCCGCCGCGCAGCTCGATGAGCACCAGCGTGCGGTTCCAATCGAAGCTGAGGTTCTTCTTCGGCTCGGCCTTCGGTTCATCGGCGCCGAGCAGCGCGCCGATCATGCTCGGCATGAGCAGCGACAGGCCGGCGGTCGAGCCGAGCTTGATCAGCGTGCGGCGATCGATGGTGGTCATGCGCGTGTCCATGGGAGGTTCCTGGGCCATCACTTGAGGTTGTAGGCCGGGTCGAGCAGCAGCTTGCGCACGGCGGTGTCGACGTCGGTCTCGGCGCCGAGATCGTTGGTCGGCGACAACGGCAGCAGGGTGCGCGCGGCGATCGCAACGCCCTCGGCGCCCTTCGCCTTCGCGGCCGCGACCCACGTCGCGGCATCGGGATCGACGGCCACGGCGATGGTCGCCTTCGGCGACTTCTCGACGAGCGGGTCCGCCTTGCCCTTCATCGCCGCGTCGCCAGCGGCCATGCCCATGCCGACCTCGGCCATGCCGTACGCCGCCTCGCCCTTGTCCTCGCCGAGCTTGCCCTGGCTGATCTCCTCCATGACCTCCCAGCGCGACATCATGCTGTGCGTGCTGATCCACGCCGTGCCGCCGTGCCAGCCCTTCACGTTCGGCGGATCGAACAGGTCCTGGCCGAGCTTCTTGCCCATCTCGACCAGCGCGTTGGTGTTCTTCACCGGCAGGCCGAGCGTGCGCACCGTGCCGACCAGCAGCTCGGCCGGCGACTTGATGAGATTGCCGCGCACGGCTGGATCCCAGAACTGCTCGCTCATGAAGGTGCGCCGCAGCGCGTCCTTGATCTGATAGCGCGATTTATAGAACTTCGCCGCGATCTCGTAGATCTCCTTGTCGGCGGCCTTCTTCGCGGCTCCGGACTCGGGGTATTCGTTGATGAATTCGCGGTAGAGCTTGCCGGCGATGTAGAGCGCGACGTCCTCCTCCTTCACCAGCAGCGTCTCGAGGATCTTGTCGGCGTCGAACTGCCCGGTGTTGCCGAGCACGGTCTTCTTGCCGGAATCGTGGCGCTTCTCGTTGAGCTCGATCTTGCCCGTGGCGTTGTTGATCTTGTAGCCGGTGAAGGCGCGCGCCGCCTCCTTGATGTCCTGCTCGGAGTAGTTGCCCTCGCCGACGGTGAACAACTCCATCACCTCGCGCGCGAAGTTCTCGTTCGGCCGGCCGCGCGTGTTCGAGTTCGAATCCAGGTAGCGGAACATCGCCAGGTCGTACGGGATCGCCTTGGCGAAATGGCCGAAGTTGCCGGCGGCGTGCTTCCGGAGCGTGATGTTCTGCTCGAACATCAGGCGCGGATCCTCGACCGTCTCGAGCGACGAGGTGAAGTGGTTGTGCCAGAACAGCGTCAGGCGCTCGGAGAGCGGCGACGGCGTGGCGATCATCACCTGGTACCACCAGCGCTTCAGCTCACGGCCGCGCTTGTTGTCGATGTCGCGCAGCGCGTTGGTCGCGGCGTCGCGCTCCTTGCCCTCGGGCTTGGCGTACGCCTCCTTCCACTGCGCGTCGCGCTCCTTCAGGTACTGGCTGATCGGCATCGCGCACCATTCCGGCACGGCGAGCGGCGCCGTGTCGTACGTGCCCTTCAGCACCCACTCGACCGCCTGCTCGCGGTCGAGCGGCTCGAGCGCGGCGATCTCGCCCGGCGTCCCGCCGAATCCGGTGCGCGCGAGGAAGTGGCGCGATTCGTCGGTGGTCAACGCGGCGAGCGACGGCGCGAGCAGCGTCGCCGTCGCCGCGCAGGCGAGACCGGCCGCCGCGACGCGCCCGCCGCCGAGGCCGAGCAGGCGGCGAACGCAGGCGCTCAGCGAGATCTGGATCTGGCTCATCGGGGATGACTCCGTCAGGTCGCTTCAGGAAGCCCCGCCCGTCGGCAGCGACGGATGGCAGGCCCGATTGGAGTACCCGTGCGACGCAAGCCGGTCATGTCGGGATAGCCGACAGGAAGTTCGTCACAGGGATCGATGGAGGACCGTTCGCGTGGATCCGCGCATCGCGAGGCCGCCGGAGCGGGCGCAACGCCGGGCGAACCAGTGTGAACGTCAGGCCGGACGCCTGGTTCATGACAAATTGCGATGCGAACGTCGCGCTGCATCGCGCGGCCCCGTCGGCGACGGCCGTTCGGTCAGCAAACTGCTTGTTTCATAGTTTGGATCGGCCTCCTGTTCTTCCCGCGCGCTTCGACCTGCGACTGCGGCTGCGACGTCAATGATTCCGCGATCGGACGCGCTCGTCCGACGACGTGGTCCCGGCCGGTGGATCGCCTATCGTCCGCGCGCATGGCTGAGAGCGGGCATTGGGTCCACGACATCGATCCCTTCATCGTCCACTTCTGGGGCGAGGTCGGGATCCGGTGGTACGGCATGGCCTACGTCGCCGGCATCGTCTGCGGCTACTGGCTGCTGAAGCGCTGGTCGCAGCGCGAGCGGTTGCCGGTCGCCGGTCAGCAGCTGCAGGACTTCGCCCTCGTCGCCGGACTATCGATGATCGCCGGTGGCCGGCTGGGCTACCTCGCCTTCTACGCCTTCGACAAGGTGCTCGGCGATCCGCTCTACGCGCTGCGCCTGTGGGAAGGCGGCATGTCGAGCCACGGCGGCATCATCGGGTTCGCGGTCGGCATCTGGTGGTGGGCTCGACGGCATGGCCGTTCGTATTTCGTCCTCGGCGACGCGGTGTGCGCGGTCGGGACCATCGGCGTCTTCTTCGGTCGCCTCGCGAACTTCATCAATGGCGAGCTGTGGGGCCGGCCGAGCACCGTGCCCTGGGCGGTGATCTTCCCCGACGGCGGCATGATCCCGCGCCATCCGAGCCAGCTGTACGCGGCGCTCGCCGAGGGCCTGATCCCGTTCCTCCTCCTGCTGCCATTCCACGCCCGCCACCGCCGGCCCGGGCTGACCATGGCGGCATTCCTGCTGCTGTACTCGGTCGGTCGATTCGCCGGTGAATTCTTCCGCGAGCCGGACGACAACCGCTTCCTGGTCGGCTGGCTGACCAAGGGCCAGGCGCTGACCATCCCGCTCGCGATCGCCGGCATCGCGTTCGCGATCCACGCGATGAGGCGCCCGCCGCGGCCCGAACTCTATCCGCCGCCGACGCGACCCGCGTGACGCGTCAGGCGCCCTTGTAGCGCTTCAGCCAACCATACAGGGCGTCGCCCGGGCAGATGCTGCGGTTGAGATCGCGGTGTCCGTAGATCCGACCGCGCCCGACCTTGAAGCGATCGCGCGTGTCGTTGAGGAACGCCTGCAGCGCGGCGAGCTGGCGCGCGCTCGGCAGCTTGCGGTGGAAATCGCCGATCACCGAGATGCCGACATTGTTCTCGTTCTCGCTCGACACGTGCGCGCCCTGGAATTTCGTCGGCCGGCCCTCGTAGACCCGCCCGTCCTTGCCGATGAGGTAGTGGTAACCGATCGCCGCCCAGCGCTTCTCGGGGCCGCGATGATAATTCTCGATGCGGCGGATGACCTCGATGTCCGGCAGGCCGGCCATGCCGCCGTGCTCATCGGTATGATGGACGGTCAGGCGCGTGACCTTGCCCATCGGGCGATTGTTCCCCTTCACCGGCTGCTTGGTCCATTTGCTGCGCGGCACGAGGACGTAGCCGCCGCGGACGACCTCGTCGGCGGGTTCCTCGTGCTCCTCGACCTCGGGGGCGCGCGGCGCGGGCGCCTTGACGACCTTCGATCCCGGCAGCCACAGGCGCTCGCCCGTGCGCACCTCGGACCGCGTCAGATCGTTCGCGTCGATGACATGGTCGATCGGGATGCCGTGATCGCGCGCGATCGAGGCCAGGGTCTCGCCGGGCGCGACGGTGTGATAATGGCCATCGGCCGGGATGTCGCCGCGCGGACGACGCGCGATGGGCGTGGCCGCGGGCTCAGCCTCCGAGGAGCGATGACCTCGGCGCGAACAGCCGTCGAGCACCACCGCAGCGCCGGCGATCAGCAGCATCCGGCGCGACAGGAATTCGTGCATGGGCAGACGGTGGCGTCCAGGAACCGTCGTGCAAGACGCGGCCACGACGACCATTGCGCCACGGAAGCGATCATCCGCTGCGGCCGATGCGAACGATGCAGCGAACGCTCGCCGCCGCGACCGGAATGAAATGTCGAATCCATTAAATCAGGAAATATTTTCCGTATCGTAATTATCTTGCGCTTACATTGCAGCGGGATTGAATCCCCACGTAACCTCGAATCCGTTCCCCATTATGGAGATTCCATGTCGAAGCTTTCGCAGATGCTCAACGCCAAGCTCGAGGCCGATGGCCTGAACGCGACCAGCGCGGCCGAGAAGGCGGGCATCAGCTTCCCGTCGTTCGTCGCGGCGCTGAAGGGCAAGTCGGTGCCGAACTCGCGCTCGATCGACAAGTACGCGGCGTTCCTGGGCGTCTCCGTCGATGAGGTGCGCGCGGCGTCGGCCGATGCCGACAGCCCGCGTGGCAAGGGCAAGGGCGGACGCCCTGCGGGCAAGCGCGGCCCCGGCCGCCCTCCCGGCAGCGGACGCGGCCCAGGCCGCCCCGCCGGCCGCGGTCGCGGTCGTCCGCGCAAGAATGGCGGCGCGATCAACGCCGGCGCGGCTCTCGATCAGGTTCGCGCCGCGCTGGAGCAGGCGAACGAGATCCTGGCGGACGACCTGGCGATGCGCGTCCATCAGCTCAGCGCCAAACAGCGCGCGGCGATCGGCGCGATCCTGACGTCGCTCGGCTGACGCATCGGCGAGCCGCTCGCAGACGAAGCCCGGCCATCACGGCCGGGCTTCGTCGTTTCATCC
>Ga0196963_10002045_pt1 | contig 12567 bp, 12 predicted proteins | sample S1_5metaG_FD_148600 | JGI IMG/M metagenome (GOLD analysis project Ga0196963, IMG submission 148600) | Soil microbial communities from Anza Borrego desert, Southern California, United States - S1_5 | ecosystem: Environmental > Terrestrial > Soil > Desert | place: USA: California | collected... | reverse complement strand
ATAATAACTAGATTGAGAATAGTAAGAAGACTGAGAATAGTAGCTAGATTGTGAGTAGTAACTGCTTTGCGAATAATATGATCCTTGGCCGTAATAACTGCCTTGGCCATAGTAACTACCTTGAGAATAATAACTAGATTGAGAATAATAACTAGATTGGGAATAGTAAGAAGACTGAGAATAGTAGCTAGATTGTGAGTAGTAACTGCTTTGCGAATAATATGATCCTTGGCCGTAATAACTGCCTTGAGTGTAATAACTGCCTTGGCCATAGTAACTACCTTGAGAATATGATGTACACGATCCGCATGAGGCGTTACCAGAACATGACCAAGACATTCCGTTCCCGGAACAAGACACAGATCCCGAAGGACAGCTCCCGCTCGAACAACTGCTGTCAACACATGTAAGCGAACCACCGATACACGGATTAAAGATAGAGCCACCACAAACAGTAGTACCGCAAGTCCAATCTGCCGAAACGCGTGCTGAATTGAAAAAAAATAAAACACCAACCACCAATAATATCAAACTCAAATAGATTAGGGTATTTTTAATTGTCATCAATGGAGACCGTTTGAATTGTAACTTTAATTTCCTTACCTTCTTCCTTCACAGCTTTGACTCTAACTTTATAATCCAGATTCTCAGCTTCGACCACTGCAACTGAAGTGCTACTAGCATTAAATAATCTCTGCCAACTATAATTATCTACATTCTTTAACGTTAATTCAAAAAAACTAATTAATGTAAGCGTGGATGTTGCAAGCAGGTCATGCTCAATTTTGTGCCCAGTCTTTCCGTCAGAGTATTCAATTTCTGAAACCTTAACATTTGTACCTTCCGAAACTATCAAGGATTTGACTTGTCTAGGCAAAGACTCGACCGTTGCTGGTTTTGTTCCAGTGATCTCCGAAAACGATATCTTTAAATGAGGGTTGATTTGTGCCTCTGATTCTTGAACAGAAAGCTTAATATCAGGTTCAGGCATTTTATCCGGTTTTTTTTCACCGGGGGTTGAAACCTCTACTACATTTGAATTTGGCTTAAGTTCCGGATTAGGTCTAGTTTTTAAATAGATAAAAGCCCCAAGCAAAAATACGAAAAGTATTAAAGCCGGAAGGACTTGGTTTCTGACTGATTTTAACTGCTTATTGGCTGTTTTTAAATTATCCTTTATATTATCTGGCATTTTTGTTTCTCAAACGTAAACTTTATAAAACCATTATGTCATATAATGCTTCCAAAAGTCAATTTTAAACAAAAAAAGGGGCCAGTGTGGAAACACCGGACCCCGCTAAGGCATCGTCGTCATCTAGTCGAATTCAACGCGATGCGCTGATTCAGATAGTCTCGAAGTCTTTCGCGAATGGTACTGTTGGTCATGGCCGCACCATATCTGGTGCTAGCTCCCTGATCATCGTCAGTGAGATTGCCCCAGACAACGCCAATCATGCGGCCGTCCACCAAGAGAGGCGAGCCCGACGATCCCCGATTGAACAGTTCCGGGAAATACCAATAACGGATGCCGGCTCGGTGACGTCGCTCTGCAACAAAATGCCGCTGGATCTTACCCACAGCGTTCTCGTTGAGATAGCCGAAGGCCTCTGCCACGTTCCGGTAGAACACGTCCGGATCCTCGACCAATTCCTCGAATTGCATGCAGTCGCCAATTTTCCAACTGAGATTGAGAACCGCAAGGTCATCAATCTTTTGCTGTTTGGTTGGCTTCTGTGGCCATTCGAGTGTGCCAGTCGCCGTTTGGAAGCCTCGCTTCAGTTTCGACTCGCGAACATTTTCCACAGCGTGCAGAGCAACGAGAGCTTTGCATTCACCGTGGAAGCCAAGGTAGACACCGCCAGAAACACCTCTGTCAGTCGAAACCAACAGAGTGATTTCTTCTGGCGTTCTCTTGGCCGTCTTGGAACTGTCCACTGAGCCGACAAGATCTGCACCGAAAAGGACGAACAGCGAACATAGCGCAAGGCGCAAAGACAAATGAGACATGGTTCCTCCTGATTGTCCGGCCCTACAAGAGGAACCGAAGATGTGTTTGATTCTGTTCTGAATTCCTACCACTGCTATTAATAATTAATTCTATTTCAATTTATGATTGCCGTCAATTCATAAATTTATCAAAAAACACTGCCCAGGGAAGGCAGTGTTTTTCACCAAAATTTTTATTTTAACCTTGAATCTATCTGCGAGATGAATGTTTCAGGTGGATATGCTCCCGCAGTCATCATCTCACCAACAATTGTAGTTGGGGTTTCTCGAATATTATATTTTGAAGCCAGTATTTTTTCGTTATCAATTTGCTCGGAGTATTTTTTATCATCGAGACATTTATTAAATTGAGATGTGTTCAGGTCAATATCTTTAGCGAATCCTTTAAGCTTATCTACATTAAAAGCCCCTGAATTCTCCCCACCTTGATTTGCATATAGGTGTTCATGATATTCCCAAAATTTATTCTGTTCCTGGGCACACTTAGCCGCGTTGGAAGCTAAATAGGATTCATTGCCTAAAAATGGTATCTGAAGATAAACAAATTTTATCTTGCCACTATCAATATATCTTTGTTTAAGTTCAGGATAGACCGTATCTTGATACCTTTTGCAAAAAGGACATTGATAATCCCCTAATTCCACCACAATAAGCTCGGCATCAGGGTTACCTTGGAAAGGTGCATCCTTTCCAATCGATTTTACCAATTCACCATAATCGTAATTTTGTCCTTCACCTTGAACGATACCAGTATTTTGAAGATTATTGTTGGAATATCCTGACTCAATTCTGTATGTATTGTAAACAGTCAGTGCTAAAATTATGGCCAAAACTGAATTTAAAGGAGTTAATGTCCTTACTAATATGTTACTGCGTCGGGGTTGGATGTTTTCAAAATCATCATCGCTTAACGCATGATCAGAAGTTGGAATTACAAACTCTTCGAGCTCTTTATTTTCCTTTGCTGATTCTGATTGTGTCTTTGGTTTCCTTGGCATGGCTTTTATTGTCCTAAGTTTATCATTTTATTACTCATAATTCAACTCTGAAGAAAATTATTCTTCAACCTTAACCATTCCCCTTCTGTTCGGTTTTAAATGGTCATGAAAGGACCATTCTCCAACCTCATCGAAGGTAAAAGACCACGCCATTCCTTTATCAAATGGCTCTCTAGGATCGAATTCTGGATAAATATTGTGAGTCGGATGCAAATTAGAGGCAGGCCAAATAAAGGTATTGGTTTCATTAACCCAAACCACGCGCTGACCTTTCTTTATGGTTATAGTTTCCGGTTCATACCCTGACTCTGTTTGCCTTATTACCACGTCAGATGAGCTGATTTGATCTTTGGAAAAAAACTTTTCCCGTTCAGATTGAGGTTTGTTTGTGTTCTCAGCCTTAAAGATCCAAACAGCCCCGGCGACAAGAGCTAGAATAAGGATTGTAATTGTTAGTTTTTTGTTATTCATTTAATTAATGCAAAGTCCTTGATATTGTTTGGGCACTAAACCGCAAATCTCTTCTGATTTGGCACTTGAGTACCAAATTCTCAAACGAGATAATACTGATTCATAACAAGTATTACGCTCCGTTGCGTTGAGTGCAGCTTTTTGGCAAAAATCCAGAGCGGCAACGTATTCTCTTTCAGGCTCGCCGTATTTCATATAACCCCCAGAAAGTCCACGGACACATGATAGTCTAAGATTTTCGGCTAGTGAACGGCAAAGTGCTAACCCATCGGTTAAAATTACTCCCGGTTCTTTTAGGTTTGCTCGAACATATTCATAAATTGTTCCCTCTACTACACTCTGCTTGATTTTGGATGAGCCACCAGCCTCTTTTATACTTTCTACAATCGCTAATGATTTTTTGTAATCACCAACAGTCACTCTTAAAATGGCTGGAATCATATTGGAATAGCATCCCTCCTGGAACTCCTCAGGCTGGCTGGGGCAAAGATAGACAGGGTCATCAATCATCATAGTAAGCTTGTACTTTGGATCTTGCGATAAAATCTCTATGGAATTATAAACGCCGGTAACACATCTATAAAGCAATCGCGGATCAGGAGAAACAGCCCGGCACAAATCCATCCCAGGTTTAATCATGGCCTCTGGATCCCCCCAGTATCTAGGATCCGAACCATCAATGGCTCCATGTCCGATCCCGTGATAACAAGCTCCTTCGGCGTCGGTTGTCTGTTCAGCCAGCTGAACTCCAGCCTGCTTACAAAATGACTTTGCGGTTTCTATGCTATCCCCGCTCCATAACAATGTCTCCATAAAACCGTGGTAAAAACCATATCCGCAATAAGAACTCTTGGGAGTTAAATTAATCTTTTTTCCCTTAGAAAACTCGTCATATGCTGCCTGACCCAACAAATGAACGTAACTATGACAATCCGCTGCGAATGCCGGTTCCGTGGAATAAAGTTCAGACAAAACTTCAAAAGCTTGATCCAAGCCTAAATTTTTCAATGTTCCCGAAATCATGGTTTCCCAGCATTGTTGAGGATTTTGTTCCGGAGTACACTCAACACTATCATTTACAATCGGGGCCTTATTGTTTCTTTCTGTTGCCACAACTAAAACCGTGCTTACGGCAAGTAAACAAAAAGTAACCAGTATTAATTTCTTATATCGATTTAAGTTCATGAGGTAAACATTCTTCTTTATATTCTTTGCCGACCAATCCACAAACTTCTTTCATTTTATCAACTGTGTAATGCCACCTCAGATACCCTAATAATGTATGATGGCAAGATTTTCTTTCATTTTCGGTAAGATAGTCAGCCTTACAAAAAGCCAGTGATCTAGTATGAAGATTTTCCGGTTCGCCGTGTTGGATAAATCCATTAATAATTCCGTTCAAGCAATGCTCAAATAGTTTATTTGGAACCGTACGACAGACCTGAATGTTATTTTTATAATCACTGTTAACAATATCGAATTGCATAAAGTCTGCCGCTAACTTAGCAATGACTCTTGGCCCTCTCCTATCAAGATCTTCAGTATTTTTCACTACATAGTCAGTTGCGGCCTGCAAATCAAAATCAAACAATTTGTAAAAAATTCCAGCGAATTCAAAATAGCAAGACTCCTTGTGCCGATCTTGCTGCCCACGGCAATAATAATAAGGATCGTTTTTCGCCACAAAGTCCCTAAAGTTAAGCTGATACTCACTGTTGAGCAGTTCCAGATGAAGCTCGTTAAAAACGCCGTCATAACAATCAACCAAATCGCCTTCCTCAAATGCCTTTTCACATAAATCCAAACCAAGATCCGCCACTTTCTGGAAGTTGCCCCAATTGTGTTTGTTCTCTAAAAGCCAAGCAGTTGATCCGTGGCCAACTCCATGGACACAGTTTTTCCATGGGCCCTGATTGTTTTCTAAATTCTTAATGAGCGATTGGCACCACCTACTCGCTTCGGTTACGTCGCCGGTATAGGCAGTCATGCCTTCCAAAAAGCCATGAAAGAATCCATAACCACAATAACCCATTTCTTTTCGGAAGCTAATGTCTTTTCCGACTTTATATAAATCGAAGGCGGCTTCACCCAAAACATGCCCCCATTCGTGACAGGCCTTGGGCACATCAGGTTCCGTGGTGTAAATTTCCTGAAATGCATTGAAAGCCGCATCCAAACCAGCAGATACCAACACCTTTTCCAACTGTGAATCCCAACAGCCCAGTTTTTGTTCTTCCGGCAGCTCAAGACAATCCGTTTTTGCCGATGCAATGAGGGCATCGGTGTCTAAATTTTCTACCACTGTGACTCTGCCAACTCTTCCATGCTGAATATGGTCATGGTATAACCATGTTCCTATTTTGTCGAAGACAAATTCCCAAGTTTCCGAGTGTTCAAGAGGTCTTTTAGGATCAAATGCGGCATAGTCAGTATGCTCAGGGTGAGGAGAACTGGCGGGCCAAAACAATTCATTCTCCGAACTAAAAACTACAGTGGCACCTTTTGGTACGACAAGTTCTTTAGGATGGAAGCCATCCGGCCTTAGTACCACATAATACTTGGAATCCGTTTTTGCTTTATCAAAATCGGACACTATAAATACCAATGACACTGCAAATAACAGTGAAGTCAGAAGCAAAAAAAATAAAGACAGCTTTTCGTGCTTTTTATAAAAAGATTTAAATATTTTTTTGATTTTTATCATGTTACAAAAAATATACCCACTCTTTTATTGTCGCATTTATAACCAAACACTCCACGATTGGGGAAATTGATCTCATATGATATTTCCGTTCCCGATGGAATTTCCAAATGAATTTCTGGATTATCGATTGGACCGTGGATTAGGTGATGATTAACCGTATCGCTATTCTTAATTACCAAACTTTGTTTTTGATTCAATCTTACAACCGGCGGTTGTGGGGAACATTGGGAAATGTTAAGCACTGAACTTTCTTTAGCGTAACCTTCTACCTTGGAATTCCACGCCTGAAATTCGGAAGCCGGTGCACCCTCGGCTGGAAATTGAGCAAACAGCTCATCAATATTAAACGTCTCAACATTTTTTGTTGCGTTTTTTGCGCTCCCTTTGCCGCCAACGATAATGGTCCCAGTATATACGGGAGTTAAGTGATCATGATATTTCCAAGTTCCTGCTTTTTGGAATTTGAAACTCCAGGTTTTATTCCCTTCAACAACCTGCATAGGATCGAATTCCGGATATAAGGCATGGGTTGGGTGCAGATCAGACGCTGGCCAAAATTGATTGCCTTTACTATTGCTGAAAATTACCGTATCCCCAACATTAATAGACAGCTCTTTGGGTTCAAATCCGCCTGGCCCTAAAATCACAGAGTGGTTAGTGCCAGTTTCACCAGAAAAAAAACTTTGGTAACTATAAACGGCACCAAGAATAATTATTATTGAAACTAATATAATTGCGATTTTGTTAAACATGATTACTTCAAAATACTTTCACACAAGGTTTTATCCTCTGTAGTTTTAAAGCCGTTACAAAATACTTGCCAGTTTTTGTTAACTCCATTTTTTAAGAACTGCTTCATTTCCGTGGCCGCTCCGACTATATAACTAGCTCTAAATTCAGGTGAAAGTGTTAAGGCAAAAGGCAGAACCTTCATCTCCTTGGTTTTTGGAAGTTCGTGTTGAGCTCCCACTGCCGCAACACTCTGGACGCAAGCTTTTTGCAACTCAAAGCGGTGTTTGCCGGCGACACATTCCCGTAGTTTTCGGTCTATATCCTCCGGTTTGGATTGTTCCGAAATCCCCAAACCATTTAGCTCGAGTGCGCAGGCCAATTGCATATGGTCCGGAAGAGATGAACAAATATCGAGCGGCGGATTCTTCAGAAGAATAGCCGGTCCATCAGGAAATTCTAATCCGGTCTCTCCGTCTACGCCGCCGGCGAGATTGGTATATTCACTAAAAATCCCAGTATAACAATCAGTGATGCTGTGAGTATAAGTCTGAACCAGTTCATCGCATAACTTAACTGCGGTTAATGCGTCCAAGGCTTGTCTCATGAACGTATGTCCTGCGCCATGAAAACATCCGCCTAAATTATTTTGGATTAGCACGTCACAAAATCTATGCAATCGCTCTTTAAAATTAACTTCTGAAAGTACTATTTGGGATTCCAAGCCGTGTTTAAATCCGCCCTCGCAAAATTCTGGACCAAAATCCATGATTACACGGAGATTTTCTTCATCGCTTAACGGTGAATGATGACCTAGGAGATGAGAAAAAGTATGACATTCATACATGGTAATATCTTCTTTTTTAAAGGCGTCGGCAGCCAGATTTAAAGCCCCTGTGACTCCACCTTTTTTAAGAAGTTCCGGCAAACTTTCGCGCATCTGAGCAAATACGGGCTTTTCTTCTTGGCGCATCAAGGCTAAGGTTTCGAGATGATCAAAATTTTCCTTCTTAAAGACGTTAATAGAAAAGTAAGTCGCTAAACCCAAAAGAATAATAACGATTGATATAAGGTGGCGTTTGCTCAATTTGCTAATATATTTATTAATTTTGTTTTTCATCAAAATAAGGGTTTAATTTTAACCTTTGAAGACATTCCGGAATTTTACCGCAGAGGGCTTTAACATTTTCAGCTTGATTAGCTTTTGGTAGATATAACCATGCTGCTGACTCTCGACACCAATTTTGACCGTCCTTAACATCAATCGAATCACATATTGTTATCGTACTAGAAATATTAAAGTTAGAATTTGCTGCCGCATAATTGCCGATTCCATAAAAACACCATTGTCGTCCATTGCCAGATTCTACGTCATTACATAGCTGACCCATTTTGCCAAAATCTCTGTTTACCACAGACAACCACCATTGCGGCAATTCAAAATAACAACCATTTACAAAATCTACAGAAACCTTATCGCAAGGTGAATAATAATTATCACCGGACAGTTTTCGGGGAGCAGTTCCACTATGATCTGTTAGAGTCGGAAAATTATATTCCATAAACACTCCACTGGTACATCCGCCGGTAGGATGCCACGTAATCTTTTTACACCACTCTAATGCCTCGTTTAAATCCATTCCTTGGGATAATATTCCATGACCAATGCCATGCTGACACGGCAGAAACTTTTCTCCCCATTTGGATTTGCAAGCTTCGTCAAATTTGTAAATTTCATTCATATCCCCCGAACTAAGTCCGGCAGAAAAAAATCCATGATAGCAGCCAAACTCAAATGTATCATCGCAAACTGCCACTCCGTTATACCCTTCTGACACATAAAGCTCTTCACCAAAAACATGAGCTAGGGTATGTCTGGAAGAATTATTGGCATAATCTTGTTTAAAATTTTCATATGCAAGTTGAGAGTTATTTGATATGTCTTTTTTGAACAATTGGCGTATTTCATCTTGTTGTTGGTCTGTTGCTTCGGTTTTTTCCAAATTAGAATGCAACTCGTCCGAATTGGATTTTTGCATATAAACCATAAGACCCATAACTGCTAAAGCTCCCAAAATAATTTTTGCCTTTTTATTGACAAACATTAAATGCTACCCCTTGATACGCACCGGTTTTTCCATTCCCCTGGCAGAGCGTTACATAGCTGCTGGAACTCGGGTGAATTGGAATGAAAATTATAATTTGAATAAATTAACAATTCATTAAAACACTTGTCTTGCGATTCATTGTCGGCAGATGAACAAACATCCACCGATTTAGAAATGTTCCGGTAGTCGGTTTCTATCAGCCGAGATGCGACGTTGGAAAAACAAACTCCAGCGATAGCTTGGGGCAGATCCGCGCAGTACTCTTTCAGTTCAGGAATTTTGAATTCCATTTGGCTCGTGACAACATAAACCAAGGATGAGAAACATCGATCCGCATCAACCTGACGCAAACCCACTGCTTTGTTGGAACAATGCTGCACCAATCCTTGTGGCTTAAGGACCTGTGATCTAACCAAAGGCCAGGACTCACTCCAACAAGAGCTTCTTGCCTCAGTTTCAAACGTTCGACAGAAATCCAAAACCTGAGATAAGCCAATTTCCTTTCCTTCAATCAAAGTAAAGTCTTCTGCTTCAAGAGGTTGAAAAATCTGCATGAAAGCTCCGTCATAACAAAGCTGAGAAAAATCCCGACCATCTGCCTTCTTCGCAACTTCATTGCATAACCGAACTGATTGATTGATATCTGCTTGGGTTAAATACATTGTCAGATGACCAAGGGCATGATAACAGGATCCTTGTTCTAAGCCTGTAGGATTCCAGTCTGGTCTTCTTTCACATATGGAAGCCAGCTCTGGTTTAAGCTCTTCCACCTGTTCCGGCGTTAAATATTCCGCACGAAACCTTTCCTGGAATCCACCATGGATACAGCCATTGGAGCAAACTCCGGAAGGACATCTGGTAACTACCTGTTTCCAGTCGTCGGGATTTTTCCTCACTTCCTGAGCGCTGAGTTCGTGACCCAACACATGACAGTACGGATAGGACTGATCGCTAGTTTGAATTATTTTTGTAACTTCAAATGCCTCTTCCATTGTTATTCGATTGGTCAGCTTTGGAATTTCCTCGTCATAACAGGCAGGTCGGTAATTTGCATCCTTGCATTTTTCCATAACTTGGTCAGCAAATTCGTTATAAGATAATTTTTGATCTGCTCCCTCTTTGTTCATGGCTTCAGGCCCAAAAATTACGACTGTTTCCACTAACAAAGACAGGACCAGTAGTCCTATCCAAAAATTAGGCTTTTTTAGATAACTAGTTTTCATATGGACAAAGCTCTTTTACATCTATCTTGAAAGTTCTCCGGAACGTCAGAGCAAAATTGCTTCTTGTAACTTGAATCGGAAATATAATATGATACTGAACCAAACAAGTTTTCAAAGCAAAAGTTTTGGTGCTCGCTGGTCCCCATCGTTCGACAGAAACGGATAGAAATCTGAGGTTCGTTCTCCCCGCCCCAATAAAGAGATTGCAGACTTGAATTTAAACAAGCCCTAGTGCTTTCTTCTCCGATTCCAAGACTGCACCATTCATAAATAGTTTTCAGTTTATCATCACTCAAACTAGTTACGTTTTGTACATTGCGGTTATTAACCAGGACAGGAAATTCTTTGCCCAAGCCACCGAAACACGAATTACGATTAGCATCTTGATTTTTAGGAATAGTATCACACAACTTAAATGCCGCTTTATAATCTTCTGGCGTAGGAGATCCAAAATTTCCACCCGAAGCTTCAATTAAATGCGGAGTTAAAAAATTATAGCAAATGGGTTGAGCTTCCTTTGGCATAAAATCCATGTTGCAAGGCGCCAGAGGATCGTCTTTTTTAAAGTAGTTAACCGATTGCTTTCGCCAGGCTTCAGGATCGTTTATTCCCGACATCATCTCCATCGCAATTCCCCCGGCACATTCCACATATACTCGGTCAAAACTCGGTGGCATAATCTTGCCGCAAAAATCTATGGCTTTCTTCATATCGTACTCGGTATAAGCAAGAACGCCGTGCCCTAAGCCGTGTATGCACATGGTATAAGCACCACTCCCGCCAGGCGCTAACTTACATGTGTCGACAATTTCACCCAAAGAACTTTCACCAAATTCCAGTAAAGCTCCTACCACAATGGAATGTGAACAGGCGTTCCTTAAATCATTAGTACAAACTTTAATACCATCGATACCCTCTTGCTTATAAAGTACGTCGCCAACAACGTGACCGAGGAGATGCAAATCAATATTTTGAGGGATATATGAAAGTGCCGCAGCCTTGGCAAGGGATTTGTAAGCGTACTCGCCGCCTTGTTCCTCCGCCAGATCAGAGAAGTATTTTGAAAGTTGTCCAAAATCCATATTTGACCCTTTTATAGACTCGATCTCCCCATAATCAGCCTTACCTTTGTTAGGGTTTTTGTCCGAGAAAGAATAAACCAACAAACCGATACATGCAATTGAGAGCACGGCAATAATTATTTGAGTAGTTTTTATTTGTTTAAAAAGGTTGTGTTTCATTGAGGCTTAATTCACCCAAATTTTACCAGTTAAAAACCTTTATTTCAATAAAGAAAAAAGCGGCTCCTAAGCCGCTTTTTGCTAGCGTTTAAAAGTAAGATTTAATCAGCAACGACATAGAACATACCAGCCATTTTTTCATCACACAAATAGCCGTACATTCCCGGTGATTTGAACACTGGCTTATAGGTATTATTCGACTTAGGAGGAATAGTTAGGTTTATGCCCTGCGTATGATAAATTTTATGCTCGCCTGTGCCATCGTTCTTAATTCTAAATTCCTGTCCTTGTCTAACGCTCATCACCTGGGGATTTGGTTTGCAATTTGTAACATTCAGAACATCTGCTTGCTTGGCCACAGCAGCAACCTTGGAGGCAAATTCGTTAATTTCCTCCGGAGTACCTTGTGGGCCTGGGTCCTGCGCAAGCAAATCTTCAAACGAAATTGTTGAAGGATCCAAGTTATCCGTTTGGTCAGAATTAGAATTATTTTGCTGCGGATTGCCTGAGTTCTTATCCTCGGTTTTATTACCTGCTTTCTTAAAGGCAGAGATGCCGAGTATTGCAACCAAGAGCAGTAGAACGACTATGATGATTTTTTGTTTCGTACTCATATTTTTGTATCTTTACCTTACCATTTGCTTTAAAAAAATTCAAGTTTTCTGAAGTTTACTTACTGGGGCGGCGAAAAAGAACCACAACAACCAATCCGATAACGAGAGTGCTTAAGGAAATCCAGATTGCTTCGCTTGTATTCATCAAAAGCAGTTTTTCATTCAGTTTAAAAAAACTTTGCAGTATCAAATCCCTGACAGTTTGGAGCCAGCTGAATGCCTTTGGAATCAAATACGTTAGACCTAAGATAAAAAAGATAACAAAAGCAATTATGTTCGTGGTGTGAAATTGTTTGCCGAATATCGTAACAGATCTTCCTTGGAGCAATTTGGAAGACAATACTTGATGACCATCGAATAGCACTGACAAAGCAACTAACGGTAGAAATAAACCTGCTTCAAAAGTTAAAAGATAAACTGCTGCCGTCAACAGATCAGTGCTTGTGGCAGAAAGCGCAACGACGGAAGCCAG